>Ga0214917_10006117_pt1 | contig 12621 bp, 6 predicted proteins | sample LL_1208_BB_MetaG_FD_177983 | JGI IMG/M metagenome (GOLD analysis project Ga0214917, IMG submission 177983) | Freshwater microbial communities from Lake Lanier, Atlanta, Georgia, United States - LL_1208_BB | ecosystem: Environmental > Aquatic > Freshwater > Lake | place: USA: Georgia | collected... | reverse complement strand
AATTTTTTTGTAATTGCTGAGCTTGTTGTAATTCTTGTAATTTCTCTTTATCAGTTTTTTTTGCTTTTTCTTGAGCTCTTGCTTGAGCTTCTATGTTTGCTTTTTCCCGAGCAGCAGCATCTCTTTTTTCTCTTTCTTCTTTTTGAGCATCTTTTCTTGCTATTTCTCTTTTTGCGTGGTCAATTTCTTCTTGGGTTATTCCTCTGTTTGGATTTAACAGTTCTGCGTCAGAAACTTTTGCACGTATTAAATTTTCTAACTCTTCTGGGGTTATGGAAGGAGCTTGTTGAGTTTCTGGTTTTGATGGTTTGGGCCTTGTTTTTTCGTGCGCAGCTGCAGATTCAGCAACTTGAGTAATTTCAGCTGGAGCGTTTCTTTGATCAGCTCTTCTTTGTTGTTTGGCAACCTCTTGAGCTTGTCGATTTCGTTGTTCTTCTTCTTCAGCCGCTTCAATTAATGCATTTTCTAACGCTTCTTTTTTTTCTATGTTTTTTCGAGCTTGGTTAATATCTTCTTGCACGAAACCCATTTCTAAAAGTTTTTTGTCTGTCAAACCATCTTCTACTAATTGCTCTAAATCTTCAGGTGTGATTGTGTGTTCTGGTAATTGTTTATGAGTCGCTCTTGGCAGATCTTGATCCGCAGTAGCAGAGTTCGGACTTGTTTTAGGTTCTTGAGCTGTAATAGCAGCAAAAGACTTTTGAGTTGTTTTAGCAGGACTAGTAGGAGGAGTTGAGTCAGAAACAGTAGCTGATTGAGTAGGTTGTTGATTAGCGTCAGTGGCTAATAAATCTGGATTGGCTGGTCCGCCAAAAATAAAGGTGGTAGGCTTTGACAGTTCGTTAATAATTGCTTGTTGTCGAGCCATTTCATCTATAAGGCGTTGTCTTGCTTCGGGAGTTAAATCTTGTTCCGTTGCAATTTTTAGAGCTAACTCCCTGATTGTTTGTTGAGCTTTTTGAGCAGGCAAAAGATTTTTTGGAGTAAATGCTGGTGCTTCGATCCTCAGTGTTTTTGGCTTTGCTGGCAAAATAAATTGATATTCTTGTGTTATACTATGCTCTGGTTTTTTAGTTAGAACATTAAAAAAATTTGGTCTAGGTTTGTTTACAAAAATACTATACGTTCCTTGAGATGGATTATTTCTAAAAAAATCTCTAAAAGTAGTTCCTGGTTGGTCAGTGCATGGAGCTCCAAGTATAAGTCTGAAATGATCAGGAAGTCCGTCTAGAGTGTTTTCACCTACAGGATGGAAGATTAAAGCAGCGAAGTCAAGATGTTCAAGATTTGATGTGTGGTGTATTTCTTGACATTGAATAAATTGTACTGTTTGTGTACTGATGAATAAAAAAAATAATAATAAATAATGCATCAAAAGCTCTCCCTGTTGGTTTATCTGTTGGTGTCAAACAATAACGGTTTAGCTTATTTTTTGCAAGAAAAATTTAAGATTGAATAAGAATGAAAAAAAATGGTCGGGATGGCCAGACTCGAACTGACAACCCCTCGCTCCCAAAGCGAGTGCGCTACCAATTGCGCTACATCCCGACTAACTTAATTTTGTAGTTATAAAAAGTGGGGTGAATAGTGGGGCTCGAACCCACGACCCCCAGAACCACAACCTGGTGCTCTACCAACTGAGCTATACTCACCACCTGAAGCTTTAATATAATCACTTATTTAGCTTATTACAAGTCTTTCAAAGAGATTTCTAGTATAAAGATGCTTTTAATAAAATGCAAAGTATAATTTTTAAGTTAATTTGCTATACTTGATTGTATGATAATTTATGCTGTGCCAATGTTAATTAAGCTCCGGAGAGTGATCCTGAGTTCTTCAGATGTCATCATAAGTGGAGCGTCAGGATAACAATTTCAAGAATGGGATGCTATGGAATATAACAATAAATCTCGAATCAAAATTGTGGGAGCTCGTGAACATAATCTTAAAAACATCACTGTTGAAATTCCAAAAGATACGCTTACCATTATTACTGGCCCATCAGGTTCAGGTAAAAGTTCTTTAGCGTTAGATATTTTGTATACCGAAGGCAAAAGACGTTATACAGAGTCACTTTCTGCTTACGCTCGCCAATTTTTAGGAGTGGATAAAAAACCGGACTTTGACACCATTGAAGGGCTGTGTCCGGCTATTGCAATTGAACAAAAAACAGTTGGAGCAAATCCACGTTCTACCGTTGGAACGATTACAGAAATTTATGATTATCTACGTGTGCTGTTTGCTCGTATTGGGCAAGTGCACTGTCCACAATGTAAAGCTGCAGTCGGGGCCCATAGTCCTGAATCGATCACTCAGATGGTCCTTGCGAACTTTACCGGAATTACGGTTGTAGTAAGCGCACCAATTGCACGACAAGAAAAGGGTGAATTTGTTAACCAATTGATGTCTTTTTTTAAACAAGGTTTTTATCGATTTGTTATTGATGGTAAAACGTACAAAATTAATGATGAATCTGAACTGGCTGCATTAAAATTAGGTAAAACTTATAAGCATGATATAGATGTTATTATTGATGCAGTAACAGTTGAAGCAGATGAAAAAGCTCGATTACAAGAAAGTATTGAGCAAGCAAGTAAACTGGCTCGAGGACTTGTTAAAATTCAGGCTGATGACAAAGACCATCTTTATTCTGCTGATAGAGTTTGTTTGTCATGTGCGCTTTCGTTTCCTGAAATGGAACCAAGATTTTTTTCATTTAATTCTCCTATTGGAGCATGTAAAGGCTGTTTTGGACTTGGTATCGTTAATGATTGGCCATGGGAAAAAGGAGATTCTGAGTATTGGAAAACCAATTACCCAGATTTTTTTGGTCGTTATGCGCAACAAAGAACATGCTCGGATTGTGCTGGCCAGCGATTAAATGCATTTGCATTATCGGTATTTGTAGGTCAAAAAAATATTTTTGACATTGGACAGTTGTCACTTGATCAAACGGCTGATTTTTTTAATAATCTTGTTCTAGAAAAACATTTGGCAATTATTGCAAAACCATTATTGGTAGAAATTACTAAACGATTACAATTTTTATTAGATGTTGGACTTGCTTATTTGACATTAAATCGTTCAGCAAGGACATTGTCTGGTGGCGAAGGTCAACGTATTCGGCTTGCAACACAAATCGGTTCAGCATTAAGTGGTGTATTATATATTTTGGATGAACCAAGTATTGGACTGCATCAGCGAGATAATGACCGATTAATTGCAACGCTTAAAAATTTACGTGATCAAGGTAACACCGTAATTGTTGTTGAACATGATATGGACACTATTAAAGCTTCAGATTTTATTATAGACATGGGTCCTGCAGCTGGTGTTCATGGTGGGCAAGTAACAGCAACAGGCAACCCTGAACAACTTGCGCGTAATAAAAAATCATTAACAGGAGCATATTTAAGTGGTGCAAAAGCTATTGCTGTTCCTGAAAAACTGCGTAAACCAAAAAGTTTTTTAACGTTAAAGCATGCCCAAAAAAATAATTTAAAAGATCTCACGGTTAAATTCCCTTTAGGTGTTTTGTGTGGCATTTCAGGAGTTTCTGGTTCAGGTAAAAGTAGTTTGATTATGGAAGAGCTTGTGCCATTAGTTGAAAGAAATATAACTAAAAAAACTGGGTCTGCTCATGATGTCGATCTTGAAGGGGCAGAGGTATTAGATGCTTTAGTAGTGATTGATCAAACCCCTATTGGAAGATCTTCTCGCTCTAATCCTGCAACCTATTTAGGAATTTTTGATAGCATTAGAAAACTTTTTGCAAGTTTACCTGAAAGCCAGGCGCGCGGTTATAAAGAAGGTAGATTTAGCTTTAATCGCCCTGGAGGTCGTTGTGCTGAGTGCGATGGTGATGGAACAATTACCGTTGCAATGCATTTTTTAGCTGATGTCACTACCGAATGTAAAAGCTGCAAAGGTAAACGGTATAGTCAAGAAACATTGGCTGTTACGTATCGACAAAAAAACATTTGGCAAATCCTTGAAATGACTGCTTTTGAAGCACTTGATTTTTTCAAAACACATAAACAGATTCATAAGCGTCTTGAACTGTTGTGCGATGTTGGTCTTGAGTATTTAAAGTTAGGACAATCTTCAACAACTCTTTCAGGTGGGGAAGCCCAACGGATTAAATTGGTTGATGAACTTGCAAAGCGGGGCAGTGATACGTTGTACGTTTTGGATGAACCAACTACTGGGTTGCATAATAATGATATTGAAAAATTATTAATAGTACTTAATCGACTTATTGATAAGGGCAACTCCATGATTATTATTGAACATAATCTTGATGTGCTTAAAACGGTTGATTATTTAATCGATTTAGGACCAGAAGGTGGGCAAGGTGGCGGAACTATTGTTGCACAAGGTGCCCCGAAACAGGTTGCAAAAATATCAGCAAGCTATACAGGGCGCTATTTAAGTAAGATTTTATAAAAATATTTCAAATTTCGTTTTTATAACTATACTTCGTTTTGATCACTATCGTCATCTTCGTCGTCATCATCAGAACTTACAGCTGCTTGAGGCTGTTGCTCTGCTGTTATATCTATTTGCACTAATTCTTTTCCTGTATGCTTATCTTTTATATGTTCGTTAAGATCGTTAAGTACAAAAAACTTGAAAGGGTTGCTTGAACAACAGTGAGGGCAGGTAAATTTAGAGCGGTTTATTTCTTTTCTTAAATTTTCTGGGACTTTGTCGCATGTTGTGGCTATATGGGTTTGCAAGTCATGGTTTCTTGTGAATTTTTTATTACAATGTGCACAGTTGTATTTTCCGATGTTTCTTTGGTATGGCATCTTGCATGCTGCTGCTACTTCTTCATGTCTTTTGCGATTACCATTATTGTGAAAAGTCGTAGGGTTGCCTCTGTTATTATTCTTACACATAAGACAATTTTTTATTCTACACTTAATTTCATTGTCAGGCTCTTTATACCCATAATGTTTTTCAAGTTGATGTTCTTTGAAATTTTTATATGTTGGTATACTTTTTTCGCATAACCTACAAAGAATTTCTTCTGAATTTGAATTATCTACGCCAGCTTCTAAAGGATTTGCTTGTGCAGGGGCTGCGACCGAAACCGCTAAAGCTCTACCCGATTGTTGATCCTGTAATCGTTCTGCTTCTGTAAATAAATCTTGTACTTGCGCTTGCGTAAAGACTGGGGCAAATAATTGCTGCTGTTGTAATTGCTGTTGCTGTTGGGCAAATAATTGCTGCTGTTGTAATTGCTGTTGCTGTTGGGCAAATAATTGCTGCTGTTGTAATTGCTGTTGCTGTTGGGCAAATAATTGTTGTTGTAATCGCTGCTGTAATTGCCACTGTTGTTGTAATTGCTGTTGTTGTAATTGCTGTTGTTGCGCAGATAAATTTTGCCATCTCTTAAATTCTTGCTGGGTATTCAATAAATCAGGACGTTGAGAACAGCTTTGTTCATGTGAATCTAATGCACGTTGACTGTTAAGATCTTGCCCACAATACTGGCATAGAAATTCTTCATCTTCGCCTTGACTACTTTCAGAGTCTTCAGACTTTGAAATGCTTTCAGCAGAACCAGCATGTGCAACTTTTTGACGTTTGGCCGGTGGCTCGCCATCAGTATGACCAGGAGCAGGTCTTTTACCAAGATCACTACCAAGCATTAACAGTGCCGTGGCTAGTTCTTTTTCACCGTCGCTTAGTGGAAGATTTGATGATAAGTCAGTATTTGTTAAAGAATACTTTTTTCTTCGAGCTCGAGGCTTTTTGTTAGGGTTACAAAATCTCCCATGTCCTTCAATAGCTTCTTCATCATTAGGATCAGGGAAAATTTTTCCACAAGTTTTGCAACTTTCGACTGTATTATCATCATGCATACGCCACTTTGAAAAATCAAATGATTGTTTATGTTGACTAACTCTTTGACGTTTGGCCGGTGGTTGACCATTATCAGCAGAAAAGATTTGACCAAAAGATAAAAGACAGATTAAATATAATAACTTTTTCATGATCAACTCCATTTTTAAATATCTATTTGAAAATATAGCACATATAATAGATAAAATCAAGAGCATTAAAAAGCTACCATTTGTTTCTTTTTAAATTCTGCTTTAAACTGATTACATTGGGTTAGGGTATATAAATAAGGTTATTAATGCTTAAAAAAATTATATTAGTTTCTACTTTATTACAATCTTTTATGCAGGCAAACCAAGCTTTGAGCCAATTAGAGCTTAAAGATGTTCCTTTTGGTTATAGCCAGGAACAGGTTCTTAAAGAAGCAGAAAAAGTAGCATGGACAGTTACGGTCGCGCAAGCTAAAAAATATGGTTCAAGGGCTCTTTTTGCGACAGCTTTAGGGCTTTATGCGTATCGTGTACTTTCTAAGAATATTCCTGAAAATTGCGTGCTTGTTCAGGTTGCACCGCCTGTTGATCAAGGGTGGGTTACTTGGATAATCCAAAATGCAGTCAGCCTTGGGGGCAAAGCTGTTGAAGGGATCGCTACACAGTCTTTAGCCGCATTCTATTTTTCAGTGCTACCGCAATACAATATTACCTGTGATACACAATGGTTTTTCAACAAAAAAACTCACCTTAAAACTTTAACTGACAGCATTGCAGAAGCTCTTGCTCTTTTACCATTGCTTGAAGACAAGCAACAGGTTGAGTACCAAGTTGTAATGATTACACAAAAAATGCAGTTATTAACAAAAGAGCTTATGAGGCTCTTTGGATTTTTACATTATAGCCATCAACAACAAGAGCATATCGCAACATTTAATGCAGTCTGTATGGCTCATGTGATTAAAAATCTTGAAGCAACTACTCAAAAATTTTGTCAGACTTTTTATCAAGAACTAACTGAATACCAATCAGTAAAAGATGATATGCAAGCAAAAGCATCAAAAGCGACTTGTGTTAATGCAACATTTACTCATTATGTACAAGCGCTATCTTCTGATATAAAAACATTTATAATTTATGAAAAGCATTAAATTTTTTTGAGTAATGCAAGTTCTTGTTCTGTCAAAATTCTGTACTGGCCTTCTGCAAGATTACGTTTAGTAATTCCTGCAAAATTAATACGATCAAGTTTTCTAACCGTGTAACCTAACGATTCAAAGATTCTTCTGACAATTCTGAATCTTCCACTATGCACAGTAACTTTTGCTTTATATTTTTGCAATCCGCGATGGATAAGATCAACTTTGATAGGTCCGTCAGTTAATCGAATTCCCTTTTTGATTCTTTCAAGATGCGCATCAGATAAATCAGCATTAAGCGTTACCTGATAAACTTTTTGTACATTAAACTTTGGATGAGCTAATTTATGAGCTAATTCCCCGTCGTTGGTTAAAAGCAGCAAACCGCTGGTATTTAAATCAAGTCGACCAATAGGGTAAACACGTGTTTTAAATTTTTTATCAAGAAGATCCATAACGGTTGCACGATGTTTATCATCAGCGGCAGCAGTTATTACACCAATAGGCTTATTTAAGGCTAAGGTAATTGTTTTGATCAGACCCGGCTTTACAACCTTTTTTTTGTATCTTACCGTGTCTTTATCCTGGACCTGATAGCCCGCATGCCTTATTATACCGTGATTGACTGTAATTTCGCCTTGAGCAATAAGCTCATCAGCTTTTCGGCGTGAGCATAAACCTGAATGAGCAATGTAGACATTTAAGCGAGGTTTTTCACGAGTAGGTTCTGTTTTTTTGTTTATTTTTTTTTCCATATCAATAAAGTAGCAAAAATCAAACAAATTGTCTTGTTTTTTTATAGGAGATATGATACTATTTCAAATAGAAATACATTATTTAATGAAAAAATGAGGTTAACTGTGAAGAAATTATTATTACTTGTTGTCTTGTTTCAATTTGGGCAGACTTTTATGGCAGAAGGTGGCCCTGGTAAACGACCTGGTTCCCCTTCAGCAGAGCCATCTGCTCAACGACAAAAATCTAACAAAGCAACAACCGCTCCCGACTCTTCTTCTGGTGATCAAATAACAAAGGGTGACCCTTCACGTGGAAATTTGTTTCGGCAAGGCCTTTTTCTTCAAGGTCAGCAACCTCAGGGAGATGATTTAAGGTCTCTATTCCCCCAGCGAAAGGAAGATAGAAAAGGACTTTCAGCGGGAATTAAAATGGGGCCAGACCTAATAATTATTGGTTCTTCTTCAGATGAAGAAGAATCTGAGCCTCAAGCTCCAAAGGTCTTTCATTCTCCATTAGCGCCAGGAACAAGGGGATTTTCTTGGCAAAGGAATGAAGAAGTGCCAGCAAAACGTCAACAACGTGCACCTGCTGCTTCTGCTCAACCAGATGATTTGCGAGATGCTGCTTTATTGAATGCCCATCAAGAATTCAATCAATGGCAACAATTACAACAACAATTCCAACAACAATTACAACAGTGGCAACAGCAACAACAATTACAACAACAATTACAACAGTGGCAACAGCAACAACAATTACAACAACAATTACAACAACAATTATTTGCCCAACAGCAAGCAGCATCAGCATCATCAGCAGAAGCATCAGCAGCAGAAGAAGAAGAAGAAGAAGAAGAAGAAGAAGAACCAGAAAAAAAAGAAGAAGTACAAACTTCAGAACGCAAATATACTCATAAAGATGAAAAGTTTATATGTAACATCTGTGCAAAATCATACACCGATGCCTCAGCTTTTTCTCAGCATTACACAGCTAGTCACACTATAAAAGGAAGAAAAGCAGCTACATGTCCATATTGTTATAGACATTTTTCAAAAGTATCTCACCAAACAAGACATATAAACGAAAGACAATGTCCAGTTTACAAGCCTCAAGGTGATCAAGGAGCAGATAAAACAATCTCTTTTCAACCGATTTCAGGCCTTGATATACCTATACCTTTAGCTCCATCGCAAGAAGCAGAAGCAGCTGCAGCGCAGCAATTGGCACCCGTAGCAACAGCAGCGGCACTAGCAGCAGGATTAGAAGAACCATCTAGAGAAGTAAATGAATTGGCAGGAGCATCGCGAAAAGACTTATTGAAAAGAATTGGACATGAGCTAAAGAAATTATATGAAGAGCAGTATCAAGATATAATTGAAGAAAAACAAGATGATCAAGGCACCAAAAAATTTAGATGTAAGCTATGTGGCAAAACATTTGATAGAAAAGATACTGCCTCAAGGCACAATCGTGAACATTATGCAGAGAAGCATAAAATATATCCTTGTCCTTTTTTAGGAAGGTCGAAGGTTAGTGATAGTTGTGAAAATTTATTTGCTCGCAGAGAGAATTTACAATCTCATCTTAACCGTATTCACAAACAACCAGACGAAATAGCAAAACACTCTATAGAAGAGTTAGAAATAGCATGGTTTGAAAAATGGCAAGCATCACAATCAACAGAAGCTGCGGCAGCGGCACCAATAAGAGCAGAACAATTACCAGAACCAGAAGGAAGTGAAAATCAAAAAAGATATAAAGCATATTATAAATATGATGAACTCCAAAAAAAACATCTGTGCACAGCACAAGGATGTGAAGACAAAGAATTTAAATCAGAATGGAGCGCGAAAAAACATATAAGGGATGTCCATGGCGAAAAAGTTTTACAATGTCCACATTGCCCAATGCAATGGTCAACAACTCGAAAACCTGATCATGATGAACATGTAACCCGTTATCCAGATATAAAAGCTCATAGAGCAGCTGATTATTTGCCTACCTATTTTTATAACTGTATTATTCCTGGATGCCCATATTCTCAAACAGATGAAACTTTTTCCTTGCAACAAATAGTTGAACATTGTCGTGTATTGCATGGCATCGAAGAAGAAGATCTTGAGCTCAATGATTTTAAAAAAATCTGATTAAGAGGTAATGCTTTTCATATTTTTATATGATTAACTGGTTGTTTTTGTAAATTTTGATACCATACCATTTATGGAAAAACTTACAAAAACAACACCCCTTATTGAGCAATATTTAGCTATTAAAAAAGATTATGCTGAGATGCTTTTATTGTTTCAGGTAGGTGATTTTTATGAACTCTTTTTTGAAGATGCTCAAAAAGCAGCAGCTTTTTTAGGAATCGCTTTAACAAAACGAGGAATGCATAAAGGGCAACCAATTGCGTTATGTGGTGTACCTATTCACGCACTTGACCATTATTTACATAAATTAGTTAAAGGTGGTTTTTGTGTTGCAATTTGTGACCAACTTGAAGCCCCTCAGCCAGGTAAAGTTGTAAAAAGAGGGATAAAGCAGGTTTTAACACCGGGAACATTAACTGACTCAAAATTACTTGATACTCGTTCTGCTTCTTATCTTTTTTCTTTTGTTGAGTGTGAAGGTTTATGGGGGCTTTTATTTAGTGAGTTATTAACTGCGCAATTATATGCAACTATTATTCCTGCAGGTTCTTATCAAACGTTACAGGCTGAACTCAGTCGATTTTTTCCTGACGAAGTCTTATTAGCTGCCGATGCAAAAACGTATCAATCATACTTTAAAAAACAGGGCTACTTTACCAATTGTGTTCATACACAATCGGGAATGCTTGAATGGGCGCAACAAAAATTGCCTGAATCCACTTATCAAAAATTGCAACAACAGCACAGTATTTGTGCCGCACTCGATCTTTTATATCATTATGTCAAAAAAAATAATCAGGCAGCGCTCGATGCTTTTGCCGCAATTCATTTTTACAGTCCAGAAGATTTTTTAATTCTTGATAGCTCAACACAACGTAATTTAGAATTATTAACTAACTTACAAGATGGGACACGAAATAATAGCTTACTTGCTACACTTGATAAAACAACTACTGCAATGGGTGCAAGAACACTAAAAAAATGGCTCGTTCGACCTTTGGTTGCTAGAAAAATGATTGAACATCGTTTTGCTGCAGTTGGTTTTTTAAAAAATAGTCCCAGATTACAAAAAGAGCTATCAGCATTTTTAGAAACTATTGCTGATGGGGAACGTACTGTTGGTCGCCTGAGTTTGCAACGGGCTCAATTACATGATTATGTGCAACTTATTGTAATATTAGAAACAGTTCCTTTAATTAAAAAATTATTGGAAACAACTCATCAACCACTCTTAGTTATGTTGGCTCATAGTTTAGCTCCATTAGATCAACTTCATAAGCTTTTAGTAGATGCATTACATAATGATCCGCTACAAGATTATATAATCAAAGCGGGTTTTAATCAGCAGCTTGACCGATTGCGAGATCTGGTTAAAAATTCACAGACAGAGCTTTTAAAGCTTGAGCAACAAGAGCAACAAGCAACTGGAATCAATTCTTTAAAAATTAGATACACCAGTGTTCACGGGTATTATGTTGAAATTACTCAATCAAATTTAGATGCGGTTCCGGCATATTATAAACGTAGGCAAACATTAGTCAACCGTGAACGATTTACTTTTCCAGCATTACAAGAACTTGAACATGATATTATGACTGCTGACAATCAGATTAGTCAGCTTGAAATTGAACTTTTTGAACAGATAAAAAAACAGGTTATTCCTTATAGTGCGCAACTGCGTAAAACAATGCATGCACTTGCTCAAATTGATGTATTACTTTCTTTTGCAATCTGTGCTTATGAACGTGGCTATGTTCAGCCAACAATAACTGATTCACATGATATTATGATAAAAGAAGGGAAGCACCCTGTTATTGAACAGAAGCTTGGGTCGGCATTTATAGCAAATGACACTCAGCTTGATAATGATAACGCCTTATGGATTATTACTGGCCCTAATATGGGTGGTAAATCAACTTATCTGCGTCAAGTTGCACAATTGTGTATTATGGCGCAATGTGGATCTTTTATTCCGGTTCAATTTGCAGTATTGCCATTATTGGATCGTATTTTTACAAGGATAGGCGCTTCGGATAATGTTGCAGAGGGCAAGAGTACCTTTTTAATTGAAATGGAAGAAACAGCACATATTTGTCAATATGCAACCGCAAAAAGCTTAGTTATTTTAGACGAAGTTGGCCGTGGCACCAGTACTTTTGATGGAGTTGCTCTGGCGCAAGCAGTTGTAGAATATCTTTTTACTCACATAAAAGCACGCTGTTTATTTGCAACGCATTATCATGAACTGACGCAGTTAGAAAATCAGTTTAAAGGAATTGTAACGTATCATGCGGCAAGCAAACAGACTGACCAGGGAATTGTTTTTTTACATAAAATGGTTCGTGGTATTGCACAAGGGTCTTTTGGACTTGAGGTTGCAAAGTTAGCTCATCTTCCAGAATTGGTTATTAAGCGTGCTTATGAAATTGAACAACAACTTTCACAGCAAAAAATTATTCCAGCAGAATATTTGCATAATAGTTTTGAAACAGAAGCTTTAAAAGGACACATAGCACAGTTAGAGAAGCAACTGCACGAGATTAAAAATCTTGATTTCGATGCACTTTCACCTAAAAAAGCATTTGATTTCTTGTGGCAATTTAAAAATTAGGCAGTCCGTAACGTAATAAACCGGTAACAATATGTAATTGATGTTCAATAGAGAAATTTTTATTTTTGAGCCTTGTAATGTCATGATTAAAATTTGCTCTTTGTTCTGTTGCAATTGATTCAAGATAGCTTTCTAACTTGGTA
>Ga0214917_10006116_pt1 | contig 12624 bp, 13 predicted proteins | sample LL_1208_BB_MetaG_FD_177983 | JGI IMG/M metagenome (GOLD analysis project Ga0214917, IMG submission 177983) | Freshwater microbial communities from Lake Lanier, Atlanta, Georgia, United States - LL_1208_BB | ecosystem: Environmental > Aquatic > Freshwater > Lake | place: USA: Georgia | collected... | reverse complement strand
CACCGGACCCTTCCATGAGGCATCGGCCTTGATGCCGAACAGGTTGTTCGACGAACTGCCGTCGGCGTTGCGGATCATCTGCCGGCCCCAGCCGGTTTCGTGCGCGGCCTGCCCGATCAGGAAGGCTGCGGGGATGCCGCTCTGGTCGGCCACCCGCCTGGCCGCGTCCTGCAGGCCCTGCACGAAGTCGCGGGCGGTGGTGGTGACGGTGGTGGCGGCCTTGCCGGCTGCCGCAGTTGCTGCCCCGGCCGTGCCGCGCAGGCGCTGAGCGAGGCCGACGGTGCTCGCGCCATCCGGCGCGGTGCGGGCGGGCGGTGCGGCCTTCGACACCGAAGCAGGCGCGGCGGTGGCGCTGCCCGCTGCGTTGCCCAAACGCGAGAGCTGCTGCTCGATGGCGCGCGACAGCCCGCCGGGCATGCCGCTCATCTGCAGCGCCAGTTGCTGGTCGAGCAGGTCGTTGGCGAGGTCGCCCTGCGCGCTGTCCATCAGGCCGCTTTTCATCGTGGCCTCGCGCATGCTCTTGATCAGCTCGCGCATGAACAGCGACTCAAGCTGCCGCGCCGCTTCCTTGATGCTCGCCGGGTCTTGCGGGTTGGCGCCGTAGCGCAGCCGGTCGAGCGCGCGCACGTCGGCGGCCAGTGCGCCCGGCGTGGCCAGTGGCACGGCGGTCGGCAGCGCGGGTGCCGACGAGGCCAGACGCGGCTGCGCGTTCATCTCAGATCACCTCGAGCTCGGCGTTGAGCGCGCCTGCGGCCTTGATGGCCTGCAGGATCGCCAGCAGGTCTTGCGGCGTGGCGCCCAGCGCATTGAGGCCGCGCACCACATCGGCGAGTTGCGGTGACGGGCCCACCACCATCAGCGTGCCGGGCTCCTGCCGGATCTGGATGCTGGTCTTCTCGGTCACCACCGTCTGCCCGCCCGGTGACAGCGGGTTGGGCTGACTGACCTGCGGCGTGCTGCTGATGGTGACCGCGAGGTTGCCGTGCGCCACTGCGCAGGGGCCGAGCGTGACCGCCTGGTTCAGCACGATGGAGCCGGTGCGCGCATTGATCACCACGCGCGCCGCCGGCACCGACGACTCCAGCGCAATCTCTTCGATGTCGGCGATGAAATTGACCCGCGCATCGGTGTCTTGCGGCGCGCGCACCTGCACCGTGCGGCCGTCAATCGCGCGCGCACGCGCATCGCCGAACTGCCGGTTGATCGCCTGCGCCACACGGCGCGCGAGCTGAAAGTCCGACGCATTGAGGCCCAGCGTGATGCTGTCGCCCTCGTGCAGCGGCGTGGGCACCGCGCGCTCGACCTGCGCGCCGCCGGGCACGCGCCCCGCGCTCAGGTGGTTGATCTGCACCTTGCTGCCGCCCGCCGATGCGCCCGCGCCGCCCACCACCACATTGCCTTGCGCGAGTGCGTAGATTTCGCCGTCGGCCGCGCGCAGCGGCGTGGCAATCAGCGTGCCGCCGCGCAGCGACTTGGCATTGCCGATCGAGGACACGTTCACGTCGATGAACTGCCCGGGCTGGGCAAACGCCGGCAATTGCGCGGTGACCAGCACCGCCGCCACGTTCTTGAGCTGCAGCTGGCCCATCGCGGTGGCAGGCAGCACGATGCCCAGCTGCTGCAGGTAGGTGGCCATGCTCTGCGCGGTGTAGGGCATCTGGCTGCTCTGGTCGCCGGTGCCGTCGAGCCCGACGATCAGGCCGTAGCCGGTGAGCTGGTTGCTGCGCACGCCCTGCACCGCGGCCACTTCCTTGATGCGCAGGCCTTGCGCGAGCGCCGGCCCTGCGAGTGCGCCGGTCAGCAGCCCGAGGCACAGGGCTGCGAAGCGGACGGTGAAGGACGGCATGCGCATCACCTGATTCTGGAGAGCGTCAGAACGGCAGAACGCTCAAAAAAACCCGCGCGAGCCAGCCAATTGACTGCGCCTCGCCCTGCGCGCCGCGGCTGCGCGAAAGGATGCGCGCATTGGCGATCTGCGTGGAGCTCACCACATTGCCCGGCTGGATCAGCCGCGGGTCGACCGTGCCCGAAAAGCGCAGCACGTCAACGTTTTCGTTCACGCCGATCTGCTTCTCGCCGCTGAGCACCAGATGGCCGTTGGGCAGCACGTCGACCACGGTGGCGGTGATCGAGCCGGTGAACATGTTGGCGCTTTCGGTACCGCCCTTGCCCGAGAAGCTGTTGGCCGAGTTGGCGCCGATCTTGGCGCGATCGATCGCGTACCTCGGCAGCAGCGGCAGCGCGGTGATCGCTGCATCGTTCTTCGATTCGCGGTCGATGGTCGACGACGATTTCTGCGATGCGCTGATGTTTTCGCTGATCTGCACCGTCAGCGTGTCGCCGGGCAGGCGCGCGCGGCGTTCCTCGAAGCCCGGGCGGTAGGCCGCGCCGGGAAACAGGCTGCCGGTCACCGGGCGCGGCGCGGCAGGCCGCGCCGAGGCCACGGCAGGCAGTGCCTGTGTGTTGTCGGTGAAGTTGACCTCGGGCGACTTGGGCAGCTGCGAGCAGCCGGCCAGCACGCTGGCAGCGGCCACCCCGGCGGCGATGCGAAGGCACATGGCGCGCATCACAGCTGCCCCAGCTTCTGCAGCATCTGGTCCGATGTCTGCACCGCCTTGGAGTTCATCTCGTAGGCGCGCTGCGTCTGGATCATCGAGACCAGCTCCTGCACCACATTCACGTTGGAGGTTTCCACATAGCCCTGCATCAGCGAGCCCAGGCCGTTGGTGCCGGCGTTGCCCGCCTGCGGCGCCCCCGAGGCGGCCGACTCGGTGTAGAGGTTCTGGCCGCGCGGTTCAAGCCCTGCGGGATTGATGAAGTTCACCAGCGTGACGGTGCCCACCGGCTGCGGTTGCACGGCGCCGGGCAACTGCACCGACACCACACCGTCGGCACCGATGGTGACGCTTTGCGCCGTGGCCGGAATCGTGATGCCGCCGGCCACCGGGTGGCCACCGGCCGTCACCAGCCGTCCCTGCGCGTCGACCTGGAAGGTGCCGTCGCGGGTGTAGGCATTGGTGCCGTCAGGCATCGTCACCTGGAAGAAGCCATTGCCCTTGATCGCCACGTCGAGCGTGTTGCCCGACTGCTGCACATTGCCCTGCGCAAACGAGCGCGCGGTCGACACGGTGCGCACGCCCAGGCCGACCTGCAGTCCGGTGGGCAGCGGCGTGCTCTCGGTGCCTGCGGCGCCCACCTGGCGCAGGTTCTGGTACATCAGGTCCTCGAACACTGCGTTGCTGCGCTTGTAGCCGTTGGTCGAGACATTGGCGAGGTTGTTGGAGATCATGTCCAGCTGCATCTGCTGCGCCTGCATGCCGGTCTTGGAAATCCACAGTGAATTGATCATGACGGGGCTCCCGGGGGTGGGCTTCGTGTGACGGTGCGATCAGGGACGCGGCTCAACCCTGCAGGCCGAGCAACTGTGCGGCGCTGCGGTCGTTGGCTTCAGCGGTTTGCAGCAGGCGCATCTGGGCTTCGAACTGGCGTGCCACCTGGATCATCGAGACCATGGTGGCCACCGCATCGACGTTGGACGACTCGAGCGCGCCCGATTGCAGGCGTGCCTGCGGATCAGCGGGCAGCGGGTCGCCGTTGGCGGTGCGAAACAGGCCGTCGGCGCCGCGCCGCAACGCTTGTTGTTCATCGGGCGTGGCGAGCTTGACCCGCCCCACATTGGTCACCGGCTGGCCCGGCACCCGCGCGGTCACGGTGCCGTCGTCGCCGATCGACACCTCGGCACCCTGTGGCAATGCGATCGGCGCGCTGCCATCGGACAGCACGGCGAGCCCGCCTGCGGTGCTCAGGTTGCCTTCGGGCGAGACCTGCAGCGCACCGGCGCGGGTGTAGGCCTCGGTGCCATCGAGCCCCTGCACCGCGAGCCACGCATTGCGCTGGGGCATGACGTCGAGCGTGCGGCCGGTGCGCTGCGCCGCGCCCGGGGTCGGGTCGTGGCCGGTGGTGGTTTGCGCGGCCATCACCCGCGTGGCCAGGCCGTCGCCGCGGACTGGTACCGCGCGAAACGCCGACAGCTCGGCCTTGAAGCCCACGGTCGACGCATTGGCCAGGTTGTTGGCCAGCACCGCCTGCTGCTGCGCAGCGGCGCTGGCGCCGGTCATCGCGGTGTAGATCAGCCGGTCCATGACGATCAGCGCATGTTCAGCAGCGTGGACATCACCGAGTCCAGCGTCTTGATCGTCTGCGCATTGGCCTGGTAGGACCGCTGCACGTTCATCATGCTGACCAGCTCGGCCGTCAGATCGATGTTCGACTCTTCCAGCGCACCCGACTGCACCGTGCCCAGGCCGCTCTCGCCAGGCGAGCCGCGCTTGGCCGCGCCCGAGGCTGCAGTCTCCACCCACATGCTGCCTCCGATCGGCGAGAGGCCCTGCGGGTTGGTGAAGCCGGCCACCATCACCTGACCCAGCGCCTGCTGCTGTCCGTTGGAATAGCGCGCGGTGATGATGCCGTCGGTGCCGATCTTGATGCCGTTGAGTTCGCCGGGCGCCCAGCCATCCTGCGTGAGGTTGTTCACCGAGAACGCCGAGCCGAGCTGGGTCGACTTGGCAAAGTCCACGGTGAACTTGCGGGGCTCGGGCTTGTCGGGAGTGGTGGCGTCGGCGGCCGGCGGCGTGGCCGGTGGCGTGGTGGCTGCTTCGGGTTCGGGCACGGTGAGCTCGAGCAGGCTCTTGCCGGTAGGTGCGCCCTTGTCGTCCAGCGTTTCCTTGAGATTGCCGCTCGCATCGAACACCAGTCCGCCGACTTTTTCCGGCTTGGAGCCGCCAATGCTGGCCTGCACGTCCCAGGTGTTGGCCTTGTCGGTCTTCACGAAGTACAGGCTCACCGGCACCTCGACGCCCTGCGGGTCGTAGGTGATCAGCGTGGTGCTGATCTGGGTCAGCGGCGCGTCCTTGTTGTAGGCGGTGCGCGCGTCGAGGTTGATGCGCGCATTGACGGCACTGGTCACCTTGGGCAGTACCGTGTTGGCCGTGGGCAGCTGGATCGGTGCAGCGGTGGTGTCGGTGCGCTTGCCCGTGATGTCGGTGGCGTAGCCCATGAGCTTGGCCCCGCCGTTGGTCACCACGTAGCCGTTCTTGTCCATCTTGAACTCGCCGTTGCGGGTGTAGGCGGTCGAGCCGTCGATCGCGGTGACCTGGAAGAAGCCCGAGCCGTTGAGCGCGAGGTCGAGGTCGTTGCCCGTCAGCGAGACGTTGCCCTGGGTGAAGCTCTGCGCGATGGTTGCCACCCGCACGCCCGCGGGCGCTGCGGCGCTGCCCATGGTGGACGTGAGCGAAGTGGCGTAGCAGTCGGTGAACTCGGCGCGCGAGGACTTGGCGCCGATGGTGTTGACGTTGGCGATGTTGTTGCCGATGACCTCGAGCCCGCGCGTGGCAGCGTTGAGTCCGGACAGTGCCTGCTGAAATCCCATGTGTGTTGCTCCCTGTGTGAATGCGTTGTGTGCGTGAAATGCGGTGTCAGAGCACCGACTGGATGTCGGCGGTGGTGGCGCTGCGCCCGCTGCCCAGTTGCAGTTGCAGCGCGCCGTTCCTGGCCGACACCGCGGTGACCTTGTCGCGCGTGTAGGTGGTCGCGGCCACCGGCTCGCTGCCGCTGGTGGCCACCACACGCAGGCGCAGCGAACCGCTGCCGCCGGCACCTCCCAGGGCGCTCGCAAGACTGCCCGGCGCAAAGCTCGCCTCGTGCCGGCCCGCGCCGAGCGCGCCCAATTCGCGGCTGGCCACCACGCGGCCGCCCGCGCTCAGTGCCTCGATGCGCACATTCGATGCGTCTGCAGCCAGATCGAAGCTGCCTTGCGCGCCGCTTTCGTCGATCGTCAGCGCATCGCCCTGCAACAGCACTTCGCGGCCCACCAGCTGCGCGCCTTGCACGAGTTGCATGGCCGAGAACTGCGCGGTGATGCCCTTGACGGTTTCGTTGAGCTGCTGGATGCCGGTGACGGTGTTGATCTGCGCGATCTGCGAGGTCATCTGCGCGTTGTCCATCGGATTCATCGGATCCTGGTTCTTCAGCTGCGTGACCAGCAGCTTGAGGAAGCGGTCCTGCTGCTCGGCCGGATCGGCCAGCCGCGCGCTTGCGCGGCCCGTGCTGCTCGCGCCCGACGCGGTGGTCGGCCCGCCTGCGGCGTCGGCGATCGCGATGCCCGGGGATGTGACGGTGCTCATGACGGACTCCCTGTGCGTGCGATGTTCACTGGCCCATCTGCAGCGTCTTGAGCAGCAGCGACTTGGCGGTGTTCATCACCTCGATGTTGTTCTGGTAGGCGCGCGACGCCGAGATCATGTTGACCATCTGTTCCACCGGGTTGACGTTGGACTGGGTCACATAGCCCTCGGTGTCGGCCAGCGGATGCGAGGGGTCGTGCACCCGGCGGCCTGGCGCCTCGTTCTCGCGGATGCCCTCGACACGCACGCCGGCCACGCCGTCTGCCCCCTGCGGCTCGGTGCGAAACACCACCTCGCGCGCCTTGTAGGCCTTGCCGTCGGGGCCGGCCACCGCGTCGGCGTTGGCCAGGTTGCTCGCCACCACGTTGAGGCGCTGGGCCTGCGCGCTCACCGCGCTGCCGCTGATGCCGAAGATCGAAAACATGGACATGGCTGGATTCCCCGCGAACCGCTCACTGGCCCTGGATGGCCGACAGCATGGTTCGCACATGCGAGTTGATGAAGCGCAGCGTCGACTCGTAGCGGATCGCGTTGTCGACGAACTTGCCGCGCTCGCGGTCGAGGTCGACCGAGTTGCCATCGAGCGAGGGCTGCGTGACCGACACATACTGCGCGGCGGTGGGCGTGCGCTGGCCGGAGGCCGGTGCGATGTGGCGCGCGTCGCTGGCCTGCAGCGACACCGGGCCTGCGCCATTCGTCGACCCTGTGGCCGAAGAAAGCGCCCGGTTGAAATCGAAATCGCGCGCGGCGTAGCCAGGCGTGTCGGCGTTGGCGATGTTGCTCGACAGCATGCGCTGGCGCTCGGCGCGCAGCAACAGTGCCTCGGACATCAGGTTCAGACCGGACATCATGCGGTCGTTCATGTTCTTCTCCCTGGCTGCAGCGGTACGCGATGCAGTGCGCAAATTGTGGGAGCGCGCCTGCGTCACGATCCGACGAACAGCGCAGCGAAACCGGCGCACTTGGCGCCACTGCGTGCAGCGGCGCGTTCCTATAGTCGCTGCCCACGCGCAACCACTTTCGCGTGACGGGGAGATGCCGCATGAACAGCCACCGACCAACGGATTCGCACCCGGGCTTGCAGCCCACCGCATGGCAAGGCGTGGCGCTCGCGTTGCTGGCCGGCTGGCTCGCGCTGTGCGCCGGCGCGGTGCGTGCGTCGGAGACGGGTGGTGACCTGCGAAGCTTCGGCGAGCGCTGGACGCAGCAATTGCTCGCGCAGTCGCAAGGTGCGGCCACGGCCGACTTGCGCATGGAGGTGTCGATCGGTGACCTCGATCCGCGACTGAACCTTGCGCCCTGCGCGCGGATCGAATCCTACCTGCCAGCCGGCACGCGGTTGTGGGGCCGATCGCGTATCGGCCTGCGCTGCACCGACGCGGCGGTGCGCTGGAATGTTTTCCTGCCGGTGACCGTGCGCGCGTTTGGCGCCGCCTGGGTGCTGCGCCGTCCGGTGGCCGCCGGCGAGACCCTGCAGGAGGAAGACGCCGAGCGTGCCGAGGTCGACTGGGCCGCCGCCGGCGCGCCGGTGGTGGCGCTGCCCCAGCAGTGGGTCGGCCAGACCGCAGCCTACACGCTGGCCGCCGGCACCGCGCTGCGCCAGAACATGCTGCGCCCGCCGCAGGCCTTCGGCAGCGGCGCCCAGGTGCGGGTGGTCGTGCAGGGCGAGGGCTTTGCGATCACAACCGACGCCCAGGCCCTGGCGCCGGGCTTTCTTGGCCAGACGGTGCGGGTGCGGACCGAGTCGGGCCGGATCATCGGCGGCACCGTACTGGATGCGCGTACAGTCCGCGTCGGGCTGTAGACCGCATGAAACCGGGCCCTGCGCCCCGAACCCCACGGGGGTTAAAGTCCGCGAACAGACCGCCGATACTGGTAGGTACCTGCCATCCCCGGCAGAGGCCCTGGAGACGGTCATGAAGATTGGAAAGCCGCTGGACGCGGCGAATGCGCTCGCGCCGCCGACCCGCCCCGGTACCGGCGCGGCCAGCGTTGCGCGCGGCGCGGCCCTGGCCACGCCCGGCGTCGCAGTCAGCGTGTCGACCCAGACGCGCTCGCTCGGGCAGGCCACCGCGCCCGAAATGAACCTGTCCAAGGTCGAAGCGATCCGCCAGGCGATTGCCGAAGGCCGCTTCCAGGTCAGCGCCGAGGCGATTGCCGACAAGTTGCTCGCCAACGCGCAGGAAATGCTCGACCGCACGCGCGCCTGACGCGTGTGTCGGCTTGCACCGCCGGAGTTCCACCGATGCGGCCCCCTGGCGACAGCGCCCCGCCCATGCACGTGCTCGATGTGGTCGAGGCGCAGCTCGACATCCTCAGCAAGGCGGTGGTCAGTGGCGCACCCGAGGTGCTCGAGCGGCATGCGCCACTGCTCAACCGGGCGATCCTTGCGCTCGCGGAAGTCGGTCTCGATTCATTTGACGAACAACAGAAAGGCCGCATGCTCGAATGCATCGAGCGGCTGTCGGCCGTACGCTCCAACCTCGCGCGCCGCAGCGCTGCGGTCGAGCGCGAGCTCTCGATCCTGATGCCCGGGCAGCGTCCGCCCACCTACGACGCGCTCGGCCGCAACAGCGCGGCCGCGGTCCGTGCGGCCTCGCGCATGCGCTCGGCCTGAACCTTTCTCCCCGGCGCGCGGAGTGCTTCGCGCGGCGTCAGTGCTCGCGCATCTTCGCGCGCAGCCGCGCCACGGCCTGGCTGTGCAGCTGGCATACCCGCGATTCGGTCACGCCCAGCACCGCAGCGATCTCCTTGAGGTTCATGTCGTGCTCGTAGTACATGCCCATGATGTACTGCTCGCGCTCGGGCAGGGCCTGGATCGCGGCCACGAGTGCCTGGCGCATGCGCTGGTTCTGCACGATGTTCAGCGGATCGATTTCCTCGTCGCCGGCATAGCGGTCCAGAAATCCGTCTTCCGAATCGCCCGACACCGCGATGTCCTCGAGGTAGACCAGCTGCGTGCCGCGCACCCGGCTGAGCAGCTGCTGGTAGTCGGCCAGCTGCATCCCGAGCTCCTTGGCGATCTCGCTCTCGCCCGGGCTGCGGCCCAGCCGCTGCTCGAGCCGGTGCACCGCGCGCTCGATCTCCTTCTGGCTCTTGCGCGAACCGCGCGAGACCCAGTCGCCTTCGCGCAGCTCGTCGATCATCGCGCCGCGGATGCGCTGCATCGCAAAGGTCTCGAACTGCACGCCCTGGTCGGCCTGGTAGCGCGCAAGCGCCTCGGTCAGGCCGATCATGCCGACCTGGATGAGGTCGTCGATCTCCACACTCGGGGGCAGCTTGGCGATCATGTGGTGCGCAAGCCGCCGCACCAGCGGGCTGTATTGCCTGAGCAGGCTGTCACGGTCGAGCTGACCCTTGGCGGTGTACATCGCGGGCTCCGTCTTCGGCGGATTGGACGGCGGCTTGCTGGACGCTGCCCTCATGTGTTGGCTCCCCATGGGTTGGACGCCTCGACGGGCGCCTCTTGGTTCTGGCTGAAATGCAGCACGAGGTCGTCGGTGCCGAGCGCGCGCGCTTCGCCGGCGCTGGCGCGCAGTGCGATGCGCACCAGCTCGACCGCGTTGGCGCGCACCAGGTCTTCGGGCACGCGCTGGCCGTTGCACACGCCGCGCAGCCGCAGCGACGATTCGGTGCACACCTGCAGCGCCGGTGCGAGCCGCGCCGCCTCGTCGGCCTTGCACAGCAGCGCGCCAGCCAGATGCGGCGTGCGGTAGGCGCGCACGCAGGCTTCGATGGTTTCGCGGTGCGCGCTGGCAGGCAACGCGAGCAGCTGGCGCACGCCGGGCAGCTCGAGCATGCCCAGCATGTCGCGCAGGCGCTCGTCACCGGGCGCGTGGCCCGCGGTGTCGATCAGCACCAGCTTGCGGTTGTGCATCAGGCCCAGCATTTCCTGCAAGGCGGCCGGGTCATGGGCCAGGTGCGCGACCACACCGAGCGCGCGGGCGCTGGCGCGCAACTGCTCGTGGGCACCGGGGCGCTGGGTGTCCATCGTGATCAGGCCGACGCTGCCCACGCCATGCTGCTTGATGCAGCGCGCCGCGAGCTTGACTGCGCTGGTGGTCTTGCCAACGCCGGTCGGCCCCACCAGCGCATAGATGCCGCCTTCTTCGGTCAGCGAGCCCTTGCCCTGATCGGTCTGCAGCCCTTGCGCGAGCAGCGCCATCGCGCGGATCGTTGCGTCGCCCTCGGACACGTGGGCGTCGATGCGTTCGATCAGCGAACGCGCGAAGTCGGGTGAGAAGCCGCACTGCACCAGACGCAGCAACTGTGCCGAATGCACCGGCTGCTGCCGGACCTGATGCAGCCACATCATCGCGTCGAGCCGCTGCTCGATGCGCTGCTGCATCGCCTGCATCTGCTCCACCAGGCCGCCGGCTGCGGCGCTGGCACTGGCACTGGCGCTGGCGCTGGCGCTGGCGCTGGCGCGGGTCGGGCTCGCAGCATGGCCGTGCGGCGCGTCGCTGCGCACCTGAATCGGCTGTGGCTCGTGCGCGATCGGCGCGGCCGGCTGGGCCTGAACTTGTGGCGCGCGTTCGCGGGCCGGTGCGGGCGGCAGCATCGCGGCGCCGAAGTCCTGCGCGGATTCGCGCTGCGGCCACTCGGGCTCACGCTGCGGCGCGGCCATGCGTTTGCTCATCATGCGCTCGCGCACATATTCCTGGAACGACAGGGTGCTCATCGCGAGGCGCTCGGTGTCTTCGTGCACGCTGCGCGGCAGGGGGGAGGTCGATGCTTGCATGGGGGCGCTGCCTGCGGCGCTCAGGGCCGCGGATGAAACGCTCGGGGCGGTGGTACGGGAGAGGGTGCGTGCCGATGCAGGCACCGAAGCCTGGGCGGCCATGGCGCTGGCGGCCGCGCTGCCCAGCGCTTCCTCGGCGGTGGCGACCACTTCGAAGCCGTCGCCGACCTGCCGGTTGGCAAGGATCAGCGTGCCGTCGCCAAAGGTCTTGCGCGCCTTGGCCAGCGCGTCGCGCAGGGTCTGGGCCTGGAATCGCTGCACGTTCATGCGCTGGTCCTTCCGAGCAGGGGTCCGATCTGGATCGTGTGGGTGTCAGGAATTTCGCTGTGCGCGAGCACCTGCAGGCGCGGAGCGGCACGGCGCAGCAGCCGCGCCATCGCGCTGCGGATCGCGTCGGGCACCAGCAGGCAGGCCGGGTGGCCGAGCTCTTCCTGCTGCAGGCTCACATCGAGCGCCGAACGCGTGAGCATCTCGGCCATCGCCGGGTCGAGCGCCTGCGCCTGCGGATTGCCCAGCGCCTGCACCAGCACCCGCTCGAGCTCGGGCTCGATCGCAATCACCTGCAGCTCGGGCGTGGTGCCGTAGATCTGCTGCACGATCGCCGGGGCCAGCGCCACGCGCACGCGGCGCGCGAGCTCCAGCGGATCGCTGGTGGCCGGCGCATGCTCGGCGATGGTGTCGATGATCGAGCGCATGTCGCGCACATGCACCGACTCCTCGAGCAGGACCTGCAGGATCTTCTGGAAGGCGGCGATCGAGACCATCTTCGGAACGATTTCTTCGATGAGCTTGGGCGACTGGCGCATCACGTGCTCGACCAGCTCCTGGGTTTCGGTGCGGCTGAGCAGGCGTGATGCATGCGTGTGCATCAAGTGTGAAAGATGGGTCGCCAGCACGGTGTCCGGATCAACGACGGTAAAGCCCGCCAGTTGCGCGCTTTCGCGCTGGCGCTCGTCGATCCAGTGCGCCGGCAGACCGAAGGCGGGGTCGCGCGTGGCGGTGCCGATCAGCGGCGTGCTGATGCCTCCGGGGTTGATGGCCATGTACATGCCCGGGTAAACCTCGCCTTCGCCCACCACCACGCCGCGCAGCGTGATGCGGTAGGCGCTGGGCCGCAGCTCGAGGTTGTCGCGCACATGCACCGGCGGCGGCAGAAAGCCCACCTCCTGTGCAAACTTGCGGCGCACGCCCTTGATGCGGGTCAGCAAGTCGGCGCTGCGGTCCTTGTCCACCAACTGAATCAGCCGGTAGCCGAGTTCGAGGCCCAGCAGGTCGACTGGCTGCAGGTCGTCCCAGGTGGCGTCGCCGTCGCCCACGGGTGCCGGCGGCGGCGCGGCCTGGGCCTGGGCGGCGCGACGCGCCATCAACCAGGCGGATGCACCTGCGGCCCCCGCCATCAGCAGGAACACCCCGTGTGGCATGCCGGGCACCAGACCGAGCAACGCGAGGATGGCCGCCACGATGCCGAGCGCGCGTGGCGTGCCGAACATCTGCCGCACCAGCTGTCCGCTGATGTCGTGCTCCTTGCCCACGCGCGATACCACCATCGCCGCGGCCACCGAAATCAGCAGCCCTGGCACCTGGGCCACCAGCGCATCGCCCACGGCCAGCAGCACATAGCTGTCGGCCGCCTGCGCAAGCGACAGCCCGTGCTGGAAGATGCCGATCGCCAGCCCCGCCACCACGTTGATCACCAGGATC
>Ga0214917_10006115_pt1 | contig 12624 bp, 13 predicted proteins | sample LL_1208_BB_MetaG_FD_177983 | JGI IMG/M metagenome (GOLD analysis project Ga0214917, IMG submission 177983) | Freshwater microbial communities from Lake Lanier, Atlanta, Georgia, United States - LL_1208_BB | ecosystem: Environmental > Aquatic > Freshwater > Lake | place: USA: Georgia | collected... | reverse complement strand
CCAGACGGGTGATACTGTCGAGCAGAATCACCACATCCGTGCCCCGCTCCGCCAAGCGCTTGGCCCGCTCGATCACCATCTCGGCGATGTGCACATGCCGATCGGGCGGCTCATCAAAGGTGGAACTTATCACCTCGCCCTTGACCGAGCGCTCCATATCGGTCACCTCTTCCGGTCGTTCGTCGATCAGCAGGACGATGAGATGTGCCTTGGGATTGTTGGCCGTAATGGCGTTGGCGATTTTCTGCATCAAAACCGTCTTGCCCGTCCGCGGAGGAGCCACGATCAATCCGCGCTGACCAAAGCCCACCGGGCTGACAAGGTCAAACGCCCGGGTGGCAATGTCCTTCAGCTTCTCGTTTTCCAAGATCAGCCGCCGGTTGGGGAACAAAGGGGTCAAATTATCGAAATGGATCGGCGGTTTCCGCTTGGTCACATCCTCGCCCCCCACGGTGTCAACCGTGGCAAGGGAGAAGTAGTGCTCTTTCTCGCGGGGCGAACGGATCTCCCCGCTGATTTGGTCACCGCGGCGCAGGCCGTACCGGCGGATCAGCCCCGGGTTGACGTAAATATCCTCCCTCGTGGCCAGGTAGTTGTTCGATTGCAGGCGAAGAAAGCCGTAGTGATCCGGGAGAATTTCCAGAACCCCCTCACCGGCCACCCGCCCGTTCTCCAAGGCATGACGCCGAAGAATCTCAAAAATCAGCTCGTATTTGCGCAGTCCCCCGGGGTTTTCCACCCCGCCTTCGGTCGCTTTGTCGGCCAACTCTTGGAAGGACATTTTCTGCAGGTCGTCCAGACGGAGCAAAGGCCCCGTGGGACGGGGTTCTTCCGCTACGGGATCGCCCTGCCCTTCTCCCCCGCCTCCCTCGTCCGGACCCCGGCGATAATTGTCGTAATCGTCACGATATCCGCCCCCTCCGCCGTATCCACGGCGATCGCGTCCGCCGCCACGACGACGACGGAAAAATCTTTGCCGACCATAATCGTTGCGTGGACCGAAGTCGCCCCCGCCCTGACGGCCGTAATCTTGGTTTCCTTGCTCTGGTCCTTCTCCGTTCATGGTTCTCCCGCTCTTGCCACGCTGGCCACGATCGCGTCTTCAGCCCCGCGCGGGGCCGGCCAGACGCTTCGCTTGGTCGCGAAGCAGTTCCAAACTTCCTTCATTCCACAAAATTTTTTCACACTTCCGGATTTTTTCCTCCACCGTCCACTGTTTCCCAAGCCAGAAATCCGCGGCTTCCGGGGTCAGACCCCGCTCCCGCAGACGCCGTCGCGAAACCGAGGCCCGGCAGCCAACCATGGCCCGAAGGTCGAAACCCTCCTCCGCCCCCGTCTCGAAAAGCAGTGGGATAACCACGGCCACCGGGCGTTGAGGGTGGAGACGCAGGCTTTCTTGAACTTCGTGTTTCCAGATTTCACGGACGAGAGGATGGATCAGGCGGTTGACGGTGGCGTATACGGAGGGATCCCGAATCATCGCCGCGGCCAACAACCCGCGGTCCAAATCTTTCGAGGACGTTAAGACGCCCGCCCCCAGAGCGTCAACCAGTTTCCGGTACCCCTCCGCGCCACGCACGTAGAGCCCGTGGACGATGTCGTCGGCATCCATCACCTTCCACCCCATCTCCTCCAGCATCCTGCCCAGCGTGGATTTACCCGCGGCCATCGTTCCCGTGACCGCCACCACGCGGCCCGCACCGGGCTTGGCTCCGGTCGCTTCCGGGTTTATCTTAGAGAGGCTCATTGATGGCGGCCGTAGTTCAGTTGGTAGAACTCCAGATTGTGGTTCTGGCTGTCGCGGGTTCGAATCCCGTCGGTCGCCCTCCCTTTCCATAGGGATCATCCAGTCCTTTTTCCCACTGCCATAACGCCGGCCCCAAACGCGCATCCGGCACATTCAACTCGTACCAGTCCAAAAGCTCGTTGGCCCGGCCCCTCATCTCCTTCCACCGGTTCACCGCATCATCCGCCTCACGCAAGGCGGCGGATTGGGTCCGGATGTCCCCCTCGCCCTGTTCCGTTTTCAATGCCTGACGATACCGAAAAATGGCCGGACGGAGAAAAGGATCCGCCGTGGCCTCCAGTTTCACCAGATCCATGGAAAGGGCGTCGGTGGGAGCATTTCCGCGCACCCCCGCCTTGGTCACTTGAGCCGCGAGGTTGCGAAGCTTGGCCATGGTTTCCTCCGGGGTAAGCGGAGTGGTGCCGCTTCGTAAATCCGGCTCGGTCAGACTCCGCCGCCACGCCTCGTCCTCCTCACGGGAATCCGACCAAAATTTTCCGGGGCAACCCACCGCCACCCACTCCTGGAGGCGGATTCGGTTGGCCGTGGCAATCGCCCGGGAAAAAAGCCGGGAAGCCAAAAGGCGTCTCGCTTCGCGGGTGAGAAAGTCGTTCGCCAACTTACCGCCTTCCGGCCAATCCTGAATTCGGTTCAGGCTGGCCTCTTCCGTTTGGGCCAGCCGGCTCGCCACCCTTGCCCTCATGGCATCGTCCTCCGGAACCGCCTTGCCGGCACAACCCTCGGCCAGCCAACGGAATGAGCCCGCGCCTCCCCTTCTCTCCGCCGCCGCCCCAATGCGGGCGGAAAGCACCGCCGCGACCCACGAGGCAGGAAAATCCTCACCTTTTGGATTCCCCTGGATGCGACAGCGGCGGGAGGAATCCCAGCGAAGAACCGGGGGAACCGGACCATTCGGCCCCAGTTGACCTCGAATCTCCAGGGGTTTGGCGAGACGGGCGTGGGTCAATTCATCGAACAGATCCACCGCCGCCGCCGAAGCTGTCGCCACTCTTCCCGCTTCCGCCTGATCCGCCGATTCCACGCGCACCGAGACGCTCTTCCCCTCGGCACTGCCCGTCGCCGCCTCGAGGGAAAGGGCCCCGAGAAAAAAAACCCCGCCGAACAGCCCCCAGGGGCTCACGCGCTTTTTCCGGTCTTCCCTTCCCCGCCCTTGGCCGACCCGCTTCCGTTGCCCGACTTTTTTTTCTCCCCCCCGCTTTTTTCCCCGCCTCCCCCGCTATCCTGTTTGGCCGCACTCTTATAGCCGGAGCTCCGATAGTCCGTGATGTAAAAACCGCTCCCCTTGAAGATCAGTCCGGCTCCGGCCCCCAGCTGCCTCTTCAACTTTCCCTTCCCCCAGACTTTTTTCGGACACTTGTCTTTGGGGCAGGTCTTCAAGGGCGCATCCTTCATGGACTGAAAAATGTCCAGATGCGCACCACATTTTTCACACACGTATTCGTAGGTCGGCATGAGGTCAGATCTTAACTTCCGTTATCCGGTTTTCCAATCGCAAAGGCGCCGGCTTCATTTTTCCAAGCGGCAAACACCAAACAGGCGTTCTGTCCCCCGAACCCAAAAGAGGGCTTGAGTATGTTTCTGGGCGCACGGATAGGGTTCGCATTCTTCCCTTGGATGGGACATTCTGGGTCGGTCGGCCAATCCCCCGGGCCCGGACCGGCCAACCTCCCTTCGTGCAGGGACTTTACCGCCAAAACGGACTCCACCGCCCCGCAAGCCATCGAAAGATGGCCAAGGCTGGCTTTGGGAGCCACGATCCTGAAGGGGAAATTTTCCAAGACCCTGCCCAACACCTCCGCCTCCACCCGGTCGTTCGCCACGGTGCCGGTCCCGTGCGCCACCACCGCATCCACCTCCCCCACCTCCATTCCGGCATCTTCCAGACAACCTCGCAGACAAGCCTCGGCTTCCTTCCCTCCCACTCCCGGATCGGTGACCCGCCATGCGTCACACCCCTGCGAGGCCCCGCGGATCTCCGCCAAAATTTCCGCCCCCCTTTGCTCCGCGCTGTCCTTGTTTTCCAAAATCAAAAAACCTGCCCCCTCGCCGACCACGAAACCCGACCGACCCACCCCAAAAGGCCGGCAGGCCTGAGAGGGTCGATCGCGAAACCCTCGGGCCAAAGCCCCCAACCGGTCGTACCCAAGAATACCTCCCGAATGCACCCGACCATCCGCCCCTCCGGCCGCCATCCAATCCACTTCCCCATCTCGGATCCTCCAAAATGCCTCACCGATCATCTGGGTGGAGGCGGCACATGCCGCCAAACTCTCCATCCGGATTCCACCGATTGCATTTTTTTCCGCCAAAAAAACGACCGGATCTCCGTCACCCTCCTCGTTCGGTCCAGGCCAACCGATGGCTGCCGCGATTCCACCCCTGCCCGCGGGTCGACTTTGCCCGAGCGCCTCTCGTAACGCCCATTCAGCCATTCGCCTATTACGCCAACCTTCACCCGGCAATCTCTCTTCCAGCATGGCCGCCACCTGCACCGGGGCATCCTCCCAGCCGATCCAGGGAATCGGACGAACGGCACTCTTTTTTTCAACCATGCCTGCCCAGAATTTTTCCAAGCCAAGACCCAACCCCGTCACTACCCCCATCCCCGTCACCACCACCCGCCTTCTCACTTTCACTTCTTCTCCCCCAACAGCCCGGCCAAACGTTCCGCCAGATCCGCCAACGTGGGGTCAGGCTCCGCAAAGAGGATTTTCTCATCGAGGGATTTCTGCACCGCTTCCTCCAGTCGGAAGGTCAGATCGATCCGGTCGATGCTCTCCGCGCCGAGATCCTGTCCGATTTTTTGATCGTCCCTCAACCCCCCTTTTTTTCGCAAAGTTTCCGCCACCGCCTGGCGAACCAACCCCATGAGTTCCTCCTTCGTTTTCATGCCTCTCCCTTTTGCCAAACGGAAGCCAACGCCCGCCCGTCCGCATCCTCAACCCACAACACCAGATCCGCCCGATCAGCCAACCAAACACGAATCCTGTCCATCGCCTCGATCCGGAAGCCAAGTTTTGTCTGTATGGTCTCCACCGGACCTTGGGCCCCAACCTCAATTGCCAGTTGGGCCACGGGAAGATTGGGCAGACAACCTAAAAGCCACAAAGGCGGATGCTCCTTCCAGGATCGGGCGATTGTCCCAGGACTGCGGTCACGAACCCAATCCGGCCAAGAGGGTGGTTTCACCACTCCGATCACGCCGATCCGCCTGCCCTCCGTCTTTTTCAGCGGAAACTCTTTTTGCCCCTGTCGCCAAGCCAATAAACCCGCCCTGACCAAAGCCGCCCCTCGCTCCCCCATCCAACGACTGGCCTTAGAATCCCAGGGATCCTCCCCACCCCCAGGCCAGATCCCCGATCCGACCCTCCTCATCCCCGGAAAGCATGTCTTGCCCGCGTCGGTATGAGGCGTAGGATTTCCCTCTTGTGTCTGATCACCCGGAGCGCTCCGGGGGACATGAGAAAAAACCTTCAACGTACTCTTTCGGCGGCAAAAATACCGCCCTGAAAATTGGGTCGATTCATCGGCCCGCATCCTAACCCAAGAAAGCTATCCATATGACCAATTTCGAAACTCTTCTGTCGCAGTCGATGCAGAATTTCCGCGAGGGAACCATCGTCAAAGGCCGCATCATCGAACGTCGCCCCCGCGAAGTCATGGTCGACATCGGCTACAAATCCGAAGGCGCCATCGATCTGGGCGAATTCAGCCCCGCGGACGACCTCGCCATCGGCAAGGAAATTGAGGTCCTTCTCGAGCGCCTCGAAAACGAGGACGGCCTGGTCGTTCTCTCCCGTCAAAAGGCCGCCCAGAAACAGAATTGGGACAAAATCGTCAAACTCAGTGAGGCCGGCAAAACCGTCCAGGGCGTGGTCAAAGGCATCGTTAAAGGCGGTCTGACCGTCGACGTCGGTGTGGAGGCGTTCCTTCCCTCCTCCCAGATCGACATCAATCCTCCGAAGAATCTCCGCGAGTTCATGGGCCAGACCCTTGAGTGCCGTATCGTCAAACTCAACGAGGACCGCAAAAACGTCGTCCTCTCCCGTCGCGAACTGATCGAGGAAGAGCGCAACGAGAAGCGGGCCAAGCTCCTCTCCCATCTCGACAAGGGGGCCAAAGTCAAAGGCCGCGTCAAAAATCTTACCGAATTCGGCGCTTTCGTGGATCTCGACGGCCTCGACGGCCTGCTCCACGTCACCGACATGACCTGGGGCCGCCTCGCCCACCCCTCCGACCTACTCCAAACCGGTCAGGAAGTCGAAGTCCTCGTGCTCGAAATCGACAAGGAACGCCTCCGGGTCTCTCTGGGCATGAAACAGATGTCGGAAAACCCCTGGGACAAGATTGCGGAGAAATATCCGGTCAACCTCAAGGTTCGCGGAAAGATCACCAGCCTCGTGCCCTACGGAGCCTTTGTTCAGCTCGAACCCGGCGTGGAGGGCCTCATTCACGTTTCGGAATTGTCCTGGACCCGGCGCATCGCCCGTCCGAGCGACGTTCTACAGGAGAGCCAGGAGGTCGAGGCCATCGTCATCAGCGTCAGTAAGGAGGAGCAGAAGCTCTCCCTTTCCGTCCGCCATCTGGAACCCAATCCGTGGGAAGAGATCCATCTCCGTTACCCGGTCGGTCGCCCCGTCAAGGGCATCGTCCGCAACACCACGGCCTACGGCGCCTTCGTCGAACTCGAGGAAGGCATCGATGGCATGATCCACGTCTCCGACATGTCTTGGACCCGCAAGCCGGCCCACGCCTCGGAACTCGTGAAAAAAGGCGATTCGGTCGAAGCCCAGGTGCTCGGCATCGACAAGGCCAACCAGCGAATTTCCCTCGGCCTCAAGCAACTGGCCGAAGATCCCTGGAAGAGCGTGGAAGAGCGGTTCAAGATCGGGCAGTTGGTCAAAGGCACGGTCAGCAAGGTCGCCAGCTTTGGTGCCTTCATCCAGCTCGAGGGCGAACTCGACGGTCTGGTGCACATTTCCCAGATCTCGGAGGATCGCGTTGCCAAGGTCAAGGACGTGCTCAAGCCCGGCCAGGAGGTCGAAGCCCGTGTCATCCGCCTGAACAAGGCAGAGCGCCGGATCGGCCTTTCCATCAAAGCCGCCTCCTACTCGGATGCGGACTTCGAAAAAGAGCGGGCCGCCCTGGAGGATTCCTCCAAGTCGACCGACTTCCTCGGCGGAATGGAAGCTGCCTTCGAGAAGGCCGAGGAGGAGTACCGTCCCGGCGAAGGCAAATCGAAAGGATAACCCGGGAGACCGGTCGCCCTCGCAATCCCTTTCCCGCGATCTTTCGCCATGCCGTCTGACGAAATTCTCCTCGGAACCGAGGAAAAGATGGAAAAAACCCTCCGCAAGGTGGAGGAGGATTTCCAGGGAGTTCGCACCGGCAAGGCCTCACCCCAGCTCGTCGAGAATCTCCGTGTTGACGCCTACGGCTCCTCGATGCGGTTGAAGGAATTGGCGGGCATCACCGCTCCGGAACCGCGCCTCCTTGTCGTCCAACCCTGGGACGCCGCCAATGTCGATCCCGTCCGCAAGGCCCTTGAGGAGTCCCAACTCGGGATCAGCCCGCAGGTGGACGGAAAAATCATCCGCCTGCCGATTCCCCAGCTCTCCGAGGAGCGTCGCCGCGACCTCATCAAGCTCATCGGCAAGCTGGCCGAGGAGGGCCGGGTGGCGCTGCGCCACGAGCGCCGCCACGGAATCGAAGCCATGAAGAAGGAGCAGAAAGACGGAAAAATCACCGAGGACGAACTTACCGACGGGGAAAAAGAGATTCAGAAGTTGACCGACCAATATTCGGGAAAAATCGACGCCCTTTTCACCACCAAGGAAGCCGAGTTGCTCAAGGTGTAAGAAAAATGAAGCCGGGAGTTGGGATTGACCCCCTCCCATCTGCATCCGCTACGATGCCCTCCGTGATCACCGCGACCGGGAGTAACGCCACCCTTTGAGCGCCATGGTCGAGCTCCGGGACGTCTCCAAACGGTTCCCCCATCCTTCTCCGAAACCCGGGGAAGATCCCGTCTTTCGCGCCTTGGATCACGTCAGCCTGGAAATTCAGTCCGGCGAGTTTCTCACCCTGCTTGGGCCATCCGGGTGCGGAAAAACCACTGCCCTCCGGATGATCTCCGGATTGGACACCCCGACAGAGGGAAGAGTCTTCATCGACGGAACGGATGTCACCGATTTGCCTCCCTACCGCCGCAATGTGAATCAGGTCTTCCAAAGCTACGCCCTGTTCCCCCACCTCAACGTAGGACAAAACATCGAGTTCGGCCTGACGATGCAGAAAGTGGAGGCCTCCGAGCGGAAACGTCGCATGCTTGAGGCGTTGGAGCTAGTTTCCCTTCAAGGACTGGAAGCACGAAAGCCCGATCAGCTTTCCGGAGGGCAACGCCAACGGGTGGCCCTCGCCCGGGCCCTGGTCTGCCGACCCAAGGTCCTGCTCTTGGACGAACCTCTCTCCGCCCTCGATGCCAAACTTCGCCAAAACATGCAACTCGAGCTGAAAAACCTGCAGACCAAGCTCGGGATCACCTTCGTGTTCGTGACCCACGACCAGGAGGAGGCCTTGGTGATGTCCGACCGCATTGCCCTGATGAACAAAGGAAGGATTGAACAGTTGGGCACCGTCGACGACCTCTACTACCACCCGCGCACCCATTTCGTTGCCGACTTCATCGGAGAGACCAATTTGTTTCCCTGCCAGATCACCGGTCGGACGGCCAACCATGTCACGGTCAAAATCGGTGACCGCCATGAACTCAAACTCTGCCCCCTGTCGGTACATCCGGACAGCCGAGAGGTCTTGCTATCGATTCGCCCCGAAAAAATCCAGCTTCAACATCAACCGCTTAAGGGGGAAAACTGTTTTCCCGCCATGGTGCTGGAGGAAATTTTCAAGGGCCCGGCGGATGAGCTGGTTCTTGGCTTGGAACCCTCCGCCCAAGGGGTTTTCCCCGTCCGCCTCCACTCCCTTGTGCCCAATTTTGGAACGGACAAGCAGGTGATCCACCGGGGAGACCGGGTTTTCGCCAAAATTCACCCGGAAGATATCGTCGTGGTGGAGGAAAAATAAGCCTCAAGGCTTGCGGGCGGAAAGCGGCTCGAATTTTTTCAAATCCTCCGCGGTTTTGGCATCCAACCCGGAAAGTTTTTGTACCACCTCCTCATAGAGCGCCTGATCCCCCTTCGTCTTCAGGGTAACCCCCAGATTGGCCAGCACCTCGATCACGTCGGGTTTGATCGTTAGGGATTTTCGAAAACAGTCGACCGACTCGCCATATTGCCCCGCCAAATAGAGGGCTTTCCCCAGCTTGTCCCAGGCGTCCGGGTCCCGCTCGTCCATCGCCACAAGTTTGCGGAGGGCGTCGATCTCTCCTTGGTTTTGAGGCACCGGCCCTTTTTTCCCGGAGGAAGGGGGCGTCGACCCCGATCCAACCTCCGAAAAAGAAGGTCGTGTCGGGGAAATCGATGGGGAAGCGGCGCGGTTCTGGGGAACGAAATTTTCCAGCTCTTTGGCTGTTTTTGCATCCACCAAATTCAGTTCCTCCAGGAGTTTTTTGTATTCGGCCTCCCTTCCCCGGGTCTTCAGCGCCACCCCAAGGTTGGCCAGCACATCGACCACATTCGGTTTGATTTTGAGTGATTCGCGAAATGCATTCACCGCCTCATCATACAGGCCGGCCACATAGAGGGATTTACCCAGCTTGTCCCAGGCTTCGGCATCCTGAGGACTCATCTTGACCAGCTTGCGCATCGCCTGGATTTCCCCCTGACTTTCGACGGACAAATTTCCATCCATGGATTGGGCCATGATTCCCTCGGCTTTCCGCCAGGATTTGGCCTCGTCCGGGGCCTTGGGTCGCTCCGGTTCGCCCGCCACACGCTTGGAATCCGGCGTCTCCGCCGGCAAGAGAATCGCGGGTTCCTTGATGAGAGCAATGGTGACACCGATCGCCAGCAAAATGCCCAAAACCGAAAAAAGAATGATCTGGATCCGCGTACCCATGGTCAGGCTACGGAACCAAACAGCTAACCAACTTTCACTGGGTTCGTCGCCAAACATGCGTTGAACCTAGCCCACCTGCACCACGTTCCAAGCCTGTCCCGACCTCTTTTTTAATCCAAACAAAGCTTTAGAATACCCTCCTCAAGGGCGCGTCCACGATCCGCTCCGGAAACCAACTCCAGTTGCAATTCATGCAACCGTTCCACCGCGCGCCGCACCCCGGTGGAGGAGCGATGGGCGCAAAGTGATGTCATCTTTCCCAATCTCCAGAGGTTGGGCTTCTCCCCTTTGGCGTTCCTGGGAAGAAAAGCCTCGGCCGAAGGATCGAGACTGGGTTGTCCATACCCTCCCGGCGGGGGAACGCGCAAAAGCCTCGCCTCCTGGAGAGTTCTCCCCAAGGCGGCCAGACGAAGGCTCGAGGCCAAGAGAATCACCAATCCCACCTCACTCTCGCCTTGATCCAGCAACCGGCGGAGTCCCGCCCGGGCCGGACCGACCCGACCCGCCACGACTGCGTCACACCAATCCCAGACTTCCAACTCTCTTCTACCCGCCCCGACCTCCCGCACCGCCTTTTCCGTCACTTGGGTTTCGGGCTTGAGATAAAGACGGAGCTTTTCAATCTCCCGCTCCAAGGCCCGGCCATCGGAACCCACGATTTCCAGCAACAGTTCCACCACCCCGGGCCCAGGTTGTAACCCGGCTCCACGGAGACGTTCGGCAATTTCATCCATCCACTCCCCCCGATCCCTGCCCTTCCTTAAATCCGGCGGATCAAAAACCTCCACCACGCCCAATTTCTCGAAATTCCGAAAGAAAGCCCGCCGCTTGTCTACTCCGGGAGCCGATAATAACAACTGGGCCTCCGTCGCCGGAATTTTGGCCACCGCCTCCTGAAGGGCCGCCAAGGCTTCCAAAACCTGCTCGTTTCTCCCTGCCGGGTTGTCCCCCAGAAACGTGCAGTCGGCCAGCCAAACCAATTTGCGTCCCCCGAGAAAGGGCAGGGTTTCCAAGCCCTCCCTCGTCTTGGCAATGGCCTGCAGGGCGGCATCAATTGTCTCCACCCTGCCATCCACTTTTTCCAGATTCAGGGGATCTTCGGGGGCCCACTCCCGTGACAACTCCTTCGCCCGCCGGGATACTTCCGGTTCGTCACCTCCACCGATCAAAAGATGTTGCGGTTTGCCCCGCTCCTGTGCTGTGGCCATTCTTATCGCATGGAACACCTCTGGGCCCCGTGGCGCAACCGCTATGTCACCGGCGAGGAAAAACCCGGTGAAGATCTTTTCCGCAAAATTGCCCAGTCCTCCGATGACTCCGCCCACTATGTTCTGGTCCGGACCAAGGCCTCCTTTGCCGTCCTCAACCGTTACCCCTATAACCTTGGCCACCTCATGGTCTGCCCCTACCGGGAAGTTGACGATCTCGCCTCCCTCTCCTCCCAGGAGTCCTCCGACCTCTGGACGTTGGTCAACCGGATGACGGAGATGCTAAAAAAAACCCTCCAACCCGATGGATTTAACATTGGGCTAAACTTGGGCAGTGCGGCCGGGGCCGGCGTTCCCAAACATCTCCATATCCACGTCGTTCCCCGCTGGGCCAACGACGCCAATTTCATGACCACCACCGGCACCACCCGCATCCATCCCGGCGATCTTACGAACGTCTACACCAAGCTCCGTTCTGCTCTCGAACCTTAACCTCGGTAGGGGCGATGGTCTCCATCGCCCGATAGAATTTTGAAGCGCCCTTTGTTTTAACTTCGGTAGGGCGGCCTCGATGAGGCCGCCTCGCCGAACCGATAAAGTTGAATGATTCAATTTAGGCGGGGTCATCGACCCCGCCCTACCTAATCCTTCAACCTAACCCGCTTTGCGACGCACCCGGCGCAAAGCGATCATCCCACCCAGCCCCACCGCTAACAACGAAAGCGCGGACGGCTCAGGGACGGAGGAAGCGGAGGAAGTTGCATTGGAGGAAGTTCCGGGGTTGCTCTCTATCACGCCTCCGAGGAACCTCACGGCCGTTTGACCGGAAACAATTTGATTCAGCTCAAACTGCAGCCATCCATAGTAATATTGGGAATTTGAACCAAGAAATCGAAAAGCCACATAATTATCCGTGCCGACCAGCGCATTATTTTGGAGCAAATTCTTATTTAAAAAAGTAGCTCCGGTGTAAGCCAGCGAGGCCATGTTGGCAGTTGAGCCAGCCCGGTAAAAAAAATTCTCCACTTCTCCGGAGAGCAATCCGAAAGGACGGGATCCTTGAGAGGGACGATCATCCACATAATCAAAAACCGTGAAGGTCCTCCCATCCAGGGCACTGACGGAACCCGGCGTTGTGGAAAAAACCCGAGTTTGGAAACTACTATTTCCCGCCGACCAAAGATTATTTACCAATCCTCCAGTTTGACTAATGCTGACCAAAGCGGCAAAGGCCGGCACCTGGGCAAACAGAAGAAAAAGAAAACTTAACTGCGAGAATTTTTTCACTCTGAAAAAATTACTCATCTTCTCCAAAATTTCTACCCAAAATTACGCAACCCGACTTGCCCAATTTTTCTTGCTTAAACAATTAATCCTCAGAAATTTCCATCTCAGCCACCGACTACCCGGGACTCACGCCCCGGGGCTTTCAAAACCTAATCTTAATCCTTCCACCTAATCCGCTTTGCGACGAACCCGGCGCAAAGCGATCCCACCGACCAAGCCCACCGCGAGCAGCGAAAGGGCGGAGGGCTCAGGAACAGCCACGTTGCTTGTGGGATTGCCATAATTACCCGTATAGATGACCGTTTG
>Ga0214917_10006114_pt1 | contig 12625 bp, 10 predicted proteins | sample LL_1208_BB_MetaG_FD_177983 | JGI IMG/M metagenome (GOLD analysis project Ga0214917, IMG submission 177983) | Freshwater microbial communities from Lake Lanier, Atlanta, Georgia, United States - LL_1208_BB | ecosystem: Environmental > Aquatic > Freshwater > Lake | place: USA: Georgia | collected... | reverse complement strand
GAGCTTCATCAAGAATCACAATATCCGGAGCGATGAGCCGTTGAATGTCTTCTCTGTCTCTGACGACTTGCTCATAGTTTGTAATATAGAAAAAAGCTTCTTTTTGGTAATGTCGCAGCCGTTCAGCTCTATTTCCGTATACAATAACGCTTGGGTTATTCACAAACTTTGTGATTTGCTCTTCCCATTCTGCTTTCAAAGATGTCGGGGCAACAACAAGGACTTTTCTAATGCCTTTTAGTTTACGCAACAATTCCGCAGCGCCAATAGCTTGAACAGTTTTACCAAGACCCATTTCATCTGCTAAAATCGCCTTTTCAAGAAACGCTAAGTGAATCATTCCTTGCTTTTGATAGTCATACAAAGGTATTTTGGTGATGTCTAAGGTATATTTTCCCTCCGACACATCTTGGAGAAAGAAACCTTTGGAAGTTATTTTTTGTGTGAAATCATCAAAATCATCAAGGGACGTTTGAAGCCTATGGGAGAGTCTAATGCTTTTAAAGATATTTTCCGGAGCATGGCTTAAAAGGCGAACCAGCGCTGGGATCGTTGTTTTGGCATCTGCAATCAACTTTCCGTTTGCAGAAAAGAAGTCTTTCAAAAACGCATAACTTTCAGGGGGTTGTATGGTCTCAAAGGGCCATGTGATTTTCACGTGATAATCAAGCGGATTTACATAGATTTCAGCTCTCTGACTTCCTCTATGAGAGGCTTCTTGAAAGCGACGTTTGCCTTTTTTCTTTAAGGTTAAAAGAACTTTTTCAATATGCTTACAGGTTCCAAGCCCATTAATATCATAATCCACACAAGAACAACTATTGATCGGATCCCTTAGGGAGCGAATTTCAACATCATAAGAACTCGCTGTTTTTGATTCAACCCTATAATTAGCAAAATAAGGAATCTCAGGTTCTAGACTTGTTACCTTCATGGGCTCTGTTTCAGCCCTTTGAATCCTTCTTTGAATTTCTTCCGCATCGGTTGTATTCCATCCAGAAGGAATGGTCACCGAATCGGTTACTTTTGAAGCTTTGGTTTTTCTTTTCTTATTTTTTTGCTGCTTTACAGACATGTGAGTTTTCTTTGTTTTAAGCTGTGTCCGTAAATTAGCTGTTTTTCAAGAAATCGTAAAGGCGAACGTACAGCATAAACCGATCAAAACAGGGAAAACACAGATCTAACAGTGACTATATCCTAATTTTTCATAGCCTTTTTTTCTCTTTTCAGCCATTCTTGAAAGCATGGGAATGGATGGATCCACATAATCGTAAATGATGACCTCTTTCTTACTCTGGCGCAGACGATGAAGCCTGCCAGCATATTGAGCTAATGTGCCGTGCCATGAAATAGGCATAGTTAAAAAAAGAGTATCAAGTCGAGAATCATCAAATCCTTCCCCGATATAGCGTCCGGTTGCAATGATAAGACGCTCTTCTGTTTCCGGTACTAAATCAAAAAGGTTTTTGGTGAAAGCACGCTGCTTTGCACTCTGACCACCAATCATAAGAATGACGTGTTTACAAAATTTTGCAAAGTTTTCAGCCAACATAATTGCATGATCTTTACGTTCCGTCAGTAATAAAGGAGTCCGCTTTTCTTCTAGAACTTTTAAGACATCATCAAAAATCATTTCATTTCTTTCTGTATCTTTTGTGATCGCGGCATAAACCTCTTGAATAGAGGGTTGCCGGTCGCTTGAGGACAATTGGAACACCGTATACCGCCTAATCACCTTATGACTGAAAGGTCGCAAACTTGCCTGATGTTTTGCATCGACTTTATGACGGATAGGGCCACACTGCATAAAAATAATGGGATGATGCCCATCTTTGCGTGTTGCTGTTGCCGTTAACCCAAGTACATATTTAGCTTGACTGGCTCGTGTAACGGCTTCAAAGCTAACCGCAGATAAATGATGACACTCGTCAATAATGAGTTGACCGTAATTAAGCACTAAATCATTAACTTTATTTTTCTGAACCAAGCTTTGAATTAAGGCAACATCAATAATACCGGTTGGTTTCCGCTTTCCTCCCCCAATGATCCCTATCTGATTTTCTGGAATATCCAAAAACACACGTAGCCTTTCCACCCATTGATCAAGCAGTTGTTTGCGATGCACCAAAATAAGCGTATTGGTTTTTCTAGCAGCTATAATATGAGCAGCAACGACAGTTTTTCCAAAAGCGGTTGTTGCTGCAAGAACGCCTGTCTCATGGGCTAACATTTTCTGAACAGCATGCTCCTGTTCGGTAGAGAGTTCTCCCAGAAAGTTTGCTTTTATTAAATTGCCAATGTTTCTTTTGTCATCAAGTTCAGGTTTTATATCCAGAGTCTTGAGCAAACTCAACACTTCATCCACACACCCTCTCGGAAGGCCAATATATTTTGGAAAATCTGCTGCACAAGCAATAATCCGAGGTTTTCCAAAAGTAGAAAGGCGCATGGCTTGAGCCTTGTAGAAATCAGGATTTTGAAAGGCTGCGAATCGAATGAATTTATTGATCAAGGCAGAGGGCAAATCTTTCTTGGCAATAAATAACTGATTGCTTAAGACCAATTCAAGAGAGGCTGGTAATTTCTGTCCAAATAGATCATCCACTTTTGCAGATGAAGAACGCACATCCCATGGTTTTTCATCTTCTTCGTTCAAGGGCATCCGAACGCCCGTTATTTTCCCCCTCACAGAAGCTTCTTCTACAATAACCATAATTTCTTGACGCGTCATTCGTTGTATAGATGCTAGATATTTCCATTGATCAACATAAGGTTCAAAATTCTTATCCAAAAATACACTATTCCCTTTCTCACGAGGTTGACACTGCAGAGGAAGAGCAATCAAGTTGCCAAAGCCACCGGATGGCATCGTATCTTGATTTGGAAAAAAACGATCATAAGATTCAAAGCCAAGCTCTGGTGCATGTTCCATTGTTTCTGTTAGCAATGCCGCTGCCATTTTTCGTGCATCAGAGGCAGCAATAGGCTCGGTGAAAAAAATCCAGACATGAGCACCGTTTCCAGAGCGAGAACGCTCAAGGCTGACGGGAACGTTGCGAATTCGGCAAGTGTTCAGATAAGCTGTTACATCCTGTTTCCAATGTTCTTTGTCAAAATCGACAGCCAGGAACCAACATGTTTCGTCTTTGAGCATAGGATAGACACCGATTGTATGATCCCGTTTGTAAGATCCTAAATTTTCCCCGGCAAGATGTTTGCACACAATGTCTTCAGATACGGGTACAAAAGCTTGACGAGAGCAGTCTCCACACTTAATGTGTGGCTTATTACAAACTCCTTTTACCCACTCGTTATGGCAAGCTGGAGAATAACCTGATTTCCCTGTTTTTTGATTATCCCATCTTTTTGGAAAAACATCATCCCGCCCCCGAAAAAGATTCATGAAGATTGAGAGCTTTTCACTTGAAGAAAAATTTTTACTCTTCTCAATTGATGGTGAACACAAAAGGTTTTGCAGTTCGCTGCGTGCATTTTCCAGTTCGTTCTGTAGTTGAGATTTTCGCTTTTCTAACTCTTCAAGCTGGCTCTCTAAAATCGAAACTTTTTCATGAAGAGAAGAAGTCATGACATAATGCTTTACTATCGTGTAAAAATCTGATTTCTAAAAAATCTTTGTTTGATTTTGACAATGAATAGAGTTCGGCTATAAGTCCTATTAAAACAGGCTCCGAACACCTATTCAGGATTCTTCTGATTTCTAGCCAGTCACTGTTTTTGGTTTTTTTGTTTTCTGTGTTCATGGCAATATGATCTCATTATTCAATTCGACCAGACATTATAAAGAGTTAGAATCAACCCTTTTCTAACTGCCTTGTAGCATAGGTTAACCGCAACAGCAAGAGAACCTGACACAGAAATTTTGAGAGAAGATCAATAAAATGTTCTGCACTTCAGTAATGAGATAGACTTTATGACGATGCTATCTGAAATTTTCTTAATTGTTCATTTATCCATCCGTTGTAGTATGTTAAATCAAGAAATACAGCTTCATAAAATGCTTCATCAGCATTTTTAGAATTAATTATTGTATAATTCCCATCAACATTGTTTTTCAATGCTTTATTTCAAAAAACTCCTTTATATAAAATTCCAAGAATTTTAAATCCCTTTCCTTGTTTAATTATTAATGGTGAGCCAGAAGTACCATCACTTAAAACAGACATTAATCGAATTGATTTATTTGTTTCTGTTGGGATAGGAAATTGAAAAAGTGCTGCTTCTTTAATGGTATTTTTTATAGCTTTTAGTTTTTTAATACTTATATCTTCACTGTCTTCATGAGGAGTAAAGGATACCCGCGGCAACAAACTCAACAATACGATCAAGCTTACGTGTTGTTTTTATCGGTTTTGGCAATTCTTTGTGGAGCAACCTTATACAGAAAGATTCATATTTCCATTGCCTAAAATTTTTATAGTTGAAGGAACTCCTGGGTCTTAAATGGCGGAAAGTGCCAACCTACACAACGATTCGAGGAATTATTCACGGTGTTGATGAGCAAAGCTCAGAAAGGCAATATCGGCTTTACACTCAGGATTTAATATCTCGTTTTGGTCATCGTACAGTCGGTAGAAAGCTTGTTGCTGGGAATGGGAAAGCTTTAAGAAACAACCATATCGAAGATCAAAAACCCAGCAGGTTTTTAGTATTTTTGACACGGATCTTGATATTATTTTTGCCCATGAAGAAATTGATGAAAAGCCTTAGAGGCTGTTATCAATAGTGGAAATCATGTCATAGTTCAGGTAAAAACCAATCAGCACAGTCTTTTTGAAGATTGTGTGTTAACCAGCAACCATATGAAACCAGATGACCAATTTATTGCTCCTGTTGAGAAAGCGAGTAATAGAATTGAGCATCGCTCAGCCTTTATATTTAAAGAGTTTTTCATAACAGATCCTGGTTAGAATCATGCAAAAGAGTTGGTGATTATCCGTCGTATCCGACACGTTTTTTCAACGAAAACGAGAAAGTGGAACTGTCATTTTCAAAAGACGGTTGCAGTAATTTCAGAAGTGGATTGCAGTAGTTTTTTGATTTACTTCATTAATTAGATAACCAGATACACGCTTTAAGATCTTTATATATTTGAGTTGAGGGTGTAACTAGTTTAGCTAGCATTAAACAAGCTTCCTCATTAGTAAGTTTTCCTTTCTTTTTAACAATCTCCAATAGATTTGGTATCTTTGATTTAACATCCTCAGTGCATATATCAGAAATAATCTGATCATAATCAGAGCTGTTCATGTCAGGAAAGACTTTCTGTAGAATTTCTTTGTCAAAAAGATAGTTTTCAATTTCACGACGAATCAACATTCTCCTGTTTGGTTCTTTTTGCAGCCACTCATTTCTCTCTTCTTCACTTTTACCATCACGATCAGCAAGTCTGAGAAATTCAACTTTGTTTAGAACCTTAGAAAGAACTATTATACCTATGCCCATACTTTTTTCTGGTTCTATGCCACCACCACTAGAAACAAAAACGGTATCTGTAAATTCTTGCCCAAAAATTTCATTATAAACATTGGCATCAAGACCTTGTTCATCTCCATTTTTTGCTGGTTCTTTACGTCCTTCGCAATAAATAATTTGTTTGGGAGAAACCAGCTCGGAAATATCTTCCAACGCTGTTTTAAATATACGCTGCCAATTGATTCTGCTGGGCTTCATAGGCTCTATAACAATAGTTTGATCAAAATCTTTTTCTGAAAAATCCAATATTTGAGATTTATCTTTTAATTCCTCTTGAAGAGCTCTTAAAAATCCTACGCTATGAGTCGCAATCCATAGTTGGCAAGTATCAGGTATAAGTTTTTCAAGTTCCACCAATAATTGCCTTTGTATCTTTGTATTTAGATGAAGTTCTGGTTCATCTATGCAAAAAATAGTATCTGTATAATCTTTACTTTTGACCATTAAGTCCATTACAAGATCAATAACTTCCTTTTCGCCTGCTGATAAATTGTCAAAAGGGAAATCAGTTGATTTTCCTTTTTTAAAAAATAATTTGCCACGTCCAGGCGTAAGGATGTTTCCAGGATTACTAATTTCAATTTCTAATGTCCTGCTTAAGATTTCGTTTATTTTTCCAAATTTTTCTTGACGAGTCTCTTCTCCTGTTTTCTCGCCCTCCATAAAGTCATTAAAACACCCGCTAATCAGTCTTTGGTAATTATCAATCAGCCTAGAATCCGTATCAGCTGTAGAAGCAGGCCTATAATGATCATCAAGAATATCTTGTTGTTGTTCAATACTTTGAATATCAAGCGTACTCGTATGCCTATATGCGCTTCTGATACAGAAAGTTGTTTTGTTAATTAGATAACCCCCATCCATAAAATCAATTTTTATATTTTCATTTTTATTAAAAGGATTTTGAACATCTGGCGATTGCTTTTCAAGATAAGTTGAACTGACTTGCTTCCTTGCGCCTTTAAAATCTCTTAACCTATGTTCAAATGCATCGAAAACACTGGATTTACCACAACCATTTGGTCCCACCAAAGCTATAATTTTCTTTGGATTGTCGCCTAAATGTAGGATTAAATCATCAAATCCCTTAAATTCTTTTAAATATACTTTTCTAATATAAGACATACACTTTTTATTCTTCTTTGCTAGCTCATTGCTTTTATGGAGAATCTATCGATTAATTTATGTATAAAAATAGCACTTTGCTTTAGCTAAGATGCATTGGCTTTCCTTTCATAAATTTTTCTCCATCACCTCTCAACTGCCCTTTAGGACTAACATGCCGATAGAGTGTTTGCCGGGTGATGCCTAATTCTTCACATAAGTCAGACACTTTTGTTTCCGGCTTTCCCATAGCAGCCTGCGCAAGACGGATCTTTGCTAGAATCATTTTGTGTTTTCTTCCACCAGTACGACCTCTTGCCCTTGCGGCTTTAAGACCTGCTTTTGTTCTCTCGCCAATTAATTCACGTTCATACTCCGCTAGTGCAGCAAAAATCCCAAACACAAGACGCCCATTAGAAGTGGTGGTATCTATATTAGCACCCTGCCCTGTTAAGACTTTAAAGCCAATTTCTCGATCTTGAAGATCATGAACAATGTTAATTAAATGACGTAAATCCCTTCCTAAACGGTCAAGCTTCCATACAAGCAGGGTATCTCCTGATCTTAAGGCTTTCAAACAAGCAGTTAAGCCAGGTCGATCATCTAACTTGCCGCTCGCATGATCTTCATAAAGAGAAGATGGCTCTATTCCAAATTCTAAAAGAGCATCTCTTTGTAAATCCAAAACTTGTGACCCATCCGCTTTTGAAACGCGCATATAACCAATTAACATCAACAACAACTTTCTCTGGAAATCACCAAGGTGGATTTCTCCGTTTAATTATTAAGCAACTTTCTCTTCTTGCTTAAATTGCTGCTTAACTTTTTCCAAGATTTCCTTGTTTTCAAAAATCCATTTCTCCGTAAAAGGTATTTCCAAATAAGGATTAAGCGTTAAAGAGCCATTTTCACCAATACTCACTCTGTAACTGCTGACTCCTTGAGAGAGTTCACCTAAGTTTATTCTGCCTTTTGAATCTGGTCTCAATATAACTTCTTCCATTTTATCCCTATAAGATTATTTGCTTCTGATCACTTTAGACATAAAGCAATAATGTCTTTTAATCAATATAATCCATATGTAAAAAGGATTAATTGTAAATTGGTAAAAAAGTAACAATGATGCAAAAATCCATCATTAGAGCAAAAACTCTTAGTCACTCAAACGTTCGTTTAAGTGACACCTCCAAGTGACATCTCAAACCATCAAAAAACTGTCACTTTAACAGTCATTTTTTCTAAGTCATCCAAACGTTAAAAATACTAATCATTTAAGGTATGAATTATAGGTATTCCGAGCTCCTGCAAATCGTTATCAATTAATTGAATTGATTTAGCGCTTCTTTTTCTTTTAATAAGCATTTGGCGAATTAGAAAAGCTAAAATTTTATCGTGACTAGATTTTTTCCAAAATTCATTTTCTTCTTCAGTTGTCATTTTGTTATCTGAAAGCAAAGTTAGGAGAGCTAATCTTGAATTATGTTCGTTTAGCTTCTTTAAGTCTGGTGGATAATAGGACTGATAATCTTCTATGTTATTTTTTTGAGCATATAAGAATTCAGTATCAAGAGTGTTTCTTTTAATGCGCCACTTTGAATATGATTTTCCCTGCAGCATTTCTTGTACAATAATTGAAGCTGCGCAAAAGATTTTGGTTTTGAGTTCTAATGTAAATTCTTCAAAAGGTTTCCATCTACAGTTAGCCCCTTCATGCTTTTTTGTGATGGAATAATATGCGTTTTTTATGATTTCACCACCAAAGACGCCAGAAACAATTAATGGTTGTGATACTTCATCTAATAAACTACGTAATTTTCGAATCCAAATAGAAGCATTTATTCTTATTCCATTAGGAAGGTTAGAAAAACCGTGTATGAGACAATCTTGCGTTATTTTATCAATAAATTTTATTTCTTCAGGCGCTTGTTTATGTTTAGGACAAAAAAATTGATATTGAGGCAAACCAAGAAAAATAACTTCTTCAAGCATAATACCATGATGAGGGCAGGAAGAAAGCCAAGACAATTGCCAAAAAAGACGTATGTAAGGCACTTTATCATTTTGTAAACATAATGCACACGCACGCAAAGACGTATAATGATCTTTAATAACCCATGGCATCCAAGAATTAGGAAAGTTTATTTTTTTCCTTTTAGCCGCCGGAGAAAGTGTATGAAACTGACAAGCGTAATGTTCAAACAAATCTTCTTGTGGAATAAAGCTATCCACAATAAAAGGAACATAACTTTTAAGCGTCATAAAAACAATACGCGAAATTTCTATACCTGTTTTATCTGATAGTTGTAATAGAAACTGAAGAGGAGGATTTTTATCAAGCTCAAAGTTATCAAAAACGTCGCCATTCAGAATACATTTTTGTAAAGAATCTAAGCTTAAATTATATCCTTGAGCAATTCTCCGTAACCAAGAAGTTAAAGATTCTTGTTCTTGTGGCAACGGATGATATGGCCAACGGTTAAACATTATTTTAACTCTCGCTCAAATTTTTTTCGTCGTTCCGAAGGACTATCATATTCAGCATTTGAAAGTGTTTTTGAATTAATTTCTTCTTCCCCTGAATGAATAGCGATGGTTGCAGCACGTACTAGTAATGTTGATATTTCTCCTATTGTGCCTCCTGTTTTGCTTATAATATATTGAGCTATATCTGGATGGTGTAAAACAGATGGGCGTTTTAAAGGGAAAGAAGCAGCGAAACTGCCTAATAGCGATAATAATTCTTCATTGTTGCACCAACGTGATAAAATGAAGGGCTTAAAGCGGTTTTCTAATTGGTCATCAATACGAATTGCACGGTAAGCATCCTCAGTCCCTACACCAACAATAGGTATGCTAAGCTCATTTCCTAAAAACCTTAATAAATTAAGAAATTCACTTCGTAAGGTATATTTACCGGCTAATATATTATGTAGCTCATCTATAATAAGCATTTTAACTTGTGTAAGTTTCATTAATCGTAAAGCAAGCACTTCTAAATCAGCGATTCTCATTCTTGGTTTCATAGGAGAATTTAATGCATAAAGTAATAATGTATAAAAACGACTAATTGACGGATCAGAAGGCATTTGTATTGTTAACACCGGTATAATTTCTTTTTCACCATCTTCACTCACATAAGGCAGATGCTGTCTACGAAATTTTTCAATAATCATAGATTTACCGTTATTCGTTGGGCTAATCAAAAGCATATTTTGCATGCGTTGTCGTTCTGGTAAAGTGAATAAGTCTTCTAGCTGATCAAGAGCTTGACGTGCTTTTGGATAACCAATCCACCGATCTGCTCGAATTCGGGCAATTCTTTCTGAATCAGGTAAGAATATCGCTGATTGTGCAATGGGAGCTAGATGAGATAAATCTAAGCTATGATTCATATGACCACTCCTCTATTTCATCAAAAAGCAGAGGTTTAGATAATGTTGAATGTGATGATGAATCTATAGGTAGTTCTAGAACATAATCATTACTTGAAGATTCTAGATGTTCTACACGTGCAGCATTACGACGTGCTGACTTAGTTTTGTAGACGGCATTTTGAGTTATTTCGCGCATTGTTTGTATGGTTTTAAAAATAGAGTCTTCATCTATCTGTTGTTTACCGTTTTCTTTTAATTTCCTAATAGCAAATTTATGTTCCCAAAGAGTTACCGCTGGATTAGAAAACGTTCGATAAGGAACCTCTACATAATGAGATTCTTCAGGATGTAGTACATATATTCGACTTAAATCTCTTGGATCTCGCCGAATAACAAAAGTGTAATCCTTATCTTTTTCATTAATCCAAAGCTTAAGAGTAGGGCTCATATACGTAATATGATCAATAACAAACCCTTGTCTTTGAATTCGTCTATAAACAATCGGCAAAAAATCAATTAGAAATGCTTTTGAATTATTTACTTTAAAAGGTTCTTCTCTTGAATTTAAAGATCTGTTCCAACGCGTTATTGGTGACTCACCAATGCCAGAGTGAAGAGATGAATGATAATACATAATGGCAGATACAAACCACTTTTCTAATTCTGAAAGAGTTAAAGAAGCATATTTCTCAGAATTATACTCTCCTTTTTCAGTAATATTAGAAAAAGTAGTGCCAGGAATCTCATGTACCATTTTCATTAAAGTGCCTATAACCCGTTCAATAATTCCTCCATAGTGTGGTGTTTTTACAGGTCTATAACTAATTTGGATGCCGTGAACATCGCAACCACGACGTAAAGCCTCACTATGAAATTCCTTTCCATTATCTACATAAATGGCTTTTGGTTTTCCTGACATAGGCCAGTCAGCATCTACACCTATTTGTTCTAGCCAAGGTCGTTTATCGATTGCAATATGAGCTAAACAAAGCCCTACTGATACTGCTGAAGGGGGCTCAAGTGTTAAACAAAATCCAACAATACAACGACTATAAACATCAATTGCAACTGTTATCCAGGGACGACCGATAGGTAAACGCGTGTGCAAATCAACAATAATTAAATCCACAAGTGTATGATCAATTTGTACAACATCTAATACCCCATTGGTTTCTGGAAAATGGCCCTCCAACGGCTTTAAATGGTTTGAAGCATCTTTTCCCTGTCTTTTTTGAAGAACGTAATCTGATTTTAATCTATTAATCCGAGACCTTATTGTGTTTAGAGCAGGAGGAGCAAGATTAGATTTCCGGCAGCGTTCTTTAACTGTCCTCATTAAAACAGAAACACTACATTTTTGACGCGTAAGATAAGTTTCAGCTATAGCAATTGAAATAATTGATTCAATATCTTTGGATATACGAGTACCTCCTCGTCCACCATCGGATGTTCTTGGCGCTAAAGCAGGGACTGAACCACCGGTCTCTTTCCAAAGTTTCACTAAATTGTAAATAGTTCGTTCTGATAAACCGAGTTTTTGAGCAGCTTCTTTTGCTATACTGATAGAAACATTTTTATGCTTGGCGATAGGAGCAATAATTTCTGCGCGGCGACGTGCTTCTGACCACATCTCATCAGATAATCGAATAGTACCACTTTCTTCAATAACTTCATCTGATGACATAGACATGACTCTTGCTGAATAGAGCTTCTGATACAATTACATACTACTGAAGAGGTCTTCTGGTAAATCCCGTATTCAAAAGTGGATTTCAACTGATTATATTTATTGGCATGCAACTGCAATTGTCTTTTGAAAATGACAGTTTTAGCTCCATTTGATTATGTGTGTTTAGTATGGGTTATCCTATTTGATTATATAGTATTTAAAACACCTCTTACTATCAGTGGGTTTTGTGGAATGTTAATGATTGTTATTGGTGGGTTAGTCTCTTTAAATGCAGACAAAGAAAATTTTAAATCTTAGCCTCAATTTACTTTGATCAATCAAAGATTATTAGACGATATTCAGATAATACAAACAATTTAGAGCTGCCCTCGATAACATGAAACAATGTTATAAATTATTATATTAGAAAGAACTGATTAAAGATTTTATGGTCTTAAGGATCGTTATTTTCATAGATTTCTTGTGTCGATTAGGTGCGTGTAAGAGCATCGGATTTTGATGGTAGGTAAAGTTACTGCAGCTTAAGCCCTACTTGATATTTTACTGGACAGTCTTTTTCCGTTGCTCTTTAGGGATATGGATTATGTGCATTCGACCTGGAATCAATAAATGCTCATTTGCCCAAGAAATTAATATATCCTCTGCTAGCGTGAGTAAATCATGTATGCCTATTTCAAAACCAAGGCGTATTGAGTTCTTATCAATTTCATTACCATTCTCTTCACGCCACCAACAAGGCTCATCAACTATTAGATCAGAACCTTGAACAAAATTACTGACTCTTAAAGTCCCACAACCTCCTCCTGGGTGTTCTACTGCATCTCTCATAGCTAAATAACTTCTAATATTGGTTTCTGCATCTTTTAAAAAAATTGTTTTTGGGTCACTAATTCCAAATTCGCTTTCTGCATATTTAATCACTGAATCTTGTTTTATATTTTTTGGATAAAATTGCCCAGCCCCT
>Ga0214917_10006113_pt1 | contig 12626 bp, 14 predicted proteins | sample LL_1208_BB_MetaG_FD_177983 | JGI IMG/M metagenome (GOLD analysis project Ga0214917, IMG submission 177983) | Freshwater microbial communities from Lake Lanier, Atlanta, Georgia, United States - LL_1208_BB | ecosystem: Environmental > Aquatic > Freshwater > Lake | place: USA: Georgia | collected... | reverse complement strand
CCTACGCTCACTTTTGGTAATGAGCACCCCCTTTCATAGGGCAAGATTTCCCCATGCGCTTAGACCATGTCTCATATGTAACTTCCCATGATCAACTAGCCGACACAGTTCAACGCCTGGGCTCACGTCTTGGCAGCACCTTCGTAGATGGTGGTGTCCACCCCCGCTTTGGCACACGCAACTTCACACTGCCTCTTCACAACGGTCAATACATCGAAGTTGTCTGTCCACTAGATCACCCAGCAACGGAGCAAACTCCTTGGGGCAAAGCTGTGAGCAAGAAAGCACAAGAAGGTGGCGGCTGGCTTACCTGGGTTTTTGCAACTGACAATATTTCAAAGGTTGAAGAAAAGTTTGGTCGCAGCGCAATTGAAGGTCACCGCACACGCCCAGATGGAAGCGATCTAAAGTGGAAGCAAATCGGAGTTAATGAGATTACAGAATCTCGCGAACTTCCATTCTTTATCCAATGGTTAACATCTGATCACCCATCACAAGATGGGAAAGCAGTTGCTTCAATAGAGAAGATCACAATTGCGGATACTGATCACCTTGCTGATTCTTGGTTTAAGACTGAGATTCTTGATGGCTTAAATGGCGCATCAGTTGATTTCGTTGATCCATCATCAAATGATGGTGAGTATGGAATTGTTGCAGTCCACTTAGTGACACCTAATGGTGTTGTAGCGCTGGACTGAGTAAATGTCTTCGCAACAAGAAAATTACTATGACGAGCACTATCAGAATGTCCACTACAAGGGCTCACTTGGCCTATTTACAAATATTTATCACAAGCAACTCGAGCGTCGCAGAAAATCCGCTCAGCACTACTCAAATGTTTTAGAAATAGGCGCTGGAATTGGAGAGCACCTACGTTTTATCAGGCACACATTTGATGCATATGTGTTATCAGACATAACGGCGCATCCCAATTCACTTAGTAATCTCGATTTAGACCCTCGTAGGGGAAAGTTGTCGTTTCTAGTCGCAGATGCAACAAATTTACCCATCGACAACAATAGGTTTGACCGAGTTTTGTCGACATGCGTTCTCCATCACATTTCAAATCTTGAACTTGCCCTAAGTGAAATTCGACGCGTTTCCGCTAATGACGCGGTGATAGATCTTTATGTCCCTTGCGATCCAGGGTTACTTTATAGGTGGCTTAGGCATGTAACTTCACATTACAAACAAAAAAAGTCTATGAAGTTGTCTTGGTCGGAAGTCAAGTACCTTTGGGCAAAGGAACATCCAAACCATTACCTAGGCATAATTTCATTAGTAAAATTTGTTTTTAGGGACGATGTTCTAAAGATTTCAAGATATCCGCTGTTGCCATTTTCTTGGAACTTCAATCTCTTCGCAGTCGTTAGTATTAAAGTAGTAAAATCAAATTCAATCGAAAATTGATTAAATCCAAGCTCAAAATATTCGCCGAAGTTTCCCAAAATTTTTATTCTCGATATCAACAGTCGGCTGATCAAAATTTGCACTCCAAATTCGCCCTCCTGCTGATTCTGGATTTTGAATTAGGAAATTTATCATTTCTATTAACTTTGTAGGATTAACCTCAGACTCAAGGGTTCTCAGTGCTTGTTCGCGGCGATTTGGGCTCACGACCTTTTCATTCATAGATTGAGCAACCATCTCCTGCATTTTTGATGGAAACGCACCAGGTGAAATAGCACAAAATCGAATTCCTTGATCTCGATACTGATTATCAAGTCCTTCAATCAAAATTGCCATCGCGGCCTTTGATGCGAGATATGATGGACTAGCAGTCTCTAAATTTTCGCCGCCCACACCGGCTCCGGCGAATGACAAAAAAAGCCCATCTTGGCAATTGATTACTAATTTTGCTAAAAGGAGAAACGGAATCAAGTTTTCATTTACTTGATATCCGAAATTAATCAAATCTAAATCTTCGATGGAGTCTATGGTGCCAAAATTCCCAATAAAATTCAAAATTAAAAGACTGTCTTCAGAATTCAAATCTAAAAAAGATTTTAGTGTTTTCAGCATTTCAACAGGTTTGTAGTCCTTAATTATGAGGTTTGTTGCATTCCTTCCCGATATTTTATAACTTGAACTTAGTTGCTCACGAGTTACTACAAACACTTCCGAGTTACCAAGTTTTAACTCAGGAATACATAGGGATGCAATATGTGAATTTGCACCAGCGATCAATACCTTTGTGTACATTAAAGCTTCAACCTATTGAGGATGTTTGTTCTCAATAATTCGGCATTAAGGCCATCTTGCGAACCCGCCATTCTAGGATCATGGTTCAACCATGCGGCTAACTCCAAGGCCAATGATTCATCCTTCTGAGCCTTCTCTATAACTATTTCAGAATCAGATTGTGACTTAGCGTTCGCCCAACCCCATCTTTTTCCAATAGTAATCATTTGCGGACCATCTGTCCGTCCCCGGCCGCTCAACTTTAAATATCCTTCTGTTCCAATAATTTCAATTTCGAATCTTGTGCGCCAAGCAACGATCGAGACGCTTAGGTTAAGTAGCGAACCATAGAAGTTCCCGATAGCATTAACTGACTCCTCGATACCGGTGTCCCAGAAGCCTTTCCAAGAATTAGCACCTGTGAATTCAATCTCTGTCGCTTGCAAATCGAAGAGATAGCCTATTAAGTCCAACAGGTGAATTCCGGGATCAAGAACTACACCACCACCTGCTGCTTGAGGGTTGAGTTTCCAGGAGACTTTATCCTTGGGCGCTCCACCATGACCGAGATCCAACTTCACTGAATGGATTTCACCCAATTCACCTTTGTCTAAGATCGACTTCGCGTGCTGAACTGAGGGCATGAACCGATAATTAAACCCAATCGAAAGATTCTTTGCATTCAAGTGTGCATGCAAAGCTTTAGCTTCTTTTAGATTCCTTCCCATGGGTTTTTCCATTAGCACTCGTGAGCCTTGATCGAGAAATTTACTAGTCAGATCGGGTGCAATATTATGAGGTGTTGCGACAATCGCAAGGTCAACATTACTTTTGAGAATAAAATCAATAGAATTTGCAACTTGGAATTTTACAGAATCATCGCTTTTAATTTTAGGGTCAAAAACTATTATTTGAGAAGGATCCCAACCTAAGTCTTGCAGTGCTTTCAATCTTTGCTGGCCAATTAGACCTAATCCACAAATCCCAATTCGTTGCATGGTGTAATGTTCGCGCAAAGATGCCTATCAAGCAAGCACTGAGGAAATTATGCATAGCGAACGCCAAATCGATGTAACCGTGTTGATTCCCACAAAGAACGAAGAAATAACAATCTCGAGTTTTCTGGATTGGTGCCACCTTGGATTTCAGAATGCGAATATAAAGGGCGAAATTGTGCTAATGGATTCTTCTACAGATCGAACTCCCCAAATAGCTCTTTCAAAAGGAGCAAAGGTTATAAATGTGGATGAAAAGGGGCTTGGAGTTGCGTACTTAAAGGGGAAAGACCATATATCTGGCAAGTATGTGATTTTGGGAGATGCGGATTGCACCTATGATTTTCGGAATATCGGCCCCTTTCTCGCTAAGTTGGATCAGGGTTTTGAACTTGTGGTCGGGAATCGCTTTAAGGGAATTATCGAGAAGAATGCAATGCCGATCCATCATCAGTACTTTGGATCGCCAGCAACAAGTTTCATTTTTAAACATACTCTCGGTATCCCAACAGGCGACATCCACTGCGGAATGCGCGCACTTACCAAAGATCTCTTTCTTAGACTACCTTTCACTGAGCTTGGTTGGGAATACGCAAGCGAAATGATTGTTAGCTCAAGAAACCTCGGTTCAAGAATTTGTGAAGTTCCAATTGATTTTCTAAAAGAACCAGAAGGCAGAATAAGTCACCAGAAGAGAAATGGTTGGCTTACGCCTTTTAAGGCAGGATGGGGAACACTCCGAGTCACTGCCTCATTCTCTCTTGACAGACTTCTATTTGTACCAGGAATTTTTCTTGCCGCAGCTGGATTCACATTAAATTTCCTTATGCTTTTTTTGAGTAATTCATTTCTAGTTAAATTTGGAATTGGTAATCTAACGTCATCAATATTTATGGCAATATCATTGATAGGGACATTGACTGCTGGGCTAGCATGCATCTCACACCTAATTTATTATCCAAATGGCCGTGCAACCAAAATTCTTGCTAAAAACAAGCTGGTTAATATTCTATTTTCAAGCACGGTTTTGTTTGCTTTATTCTTGATCTTGAGCGGAATTCTTTTATTTGATAGATGGAAAAACGGTATTTTTACTGAGGTAGCCGATACTTCAATGGATAATCTCAAGTATGTTGGATTCTTCAATCTGTCAACATCACTTCTTGCCGGTGTAACCGTAACAATGATTTGCTCTTTTCTTGCGAGCTACATGGAAAAATTACGGATTAGCAATGCCCGTTGACTTCTATAAATATTTTGATTGAATCATTTCTCTTATAGATTCCCGGATAGCTTCTTCTGAGGTATATCTTGGACTCCAGCCCAAGTCAAGTATTTTTCTAGCATTGATTCTGACGACTGGCACGTCCGCTTTCCATCCGCGATCTCCACCCGAGTAAGTAATCTTCACGCTTTGTGAATTAATTTGTAGTTCCTCCATTACTATATTTGCAATCTCATCGACATTTATAAAATCTGGCGTAGATATATTAAACACATCAAAGTCTAGACATGTTTTATCCGATGCAAGTAAAACACCACGGACAATGTCAGTCACATGGACATATGACTTAGATTGTTTACCATTTCCAAGTATGTGTAAATGGTTTGAATCTAATCTTAAACGATTTAGAAAGTCGTACCCAACACCATGTGTTTGTCTCGAACCAACTACATTTGCAAATCGAAATGCCAAAGATTTAATTCCAAACATATGGGAGTAGGCTTGTAATAAATGTTCACCCGCAGCTTTACTCGCACCATAAGTGCTAATTGGTTTAATTGGCGAATCTTCGCTTAGAATTTCTGATCCCACATCACCATAAACGCCACTTCCAGAAGCATATAAAATACGTTTCACCTTAGATTCTCTGGCTGCTTCAAGGACAGACTCAGTCAAAACAGTACCTTGGACAAAATCGATCCGTGGATCTGTGGCAGCGCGAGCAATATCTGGATTAGAAGCCAGGTGAATAATGACATCAATGTTTTTTAACTCTTGCACTAAATCCGAAGTAACCTCGATGTCCATTTTTTTGAAATCAAAATCAGGATTGGATAGGTGATGTTCAATCCTGCTTAGAGTGCCAGAGCATAGATTATCGATCACTTTTACTGAGTGGCCGGTCATGATTAAATGATCAACAAAATGACTGCCGATAAAACCCGCCCCGCCAATGACCGCAAAATTACTCATGATTTTTCCTTATGAACACGATTCATTCTCTCACAAATCCCCAAAGGCAGCGCATATTGGGCCTAGACTTTGAAAGTGATTATCGCAAGAAGTCCGCTAAGAATATCGCTTGGTGGTGGGGGAACGGATTTACCCTCGTACTATGAAGAATATGATGGTTTTGTTCTAGCTGCAGCGATTGATAAGTATATTTACGTCAGCGTAAACCGTCCTTTCGAAGAAAAAATTAAATTAAAATATTCAAGTATTGAAGAATGCTATACAGTCGATGAAGTTGTTCACCCAATAGTTAGAGAAGTTTTGCGACTATTTGAGTTGAATTCTCCGCAAATTGAAATTAGCAGCATGGCAGATATTCCAGCAGGTACAGGTCTCGGCTCAAGTGGTAGTTTCGCGAACAGTTTGATAAAAGCCTTAAGCATTCATTATCGAAAGAATATGAGTAACGCTGAAATTGCTGAAATGGCTTGTCAAGTAGAAATAGAGGTTTTAGGTGAACCAGTTGGAAAACAGGATCAGTATATATCAGCAATAGGGGGAATCACAGAATTCAAGTTTATCCGAAACGGAACTGTTGAATCGAAACCCTTAAATCTATCTATGAGCACTTCTTTTCAACTAGAAGACAATTTGTTGTTATTCTTCACCGGTATATCTCGCTCAGCTAGTAAAATTCTCTCAGATCAATCAGTTCGGTCTTTGAAAAATGATTCTGAGATGATTGAAAATTTACATTTTGTGAAAGAACTCGGCTTACGTTCAAAAAATGCACTCATAAATGGAAACACTGAAGAATTTGGAAAAATCATGCACGAGCATTGGCAACATAAGTTAAAACGCAGTAAGGGAATGAGCAATCAATTTATAGATGATGCTTATAAATTAGCTATGGAAAACGGAGCCATTGGTGGCAAACTCGTTGGAGCTGGTGGTGGCGGATTTTTAATGTTTTATGCTCATGATAAAAAGTCGCTGCGAAACTGTATGGAAAAGATTGGTTTAGAAGAAGTTAGATTTAAGTTTGACTTCGAAGGTACAAAAGTCGTGCTTTCATAATGTTACCAATCGCAATATTAGCCGGTGGTTTCGCAACTCGCTTAGGCAATTTAACGGCTGAAGTTCCGAAGTGTCTGATTGAAATTAATGGAAGGCCTTTTGTAGATTGGCAATTGGATCTATTGATGAGACATGGATATTCAGATTTCATTTTTTGTGTTTCATACAAATCAGATGTTGTGCAAGATTACTTAGGTGATGGACGTGATAGGGGGGTTCGCATCCAATATTCTTTTGATGGGGACACGCAATTAGGAACGGGTGGTGCGATTCAAAAAGCACTTCCCAAACTTGGGGGCGAATTCGGCGTCATTTACGGTGATTCCTACTTACCAACTAATTATTCTGCTGTTGAACAGTTTTTTTTAGATTCAAGAGCTCAAGCGCTAATGACCGTTTACGAAAATAGAAATCAATTTGATTCCAGCAATGTCGAATTTATCGACGGAGAATTGATTAACTATGAAAAAGGATCTAAAAGTAGGAAAATGTATCACATCGACTACGGCATAACTTATTTCTGCGAGGCAACATTTCGTCCTTGGCAAAACGTTTCATCATTCGATCTTTCGGAGGTCTGTAATCGGCTAGCAACTCGGGGAGAGTTACTAGGACTTGAGGTCTTTGAGCGGTTCTATGAAATAGGATCCCTACGGGGAATCGAAGAATTTTCGCAGTATTTGAAGGAGACATCCAATGAGTTATAGCAAACAACACCTAGCTGAGTCTATTGAGATTACAAAGGCCATCGATCCTGAAATTATAGAAAAGATAGTTGATTTACTTGCAGATGTAAAAGCTACGGGTGGACGCCTATTCGTTTTAGGCGTTGGAGGAAGTGCGGCTAACTCAGGCCATGCAGTGAACGACTTTAGGAAACTTGCAGGAATTGAAACATATGCCCCTACCGATAACGTTGCCGAATTAACTGCAAGAACTAATGACGAAGGTTGGCATACCGTCTTCTCTGGTTGGCTCGAAGTCAGTAAGTTAAACGCGAAAGATTGTCTCTTTATTCTCTCAGTTGGTGGCGGAAATAAGGACAAGAACGTTAGTCCCAATTTAGTTGAAGCAATTGATCTAGCTAAAGAATTGGGTGCGCGAATAACAGGTATTGTTGGGCGCGATGGTGGTTATACTGCAGAAAACGCAGATATCTGTTTAATAGTTCCGACTATTAATCCAAATACGGTGACCCCGCATTCAGAGTCATTTCAAACTGTTTTATGGCATTTAATGGTTTCTCACCCAAAACTAAAATGTAATCCAACTAAATGGTAGTTTCACTTCGAAATGAAAAAGGCGGTATTTTTAGACAGAGACGGTGTATTGAATCGAACCGATTTGGTTTATGGAATTCCCAAACCACCGGCTAATCTGGGAAATATAGAAATCCTTCCCGGAGTGATCGAAGCAATCGAAATTTTAAAGAAAAATGATTTTGTCCCGGTGGTGGTTACAAATCAACCAGATGTCGCTAGAGGTGTAATTAGGCGATCCGATGTTGAAGATATTAATTCTGCGATTGGACAAGCAATTGGAATAAGACATTTCTATACATGTTTTCATGACGATTCTGATTTTTGTGATTGCCGCAAACCAGCTCCGGGTCTTATTTACCGTGCATCACTGGAACTTCACTTATCAATCAAAGATAGTTTCCTCGTAGGCGATAGATGGCGTGATATATCCGCTGGGCAAGCAGCAGGTTGCCAATCATTCTTTATTGACTATTCATATAGGGAATTGAAGCCCAAAATGCCCTTTAAGAAGGTATCCTCATTACTTGAGGCGGTCAAGATAATAGTGGGAGAGAAAAATGAAACTAAGTTTAGATTCTCTTAAAATAAAGCTTTTTGCAGATGGTGCTGATTTAGTTGGCATGATTGAGATGGCCTCTAAGCCGTATATAGCCGGCTTGACAACTAATCCGACATTAATGAAAAAGGCAGGCATAAGTGACTATGAAAAATTTGCAAAAAGAGTTTTGACTGAAATTCGCGACAAGCCAGTTTCATTTGAAGTTTTTAGTGATGAGATAAATGAAATGAAGAAACAGGGAGAGAAAATTGCCTCTTGGGGGACAAACGTTTATGTTAAAGTTCCAATCACCAACACTCGAGGAGAATCTACAAGTTCAGTAGTTGAATATCTTTCGAATAATGGAGTGAAAGTTAATGTCACCGCTATAATGACTTACAAGCAAGTCGAAACTGTACTAGAAGTTCTCAATACGGATGTTGAGAGTTGCATTTCTGTTTTCGCAGGACGTATCGCAGATACAGGAATAGATCCTGTCCCATTAATGGAACGCTGCGTAAACCTTTTATCCTCAAATACGCGTTCAGAATTAATTTGGGCTAGCCCTAGAGAACTTCTCAATGTTTTTCAAGCAGACGCAATCGGGTGTCAAATTATCACCGCGACAAATGATATTTTAAGAAAATTAGAATTAATTGGAATGGATTTAGAACAGTACTCCCTAGAAACGGTGAAAATGTTTTATGCAGACGCCTCGCTTTCGGGTTATGCTATTTGACAGGAGTTGACTAATTGTGAAAATAAAATTTAACTATTTACCTTCGAAATTTGTTCCACCTGATGTGACTATTAGAGTCTTTTGTCTAAGCATTCTATTGAGTCTTATAAATTTAATTCTCCGATATCAAGTACCAACGACCGCAGGTGGAAATACCACTTTTGATGACTTACTTGGGGTACGACTTGCAAGTCATATTCTTAATGGAGATTGGCTAGGCCCTTGGAGCAATTTAACTTTAGCTAAACCTAGTGGGTACTCAATTTATTTGGCAATTATACATTACGTTCCGATTGAAGTTAGTTTAATAACGCAAATATTTGTAATTCTGTCTTCTTTCTATTTCGCTACATCTCTAATCAAGTTCGTAAAGTCTTTACATCTAAAAAATTTCATATTTATCTTTTCAATCGTTTATCTAATATTTAATCCAAATTTTTTCGGTCACGATTTTTCACGCGTTTACCGTACTTCCCTTAACTGTATTTTTGTCATTTTGATTTCAAGTACTTTTTTAAGGATAATTTATTTATTGGATGAAGATTCATTCCTTCAAGCTAATTCTAAATCAAACAAGCATTCACTGACTCGCCAAGGTATATATTTCGGCCTAGCCGCCAGTGGCCTATTTTTAACTCGAAGTGATTCTTTTTGGCTTACAAGTGCCCTAATTGTAACTTTTGCAGCATACGTTTTTGTTAAAACATTTAAGTTAAAGGGAAGTAAGAACAGTCAATTATTTGTATCTAGATCGGCCTTTCTTTTGCTAATTGGTTTTTTATCGTATATTTTGCCTATAAGTCTCATAGGTCAAATTAATAATACGTATTACGGAACTTCCCTTACGGAAAATTATTTTTCAGGTAATTTTGCTAAAGCAGCAAAATTGTGGGAGGGTGTGGTTGACGGTGCAGATAATCGTCCAGGCGTATGGATTTCTAAAGGCCAGAGAGAAGCTGTTTATAGTATAAGTGTGACTGCTAATCTATTAAGACCCTTCCTTGAAACACCTCCTAATACAGGGTGGAAGATGGCAAGTTGCCAAAGTGCGGCAAAGATATGTGATGAATCTGGAAATTGGTTTATGTGGGATCTTCGGGATGCCGCAGTTTCGGCGGGTAACATAAAGTCCGAGGCTAGCTTTCAAGAATTTTTTAGAGCAATCTCTGAGGATATATCTAATGCATGCCGAGATGGAAAACTTCAATGTCAACGGCCTGGATTATCAGCTGGTGCACCTCCACTCAGCCGTTTGTCAATGAAACAAATTCTGGATGGCGCAGTCCAGACTTTTGCCAGCATTATCAATCAGCTTCCTGGCGCAAATATCGAACACGCACTTGAAAGTGATGACCCATCTATAGTTGCAGAATGGCACTCGGTAGTTAATTTCCGCGAAGTTGTTATTCCCAATTCCAACTTTTATTGGATGGGGATGGGACAAACTTTAATTCTTATAAATCAAATATATGTATTTCTGGGCTTAATATTATTACTAATTACAATTATTTTTGCTCTATATAAAATTGCAACAAATTTAGATTTATGGTTCTTTCTCGTGTATGGAAATTTACTTGCCTTTGTTTTATTTTGTATTGGTATAGGCATATTCGGAGCCTCTCAAGGATTCACCCCAGGGTATGGGTTGTACTCACTCCCCGGCGCTCAAACTTATGCACTGTTGATGTTGATTTCGCTAGCTGGGTTTCTTGATAACTCTAAGTCAGCAGTTGATAGAATAATTAAATAACTCTCTAACGAATAAGTTCTAATACCACTAAGCTTTGACCGAATTTCCATTTTGCTTTTGGATTGTTTTCAATGGGGATAACCTCAAGATCTCCCCCTATCCAAGATTTTAGTGACCATCCCAGTGATTCAGAAATTGAGAGAAAATGATCTTTACAGGTCATAAAATTTCTAACCCCTTTCCAACGATCTTGAAAATCAAGATTCATTTGTTCCTCAAAAACTTGGCGACCTAGCTCTGAATTCCACTCCAAGACACTTGCGATCAGCCTAGTTCCAGGACTAGAAACCTCTTTTATTGACTTAAGATACCGCGCGGTATCTTCAATCTCCATATGTGTAAAAACTGAAAATGCCGAAATAAAATCAAATTTCAAGTTTGTAAATGCAAAGTCATAATCTACCTGTTGGTACAGAGAATAATAATTTACTTCACCAAGAGTCATTTTGAACTTTTGCAACATAGTGGGAGAAATATCTGTCCCCACATATCTTCTGGGCTTTAGGTAGGAAATTGCATGTTTTCCAAGTCGCCCGGTCCCGCATCCAAAGTCCAAAATATATGAATCTTCTCTTAGCCCGAAGTACTTGAGAATTTGGAGTTGGGCTAATCCAATTTTTTCAAAATCACCACCCCCAACATTTTCTGCATCAGAAATTTTAATTGCATGATTTTCGTAAAGTTCTTCATAGACACCGAGTGGTGAATTCATCATTGCATCAGACCGATCACTTTCCATCCTATTTTTCTTCCAGAATCCTCTCAAGTATATTTCCTTCACTATAAAGTTTTCTCTTAGTCATAAGTAATAGAATTTCCTTTATCTCTTCAATACTCGTTTTTTGGGCAACCAAATAATTGAAAAAGTCTTCTTCAGAAATTAGTCCTGCAGAAATCAAATCAAGTTTTAGCGGCATATCTAATTTTTCTGCCAAATAAAGGCCTAATGAATTACTTATATGTAAATTATTCATCGCATAACTAACTGCATATAAATGTTTTTTATGGTCGATTGCATTATTGATGTAAATCGCTTCGCGGATACCAGTTAAACTTGCCCATGCTCTAATTTGTGATTTTTGGGAAGCGGACATACCCAATGCCTTTTTTGACTTTTTCAAATTGTTTAGGCTTACCAATGGATTAAAATAATCCAAACCTACTACTTTAGAAAGCCGAAGTTCGCCTTTACGTATAATTTGCCGCTTCTCAAAATACGGATAATAAAACTTCCAAAAGTTCCAAAAACTCTTTCTTTTGAGCACGCTCTTATCAAAATATAAAAGCATGGATCCCGCATGTCTCACTGTTTGTTTGTTAACCCAAATGCAATTGAAGTCAGAATTTGATTCTAGAACAGGTCTAAGAGCAATCAAATTATTTTTGCTGAAGTGTAATGTGTCGTTAGCAATCAAAAGATGTTCAATTGTGTCACCAAGCTTCCTTCTAACATAATTAATTCCCAGCTGATAAGCACCAAAATCTTGTCCTATATTTTCTCTAACCAAAATAGTCTGAGTTTTCGGAAGAATCGCTTTAATCCATTCATCAGTCAAATTATTCTTGTTCATCACAATTACTGTTTGATAACCAGATGTATTTAGTTCATCAATTAATCGAAGTATTGAATTTAATGATGATGTGCCTGCATAAATTGCTACAATGGCAATTTTATTTTCAGTTGGCTCGCTACCGAGCTCTTTAAAACTTTTGTGTTTTCCAAGAATTCGCACTCTGAACCAATTTGAAAAGAATAAAGGCAATTTAAAAATTTTCAGAATTAGATAGGCCAAAATTCTAGTTGTTAGGTTCATTAACTTTTATTCCTGAGCGATTTGATAGGATACTCTATTATTTTAGCTAGATATTTATTATATTCCGCATTTTTCATCAGCAATATTTGTTCTT
>Ga0214917_10006112_pt1 | contig 12630 bp, 12 predicted proteins | sample LL_1208_BB_MetaG_FD_177983 | JGI IMG/M metagenome (GOLD analysis project Ga0214917, IMG submission 177983) | Freshwater microbial communities from Lake Lanier, Atlanta, Georgia, United States - LL_1208_BB | ecosystem: Environmental > Aquatic > Freshwater > Lake | place: USA: Georgia | collected... | reverse complement strand
GGCCGACGAGCGGGCCCGCTCGGCCCTCGGGGCCATCAAGGAGGCCTGCTTCGAGCGCTTTGCAGGCGGCAGACTCGGTGTCGCCAACGGCCTGCGCCGCGACGGCACGCCCCTTGATCCCAACGGCACCCACCCGCTCGAGGTCTGGACCGGCATCAACTTCGGTCTGGCGGCCTACTACCGGCTGATGGGCGAGACCGACACCGCCCTGGCGATCACCGGCGCCGTGGTCGAGCAGGTGTACAGCGGCGGCCTGCAGTTCCGCACGCCCGAGGCGATCACCGCGGTGAACACCTTCCGGGCCTGCCATTACCTGCGGGCCATGGCGATCTGGGCCCTGTGGGCCACCCACACCGACTGGCAGCCGATCCCATCGGGCACCCAGTTGCTGGTGGAGCCGGCCCGATGAGCAGGGTCTGGCGCGTCGTGCTGAGCCTGGCGGTGGTGCTGCTGGTGGGCCTGGGTGCCCCCTCGGCTGCCCAGGCCCAGCTGCACACCCACCTCGACGAGAACGGCACCGAGGTGGTGCGCAGCCTCGAGAGCCTGCGCGATCTCGACTATCAGAGCTGGCAGGTGGTGGCCTATCGCACCGGAGCCCCCGGGCCGGATGCGGCCTTGACCCTGCGCATCGTGGGGTACCCCGGCAAAGTGCGGCTCGATCACCCCACACCCCTGCAGGTGGCCGCCGGGCGACGCCACTGGGACCTGGCCGACATCACCACCGCCAACCCCAAACTGGCCAGCGACAGCCGCGATGCGGCGGCTGAGTTTGACCTCAAACCCCTGATCGCCGAGCTGCGCAAGGACCGGCCCCTGCGCCTGGCCCTGAACGGAGTGTTTGTGGAACTGCCGGTGCCGCCGTTTGTGGTGGCCGAATGGCGCAGCCTGGTGCAGGCCAGCTGAACCCAAGCAATGGCGGCCAGCTCCTCAGTGCCACCCCCTGTTTCAACCCCCGTTTCAAGCGCAGATGGGGCGCTGTGGCTGCCGTGGATGCGGCGCGCCCTGGCGCTGGCGGCGCTGGGGGCCGGGCGCACCAGCCCCAACCCCCTGGTGGGCGCGGTGGTGCTCGACCATGCCGGCACCCTGGTGGGCGAGGGCTACCACGCCCGCGCCGGCACACCCCATGCCGAGGTGCATGCCCTGGCCCAGGCGGGGGAGCGGGCCCGCGGCGGCACCTTGATCGTGACGCTGGAGCCCTGCTGCCACCACGGCCGCACGCCCCCCTGCAGTGAGGCCGTGATCGCCGCCGGCATCGCGCGGGTGGTGGTGGCCATGGCCGACCCCAACCCCCAGGTCGCCGGTGGCGGCCTCGCCCAGCTCGAGGCCGCCGGCATCGCGGTGATCAGCGGCGTGGGCCAGGCCGAGGCCCGAGAGCTCAACCGGGCGTTCGTGCATCGCATCACCACGGGGCGCCCCCTGGGCCTTCTCAAGTGGGCGATGAGCCTCGATGGCCGCACCGCCCTGCCCAATGGCGCCAGCCAATGGATCAGCGCTGCGCCAGCCCGCAGCTGGGTGCACAGGTTGCGGGCGCAGTGTGATGCGGTGATCGTGGGCGGCGGCACCCTGCGCGCCGACGACCCCCTGCTCACCAGCCGCGGCCAGCGCACGCCTGAGCCGCTGCGGGTGGTGCTGAGCCGCTGCCTGCAGCTGCCTGAGCGCGCCCAGGCTTGGGACACCAGCACAGCTCCCACCCTGGTGGCCCACGGGCACGAGGCCCCTGCGGCGGCCAAAGCCCAGCTGGACCACCTGTGCAGCAGCAATCCAGGGCTTGAGCGCCTGGAGCTGCCCCACTGCAGCCCGAGCGCCCTGCTCGAAGCCCTGGCCCAGCGTGGCTGCAACCAGGTGCTGTGGGAATGCGGCCCCGAGCTGGCTGCTGCGGCCCTGCGCGAAGGCTGCGTGCAGCAGGTGGCGGCGGTGATCGCCCCCAAGCTGCTGGGGGGCATCCCGGCGCGAACACCCCTGGGGGAGCTGGGCCTGCAGCGCATGGATGAGGCGCCCAGCTGGCAGGCCCAACGCCTGCAGCAGCTGGGCCCCGACCTGCTCTGGAGCCTGAACGCACTGGGATGATGGTGGCCTTGCACGGCCTTGTCTTGGCAACCCTTCTGCCCATCAGGTGGCCGTTGCCCCCGTTCTTTCTGGCTGCCCTGCTGGCCTGGGTTGGTCTGGCGCTGCTGGCCGGACGGTGCCGGCCCGATGGACTGCGCCGCCAGATCCTGATGCGGGCCCGCCCGAGCCTCAGCTCCAGCCTGCTGTTGGCCGGTCTGATCTGGTGGCTGCTGAAGCTGCTGGCCTACGCCGGCCACCGAGTGCCCACCGGCGCCTGGCAGCTGCCCAAAGCGCTGGTGGTGGCTGGGGTGGTGTGGACACTGCTGCGCTGCAAGGAGGTGGTGTTGCGGCATGCCCTGGGCAATCCCAGGCTGCTTCCCGATCGCAGCAACCGCGAGCGGGCCTTCCTGCTGGATCTGGTGGGCAAGCTGATCACCGCCGTGGTGGTCTTGGTCGGCAGCCTCGAAGTGATGCGACAGCTGGGGGTGTCGCCCGCCCTGCTGCTGACCGCCAGCGGCATCGGCGCCGCCGCGATCGGCTTCGGGGCCCGCACCCTGGTGGAGAACCTGCTGAGCGGGCTGATGCTCTACGTGCACCGGCCCTTTGCCGTCGGCGATGAGATCGAATTACCCGACAAAAACCTGAAGGGAACGGTTCAGGCCATCGGTGGCTACTACAGCCAGCTCCTGACCAGCGACCAGCAGCCGCTGTACGTTCCCAACTCCATCTTTGCCAATTTCCCGATCCTCAATGTCAGTCGGCGTCAGCTGCGCCGGCTGCTGGTGAGCATCCCCCTGCGGCCGCAGGATCGCGCCGTGGCTGCCGCGATCGCCGCCGAACTGGAAGCAAGCCTGCGCGAGATGCCCGATCTGGCGAACGACCAACCCCGCCGCGTGCACCTGGTCGGGCTGGGAGCCGGCAGCCTTGAACTGCGGCTCGAGGGTTTCGTACCAGGGGATGTCGAGCGCTTCTACGCCAAGCAACAGGAGGTGCTGCTGCTGATCGGCGCGGTCATCGAGCGCCATGGCGCCGCTCTGGCCGATCCGCTGCAGAGCCTCAGATCAGCTCTGGATGCGCCGGATCGCCCTTGAACGGGCCAACCACCTGGGACGTGATCCAGCCCCCGTAGAAACCGCCCGGTTGCGGACTCACCCGCTCGCCACCCAGCCAGACCCCATCCATCAGCCCGGGATAGAGGGCAAACCAACCGGCAATCGGTGCAAAGGCCGGCGTGGGATCGGGGTACTGCCACACCGCACGCCGCAGGCAACGGCCGGGCTGATCCGCCACCGCCGGCACCACCACATCGAAGTAGCGGGCCACCCCCTTCCACTCACAGAAGCTGTGGCCCGCTGCGGGCTGCAGCAGCTCGCGCCGCATGGCCTGTGGCGGCAGGTACACCGTGGGCGGATGGAAGGTCTCGCACACCTTCCAGATCTCCAGGGGCTCCTGGCCCGCCGCAGCGGTGTCGCACAGCAGCTGCCCCAAGGCGATGACCCGCACCGGCTCACGGCTGGCGCGCAGGGCCGGCGGCCTGGGGTAATCGGCCACCCGCTCGGGCATGGCGCCCATCAGGCCTGAATGAAATGGCGCAACTTGCGCGCCTCCTCGCCCGCCCGTCGCTGCAGCTCCTCATCGCTGAGGGCCTGCTCGGCGCGCGCCTGCGCGGCGATCACATCGGCCTCGTCGACGGTGTACCCCGCGCCGCGGGCCAGGGCCAGAAACTCGGCGAGCTCGAGCGGCTGCTGGAGCTGCTGCTGCAGCACGGGGTCACGTCGGGACGCCAGCACAAAGGCGTCGAGTTGCTCCAGGCTCACAGCGGCAAGGTCAGTTGGGCCTGGTCTAACCGGTGCGGGTGCTCGCCGGCTGCCCGCTGCGCCTGCCACCCCGCCGGATCCCAGGGCTCGAGCAACGGCTCAAGGGCCCGCAGCCCCGGGCCATCGAGCGGCGCCAGCCAGGGCTCCTCGAGCCCGTCCGGGATCAGCACCGGCATGCGCTCATGCAGCGGCGCCATCAGGGCATTGGGCCGGGTGGTGAGCACGCAGCAGGTCTCGAGTTCACTGCCATCGGGCCCGATCCAGCGCTCCCACAACCCCGCCAGCCAGAACGGCTCGCCCGAGGCCGGTGCAATGCGATGCCCCTTCTCGAAGAAGGCATCGGCCGGAATCAGGCAGCGCCGATGCCGCCAACTGCCGCGAAACGTGGCCTTCTCGGCCACGGTCTCGCTGCGGGCATTGAACGGTCTGGGGCGCGTACGGCCATCGGGGCCGGGGGCCAGGGGGTCCTTGACCCACTCGGGCACCAGCCCCCAGAGCACGAGGGCCGCAGCAGATCGGCCGTGCTCGTGCCGCACGATCAGCACCGGCTCGCCCGGCGCAATCAGCCGCCGTGGGGCGTAATGGGCCGCCAGCCCATCGGGCAGCGACGCCGGCAGCCGCCGCAGCAGCTGATCCAGGGCCGATGTCAGCGAAAAACGACCGCACATGGGCTGGTGACGTTCGGTTACCCACCCCGGAGTCAGGACAGGGGCCCCGGGGCCCGACCTAGCTTGGGGCCCGCAGTCCGCAGGCGGCACACAGCATGGCCATTCGACAGGACGAAAACCAGCCGAACCGTCGGGTCGGCATCGTCAACCTGATCCTGATCGGCTTCGGCGTGCTGCTGCTGCTGAGCAACTTCCTGCCCAATCCGGCCAACCAGGTGCCGCGGGTGCCTTATTCGCTGTTCATTGACCAGGTCAATGACAACAACGTGCTGCGGGCCTACATCACCAGCGACCAGATCCGCTACGAGCTCAAGCAGGCTCCAGCCGAGGGGTCTCCGACGGTGCTGTCGACCACGCCGATCTTCGACATGGATCTGCCCCAGCGGCTCGAATCCCATGGCGTTGAGTTCGCCGCAGCACCGCCGCGCAAACCGAGCTTCATCACCACAGCCCTGAGCTGGGTGGTGCCGCCGCTCATCTTCATTGTGGTGCTCCAGTTCTTTGCCCGCCGCAGCGGCATGGGCGGCGCCCAGGGAGCTCTGAGCTTCACCAAGAGCAAGGCCAAGGTGTACGTGCCCGATGAGGAATCGCGCGTCACCTTCGCCGATGTCGCAGGCGTTGACGAAGCCAAGGCCGAGCTCACCGAAATCGTCGATTTCCTCAAGTCACCCGAGCGCTACACCGCCATCGGTGCCCGCATCCCCAAGGGTGTGCTGCTGGTGGGTCCTCCCGGCACGGGCAAGACCCTGCTCTCCAAGGCCGTAGCCGGTGAGGCGGGCGTGCCCTTCTTCATCATCAGCGGTTCGGAATTCGTCGAACTGTTTGTGGGCGCCGGCGCCGCCCGGGTGCGCGATCTGTTTGAAGAGGCCAAGAAAAAGGCGCCCTGCATCATCTTCATCGACGAACTCGATGCCATCGGCAAGAGCCGCGCCGGCTCCATGGGCGTCGTCGGTGGCAACGACGAGCGTGAGCAGACCCTCAACCAACTGCTCACCGAAATGGATGGCTTCACCGGCAAGGACAAGCCGGTGATCGTGCTGGCCGCCACCAACCAGCCCGAAACCCTCGATGCCGCCCTGCTGCGCCCGGGCCGCTTCGACCGGCAGGTGCTGGTCGACCGCCCCGACCTGAGCGGGCGGCGCACGATTCTCGACATCTACGCCCGAAAGGTGAAACTCGCCCCTGGCGTCGATCTCGATCGCATCGCCCAGGCGACCGCAGGCTTTGCCGGCGCCGACCTGGCCAACCTCGTCAACGAGGCGGCGCTGCTGGCCGCCCGGGTCAAGCGCACCAGCGTGGAGCAGGGTGACCTCAACGAGGCGATCGAACGCGTGGTCGCCGGCCTCGAGAAGAAGAGCCGGGTGCTGCAACCCGATGAAAAAAAGGTGGTCGCGTACCACGAGGTGGGCCACGCGATTGTCGGGCACCTGATGCCCGGCGGCAGCAAGGTCGCCAAGATCTCGATCGTGCCCCGTGGCATGAGCGCCCTGGGCTACACCCTGCAGCTGCCCACCGAAGAGCGATTCCTCAACTCCAAGGAAGACCTTGAAGGCCAGATCGCCACCCTGCTGGGCGGCCGCAGCGCCGAAGAGGTGGTGTTTGGGGCCGTCACCACCGGCGCCGCCAACGACCTGCAGCGGGCGACCGACATCGCCGAGCAGATGGTCGGCACCTTTGGCATGAGCGAGACGCTGGGCCCTCTGGCCTACGACAAGCAGGGGGGCAGCCGCTTCCTGGGTGGGGCCAACAACCCGCGCCGCGCCGTGAGCGACACCACCGCCCAGGCGATCGACCGCGAGGTGCGCAGCCTGGTCGACCGCGCCCATGACCGCGCCGTGGCGATCCTGCACCACAACCGCGACCTGCTCGAGCGGATCTCCCAGGAGATCCTCGACAAGGAGGTGATCGAGGGCGACGAGCTCAAGACCCTGCTGGCCGAGAGTGTCATGCCCGAGGAAGCCAGGGCCCTGACCTGAGGCTGTCCCGTGGCTCTGGCGCCTGACTCCGGAGCCTGAATCTGACGCGATACCGCTGCAGGCCATCCCCACCGAGAGCAGAGCCCGCAACGCTGAGCGTCTGTTTCTGGATGGTTGCCATGGACATCGCCCAGCTTGATGCCCTGATCCAGTTGCTGCGCAACAACCCCGACCTGAGCGATCAGGTCCTGCAGGCGCCGGACCAGCAGACCAGGGCCAACCTGCTGCAGCATCTGGGCTTCTCGGTCACCACCGCCGAAGCCCCCGACAAACGGCTGCTGGTCGAAAGCCTGGGAATCCTCGACTGAGCTCTGGACGCCTCCAGGCCCTTGACATCAGGGCCCCCGATCCCGGATAAGGGTTCTTTGAGACCGGCCGATGTCTGGCGCCGCCTCCCCAGCTGCCGCCCGCGCGGCGCTGCCTTCTGCGCTGCAGAGCCTGCGCGGACGTGACCTGCTGTCGTCGGCCGACCTGAGCGCGGCCGAAACGACAGCCCTGTTGCAGCTGGCCGCCGACCTCAAAACGGGGCAGCGCCGCATCGACCTGGGCGGCCGGGTGCTGGGGTTGATCTTCTCCAAGGCTTCGACCCGCACCCGGGTGAGCTTCACGGTGGCGATGGCGCGGCTGGGGGGCCAGACCATCGATCTGAACCCCCAGGTGAGCCAGGTGGGCCGCGGCGAGCCGGTGGCCGACACAGCACGGGTGCTGAGCCGCTACGTCGATGCCCTGGCGATCCGCACCTTCGGCCAACAGGAGCTGGCCGACTATGCGCACTGGGCCTCGATCCCGGTGATCAATGCCCTCACCGACCTCGAGCACCCCTGCCAGGCCCTGGCTGACTACCAGACCATGGCCGAGACCTTGGGCGGCAACGACCCCGCCGCCCTCAGGGGGCTCACCCTCACTTACCTGGGCGACGGCAACAACGTGGCCCATTCGCTGATGCTCACCGGTGCCCAGCTGGGGGTCAACGTGCGCATCGGCTGCCCCGAGGGCTACGCCCCCGATGCCGCTGTGCTGCGACGCTCCCAGCAGCTGGCCGCCGAACAGGGCTGCCATGTCACGGTGCTGCACGAGCCGCTGGCAGCGGTGCGTGGCGCCCATGCGCTGTACACCGACGTCTGGGCCTCGATGGGCCAGGAAGACGAAAAGAACGAGCGCGAGCGGGCCTTTGCCGGTTGGTGCCTCAATGAGGAGCTGATCGCCGAAGCCGACAGCCGCGCCATCGTGCTGCATTGCCTGCCGGCCTACCGGGGCCTGGAGATCAGCGCGGGCGCCATGGAAGGCCCCTCGAGCCGCATCTTTGATCAGGCCGAAAACCGCCTGCACGCCCAGCAGGCCCTGCTGGCGGCGCTGCTGGCCTGAATGGCTCCCGAAGGGAAGGCCGCAGATCAGCGCAGCCCGATCTGGGCCAGGATGCTCTGACCGGTAAGAAGCTCTGTCGCCAGACCGATCACGAAGCCGAGCATGGCCAGCCGGCCGTTCCAGGTTTCAGCAAAGTCCACGAAGCCAAAGCGTGGGGCAGGGTCAGCCATAGAACCTCCTGATGCGAGATCTGACCGTAATCAGCATCCACCGGGCCGACAGGGACTCAGCTGACGCAGTTGTGCCGTGCCCCGCATCACCCTCCCGGTCGAGTCATGGCCGGCGGTTTGCCATGCAAAACCAGAGCCCGATGGAGCCCGGCTTCCGCTCCTTGTTGGTGTCCTGCGAAACCGACCCAACCTCGGCATCGTCTTCTAAGTTGCGGCCAGAGGGCTCATTCCGAGCAGCGGCATGAAGCTTCTCCCCCAACCCGAGGCCCTGCGCGAATCACGCCTCGGCTGGGCCGATCTGCTGGTCACCCTGGTGGTGCTGACCGTGCTGGGCCTGATCGCCCGCGGTGGCTCGGAAGCGATGGTGAGCTTCCAGCCGCCGGATGTCAGCCCGACGGTGTCGCTCGACCCACGCAACCTGCCTGACTACGCCCTGCGGTCGAGCCTGCGGATGTTCGTCGCCCTGGGCTGCTCCACCCTGTTCACCCTGGTGTACGGATCGCTGGCGGCCCACAACCGGCGGGCGGAAAAAGTTCTCATCCCTCTGCTCGACATCCTTCAGTCGGTGCCGGTGCTCGGCTTTCTGTCGATCACCGTCACCGGATTCATTGCCCTGTTCCCGGGCAGCCTGGTGGGGCTGGAGGCGGCGTCGATCTTCGCGATCTTCACCAGCCAGGTCTGGAACATGACCTTTTCCTTCTACCAATCCCTGCGCACGGTTCCCAAGGAGCTGACCGAAGCCGCCAGCCTTTATCGCCTCTCGCGCTGGCAACGGTTCAGCCGGCTGGAGTTGCCATCGGCAACGATTCCACTGCTGTGGAACGCCATGATGAGCTTCGGTGGCGGCTGGTTTTTCCTGGCGGCCAGTGAGGCCATCAGCGTGCTGAACAGCAGCTACACGCTGCCTGGCATCGGCTCGTACGTCGCGGCGGCAGTCGAAGCCCGGGACCTGCGGGCCCTGGCCTGGGCCGTGGTGACCATGGCCGTGGTGATCCTGTTGGTGGATCAACTGTTCTGGCGGCCGCTGGTGGCCTGGTCGGATCGGTTCAGGCTCGAGCAGAGCGGAGGCGGCGAGACTCCCAGCTCCTGGGTGTTCGACCTGATGCGCAGCGCCCGGATCCCCACCCTGGTGGGCACCGCCCTGGCCCCCGCCGGCGAGGCGATCGACCGGCTGCTCTCGGCTCTGCTCGGCAGCGACAACGAACGGTCGGGCGAGCCCCCCGCGCCCCGCTCGGAACGCCTGTTCAACCTGGGCGTGCTGCTGGCGGTGGGAGGCCTGCTGGCCACCCTGATCCATTTCATCCTGGTGACCGTGGGCCCGGCCGAGGTGGGCAGCGCCGTCCTCAAGGGGCTCCACACCCTGGTGCGCGTGCTGCTGGTGCTGCTGTTTGCCAGCCTGGTCTGGACGCCCATCGGCGTCGCCATCGGCTTTCAGCCGCGGCTGGCGCGGCTGCTGCAACCGGTGGTGCAGTTTCTGGCCTCCTTCCCCGCCAACTTCATCTTTCCCTTCGCCACCCTGTTCTTCATTCACGCCCATGTGCCGATCGGGTGGGGGTCGATCCTGCTGATGGCCCTCGGCTCCCAGTGGTACGTGCTGTTCAACGCGATCGCGGGCGCCCAGACCATCCCCTCCGACCTGCGCGAGATGGCCGATGACGTGGGCCTGCGGGGGCTGCAGCGCTGGCGCAAGCTGATCATCCCGGGCATCTTCTCGGCCTGGGTCACCGGTGGCGTCACCGCCAGCGGCGGCGCCTGGAACGCCAGCATCGTGTCAGAGGTGGTCAGCTGGGGCGGCACGACCCTGACGGCCGACGGTCTGGGGGCCTACATCGCCGAGGCGACCAGCCACGGCGACTGGCCCCGCATCGCCCTGGGCATCGGCCTGATGAGCCTCTTCGTGGTGGGGCTCAACCAACTGGTCTGGCGCCGGCTCTACGCCCTGGCCGAACACCGCTACCACCTCTGATCGCTCCTCCCTCCTGCGCTTTGCCCTCGATTGCCATGACGCTGATCAGCGTTGACCACGTCTCCAAGGCCTTCCCCCTGCCTGACGGCAAAGGGGATTTCACGGTGCTCAACGATGTGAGCCTGACGGTGAAGCCCGGCGAGGTGGTGGCCCTGCTGGGCCGCAGCGGCAGCGGCAAGAGCACCCTCCTGCGCATCATGGCCGGGCTGATCCAGCCCAGCGCAGGGCACGTGCTCAGCAACGGCCAGCCCCTGCGCGGCACCAACCGCAACCTGGCGATGGTGTTTCAGAGCTTCGCCCTGCTGCCCTGGCTCACGGTGCAGGACAACGTGGAGCTGGGCCTGGCCGCCCGCAACGTGCCTCGGGACGAACGGCGCGAGCGGGCCCTCAAGGCGATCGACATCGTGGGACTCGACGGGTTCGAAAACGCCTACCCCAAGGAACTCTCGGGCGGCATGAAGCAACGGGTCGGCTTCGCCCGGGCCTTTGTGCTCGAACCCGAGGTGCTGTTCATGGATGAACCGTTCAGTGCACTCGATGTGCTCACCGCCGAGAACCTGCGCGGGGAGATCGACGACCTCTGGAACGCGGGCTCGTTTCCGTCGAGCAGCATCCTGATCGTCACCCACAACATCGAGGAGGCGGTGTTTCTGGCCGATCGGGTGGTCATCCTCGGCGCCAACCCCGGACGCATCAGAGGTGAGATCAGCATCAACCTGCCCCGGCCCCACGACCGCACCCATCCACGCTTCAAGGCACTGGTGGATTACGTGTACACGGTGATGACCAACCCGGACATCGCCGTCACCGGCGAGCCTGAGGCCGAGCGCCCGAGCGTGGACACAGCCCCGAGCACCATGTCCCCCTTTGCCCGCCCGCTGCCCCATGTGCGGGTGGGCGGCATCAGCGGTCTGCTGGAGCTGATGCACGAACAGGGCGATGGCCTGCGCGACATTCCCCTGCTGGCCGAGCGCCTGCAGCTGGAGGTCGACGATCTGCTGCCCCTGCTCGATGCGGCGGTGCTGCTCGGGTTCGCCGAGGTGGCCGATGGCGATGTGCGACTCACACCGGCGGGGCAGGACTTTGCCACCACCACGATCCTGCGCAGCAAGGACCTGTTCCGCCAACAGGTGCTGGAGCGGGTTCCGGTGATGGGCAGCATCCTCAACACGCTGCAGAAGAAAGCCGACGGCAGCCTCCGCTCCGACTTCTTTCTCGACATCTGGGATGACTACTTTCCAACCGAGGAGGCCGAGCGCCAGCTCGCCACCGCTGTGGACTGGGGCCGCTACGCGGAGCTGTTCGAATTTGACTCCGGCGAGGGCCGGCTGACCCTGCCCAGCTGAGCGGCACGCCACGAGACACCCACGGCCACCAGCGCCAGCACGGCCAGGGTGGCGATCAGCAGGCCAAGGCCATCACCGCGCAGGGGCGCCAGCGCCAGCAGGCCTGAAAACCCCGGGATCGCCGCCAGCAGCAGCCACAGGCCGATGCCGATGCCTGCCCCCAGCTGGGTGATGCGCTGGCGGGGCTCGCCGTTGAGCCAGACCAGCCCCCCACCGGCGATCAGCAGCAGGGCCAGCACCAGGCTTCGGTGCTCAGCCGTGCTCAGGCCTGGCCAGGCGCTCAGCACCAGGGCCGCTGCCGTCAGAACACCGCCCTGCCCGAGGGCGCGATGCCAGGTGGCCACCCCAAACAACGGCGCCTGGGGCGGGCGTGGCGGCTGGCGCATCTGCGCAGCGGTCGCCGGAATCGCTTCAAACACCACCGTGCAGGCGGGGTCGATGACCAGATGCAACACGGCGATGTGCACGGGCAACAGCAGCATCGGCTGGGCCGGCAGCAGCAGCGGCAGGGCGGTGAGAGTCATGATCGGCAGGTGGATCGCCAGGGTGTAACCCAGGGCGCGGTGCAGGTTGGCCTCGATGCGCCGGCCCAGGGCCAGGGCCTCCACCAGCGCGCCGAAGTCGTCGCGCAGCAGCACCAGATCGGCCGACTCGCGTGCCACGGCGGTGCCGCGCCGACCCATGGCAACGCCGATGTCGGCGGCCTTGAGCGCGGGTGCATCGTTGATGCCATCGCCGGTCATGGCCACCACCTCGCCGCGGGCCTGCAGGGCGCGTACCAGCTGCAGCTTCTGCTGCGGCATCACCCGGGCAAACACGCTCGCCTGCACCACCTGCTCGGCCAACGCCCCCGGGCTCAGGGCCGCCAGATCGGCGCCGGTCAGCACCGGACCGGGAGCCATGCCGGCCTGATCGGCAATGGCGCGGGCGGTCTGCGGGGCATCGCCGGTGATCAGCACCACCCGCACGCCGGCGCCATGGGCCCTGGCGATGGCGCCGGGCACCTCGCGGCGCAACGGATCGGCCAGGCCGATCAGACCCATCGGCTCAAACAGGTAGTCGTGCACGCTGGTGGGGGCACCGGCCGCGCAATCGGGGTGCAGCGGCGTGCCGTCGAGACCCCGGGCCACGGCCAGCACCCGCAGGCCCAGGGCCGCGAGCCCGTCGGCAGCAGCCAGCAAGGCGGCGTTGGCGGTCGCGTCGAGATGACACAGCTGGGCCACCGCTTCCGGGGCACCCTTGGCGGCGATGTGCGGTCGCCCGTCCGCGTCGTGCC
>Ga0214917_10006111_pt1 | contig 12633 bp, 9 predicted proteins | sample LL_1208_BB_MetaG_FD_177983 | JGI IMG/M metagenome (GOLD analysis project Ga0214917, IMG submission 177983) | Freshwater microbial communities from Lake Lanier, Atlanta, Georgia, United States - LL_1208_BB | ecosystem: Environmental > Aquatic > Freshwater > Lake | place: USA: Georgia | collected... | reverse complement strand
TCCGGCCCGGCTCTCTGGCGCGGTGTGGGTGACGACCGCCGGTGCGCCCGTGTCGTTCGCCGGGACGCTCGACGGCGCGTTCCCGCTCACCGTCGACTCGGGGAACGGACGCGACCGGCCGGCCGGCTCGATCGGCTTCGGCGGTGCGGTGGGCCGGCGGACACCGTTGGCGGGTATCGCCTTCGCGTCGCCGGCGGTGGTCACGGCACGCGGCGGGGTGTTCCTCGACGGATCGGCGGCCGTGGCGTTGTCCACGGGCATCGCGGTGGCCGATGGTGCGGTCGTCTCGCTGCGTCACGGCGGCGCCGTGAGGAACTTCGGCGGCGGCGGCGTGGTCTTCGCCGGGGCGTCGCGGGGCTCCCGGCTGACGGGCTTCACGATCGCCCGCAACGTGGGGAGCGGCGTGAGCCTCGCGGGCGGCGACTTCACCGGATCCGTGATCGCGAACAACACGATCGTGGCCAACGCCACCTTCGGCATCGAACTGGGCGGGCCGGTGCGCGGCCTCGCGATCACCCGCAACACGATCGGGCGGAAGGGGCGGCCGAACCCCTGGGGGCTCTTCTCGGGCGGTCCGAACACGCACGGCATCACCGTCGCGCCGGGCGACTTCTCCGGCACGGTGATCGAGGCCAACCGCGTCGTCGGGAACACGCGGGCCGGCCTCATGGCGCCGGGCGGCGTGACCGGCCTCGTCGTCCGCCGCAACGTGCTTGCGGACAACGGGTCCTACGGCGTCGACCTGGTCAGCGGCGACTTCACCGGCACGGTGTTCGCCGCGAACTCGATCGTGCGCAACGGCCTCACCGGCATCTCGATCGGCGCCGGCGTCCTGCCCCCGGCGGCCGGCGGCAATCCCCTCGACGGCTACGCCGCCGACACCGGCCGCTACCTCGTGCCCTTCACCCAGCCGGTCGACTTCACGGGGGCCGGTTCCGCCGATCCCCAGGTGGCGGTGCGGATCGGCACGCGGCGGCTCGCGATCAACCTCGACACGGGCTCGCGCGGGCTCTACGTCGACGCGCTGCAACTCGAATCCGACATCGCGCTCGACGGGCCGCGGGGATACGTCTATCTCAACAGCAGCAATCGGCTGTTCTTCGGGACGTGGTCCACGCAGCAGGTCACGTTCGTCGATTCCACGTTCACGCCGCCCGGTTCCGCGACGCCGGTGGCCCGCCCCGCCGTCGCGACCGTGCCGGTGCTCGTGGTCACGGCCGTCGGGGCCTCGAGCGTGCCGCCGCCCGGAAGCACCGCGGCCAGCACCACGTTCGGGACGACGGTCGCGACCGGCACCGTGACGATCACCGACGGCAGCCGGCGGGCGTCGGCGCCGATCGTGCCCGTGCAGGCACCGCAGCCGGGCGGTCCGCTGGGCACCGTGCGCATTCCGGGCGGGTGGTGGGCCCGCTACGCCGACAACATCCGCGGAGGCACCTCGATCCTCGCCCCGGTGTCGAACCTCGGCATCGGCTTCGATCGCAGCGGTCTGGGCACGGCACCCACCTCCGCCGCGCTCAACCAGTCGTACAACGCCTTCCTCAACCTCACCGAGATGCGGGCGGGATCGATGCGGGCGGGCTACGTCATCACGCCGGACGGCGTCACGCTCGGACTCGACGCCGCCCAGAACGGCTTCGCCTACACGCAACTCGCGCCCACCGGGCTTGCGCCGGGAGCGCAGAGCCCGTCCGACTGGCAACCGGCGACCGGGACGCTCGCCCTCGACGGCGTCACCGCCCCGCCCGGCCCGATCGTCATCGACATGGGCATTTCGTCCTCGATCCTCACGCTGCCCGGCCGCGCGCAGGGGCAGTCGTTCAAGGGCAGGCTGCGGGTCGCTTTCCTCAACTCCGCCGGTGCCGTGACGTACACCGTCGACACGCTGTCCGGCTCCACGACGCTCGATCCGTCGAACCAGCTCAATCCCTCGTCCGTCGAGTCGTTCGCCCCGCTGCCGGGCGCCTATTCGCAGAACACGCCGCCGGCCTCGGGCCAGTTCTTCAACACGGGCCGCGCCCTGTTCGCGGCCTTTGCCTACCTCTACGACGCGACGGGCGGATATCTCGGGCTGAAGGCCATCGACCAGCAGGTGCTCGCCACCGCCTCGGGCAGCTTCTCGGCCCAGTTCTTCGTGAACCCCTCGATGCCCACCGGCGTCACGAACGTCACGGTCCGCTGAGCGACCTGCCGCCTTCAGCGCGGCCACATTCGGAGCGGCGATCCGCGGGTGGTCGGGACCGAGGGAGGGCGGTGACGTGGCGAGGGAAGCCGCGGCCGTCACGAGCGAACCGACCGATCGCCGGACCTTGGGCCCACCGCTCAGGCCCCGGCCGGGATCCCGTGTTCGCGGGCTGACCTCAGGTACTGGTGGAAGCACCAGATCCGCTCCTCGCGGGTGCCCAGGCAGCCCTTGAAGGGCGTGGCCGCGAGGCCCCGCTGCACCGCCGCGAACACGCTCGCATCCTCCCGCTGGATCGCCTCGTTGGCCTGGACGCCGTGCCGGGCCACGAGCCGGGCCATGACGCGGGCGAACGGATTCCGCTTCGTGCCGTCGAGGCTGAACATCCAGGCCTGCGTGCGGCTCGTCGCCGGCCCCGTGGGCAAATACACCTGGCAGTAGCTGTAGAGGTCGGCGAAGGTGAACACGAGGTTCGGAAACACGTGGTGGTGCACGTAGGCGGCGGTGTCGGTGCCGCCGCCGAGCCAGCCGGCGATCCGCCGCTGCCGCTGCATCAGGGGCGTGTCGCGGCCCATGTCGAAGATCAGCGTCGTGGAGCGGTTCTCGAGGTAGTGCTTCTGCGCCTCCTCCGGGATCATCCCGAAGCCGCCGAGCGTCGAGGGATGCACCGAGGGAAGGTGGTAGGTCTCGACCGTGTTCTCGACCGGGATCTTCCAGTTGCAGGGAAAGTCGGCGGCATACCGCCAGTTGCAGGCATAGGGCGCGGCGAACGCCGCCGCCACGCGGTCGAACCACGCGCCGAGGTGCTCCCGGAGCGACGGCCCCTCGGTCGCGAGCCGCACGAACACCAGCCCGCCGCAGGTCGCCACGGGGAAGGTGTCGAGCCGGGCGTTCTCCCGGTCGAAGGGCTTGAAGCAGCCGCCGTCGGGCACCTTGCTCACGCGGCCGTCGACGCCGTACTCCCAGCCGTGGTACTGGCAGGCGATGCCGGGGGCGTGGCCGCGGGCGGCTTCCGTCAGCAGGCAGTGGCGGTGGGAGCAGATGTTGAGGTAGGCCCGCAGGCCGTCGGCGGTGTGCCGGACGAGCAGCGGGCGGCCTACGACCTCGGTCGTGACGAAGTCGCCCACCCGCGGCAGGTCGCCCACGAGGCAGACCGGATGCCAGGCCCGCAGGAAGAGACCCTCGAGCTCCGCCCGATGGGCCTCGGGTGACGCATAGTCCTCGGGCCGGAGGGCGTATTCGAGCTGTTCCTTGTGGACGAACATGCCCTCGACGGTAGTTCGCCACCCGCCGCGGAGCAAACCGGCCCGCCGGTCAGCGCGGCTGCTGGAGCAGCCCCTCCGTGAACCGCAGCCGCACGCCCAGGGCCTGGTCGTAGCGGGCCTGGAGCGTGGCCAGTTCGGGTGCGGTCGGCGGCCGGCCATAGAGCAGCCGGAAGACCTCGCTCACGTAGCTGTCGCGACTGCGGCCGCACCGCTCGAAGATCTCCGAACTGCTGAGGATGCCGGCCTGGACCTGGGCCAGCGACCGGCCGCGAGAGAGCTCCGCCATCCAGACCTCCGTCTCGAAGTTCCGCGGCGGACGGCCGAGATAGGTGCGGATCCACTGGTCGATCTGGTCGCGGGGCTGGAGGCTCGGCTGGGGGCCGGGGGGCGGCTGCTGGCCCACGAGCACGAGATCGACCTGCTGTTCGCGATCGATCGCCGCCAGCGGAGTGGGCTGGCCGGTCTGCATGATCACGCGGCCGCCGTGCTCAACCCGCGCCTCGACCGCGTAGCGATGGTCGGCCTGGAGCACCGGCAGGTCGAGCCGATAGGTCGTCGGGAGGTCGGTGGTGGCCATCTGTCCCTGGGCCACGACCACGTTCTGCCACTGCGGGTAGGTGACGTCGAGCACCCGCACGGCGACCACCGCCGAAGCCGGCAGCCGCATGCCGCTCGGGCCGAAGATGCGTCCGGCGACGCCGCGGCTGGTCGCGCCGAACCGGGCGCCGGCGTTTTCGAGCGTGCCCTTGCGGCCGTCCCGCACGAGCAGCGTCACGTTGCCGGCGGCATCGACCCGACGGGCGAGCTCGTCACCCAGGTCGAACAGCCGGTCACCGACGTAGCCCACCTGATAGCCGCCGATCGTGACGATCGTGTCGCCCGCCTCGAGCCCGGTGGCCTGGCCGACCGAGCCCGGCGAGACGCCCACGACGAGCACCCCGGTGGGCGTGTTCTGCACGTTGATCCCCAGGCGATACGTGCCCGGCCGCGGCGGCGAGGGCGGCAGGTAGCGGGCGTCGGCCCCCGCCGGAATCACCGCCAGCTCGCGGTTCCGCTGGTCTTGCGTGAAGGCGGTTCCGGTCACCGCCAGATTCGCCAGGGCCGCGGCCAACGCGACGAGGAGACGGTCCTGCACCTTCATCGCTGCACCGGCCGACCCAGCCGCTCCTGTTGGGCAAAGATCTCGCCGCGGGTCAGCGGGGACAGGCCGTCCTTGGCGACGTCGAGCTGGCCGGGGTAACTGAGCACGTAGGCGACGAACTCCCGCGTGGCCGCGGGCCAGTCACCCTCGGCCGGCACGCGCACGGCGACGAACAGCGGCCGCTCGGCGGGCAGTCGCTCCGACCCGGGGACCGCGTCCTCCGGCGGCCGCGCGTTGGGCGGCAGGTCGAGCGGCACCCGCCGGATCCCCGCTCGGGCGGCCGCCGCGGCGCCGACGAGCCCGAGTCCACCGCGATCCTTGGCCACCGCGTCGGCCACGGCCGAGATGGAATCCGCGTCGGCGATCGCACCCGGCCAGCCGGCCTGGCCGCCGAGCAGTTTTTCCAGATGCCACCGCGAGCCGGAGCCCTTGCCCGGGCCGTGCACGGTCAGCGGCAGATCGGCCCAGTCGGCCTCGTCGAGCCAGCGGCCCCAGCGAGGCGGGCCGTCGGCCGACGCCGGCCGCGGCCCCGGCAGGATGCCGGTCTCGGGCGACCAGGGCAGGGCGGCGACGGGGTTCGACTCGTGGACGATCCAGGTCAACGGCTCGAACGCCGCGGCGATCACGACCGCCTTGCGGCCCTCGACCGACATGGCGGCCAGCTCCTCGGCGGTGACCGGGCGGCTCAGGAGCGCCACGTCGGCCTTCCCCTCGGCGAGCGCCCGCCAGCCGGCATCGGTGCTCGTGCGGTCGAGCGTGACGGTGGCCGCCGGGTGCACCCGCATGAACCCCTCGGCCCAAAACGCAGCCGCCTGTTCGAGCGTGCTGGAGCCCGCGAGGCGCAGGCCACCCTCGACCGGACCGGTTGGGTGGTAGTCGAACGTGACGAGCGCGGCGAGCGGGTTCTCGGCCGGAGCCTCGGCAGCGTCATCGGCTGCGGCGGCGAGCATCGCCATGCAGGCGGTTGCAAGCGTGAGGGCCAAAGCGGACGGAACGCAACGGGTTGACTTCACGGCGGGTCTCCGGATCACGGACGAATTCCCAGCGTAAGCCGCGAGTGGAGCGGCCGCCTATGCCAAATCCGGTGGCCGGCGGGCCGAACTGTCACCCGCAGTCCCCGGGCTTGCGCCTGGGGCTTCAACGAACTGCGGCTGCGGTCAGCCGCCGCGGCGCTCGATCACCAGCGGCTCCGACGAGCGGATGTCGCCGATCCGCAGGGCGGCGCGACCGGCGAGCAGGTCGTCCACGAGACTGCCCACCACCTGGGCCCGCCAGCCCCGGGAGAGCAGCGGCTGCCGGTCGAGGTCGCCGTAGCCCAGTTTCCAGGCGAGCAAATCGCGCATGTCGGAAGCCGTGCCCACGAGCGCCGGGGCGAGCTTGAGTTGCCGGCACAGGCCCGCGACGGCCGTGGCCATGAACTGGCCGAGCATCGCCAGATGGGCCGGGGGCGGCCGATGCCGCTCGCCGCCCGGGAGGTCGCCCTCGGGGCAATCGAGGCCCCGCTGGATCGCCTCGGAGAGCCCCCGCATGATGTGCCGCAGGTCCGACCGCTGCATCCCGCGGACCGCCGCGATCTGCTGCTCGTTGGCCGTCTTCCGCTTGCAGAGCTCGACGAGCAGGTCGTCCCGCAGCACCCGCTTCGGGGGCATGTCCCGCTCTTCGGCCACGGCGTCGCGCCAGTGCCACAGCTCCCGGGCCACCGCCAGCTCGCGGCGGGAGAGGTTGCCCAGGCCTGCCACCCGCCGCCACCGCTTGCGCACGAACGACTCCTCGACGTCGTCCTGCCAGGTGGCCATCTCGGCGGCCATCCAGGCGGTGCGGCCGAGTGCCTCGAGCTTGCTCTCCATCGTCCGCCACAACTGCTCGAGGTGTCGCACGTCGTCGACGGCGTAGACCAGCTGCGCCTCGGAGAGCGGCCGCTTCCGCCAGTCGGTCCGCGTCTCCCCCTTGTCGGCCTGCTCGCCGAGAAACCGCCGCACGATCGCGGAGTAGCCGGCCGGGTAGTCGTGGTCGACCAGGCCCGCGGCCACCTGCACGTCGAAGAGCTTCGCCGGTCGGGTCTTGATCGCATGGAGGATGAAGCCCATCTCCTCGCGGCCGGCGTGCACGACGGTGGTCCGCTCCGGCTCGGCGAGGAGCCGCCAGAAGGGCTCGATCTCGCGGATCGCCAGGGTGTCGACCACCGCCAGCACGCCCGGCGCGGCCACCTGCAGGAGGCAGAGCTGGCTGCGGTAGGTGTGTTCCGAGACGAACTCGGTGTCGAAGGCGATGAAGGGCTGATCGGCGAGTCGGTCGACGAGCTCCCGGAAATGGGAGTCACTCGTGATGACGTCGAAAGACTCGCGGGCTTTGGCTGCCTTGCTCACACCAGGATCATACCGTGCCGGGAAGCCGCTACAGAAAGAGGTAGGCGGAGGCGGCCAGCACCGGCAGCAGGATGCCGCAGCTGTAGAGCACGTAGCCGAAGAAGCTCGGCATCTTCACGCCCGCCTGCTCGGCGATCGCCTTGACCATGAAGTTGGGCCCGTTGCCGATGTAGGTCATCGCCCCGAGGAACACCGCCCCGAGGCTGATCGCCGCCAGCCGCCCGACCTCGACGCCCGCCATCGTCGCCGCGCCCGGCTCGGCCGGGAGGGCCTGCGCGGTCTGGAAGAACACGAGGTAGGTGGGGGCGTTGTCAAGCACGCTCGAGAGCGCGCCCGTGACCCAGAAGAAGCCCTGCGGGGAGGTGATGCCGAGCTCGCCGCCGCGCTCGTGCAGGATCGCCAGGGCCGGCTGCATGCAGATGAAGATGCCCACGAACAGCGCGGCCACCTCGAGGATCGCCGTGTAGCTGAAGCCGTTGCGGCGGCGGACGTCGGCCGAGCCCAGCAGCAGCGACAGGCCGACGAGCGCGAGCAGGGTCGCCTCGCGGAGGTAGATCCAGGGATGCCAGTCGGTGCCCGGGAACGGCTGGGACGGTCCGAGCAGGGCGACGGCGACGATCACTCCGGCCATCAGCGGCAGGTTGGGCCAGAGCCCCTCGATGCGGAGGCCGCCCGCCGACCGCTCGTCGCGGGCGAGATCGCGGCGGGATTCCCGCGGGTGGGCCAGAAACGTGTCCCAGAGCCAGTAGATGGCCAGCACCACCGCGTTGACGAACACCCACTGCTTCCACAGCGACAGCGTCCAGAGGAAGTCGACCCCCTCGAGGTAGCCGAGGAACAGCGGCGGGTCGCCGATCGGCAGCAGGCAGCCGCCGCAGTTGCAGACCAGGAAGATGAAGACCACGACCGTGTGCACGACGTGCTTCCGCTGCCGATTCGTCTCCAGGAGCGGCCGGATCAGGAGCATCGCGGCGCCGGTCGTGCCGATCAGGCTCGCCGACAGGGCGCCGATGCCGATGAAGGCGGCGTTGACCGTGGGCGTGGCCTCCAGATCTCCCTGGATCCGCACGCCACCGGTGATCGTGTAGAGCGCGAACAGGAGGACGATGAAGGGGAGATACTCGGCGCACAAAGCGTTGACGAGCAGCGTGCCCGCCACGCCCCAGGCCGGCCCGGACGCGGGCGGCGGCACGACGCCGTGGGACGGGAAGTGGAGTTCGACCGGCTGGCCGTGCGCGAACAGGTAATAGGCCACCGTGATCGCCGCCAGGATGGACGCCACGAGCAGTTTGCTCGAGTTGTGTTCCCACCAGTGGGCCAGGCCGGGCAGGAGCGGGAGCACCGCGATCAGGCCGAGCAGGATCACGAACGGGATCACCGTGACCAGGGGCGGGGCGGCTCCGGCCGCGTGGGCGTGGTCGTGGCTGTCATCCTGGGCGGCCGCCTGCGCGCCGGCGGCCGGGGCGTGGTCTTCCCCATGATCGGCCGACGGCTGTCCCGCTTGTGCGGCGACCAGCAAGTCCCGACCATGCTGGGGCCACCCAAGCGCGGCCGCCACGAGGTAGGCTGCGAGGGCGAGGCCGAGTCCGGCCAGCACGCGAGCCGAGCCGGACGCGGCCTGGCCGCCATGCGAGGCATCGTGGCCGGGCTGGTCGTGCATGATCGTTGTGCCGGAGATGGTGGCGGACCCGAGCGAAGCGGGAATCGTAAGCCAGCCCGCAGGAGAGCGAAAGCGGAATCATGGAAGCGGCCGGGCGGCGTGAGGTGTGGCTGCGGGGCAACGTCCGCCCGGTGGCGGTGCTGGCGGCGGCCACCGGGGTCGCCGCCGCCGCCGCCGTCGCGGGCTTCGCGGCCGCTGGTCTCGGGTGGGCCGCCTGGATCGTGGGGGCCGTTGCCGTCGCCGCGCTGGCCGCGGGAGCCCTCGTGGCCCGCGAGGCGGCCGCTCCGCGGCTGGCACGCGACGGTGACCGGATGATGGTCCGACTCGCGCCCGGCCGGGTGGAGCGGGTGCCACTCGAGGTGGTCGAGTGCGTGTTTCGTGGCTCCGAACGGCTTCCCGAGCACGAGGGCGACGAGGCGACCTCCGGCCGGCGGATCGGCACGCTCGTCGTCCGCTTCGCGGAGCGGGCCACCGAATGGAAGGAGCGGCCCGCGTTCCGGCCCTGGGGCACCTGGGACGACGGCCACGCCGTGATCGACGGCCGGTGGTGCGAGCCGCTCTCCCGCGAGACGGTGGAGCGAATCGCCGCGGCCCTCCTCGAGGCCAAACGGGCCGTCAGGGACACCACCGCATGAGCCGCTTCGCCTGGCCCCAAGGCCTGCTCGTGAGCGTGCGGGATGCCGCGGAGGCGGTCGTGGCCGTGTCGGCGGACGCGGCGATCGTCGACGTCAAGGAGCCGCGTCGCGGCCCACTCGGTCGGGCAACGGCCGAGATCGTCGCCGCCGTCGCGGTCGCGGTGGATCAGGGGGCCCCGCTCACCCTCGCGTGCGGCGAACTCGCCGCGGGCCACGAGATTCCCGCGCACCTGGCCGATGTGATGCAGCTGCTGTCACCCGGCGTGCGGCCGCCGGCCGCCGTGAAGGCCGGTCCGGCCGGTCTGACGCTGACGGACTGGCGGCGTGCCTTCGGACGGCTGCGGGACGGCCTGCCTGCGGGCATCCAGGCGGTGGCCGTCGCCTACGCCGACTGGCGCCGCGCCGCCGCGCCGCCGCCCGAGGCCTTGCTCGCCGAGGCCATCGAAATGGGCGCCGCGGCCCTGCTGGTCGACACCTTCGACAAGCAAGGGCCCGGTCTGTTCACGACGATCCCCCGGGCGGCGGTCGAGGCCTGGATTCGGACGGCGGACGTCGCCGGCCTGCCGCTGGCCGTCGCGGGCAGGCTGGCCCCGGCCGACGTGGCGGAGGCGTTCGCGCTCGGGGCCCGAATCGTGGGCGTGCGATCCGCCGCCTGCGACGGCGGCCGCGACGGCCGGATTGCCGACGCCCGGGTGCGGACGCTTGCTAGACTCGGAACTACCGAGGCCGCCCGGCCGCGGCCGTAACCCCAGGGAGGGACAATGTCGTGAAGCAGCTGGAAGTTCGCCTGCCGCACGAGCTCGATCAGGCGGAGGTCCGTCGTCGGCTCGACCACGGTCTGCAACGTGCCCGTACCGAGTTCGCCGACAAGGTGACGGCGATCGACGCCATCTGGGAGACCGAAGAACGGCTCAGGTTGGACCTGCTGGTGATGGGCCTGTCGATCGCCGGCGACATCGATGTGCTCGCGGCGGAACTGGTCGTCCGTGTGGAACTGCCGATGGTGGCCGGCCTGTTCGCCGGTCGGATCCGCTCCGGCATCGAGGAGCGGCTGGGGGGGATGCTGCAGGCCCCGGAGTGAAAATCGGCCGGTCGTGCGGGTGGTGCCGCCGATGGTCGGGCCGATTGTGGCGATCACGCCCGACGGGCCGACCGGGGCGCGGTTGGCTGGGGAATTTGCCCGATTATGGAATCGGAGTAGTGTCTTCATCCATGAGCATGTCCCGCGCACGTCCGCACCGTCGCCTCGCTCCCCGGCTCGCCGCGCCGTTCGCCTGTGGCCTGCTCGGGGCGGCGCTTGCGATCGCAGCCGCGCCGGCGGTCGCCCAGCCCGACAATCCGCAGGCCGGTGGCGTGCCGGAAGACGATCCCTTCGCCGACGAACTCAACCCGTTCGGGCCAGGCCCCGCGCGGCCGGCACCCCCGCGGCCTGCCGCGCCGCGTCCGGCGCCGCAGCCAGAGCGGCCCGCACCCCGCGTTCCCGTTCCGTTTCCCGAGGCCACGATCCCGGGTGAGCCGGCCGAGCGGCCCGGTCGCCCTTCGGCCCAGCCCGACCGTGGTGGGTTCGGGCCGTCGGCCGCTGAATCGCTGCTCGCGGAGGCCGAAGCGCTCGACCGCGCCGGCAAGTTCGTTGAAGCCCGCGTCAAGCTCGAGCAGGCGATCGCCCAAGACCCCAAGCTCCCGATCGCCTACCTCGCGCTGGGCGTGGTGGCCCGGCGGCTCGGTGACTTCGAGGGGTCGGTCGACGCACTCTCCAAGGGGCTCCAGCTCGACCCGCAGGATTCCGAACTGTATCTCCGGCGGGGCATCGCCTGGTTCCACCTCGGCTTGTACGGCATCGCGTTGGAGGACTTCGAGGAGGCGGCCGGAATCGCCTACGACGATCCCCGCCCCGAACTCTGGCGTGGCCTGACGCTCGTCGAGCTCGACCGCCCGCTCGAGTCGATCAACGCCTACGCCTCGGCGATCCGCCGCGACCGCACCTTCATGCTCGCCTACCTGAACCGTGGCCTCGCCTACCTGGCGGCGGATCAGCCGCGGAAGGCGGAGTTCGACTTCGACCAGGCGATCCGCCACGACCCGCGGGACGTGCGAGCCTGGTTCAATCGCGGCGTGGCCCTGGCTCGGCAGGGCCGCCACCGCGAAGCGGCGCACTCGTACGAGGAGGCCCTCAAGCGGGATCCGAAGCACGAGCCCTCGCGCCGCAACCTCCAGGCCGTCGGCGGGCGATAGTGCAGGCGGGCTTGGGCTGGCGAAACTTGTTTCGCCGGACGCTTCCACTGCCTCGTGGGTGAGGGCTCGGGGTTGCCCATGCCATCTCGCCGGACGCTCCCTGCGGCCCTCCAGGCCTCCGCTCGCTCGATGCTGCCCTCGCTTCGGCATCCTGCCTGCGCTCGGCCAGCAACGCCGCTCGATTGGCATGGGCAACCCCTCGCAGCCCAACGGTTGACGAGAGGGCAGGGAGCCGGATTCGTCTGAACGAACCTCGCGCGCCAAAAACGCGCACGAGCACGGCCGCCCGGAGGGGCGGCCGGCGGGCGGAGGCCCGGCAAGGCTGCAGGGGCCAGGGATGGCCCTGCAGCCGTAAGGCTAGCGCCCCGGGATCACGATGTCGTCGGTCCAGCCCTCGCCGGGCTCGGCGGTGAGCGTCAGGCCTTCGGGGTCGGGGAGCGAGACGCCCTTTTTGGTGAGCAGGGCCGCGAGGGCCCGCGGGCTGATCTTTTCGAGGGCCGGCAGCGCGAGGGAGCCGCGGGTGCGGGCCAGCACGCCGGCGATGGCGGCCGCCTGCGGGCCGTCGAGGGCCGTGAGGTTCGCGAGTTCGAGGTCGTCGAATGCAGCCACCAGCAACTCGGCCACGGGAGCCGAATCGATCCGCTCCACGTATTGCAGCGCTTCGAGCAACAGGCTGTCCGCTCTGCGCTGAAGGAGCGCCGTGGCGGCCTCCGGCGTGACGTTGATCAGGCTCGGCAACAAAAGCGGCCCCCGGGTGGCCGCCAGGGCCCGCGCCGCCGCCGTGGAGAGACTCTGGATGCCTCGCAGGTCGAGCCCGTCCTCGTGCGCGGCGAGCTCCTTCGCGACATCGGCCGGCAGGTCCGCGAGCGACTCGAGCGCGAGCGCGCCGCGGTGCTTCGCCAGCGGCCGCGCGACCTCGGGTGTGAGCGCGGTGACGGCGGGGAGGGCGAGCCTGCCCTCATAGACGGCCAGCGCCGCGGCGACTTCGGGGGAGAGTTCGGTCAGGCCGCCGAGGGCGAGCTCGTCGCCGGCGTGCGTGGCGAAGGCCGTCGCCGTCTCGACATCGATCGACGTGATGCCGGTGAGCAGCACCGTGTCGATCCGCGGGGCGAGCACCGCCGCGACCTCGGGTGTGATCGTGGCGACGGCGGG
>Ga0214917_10006110_pt1 | contig 12633 bp, 10 predicted proteins | sample LL_1208_BB_MetaG_FD_177983 | JGI IMG/M metagenome (GOLD analysis project Ga0214917, IMG submission 177983) | Freshwater microbial communities from Lake Lanier, Atlanta, Georgia, United States - LL_1208_BB | ecosystem: Environmental > Aquatic > Freshwater > Lake | place: USA: Georgia | collected... | reverse complement strand
CACTTGCGCACCTTGATGCGCCGCGTGTTCACCCATCCGGAAGAAGCCCGCGCCAAGGGCCAGGCGGCCCGCCAACACATGGCCCGCCATTACAGCCGGGAGGCCGTGGCCGATGTGGTAATCCATCGGTTGCAAGCCATCGAGCGCTCGTTGATCTCACCGCAATTGCCACCGGCACGGGTGGTCGATCTCCATGGCCCGGATGCGACGAGCGCGCCCGTATCCGCAGTGCCCAACGCAAGACCTAACGCGGGACCTAACACCACGCTCACCCTGTCGCTGGAGGGGTCCTTCCTCGACCTGGGTTCCCTGTCGCATGTGAACCGGTCTTTGGTCCAAGGCCTCAATCAGGAACCGCGGTTCCGGGCCGTCGCTGTCGCGACGGACGCAGCGTCCACCAAGTTCGTCTCCCCGGATCTCAAGGGTTGGTCCCAGCGAGTTCAACGGCGCTCCCCTTCGGACACCGCGATCACCCTGCGTCACGCCTGGCCGCCGGACTGGCGTCGCCCGGAGCACGGCGCATGGGTGCTCATCCAGCCGTGGGAATTCGGGTCCATCCCCGCCGAGTGGGCAGAGAAGGCGCAGGCTGTGGATGAGATCTGGTGCCCCAGCCGCTACGTCCGGAGTTTGTATCTGCAGGCGGGTATCCCGAGGGAAAAACTCCGGGTGCTGCCCAACGGCTACAATCCCGCGGTTCATCATCCCGGGGCCGCCCCCACCCCCATCGCCACGAGCAAGCGCTTCAAGTTCCTCTTTGTCGGCGGAACCATCGCTCGCAAGGGGTCGGACCTGTTGTTGGAGACTTATGTGAAAACCTTCCGTCGCTCCGACGACGTGTGCTTGGTGATCAAAGACTTCGGCGGCAAATCGGCCTACCAGGGTCAGACCCTGTCCGAGCAGATCCAAGCGGCTCAGGCCGACCCAGCAGCGCCGGAGATCGTGTATCTCGATACGGAGTTGCCCGAGCGTGAACTGGCCGGGCTCTACACCGCCTGCGACTGCCTCGTTCACCCTTACCGCGGAGAGGGCTTTGGACTCCCGGTGCTCGAGGCGATGGCTTGCGCGCTGCCCGTGATTTGCACCGGAGGCGGTTCGACCGACGACTTCGCCACCGATGAGTTCGTCCATCGCATCCCGGCCACTCGAGAATTTGTCGGCAACGAAGTGAGCGGCATGAAGCTGGACCATCGGGGCTGGTGGTTGAGCCCGGATCCGGAGGCCCTGTGCCTGGCCCTCCGCAAAGCCGTGGAGCAGGCGCCGCAGTGGCGGCAACGGGCCCAGCAGGGCGCAGAGCATGTGGCTGCCCATTGGACCTGGAAAAACGCCGCGCAAACCGCCGCCCGTTTTGCCCGGGAATTGGTGACCCGCCGCGCTGCCCGGATGGAAGAGAAGGCACGCCTCGCCCGATCGGAGCGTCCGTTGACCTTGCCCGAGGTTTCCTTCCAGGGAGATCTCTTGGCCGCCCGGAACGCCTTCAAATCCAAGAATATCCCGGACGCCTGGCGACTGGCCTGCACAGCCATCGAAGAACGCCCCTTCCACCCAGAGGGATGGGTCTTCCTGAGCGAGGTGGCCGTCAGCGCGGGTCATCGAACCCTGGCCCGGCGATGCGCCCAGAAAGCCGTCGCTCTGGCACCCAACTGGAAGCCCGCCAAGCGACAACTCTCCGGCATTGCCGGTGGGGCTGACAAGCCCACGGCCGAATTGAGCGAGCCCCCATTGCGCGAGGGCTTACCCCCACGCCTGTCGGTCTGCCTCATCGCCAAGAACGAGGAGCGATTCCTCAACGGATGCCTCGAATCCATTCGCGGCCTGGCCGATCAACTCATCCTGGTGGACACCGGATCCACCGACCGGACCGTGGAAATCGCCCGCAACCACGGCGCCGAAGTCCATTTCAGAGCCTGGGACCACGACTTCAGCGCCGCCCGCAATGCCGCCCTGCTGCACGCCCGTGGCGACTGGGTCTTGATCCTCGATGCCGACGAAGAAGTTTCCACGGCGCACCACGCGGCGCTGCGTGCGCTCCTGACTCGATCCAACGTGATCGCATACCGGCTGCCCCTGGTGGACGTCGGTCGCGAAGGCGACGGTGTCAGCCAAGTGCCGCGCCTGTTCCGCAATGCACCCCAGCAGTTCTACGTGAGCCGGATCCATGAACAGGTTTACGCCAGCCTCGAACTGAACCGTGAGAAGTGGTCGATGGAGAACCTCTTCGGCGACGCACAACTCATCCACCATGGCTATCAAGCCGAGGTGGTCAAAAGCCGGGACAAGATCCAGCGGAACATCCGCCTCCTGGAACAAGCCAACGAGGAATACCCCAACGACGTCAACCTGCTCATGAACCTGGGGCTGGAATTGTGGCGATCGGGCCAGAATGGCTATGGCATCGATTATTACCAGCAGGCCTACACGGCCATGCTGCAGCTACCCTACGCCCAGACGCCCCCGGAGCTGAGGGAAGTCCTCCTCACCCAGTTCGCTTCGCACTTGTTGACCCTCCAACTCCACCAGGAGGTCATCAATCTTTTCAACGACCGAGCCATTGCCCCCAAGGCTCGCACGGCCTCGCAGCACTTCATCATGGGGCTGGCTCATTCGGCGCTCAAGAACTGGGAACCTTGTGTCACCCACCTCCAGCAATGCCTGAGCTTGCGCAACCAACCAGCCCTCACTCCCATCCATCACGACATCCGAAGCGCAACCCCGGCCCACTGCCTGGCTCATGCACTGCGAAAGCTCGGACGCAAGGCCGAGGCACGGAAGGCTTATGAACAAGCCCTTCAAGACGACCCTCTCAACGAGGCGGCGCGGGTGGAGTTCGCTGCCTTCCAAGCAGAGGAGGGCCAAATCATCCCAGCCCTCACCCTGCTGCACGAGGGCATTCAGCAGAACCCCAAGCAAGCCAAGGTCTGGGAGTCTGGAGGAGCCCTCTCGCTCCGCCAACGCGACACTCTGGAATTCGCCCTCGACTGGAGCAGCGAGGCCCTCAAGCACCTGCCCGACAATCCTAACTTGCAGCGGCAGCGGGCGGAGACCCTCTTGCTCAACGGGCATGTCCACGAGGCACTACCCCTCTGGAGCGAAGTATCACGGTCCAACGACGCGGCCAGTTCCTGCGGCCTCATCCTTTGCCGCCTGTTCGCTGGCGAGCCCCTGTCAGCCCTGCCGCCAGACCGCGAAGTGGCTGTCAGCCAGGATCTCATCCGGCGGTACCGACAGTCGGTGGAACTGGGTCTCGACGGCTGGGTCCACGCCTTGCACCAGCGAATCGGCACGCTTCGTCAGGCTCTGCCTTCGGCAGCTCGTCTGATCGATCAGGTGGTCGCCGAATCCGGCCCAGAAAATTGAGCAGTTCCATTGCCCATGAAAACCCTGAATCCGCCTCGCCTCTGGCTCCTGGCCCTGGGAATCCTCCTCGGAGGGTGCCAGACACCCAAACCGTCGCTACCTGAACTCGGAGCACGCTTCGAGCTCAAGAATGTGTACCGCGCCGTGGAGTCCCTGCCAGCAGACTTGCAACGGGTTGTCCTGTTGCCGGTAACCGTCTCGACCCCCGACCTGGCAACCCTCGACCACCGCAACCAACTGGCGCAAATCCTGGAGGAGGAGCTGCGAAAGATCCACCGGTTCGAGGTCATCAAAGCCACTCCGGAAGAATTGCGCCGCGGATTTGGCAAGGACTCCTTCTCGGCTGGAGAAACCCTTCCCGCCGACCTGCTGACGCGGATCCAATCGGCCCATTCGGCCGACGGCGTGCTCTTTGTCCAGATCGCCAGTTATCGCCCGTTCCCTCCAGTGGCCATCGGGTGGGAGCTGCGACTGGTCACCGCCGATCAGGGACGGACCCTGTGGTCGGTCGATGAAACCTTCGATGCCTCTCAAGCTGAGGTCGCCCGATCGGCCCGCGACTACTTCAGAAGTCATCACACCGGATCCCCGGAGTTGGCTGACCCGCAAGCCGACCTGCGCTCTCCCTCCCGCTTCTGTCGGTACACTGCGCAAACTGTCTGGAAGACCTTACCCCAACGATGATGCCTAAAGTTTTTTTGTCACCGACCGATGTCCCTGATGTGGTTGGTACTTGGGGGATAACAGGAATCAACCGCGCCTGCCTAGAAAGTGAGAAAACATGGACATCCAACGCACAGGCACCCTCGACTCTACGTCGAAAGTACAGCGCAGTACGACTCGCCGCGAAGCCACTGCTCCGGCGCTCAATGAGCAGGACTTCTCCCAGACTGACGCCCTACGAGGCGCTCTGGACAACCTGCCCAGTAGCCGCCCGGACAAAGTCCGAAACGCCCAGGATTTAGCGAACAATGTCGACTACCCTCCAACCAAGACCATTCGACAGCTCTCCGACCTGCTGGCCGTGAAAATGCAGGGCCCCATGGCCCTCTGATGTAATGCCGATCTAATACCAAATTGGTCCGAGCCGTTGCTAGCCACGCATTCCCAGAACGAGCACTTCTAGGGAATCCTGAATCGAGCATACCTGGGCCTCAAAATCCAAGCACCTCAAAGCCCCTGCGTCTCAACAACCTTTTCCCATACGTTCCGCCCAACTCATTCATCCATGATATACAACGCTAATCCCTGGCAATCCTACCGACAAGTCGCCACGAAGACCGCGACGCCAGGACAATTGGTCCTAATGCTGTTCGATGGAGCCCTGCGCTTCCTTGACAAGGCGCTGATCGGCTTCGACCTCGACGACCCCTTGGATTCCAACCTCGCGATCAACAACAACATCCTCAAGGCTCAGGAGATCCTCAGGGAGTTGAACATGTCGCTCAACATGGAGCAGGGAGGCGAGTTCGCCGCCACCATGCGGCGTCTCTACAACTACTACGATCTGCAGCTCTCTCAGAGCAACCTGCAGAAAGACCCCGCCGGCGTTCAGTTGGTGATTCGTCTTCTCTCGGTGATCCGCGGAGCTTGGGCTGAAATGCTGACCGGCAACTCGGCCAATACCGTGGATGTCCAAGCGGAGCGCCAACTTCAGGCCGCTTAATGGCGACCAATGGTTAACCACCAACCTTTGATCCCAAGCAGTCGATCCAACACAACCCGGCCTACCCCTGAACTGAAGCCATCTCGTTGGATGGCCTCTCAAAAGCTACTCACATGAGCGCGTGTAACGACTTGTTCAAGACCTATGAAGAGTGGCGCGATTGGACAGTGCGCGAAGGCGATGCCATCCGCGGTGCCGATTGGTCCGGGGTGAATTCTTGCCAGCGGGCCAAGATGGAACTTCAGGGGCGGATCATTCTATTCACTCAGGCCGCTCGGGAGCACTTGAGCACAACGGGAGGCAATTGGCCCGAGGTGGAACAGCGACTTCGCCGTGAGGTGGCGTCGCTGATCGACCTTGAGAACCAGAATGGCGAAACCCTCGCGCAAGTCCGATGCCGAGCCGTGGCGGAGGAAGCGGAACTGGATCGGTCCAGTCGCCAACTCCGCCAAGTCCGCTCCTACGCTCCGGTGGCGCGCTCGGCCTGGAGTTCCTACTCCTGAGCCTCGGAGCCCAATCGGTCCGGAACGAGCCTTGGAGGCGATCACCAAAGCCCCTCGCGCACAGCGCGAAAGCTCCTACCTCTCCCGAGCCTCCTCAGCGAGCGCAGGACCGTTCCCGCGGAGCGCCAAAATACGCCCAGCGGAGCGGGATCGGTCCGAAGCGAGCCTTGGAGGCGAACACCAAAGCCCCTCGCGCACAGCGCGAAAGCCCCATCCTCCCCAGAGCCTCCTCAGCGAGCGCAGGACCGTTCCCGCGGAGCGCCAAAATACGCCCAGCGGAGCGGGATCGGTCCGCAGCGAGCCTTGGAGGCGAACACCAAAGCCCCTCGCGCACAGCGCGAAAGCCCCATCCTCCCCAGAGCCTCCTCAGCGAGCGCAGGACCGATCCCGCGGAGCGCCAAAATACGCCCAAGCGGAGCGGGATCGGTCCGGAGCGAGCCTTGGAGGCGAACAACAAAAATCCCTCGCGCACAGCGCGAAAGCCCAATCCTTCCCCGAGCCTCCTCAGCGAGCGCAGGACCGTTCCCGCGGAGCGCCCCAGCTGCCTTTTCGGGCACCGGCTTTACAATGCATCGACGGTTTTGAGATATTCCCAGCCACATGTCGAAACCGCTGCTGATCGCCGGTCGTTCCTTTGACTCCCGTCTGTTCCTCGGAACCGGAAAGTTCCCGTCCCCGGAGTCCATGCGCGGTGCCTTGGAAGCCAGCGGAACCCAAATGGTCACCGTCGCCTTACGCCGCGTCGACCTCAGTGGCCATAAAGACCCCTTCGCCAACATCCTCGAATTCATCGATCCCAAGCGCTACCTCATCCTCCCCAACACCAGCGGAGCGATGAACGCAGCGGAAGCGGTCCGGCTCGCCCGATTGGCCGCGGCGGCGGGATTGCCCAAGTGGATCAAGCTCGAGATCCACCCCGACCCCCGCTACCTGCTGCCGGATCCTGTCGAGACATTCGAAGCGGCCAAGCAGCTCGTGGCCGAAGGCTTCATCGTGCTTCCCTACATCAACGCCGACCCAGTCTTGGCCAAACGCCTCCAGGAAATCGGCACAGCCACCGTCATGCCCCTGGGCTCCCCCATCGGTTCCCATCGAGGACTTCAGACCCGAGACCAACTGCGCATCATCATCGAGCAGGCCACCGTTCCCATCGTAGTGGACGCCGGCATCGGAGCCCCCAGCCACGCCGCCGAGGCCATGGAGCTGGGAGCCGACGCCGTGCTGGTCAACACCGCCATCGCGATCGCCTCCGACCCGTCCCGCATGGCCATCGCCTTCCGCGACGCCGTTACCGCAGGCCGTACCGCCTACGAACTCGGCCTCGGCGAGGTCCTCGATCAAGCCAGCCCGACCAGCCCGCTGACAGCCTTCCTCAACTGAATCCGGCCATGGCCGCACCGACCGACCCGATGCCGCCGTCCCTTCGCCTGGCGCACTGGTCCGCCCGACTGGCGGCCTTGAACGATCCGCAGACGCGCCTGGCCCACCTCGTGGAAGCCGCCCGTTTGCGCCCCCCACTCCCGGCAGCCGATCGTCAAGAAGCTCACCGGGTGCCGGGCTGCCTGGTGCGCACTTGGTGGATCGCCCAGTGGCGGGATGGGCGATGCTGGTTCCGGACCGACTCGGACGCCATGACCCTCAAGTGCCTCGCCGGCGCCATCGCCGAGTTGGCCTCCGGTGGAACTCCCGACGAAATTGCCGCGCTGGATTTCAGCGCCTTCGACTCGTTGGGTCTGCTAAAACAGCTCGCAGAGAATCGCCAGAAAACCCTCCGCAACCTCATGACTGCGGCCCAGACCTTCGCTCGCCAATCGGCCACCGCCCAACACTGACGATCACTCCGGTCATGCCCCGACCCAGTCCAACCCTCCAGCCACCACCGATCCGCCCCGTGGCGGCCGTGCGTCGCATCGTGGGCTTTCTGGGCAAGCGACCGGGCTGGGTCGCACTTTCCATCGGACTCCTACTCCTCAACATCGGCATCGAATTGTCGCTACCGCAGTTTCTGGGGGCCACCATCACGGCTCTCGGAAGCGCATCCGCAGAGTGGTCGCTCGGGATAACCGTCAGTTTCTTCCTCGGCCTAGTGGTTCTCCGAGCCGGGGTCGGATTGGTGCTCGGACCCATCCGCAACCGAACCGCCCAGACGACCCTGAGTGACATCCGGGCCGCCGTGTACGACTCGCTCCAACGGCGCTCGTTTGCCTGGCATGACAACGCTCGAACCGGTGAATTGATCTCCCGAGCCGGAACCGATGTGGGCCGCCTGCAAGACTTGCTCTTCGTGTGCCTCCTCTTCGGCGTGGATGTCGCCGCCGGTCTGATCGGAACCCTGTCGCTCATTTTTATCACCAGTCCACGGCTTGGCCTGATGACCTTGCTGGCCCTCGTTCCCACAGTGGCCACCATGGCCTGGTTCGCCGCCCAACTGCAGCCCCGATGGCGGCGCGTCCATGAGCGGCACGGCGCCATGAGCACGGTCATCCAGGAGAACATCGCCGGTGTCCGGGTGGTGAAAGCCTTTGCCCGTGAATCGGCCGAAATCACCAAGTTCCGATCGCGTCGGGCCGAGTTTCTGAAGGAACTCGCCGAGGCGGTGAATTATTGGGCCGCCCGGGTCCCCTTTGCCCAATTCCTATTCGGCTTGGCTGTGCCTTTGACACTGTGGATCGGCGGCAGCGAAGTCCTCCTAGGCGCGATCTCGCTGGGCGACCTGGCGAAAGTGCTGGTGTATCAAATGGCCCTCGGCGGGCGGATCGGCGTGATCGGGCAAATCACCAACATCCTCCAGAACTCCAGTTCTGCCGCCCAGCGGGTCAATGAATTGCTCGACCCGCCACCCTCCCCGGAGCCCCAACGCCCGCCGGGACGCATCGCCCCCATCCAAGGAGCCATCGCATTCGAGGAGGTCGCCTTTCAGTACGTTTCGGAGCCTTCCCTCCGAGTGCTCGACGAATCCAAGCCGCAGCCCCCGCAGAATCGACCGACTGCAGCCACGCACGCTCGCACCCAGGCCCTCGAAGGCCTGTCCTTCACCATCCCGGAGGGCAGCACGGTCGCCGTCGTCGGCCCGACCGGCTCCGGCAAGTCCACCCTGCTGGCCCTGATCGCCCGATTCTACGAACCGAACCACGGACGCATCCTGCTCGATGGCACCGACCTCCGGGACTGGGACCGCGACACCCTACGCCAGGGCATTGGCATGGTCTTCCAAGAGACCTTTCTCTTCAGCGCGACCCTCGCTGAGAACATCAGCCTCGGACGCCCCCAGGCTTCCCGGGATGAGATCGAAGCGGCGGCCCGGGCGGCCCGGGCAGACGGATTCATCCGCGAACTGCCCCAGGGTTACGACACCGTCATCGGAGAGCGCGGCATTTCCCTGAGCGGAGGCCAACGCCAGCGCATCGCCATCGCCCGCGCACTGCTCATCCAACCCAGGATCGTCCTTCTCGATGACGCGACCAGCGCCGTGGACCCCTCCACGGAGGAAGAGATCCGGGAAGCAATGCGGGAACTGTGTCGCGGTCGCACCACCTTCCTGGTGGCCCACCGGGCTGCGACCATTTGCGCCGCAGATCAGATCCTTGTCCTGCAAGACGGCAAACTGGTGGCCCAGGGCCGGCACGAGTCCCTACTGGCTGATTGCTCGCTGTACCGGGAATTGTTCGCCAAGCCGGAACTGCAGATCCCAGCGCACTGATGGCCACCCACGACGACATCGCCCTCGACGAGGAATTCGCCCAGAGCAGCCTGCGCGGCTCACTGCTCAAGCGGCTCTTCGCGTACACCCGGCCCTATCGCCGGGCCTTGTACACCAACCTGGCCCTCACTCTTCTGGCCACCGCATCCGCACTCGTCGGACCACGACTCATCCAGCACGGCATCGACCACGCACTGGCCCCCGTCGTCAACGCTGGTGGGGCCTCCACAGCGCTCAGCGGATCCGCGGCCGCCCGCGAAATACTCATCCTCAGCGGGCTCTACTTGGCCAACCTGCTACTGGGATGGGGTCTCACCATCATTCAAGTCCGCACCTCCATCGAGACGGGCCAAGGGGCCATGAACGACTTGCGTCTGGCCGTCTTCGAGCACATCCAACGCCTCTCGCTCAACTACTTCGACCGAACCCACCAGGGACGGATCATCGCGCGGGCCGACTCCGATGTCGATTCGTTGGACCGGGTCCTCACCTGGGGTGCTGGGCAGGCCCTCTCCAGCCTTGTCACCCTGTTGGGCGTCATCGTGCTCATGGTGCAATACGACCTGCGCCTGAGCTTGGCCGTGTGCTCGGTCCTTCCCCTGTTGGTTTGGATCACCCACTGGTTCCACCGCCGCGGACGGGAGGCCTACCGCAGCCTCAGAGGCACCCAATCCCGCCTCATCGCCGCCATGGCCGAGAACATTTCCGGCGTCCGCGTGGTCCAGGCCTTCGTCCGCGAGGCTGAAAACCTCCGCAGATTCCGAAGCCTGCAAACCGATTTCACAGAGCGGTGGGTGGCTTCGGCGCGAGTCTTCCACACCTACATGCCCGCTGTCGGGCTCTTGTCTGGCTTCGCCACAGCCATCGTCCTCGGCTACGGCGGATGGCGCGTCCAGCAAGGCGGAATGACTGTCGGCGGACTCGCCGCCTTCGTCCTTTATCTCGGCATGTTCTTCGGCCCCATCCAATCGATGGGAGACCTTTACAACGCCGTCCTGTCGGCCGCCGCCAGCGCCGAACGCATCTTCGCCCTCCTCGACACCGAGCCCCAAGTCAAAGACTCCGCGTCCGCCACCGACCTGCCTTTGGTGCGCGGGGAAGTTTCCTTCGAAGGCATCTGCTTCCGCTACGACACCACACCCGCCGACCGATGGATCCTTCAGGATATCCACTTCTCCGTACCCGCCGGATCGACCGTCGCCCTCGTGGGCCACACCGGCTCGGGCAAGACCAGCATCATCAGCCTCCTGGCCCGTTTCTATGAACCTCAGGAGGGCCGAATTCGCGTGGATGGACTGGCCATCGCCGACCACACGCTCGCCTCATTGCACCAACAACTGGGCATGGTCACCCAGGAGAACTTCCTCTTCACCGGCACCGTGATGGAGAACCTCAAGTTCGGGCGCCCCGAAGCCACCGACGAAGAAGTCCTCGCCGCTGCCAAAGCCCTGGGAACCCATTCTGTCATCGAGCGTCTGCCCGCCGGCTACGCAACCGAAGTCCGCGAACGGGGCGGGAACTTCAGTGCCGGGGAGCGGCAACTTATCACCATCACCCGGGCCATGGTGGCCGCGCCCCGAATCCTCATCTTCGACGAAGCGACCAGCGCCGTGGACACCCAGACCGAGCGCCTCATCCAGGAAGCCCTTAGCACCTTGTTCCAGCGCCGCACCAGCCTGGTCATCGCCCACCGCCTCAGCACCGTCCGCGGCGCCGACCTAATCCTCGTGCTCGACCACGGCCGCATCGTGGAACGCGGCACCCACGAAAGCCTGGTCGCCCAGGACGGCATCTACGCCCGAATGCACGCCCAATTCATCCGAAGCTGACCCCCAGCCCCGATCCCGATCCCCCGGCTCCACCCAGGGAGCCTGTCCCCCAATCCCAACCCACCCCTCGAAGCGGCAGCGGGATCGGTCCGGAGCGAGCCTTGGAGGCGAACACCAAAGCCCCTCGCGCACAGCGCGAAAGCCCAAACCTTACCCGAGCCTCCTCAGCGAGCGCAGGACCGGTCCCGCGGAGCCAGCACCCGCCAACTCAGACGACCAGAAAGCATCTCAGGCAGCCTGTCCCCAATTCCAACCCGCGCGCGCACCTCGAAGCGGCTGCCGCATGGGCACGTCGGCCCCTCCTGCGGAGCCCTCGATGACGAAGCGCGCGTGGCCGGTCGATCATCCGAAGCAGGCAAACCAAGGAGGCGTATCAGACTGAAATTTGACAGAAAGCTGGAAAACCATAAAAATGGCTCAGTGAAAACAACCCTTGATTTACCACCTGACCTCGTTCGCGAGATCAAACTCATGGCTGTAAACGAGGGAAGAAAACTGAAAGACGTCATCTCCGACCTTCTCCGAAAAGGTCTTGGCCACTCCGCGTCACAGTTCACCGACAAAAACCAGATTCAGGGACGGCGTGGACTGATACCATTGCCTTTTTTTGCAACATCCTCTGCTGCACCGGCCAAGAACATGACCCTGACTCAGCTTCAGGCCCTCGAAGAACAAGCCCTATCCAGCGCCGATATTGAATCCTTCCACCCAACTCCTTGATAGCGGCGTCTGGATTGCTTTGGCCTTCGCCACGCACCCCGCGCATCTATCGGTTAGAGGCCTTTTTGAAGCAGCCGACTCCCTCAAACCGATTGCCTTTTGCAGGGCCACACAGACCAGCGTCCTGCGATTGCTCACAACCTCAACGATTCAAGCAGCCTACGGAAGCTCACCCATTTCAAATCGGGAGGCTTGGTCGAAAACCCAAGAAATCCTATCACTTCCACAGGTTGTGTGGCTGGCTGAACCACCCGGCTTGGAATCAGCTTGGAAGAACTTTGCCGCATCAGAAGCCGCCTCTCCAAAACTTTGGATGGACGCCTACCTCATGGCATTTGCCTACTGCGCTGGCATCGAACTAGTGACCCTTGACCGAGGGTTTCTCCGCTATGGAACGTCCGGAGTCCGGCTCAAGTTGATCGAAACCACCGCCTCCTGATCCATTTATCAAAGCCGACCAACCCCTGCACCAGACCAACGACTTTATTACCCGGTGTTTTATTACCCAGTGTTAGCCTGTCCCCTATCCCAGCGCGCGGACACCCCTCGAAGCGGCAGCGGGAACGGGCCGGAGCGAGCATTGAAGGCGATCACGCTAATCCCTCGCGCACAGCGCGAAAGCCCAATCCTCCCCAGAGCCTTCCTGCGAGCGCAGGACCGATCCCGCGGAGCGCCCCATACGCCAAGCGGAGCGGGATCGGTCCATAGCGAGCATTGAAGGCGATCACCAAAGCCCCTCGCGCACAGCGCGAAAGCCCAATCCTCCCCAGAGCCTTCCTGCGAGCGCAGGACCGATCCCGCGGAGCGCCCCATACGCCAAGCGGAGCGGGATCGGTCCATAGCGAGCATTGAAGGCGATCA
>Ga0214917_10006109_pt1 | contig 12634 bp, 11 predicted proteins | sample LL_1208_BB_MetaG_FD_177983 | JGI IMG/M metagenome (GOLD analysis project Ga0214917, IMG submission 177983) | Freshwater microbial communities from Lake Lanier, Atlanta, Georgia, United States - LL_1208_BB | ecosystem: Environmental > Aquatic > Freshwater > Lake | place: USA: Georgia | collected... | reverse complement strand
GGCCACATCGACGTTTTCGCAGCCGCCGTAGTAGCGCTTGCCGGGGTAGCCCTCGGCATATTTATTGGTGAGTTGCGTGCCCTGCGCCTGCATCACGGCTGGTGACGCGTAGTTCTCGCTGGCGATCAGCTCGATATGGTGTTCCTGGCGCGCGTTCTCGGCCTGGATGGCGGCCCAGAGCTCGGGGTCGGTCTGGGCGATGGTGATGTGGCGGTCAAACATGGGTGGGGGCAAGACGGTCGCAACGGACCCGAATTTTATCGGGGCGGTGGGTCGTACGCTGTCTAGCGGGCAGACAGCGCCACCGCAACCTTTTCGGCGTCGGCGGGCGCGGCCGGCGATCCCGGCGTGGCCGCGGGCTGGGCCGTCGGCACCGGCTTGCCCTGGGCCACCTGGGCCAGGCGCTGGTGCTCGCCGAGCACCTTGGCGACATAGCCACCATCGTCCTCGCGGTTGCCTGCGCCGACGTACAGACGCAGGCCACCTTCGGTGGAGCCAGCGCGCGCGATGCATTCGTGCAGCACCCGGGCGCCCACGCGCAGGTTGGTCAGCGGGTCAAAGGCAGCGAGCTTGCCGCCAAAACTCGCGTACTTGTCCACATGCACGCCGGTCATCACCTGCATCAGCCCCTGGGCCCCCATCGGGCTCTGTGCAAACGGGTTGAAACCCGACTCGACAGCCATGACCGCAATGATCAGCGTTGGGTCGATGCGGATGCGCTGGCCGACCTCGTAGGCCTCGGCCACGAGTGCGCCCACCGGTTCGGCGGCCACACGGTATTTGCGGCTGAGCCACGAGGCCAGACGCGCCTGCGTGGTCGGCAGGTCTTGCAGCGGCGTGGCGGTGGTGCGCTCGATCGCATCGGGGCTGGCGTTGAAGCCGAGCACCTCCAGCTGGCGTGCATTGAGCCAGCCGATCAGCTGCGCCTCGGTGGCTTGTCGAAGATCGGGCCGCGCGCTCAGCGTGATCGCGCCCAGCGCGACCACCAATCCGAGCAACGCAAAGCCGTTGTGGGTGATTTCAAAGAAGCCTTCGGCCACATCAGACGCAAAGGTCTTCAAGCCAAGGGTCATTCGCTTAATCGCTGTCATGGTTCTCCTTTCTGCATCCGGCTACACGAACACGCGCCCGGCAAGAGCGTCGTGGGCTGCAGGTCGGACGGGTTGGGGCGGCAGCGGGTGCAGGGTTATCCCTGAACGGCGCGCATTCTCCATGCTCTTAAATAACCTTGCAAGTATTATAAAACATTTTGTTATAACAACAAGAATTGCTGAAAACGCTGTTCAGGGTATTCCCGCAAAGGCTCCGAAGAGGGCTTAAGTCCGGCCATCAACGGCCCGATAACCTGTATGCCTGCAGATGCAGGCTCGGCTCGCCGATCCAAAGGCCCTGCAGGGGCCTCTGGACCGAGCGGCCACCCTTGGGGGCAATCCGTTGTCCCCGTTGCGCAGTGCGGGACGTTTCATCTCCCGCCCGCCAAGCGGTTGCGGGATACCCGCGCCCAGCCCGGTCGGTCGCTCAGCGGCCGCCGGGCTTTTATTTTTTGCGGTGCAACAAGCACGCCTGGCTGGCTCACGCCACCCGCTGAACCCAGGTGCGCACGATCCGCCCGCCAATCACGGCGACAATGCCGGTTTTGCGCAGCGTGCGCGGCCGCGGGCAGGCACCGCACCGGGCCCGAGCCTTCCACAGTGCCAACACAGCTCCTATCGTGAACGCCGAATCCTCCAAGCCTTCCGACCTGTCAACCCTGGACACACTCACGGGCGGCGTCTTTTCTGCGTCGACCTCGGGCGAGCGCGCCTCGCGCCTGCGCGAATGGCTCGCCACCGATCCTGCGACCGATCAGATGCAGGAGGTCTTCCGTGAGCTCAGTCATCGCGACAAGGGTGCGGCGCGGCCGCTGCGCGAGCGGCTCGACGAGATCAAGCGGTCGCGCGAGCAGCAGGCCATCGCCATCGAATGGGCGCAGCGCGCGCAGACGCTGCTGGATGCGGCCCGGCTGAACATTGCGGATGCGATCGCCTGGCAGCGCGACGCCGCGAAGGCGGGCGCGCCGCTTTCGCGCGAGCCGCTGTCGGTGCTCAAGCAACAGCTGGCCGACCGGGTGCGCGCGATTGAGGATTTGCAGCATCGCGTGCAGGTGCAGCGCGAGGCGGCGGTGCTGCTGGCCCAACGGCTCGAGGTGCAGTCGACCAAGCCCTGGCGCGAGGCGCAGGCGGCGCTCGAGTCCCTCTTGTCCGATGTCGGCCACTGGCAGTCGCAGGCCGATGCGCTGGCAGCCGATGCCGACTGGCCCAGCGTCGATCTCAAGTTCCCGCCGCTGCTCGAAGCCTCGCGTGCCCAGCTTGCCGTGGTGTGGGACGCCTTCCGCGGCGCTCTGCAGCTGGCCGAGGCCGCCAGCGCCGACGCTGCGGCACCGCTGCCGCCGGTGGCGGTGTGGGCCGACGAACTGCGTGTGGCGCGTGGCGAGGCGGCATCGGCGTCGCTCAAGATGGCCAAGCCCGTGGCGCCGGTGATCGATCCGGCGCAGCGCGAAGCCGCACATCAGGCGATCCAGGCCGCGTTGACCGTGCTCGAGGCCGAGGTGGCACAAGGGCACGGGAAGGCGAGCGTCGGCGCGGCGGCGGCACTGCGTCAGGCGCTCAAGGATCATGGCCGCGCAGCCGACGAGGCCTTGCAGGCGCAGGCGCAGGCCGCGCTGGCGGCGGCCGGTGAACTTGAAGCCTGGCAGCGCTGGAGCTCCGACAAGGTGCGGCGCGAACTGCTGGCGCGCGCCGAGGCGCTGTTCGAACGCCCGGTGGCGCAGCCGGGCGAGGATGCCCCCGCGCCCAAGCCCCGCCTCGGTGGACGCAAGATGCAGGAGGCCTTGCGCGAACTGCGCGAGCAGTGGAAGGAAGTTGACCGCAGTGCGGCGCCCAACCATGCGCTGTGGCGCCGGTTTGACGAAGCCTGCAACCAGGCCTATGCGGTGGTGCAGGCCTGGCTGGACAAGGTCAAGGCCGAAGCCGCGCAACACCGCGCGCAGCGCCTCGCGTTGATCGCCGAGGTGCAGGCCTGGGCCGAGGCGCATTCGGCGCAATCGGCAACGCCTGTCGACTGGCGCGCGTTTTCGCGATCGATTCATCAATTCAGCGAACGCTGGCGCAATGCAGGACATCTGGGCGAGAAGGCGTTTGCCGAATTGCAGCCCCAATGGAAAGCCGCGATTGGGGCGGCCGCGGCGCCGCTGGACGCGGTGCAAAAGGACAGCATCCAGCGACGCCATGCGCTGATCGACGAGGCCAAGGCCCTGGGCGCAGCCGAGATGCTGCGCATCGACGCCGTCAAGGCGCTGCAGCAACGCTGGCAGGCCGAGGCGCAGGCGGTGCCGCTGGATCGCAAGCTGGAGCAAAAACTCTGGGACGCCTTCCGCCAGCCGATCGACGAGGCCTTCCAGCGCAAGGACCGCCAGCGCGAGCAGGCCGTGGCGGCGATGAGCGAGCGCGACCGCGCGGTGCTCGAGGCTTCGCGGGCCTTGCAGGCGGCCAGTGCGAGCGGTGACGCAGCGCGCATCCGCGAAGCGATGGCGGCACTCGATGCCGCGAAGCGGGCGCAGGCGCAAGAGAAGAAGGGGCAAGATCCTGGCCAAGGCGGTGCCGCGTCGGAGGCTGTGCCCGGTGATTCGCCATCGTCAGAGGCTGCCGTGCCGGCTGAAGCGACCGAACCTGCGGCCGAGCCGCCGAAGGTTTCCAAGGCACCCGCGCGGCCGCTGGTGGCCATGCGCGGCGACGACCGTCCCGGCATGAAGCGCGCCGAGCCCGCTGCGCCGCAGGGCCGGCGCGACCGTCCCGATCGCGGTGGCGCGTCCGGCGACCGTCGCGGGCCACGCGATACGAGGGATGGACGTCGGGAATTCGGCGACAGTCGCGGCGGTCGTGGCGGCCCATGGCGTGCCGAAGGCGCGTCCGAGGACCGTGGCCCGCGTCTGGGCGATGCGGCATTCCGGGCCCAGCGCGATGCGCTCGACCAGGCGCAACTGGCGTTGCGCAAGCTGGCGGCGCAGGCGCACGGCGAGGCGCTCACGCAGGTGATGCAGGCGTGGGAGCAGCGGGACGCGCAACGCCTGCCAAGCCAGCAAGAGCTTGGCCGCGCAGTCAATGCCGCATCACGCGTCCGTTGGGCGCAGGCGCTGGCGCAACCGGCGGGCGGTGATCCGTCGATGGCCTTGCTTCGGCTGGAGATGGCGGCGGAGACGCCGACGCCGGCCGAGCATCTGGACGCCGCGCGTGCCTTGCGCCTGCAACTGCTGACCCGGCGCAACGACCCGGCACCAGCCCAGACCTGGGCCGAAGACACCGCCGTGGTGCTGGCGGCTGCGCACGCGCCGGCGCAGGCGCGTCGCCTTCAGAACGCGCTCAAGGTGCTGCTGCGCCGTCCGGCCTGAAGAAACTGTCGAACAGCGTGAGCAGCGACGGGAATTCCCGCCCGAAACGCTCGCGCTGCACGAAGTACGCCTCGGCGGCGACCGCGAAGAATTCGTCAATCGCTTCGGCCCCGTAGCTGTCAAGCCAGGGCGCCGGCTGGCCAAAGCGTTCGGCTTCGATCACGCGACGCCGGAAATCGGCAAAGGCCTCTTCGAGCAGCGCCAGCCAGTGCCGCCGCGCGGCCGCACTTGCAAGCGGCGGGCAGCCATCGGGCTGTCCATCGCGCATGTCGATCTTGTGCACGAATTCGTGGATCACGAGGTTGTAGCCCTGCTGCGCATTGAGCGCGGCATCGGCGGTGTCGCGCCAGCTCAGCATCACCGGTCCGCCTTCCATGGCTTCGCCGGCCAGCACCTCGTGGTAGTGGTGCACCACACCGTCGTCGTCGACCACTTCGCGTGCGGCGACCACTTCGCCCGGGTGCATCACGATGCCCACGAAATCGTCATACCAGCGCAGGGCCGCCGCGGGCGCGAGCGGCAAATGCAGCAGCGGCAGGACCGCCTGCACGGCCACTTGCAGCGCCATCGCGTCGGTGATCACCAGACCGTTGGCGCCATGAAATTCCTTGGCGCGCAAGAACAGTGCGCTGAGAATGCGAAGCCGCTGCATCTGCGCCGCAGGAAGCCCGGCGATGAAGGGCAGTGGCGCGCAGGTGTCGTGCCACAAGCCATCATCGATGGATGCGTCTTCGCTGCGGCCTGAAGGCCAGCGGGCACGCAGTGCGTCGAGCCAACGCATGCCGTGTCAGCTGGCTCAGGCGAGCGCCCGCCGCTGCCACCCGCCTTCGTCGATGCGCAGCACTTCCGCGCGCGCCGGTGCGCCATCGCAGTCCCAGTCGCTGAGTACCAGGCGGGTGTGGTGCGCGTCGATGCGATGGTCTTGCGGACGGTGGGTGTGGCCGTGAATCATCACCGGTGCGCGTGCCGCATCCATCCAGCGGCAGACGGTGGCCAGGTCGGCGTCGCCGGGCAGGCCGCGCTGCTGCTGGTGCGCCCGGCTTTGCGCGCGCATCGACGCGGCCAGTTGCTGGCGCTGCGCGAGCGTCTGCGAAAGAAAACCCTGCTGCCACGCAGCGCTTCGCACCTCGGCACGAAAAGCCATGTAGGCGGTGTCGTCGATGCACAGCGCATCGCCATGGGTGAGCAGCCAGCGTCGCTGCGCAAAGTCGAACACGCAGGGGTCGGGCAGCAGCGAGGCGCCAGTGTGCCGGCCAAACGCGGCCCCGATGAGGAAATCGCGATTGCCGTGCATGACATGCACCGGCCTTTTGCGGCTGGCCTGCTGCAGCAGCGATGCGCATTCGCGCGAAAAGTCGTCGCCATCGATCGCGTCGTCGCCGATCCACGCTTCAAACAGGTCGCCCAGCATGAACAGCGCGTCGGCATCGCTGTGCTCAAGCCAGCGCTGCCAGGCCGCAAGCGTGCGCGGCATCGACGGCTGCAGATGCAGGTCGGAGGCGAATTCGACACAGCGCCAGTGGGCTGGCGCCTGCAGCAGCGCGAAGTCGGGCGCGGCTGCCTCGTGCATGTCAGAGCGCGACCGCCTTTTCGATCACCACGTCTTCGGCCGGCACGTCGTCGTGAAAGCCGCGCCGGCCGGTCTTCACGCCCTTGATGCGGTCGACCACGTCGGTGCCTTCGACCACACGACCGAACACCGCATAGCCCCAGCCCTGCAGGCTCGGCGCGGTGTGGTTGAGGAAGTCGTTGTCGGCCACGTTGATGAAGAACTGCGCGGTGGCTGAATGTGGTGCCTGGGTGCGCGCCATGGCCAGCGTGTACTTGTTGTTCTTCAGGCCATTGTTGGCTTCGTTTTCAATCGGCGCATCGGTGGGCTTTTGCGACATGCCGGGCTCGAAGCCGCCACCCTGCACCATGAAGCCGTCGATCACGCGGTGGAAGATGGTGCCGTCGTAGTGCCCCTTGCTGACATACGACAGGAAGTTCTCGACGGTCTTGGGGGCCTTGTCGGCGTCGAGTTCGATGGTGATCACGCCATGGTTGCTGATGTGCAGGGCGACACGGGGTTGGCTCATGAGGGGCTCGCTGTAATGAAAAAGGTTGGGGTCAGGGCAGCACGACGGCGCTGCGGATCAGGATTTGCGTGCGGGGCACGTCGGAGGGGAAGGGGCCGCCGGGGCCGGTGGGCACGGCCTTGATGGCCTCGACCACCTCCATGCCGCTGACCACCTTGCCGAACACGGTATAGCCAAACAGGCGCGGGTCGTTCAACAGGTAGGCGCGCGGCACGTTTTCGGCCACGCGGCCACCGTGCTCGAAGCGCGGCACCGGATCGCCGGGCGGTATCTCCACCGGGTTGAGGAAGTCGTTGTCCTTGACGTTGATGAAGAACTGCGCAGTGGCTGAATGCGGCGCCTGGGTGCGCGCCATCGCGATCGTGCCGACCACGTTCTTCGGGCCGCCGCGCTGCAGGGCTTCGCGGCCTTCGTGCATCACCGGTGCGCGCGTGGGCTTTTGCGCATAGCTGGCATCAAAGCCGCCACCCTGGATCATGAAGTTGTTGATCACGCGATGGAACACCGTGCCGTCGTAGTGCTTGTCGCGCACATAGGTCAGGAAGTTCTCCACGGTTTTCGGGGCCTTGTCTGGGTAAACCTCGATGACGATCTCGCCCATCGAGGTGTCGAATTTCACCCGCGGTGCGGCTTGCGCGGCAGCAGGAAGCGCAGCGAGCAGGCTGCCGGCGAAGAGCAGCGCTGTCCCCAGCGCGGCACCCATTGCGCGGCGACGGTCTGGTGAACGCAGCGAAAAAGCAGTTGTCGGGAAAGTCATGGGATGTCTCATCGCCGCAAGGGCACGTTGATGAATACCGGGTTGTTGTTGTACATGCTCGAAGGCAGTACTTTCAGGCGCGGGGCCGGCTCGGGCTCGGGCGGGTTGGCCGGTGCCGTCTGCAGCGCCGCGATCCATTCGCGTGACATTTTCAGGCGCGCCTGGCTCGAAGGCAGTGGCGCGAGTTCGGCAGCGCGCGCATAAGACCGCGCGGCCAGCGCAAGCAGGATGTCGCCGAGGTTTTCGTGCGCCACCGCGTAGGCTGGATCGGCACGCACCGCGGCTTCGAGCGAGGCACGCGCTGCATCGATGTCGCCCGCAGCGGCCTGCAGCACCGCAAGATTGTTGTAGGGCTCGGCGAGTTCGGGAAAGTCGCCGATCAGCGATTCCAGCGTGGCCATTGCCTTGGCGCGGTCGCCGGTCTCGGCCTGGATCACCGACAGCAGAAACCGCATCTGCGCGTCGCGCGGCTTTTGCTGAAGGTGCTGCTCGGCCCTGACCAGCGCATCGCCGTAGCGGCGCGCGCGAACCAGCCGCTGCACGTCGGTGTAGTCGTCGCTGGGCGGCGCCACCATGGCAGACGGTGCAGCGGTCTGCGCCGAGGCGATCGCCGGAACGATGCCGGCCCCCGCCACTGCGAAGGTGGCCGCAAGGCAAAGGGCCATGCCGGCAGCGGTGCGGGGCAGGTGGTGGCGTTCGTTCAGAGGGGCGCGCGAGGGCATGGCAAGAGGGCAAACACCACCTTATACTTGGGCGCATTGTATCTGCTGGGGGTTGCGCGCAAGCGCCGCAACGGTCGTCCCTGGCACCCGGCCCAACCGCCGTCCGACTGTCTCTCGCCTGCCTCCGTTTCCGCTGTCCGCGCCCCAATGAGTCTCCGCATCTACAACACGCTCACGCGGGCGCTGGAACCCTTTTCTCCGATGGATCCCGGCCATGTCCGCATGTATGTGTGCGGCATCACGGTGTACGACCATTGCCATGTGGGCCATGCCCGCGCAAACGTGGCGTTCGATGTGGTGCAGCGCTGGCTCAAGGCAAGCGGCCTGCGCGTGACCTTTGTGCGCAACATCACCGACATCGACGACAAGATCATTCGCCGCGCCGTGGAAAACGGCGAGACGATTCGCGCGCTGACCAGCCGCATGATCGATGCGATGTACGAGGACTTCGATGCACTGGCGATCGAGCGCCCGACGCACGATCCGCGTGCCACCGACTATGTGCCGCAAATGCTCGACATCGTGCGCACGCTCGAACACAAGGGACTGGCCTATCGCACGCCCTCGGGCGACGTCAACTTTGCGGTGCGGCGCTTTGCGGGCTACGGCAAGCTGTCGGGCAAGTCGCTTGATGAACTGCACGCGGGCGAGCGCGTGGCGGTGCTCGACGACAAGGAAGATCCGCTGGACTTCGTGCTGTGGAAATCAGCCAAGGCCGACGAGCCATCCGATGCCAAATGGCCGAGCGACTTCGGCCCGGGCCGACCGGGCTGGCACATCGAGTGTTCTGCGATGTCGTGCGCCACGCTCGGCGAGACGTTTGACATTCACGGCGGCGGTGCAGACCTGCAGTTCCCCCATCACGAGAACGAGATCGCGCAAAGCGAAGGTGCCAATGGCAAGCCGCTGGCGCGCGTGTGGATGCACAACGGCTTCGTCAACATCGACAACGAGAAGATGTCGAAGTCGCTGGGCAACTTTTTCACCATCCGTGAAGTGCTCGACAAGTTCGATGCCGAAACGCTGCGATTCTTCATCGTGCGCGCGCACTATCGCAGCCCGCTCAATTACAGCGACGCACACCTCGAGGACGCGCGCGGTGCCCTGCGCCGCCTGTACACCGCGTTGGGCGCGGTGGCGCCTGTTGAGGTGGCGATCGACTGGCAAGAGCCGCATGCGGCGCGCTTCAAGGCGGCGATGGACAACGACTTCGGCACGCCCGACGCGGTGGCCGTGCTGTTCGATCTGGCCGGCGAGGTCAACCGCAGCAAGTCGGCGCAAGCGGCGGGCTTGCTCAAGGCGCTGGGCGGTGTGCTTGGCATCCTGCAGGGAGATCCGCAGGCGTTTCTGCGGCATGGCGCGCGGCTCGACGCGCAGGCGATCGAGTTGCAGATCGCCGCGCGTGCGCAAGCCAAGAAGGACAGCAACTTCGCCGAGGCCGACCGCATCCGCAACGAACTGCTCGCCAAGGGCATCGTGCTCAAGGACAGCCCGCAAGGCACCACCTGGGAGGCTGCATGAGCCCGTCGAAGGCCAAGCCGGCATCCGCCAACTCCACGCCCGCAGCCAACGTGCCCGCGTATTGGGACGAGGCCTGCCGCCACCTGTCGCGCAAGGACCGGGTGATGCGGCGGCTGATCCCGCAGTTCGAGGGCGCATGCCTCGAATCGCGCGGCGACGCATTCGTCACACTGGCGCGCAGCATCGTGGGGCAGCAGATCTCGGTCAAGGCCGCGCAAACCGTCTGGGATCGCTTTGAGAAGCTCGCGCGCCGCATGACGCCTGCGCAGGTGCTCAAGCTCAAGGTCGATGACATGCGCGCGGCCGGCCTGTCGGCGCGCAAGGTCGAATATCTGGTCGACCTGGCGCTGCATTTCGACTCGGGACATGTCAGTGCCGCGCAGTGGCATTCGATGGACGACGAGGCCATCATTGCCGAGCTGGTCGGCATTCGCGGCATCGGCCGCTGGACCGCCGAGATGTTCCTGATCTTCCACCTGATGCGGCCCAATGTGCTGCCGCTCGATGATGTGGGCCTGATCAACGGCATCAGCCGCAACTACTTTTCGGGCGATCCGGTCAGTCGCAGCGACGCGCGCGAAGTGGCCGATGCGTGGCAGCCCTATTGCAGCGTGGCGACTTGGTATATTTGGCGCTCGCTTGATCCGCAGCCGGTCGCCTACTGATGCATCGTCAGTTGCGCGGCGCGCGGATGTGATGCCAAGGAGTGCAGCGTGGGCAAGAAGACGTTTCTGGATTTCGAGCAGCCGATTGCCGAACTCGAGACCAAGATCGAAGAACTTCGCTACGTGCAGACCGAATCGGCGGTCGACATCTCCGAAGAAATCGACCAACTCGGCAAGAAGAGCCTGCAGCTGACCAAGGACATCTACAGCAACCTCACGCCGTGGCAGATCACCAAGATCGCGCGCCATCCCGAGCGCCCCTACACGCTCGACTACATCCAGGACATCTTCACCGACTTTGTCGAACTGCATGGCGACCGGCACTTTGCCGATGACCAGAGCATCGTCGGCGGGCTGGCGCGCTTCAACGGCAACGCCTGCATGGTGCTGGGCCACCAGAAGGGCCGTGACACCAAGGAGCGCGCGCTGCGCAACTTCGGCATGACCAAGCCCGAGGGCTACCGCAAGGCGCTGCGGCTGATGAAGACCGCCGAGAAGTTCAAGCTGCCGGTGTTCACCTTCGTGGACACGCCCGGCGCGTACCCGGGCATCGATGCCGAAGAGCGCGGGCAGTCCGAGGCGATCGGGCGCAACATCTACGAGATGGCGCAACTCGAGGTGCCGATCATCACCACCATCATTGGCGAAGGTGGCTCGGGCGGCGCGCTGGCCATCAGCGTGGCCGATCAGGTGCTGATGCTGCAGTACTCGGTGTATTCGGTGATCAGCCCCGAGGGCTGTGCATCCATCCTCTGGAAGACGGCCGATCGCGCGCAGGACGCGGCCGAGGCTTTGGGCATCACCGCGCACCGGCTCAAGGCGCTGTCGCTGGTGGACAAGATCGTCAACGAACCGGTGGGTGGCGCGCATCGCGATCCCAGGCAGATGGCGGCCTTCCTCAAGCGCGCGCTCAACGATGCGTGGCGCCAGGTGACCGACCTGAAGCCGCGCGAACTGCTTGAGCGGCGGCATGAGCGGCTGCAAAGCTATGGCCGCTTCAGCGACACCAAGGCCGACACCCGCTGAGCCACTCACGCCGGGCGCGGTGACCCGCGCGCTGGTGGCCTGGCAGATCCGCGAATCCGCCGAACACCGCCCGACGCTGCCACTGGCCGTGGCCTACAGCGCAGGCGCTGACTCCACCGCGCTGCTCCATGCGGCGTACACCCTGTGGCCGGGGCAGGTGCATGCCATCCATGTGAATCACGGCCTGCAGGCCGCAGCCGATGATTTCGAGCGCCATTGCCGCGCGGCTTGCGCGGCGTTGGGTGTCCCGCTCACGGTGCAGCGGGTACAGGCCCAGGCGGCGCCGGGCGAAAGCCCCGAAGACGCTGCGCGGCGCGCGCGCTACCACGCGCTGGCCGAGGCTGCGCGCGCGTGTGCGGTGTCGCAGGTGTTGTTGGCCCAACATGCCGACGATCAGGTCGAGACAGTGTTGCTGGCGCTGAGCCGCGGGGCCGGGCTTGCGGGCCTGGCGGGCATGCCCGCGCGCATCGAGCGCCACGGCGTGGTGTTCGGGCGGCCGCTGCTCTCGCTCAGCGGACCCGCGTTGCGCGCAGAGTTGCAGGCAAAGGGCTTGGCCTTCATCGACGACCCGACCAATGCAGACGACCGCTTCACGCGCAACCGCATCCGTCACCATCTGCTGCCCGCGCTCGACCGCGTGTTTGCTTCATGGCGCGCACCGGTTGCGCGCTCGGCCGCCCACGCGGCGCAGGCAGCCGCGCTGCTCGACGAATATGCCGCGCTCGACTTGCAGCAGGTCGGCACGCCGCCGCGCATCGAGGCGCTGCAAAAGTTGAGTGCCGCGCGGCAGGGCAATGTGCTGCGCTGGTGGTTGCGCCAGGCCCATGGGGTGCGGCCGAGCACGGTTCAGCTGCAGGAACTGCTTGCACAGCTGGCCGACTGCACCACCCGCGGCCACCGTATCGACATCCGTGTCGGTACCGGCTGGGTGCTGCGCGACGGGCCGCTGCTGCTCTACGAACCTGCCGGGCCGCAGGCAAAGCCCCACCTATAATTGAAGGCTTTGCCTGAAACTCCGGACCGTGCGTCCACTGCAACGATGGCCTTGATTGTTCACAAGTACGGCGGTACGTCGATGGGCTCGACCGAGCGCATCCGCAACGTGGCCAAGCGCGTCGCCAAATGGGCGCGCGCCGGTCACCAGATGGTGGTCGTGCCCAGCGCCATGAGCGGCGAAACCAACCGCCTGCTGGCACTCGCCAAGGAACTCTCGCCCGCGCAGCAGGGCAAGGCCCATGCGCGCGAACTCGACATGCTGGCTGCCACCGGCGAGCAGGCCTCGAGCGCGCTGCTGGCCATTGCGCTGCAAGCCGAAGGGCTGGAGGCGGTCAGCTACACCGGCTGGCAGGTGCCGATCCGCACCAACGATGCGTACACCAAGGCGCGCATCGAAAGCATCGACGACGCACGCATCCGCGCCGACCTCGCGCAGGGCCGGG
>Ga0214917_10006108_pt1 | contig 12634 bp, 17 predicted proteins | sample LL_1208_BB_MetaG_FD_177983 | JGI IMG/M metagenome (GOLD analysis project Ga0214917, IMG submission 177983) | Freshwater microbial communities from Lake Lanier, Atlanta, Georgia, United States - LL_1208_BB | ecosystem: Environmental > Aquatic > Freshwater > Lake | place: USA: Georgia | collected... | reverse complement strand
ATTTTCACCTCGCTCCCGCGCGCTGCGTGGGTGAACGCCGAGGCAGTCACGGTGACTGGTACCGCGCTCGGACAGATCGCGGTGACACGAGCGCAGTACGGCACGAAGGCTCGCGCGATCGAGGTGTCTGCGTCCGAGGCGATCCTCCCGGAGATCTACCTCTCCTGCCCGTGGATCACTCGCCGCCGATGCGTGCTCTATCGGGTGCGCGGGACGACGGCGACCGTGCGGTGGATCGGGTACTGCGACCACGCTCCGAGGCTCAACGAAGACGGTGCGTCGTGGACGATCAGCGCCACGTGGGCGGGACAGCGCGAGATGTCCTCTCGCCTCACGACGGAGACCGGCGGCGCGCGCACGTATGGCTACGACGAGCGCGGAATCGCTCTGCTGGTGATGCGATCCGACGACGGTACCGTGCTCGCAAGCGGCTCTCGGGCGCTCACCAGCGGACACATCTTTTCGACGCTCGATGAAGCACTGCGAGCCGTAAGCGAGAGGCTTCGCACGGCGCTTGCGGCGGTCGGCGGCGTGTCGCACGCGACGGTCAACACCTCGCTCGTCGGGACGCAATTGAGCGTCACCGTCACCGCGCAGGGCATCGACAACTTCCGCCTGCTGGCGATCGTGGGCGACATCCGCGCGGAAGGCACCAGCGCGGACAGCGGCTCGCACAAGCGGTGTCAGGTCGTGCTCGACCAGCCCGATCTCGGCGCGCTCGCGTCGCTCGGGTGGCCCAAGGACCGCGGAGACGATCGGTACACCGCGCTTGCGGTACAGGCAGACTTCCCAACCGCGAACAGCTACTGGCAAGCGTCGAACGCAAGCTACCCGGTGCGCGTGCACATCGTCCCGATGCTGTCCGCCGAGTGGTCCGACGATCAGCGCGTTGTGCTCGATCCTCGACAGCAAAGCGCGGGAACCGTCAACACCGCAGACACTTCGCTCACACCCACGGGCACCACCTTCAAGGGACGCGCGTACCTACGTCCAACGGACCCCACGGCGCGCTTCGTCCCGCCCACGTCCTACGCTCCAGGACTACGCACGCGCGGAGTGCTGCTGTTTCGGCGCGAGTTCTTCGTGGAGTCCGACCACTGGCTCTATGCGCTGCGGTGGGTGATCTCGGACACGCTCGCGGCTACGCAGAGCGACACGCGCAACTGGGACTGGGACGAGATCGCGCGCGTCGCGGGGCTGACCGGTGGCGGCTCTGCAACTGCGGTGAAGTGGCGGATTGATAGCTCGCGAGACTTCGGCGAGTTCGTTCTGGACGAGTGCTTGTTGCGAGGCGCGTGCATGTCTGTGCGGCAAGGCAAGCTCACGATTGATGCGATCCGACCTCCGACCGCTGCGGAAGCTGTCGCAGCGACCATCACGCCCGCCGAGCTCGAGGCCGGACGTCTGCCTCAGTGGGAGGATTGGGAGGACGGTCTACGCACCTCGGTCACGATCGTGAGCCCGATCCGCGAGGTGACCGTGGTCGACAAGGTGGCGCAGATGAGGCACGGCGACACCGCACCGCTTCGGCTGCGCGCGGAGGGACTGCGCGACGAGGAGCGCGCGCTTACCGACCCGATTGCGTGGGCGCGCGACATCGCGATGCGCCCGTTGCGGTTGTGGTCCGACCCCGTGTACCTCGTGCGGCTCCCTGTCACGAACGCGCTTGTGGACACCCTGCACCTCGGCGACATGATCGAGATCACCCAAGCGGTACTGCCCGACATGGTCGGCGGTCGCGGGATGAGCGCGATGCGCGGGCAGATCATCGGGATCACCGAGGGCCTTCGCAGTGGCTCGCTCCTCGTCGAAGCTCTCGTGTTCCCGGTGGAGTACGGCTACGCCCCTTGCGTGCGCGTGGCGTCGATCTCGGGCGCTACGCTGACGATCGCGACGAGCTACGCGGGCAGCGCCGGAGACTACAGCGGCTCGACGCTCTCGGGCTACGACGGGACGGCAAGCGACGGCGGTGTGTCTCGCTTCCAAGCGGGTGACGTCGTGCAGCTCGTACAGCGCGACACCGGCTCGCACGTGGTCGAGGCTGCGACGGTCGCGAGCGTGAACCCCAGCGGCCCGACGATCACCCTCACGGCTGCGCCCACGGCGGCGTGGTCGACGTACCCGATCGTTGACCTACGCTTCGCTGCGTACGCCACGGCCACGAGCACGCAGCGTGCGGCCTACGCGTACGTGTGCTCCACTGCGGCCCCGCAGGTGATCGACGGGACGACGGACCCGGGAAGGCATTGGGCGACATGACGGCACAAGGCATCCTCGGAGAAGTGCTGCCGCAAGGGCGACGGCTCTGCACCGCGAGCACGGACGTGTGGCTCAACGGCGACAGCGTCGACGCCGGGACCGCGATGATCCTCGACTCGAACCTGTCGCAACAGGCGCGCGAGTCGATGCACCACCTCGGCGACGCGCTCGGCCCGGGAGACGTCTACGCGAACGTCGGAAGCTACGCGAACCTTCTTGATCGCTACGCGCAGGTCAACGCGCCGAGTCCGTTGCTCGAGGTCTCTTGGGCGCAGCGCACCTCGATGTGTTTCGGCCCGTTCGACCTCACGGGCGACCTGCGAACGACCGATGGCAACGTGCTGCGAAAGATCCGCGTCTCGATCGACTGCAACAAGGGCGCGAGCAACAGCCTGACCTGCTACGTAGCGGCGACTCAAGGTCCCGGCATCCCGCTCCCGGACACGCAGATCGGCTCGACATCTGCCGTGCTTGCGGGGACTGGACGAGTTCAAACGCAACTGACGATGGCGATCAACCCGATCCGACCGAGTACGCGTCGATGCTCACAAGGGCCGGTTGAGTTCGGCCCGTACGCGGATCTGTTCGTATGGGTCGCGTGGCGATCGACAGACGTCTCTGACGCGATCTACTCGGTCTCCGTTTGGGAGGTCCGCTGATGCCTACTCCTGCCCCGCTCTTGCCCCAGGAGAGCTCGCTCGATCGGATGCTCGTGCGTAGGCCTGTCTCATCGCGACACGGCGCGCGGTGGGCCTCGCAGATCGCGTACCTGCTCGGGCGTCACACGCACCGCGTGTGCTCGTGCGCGCTGCAGGTGCTCTCGACGCGCACCGCTGCGGCTCGGCCCGCGAAGGTGGCCTACTGTCGATCGCCCGATGTGCGGCTTGCGCTGCTCATGATTGAGCTGCGGTTCGACAAGCTCACCAGCGGCGGTGGCTCGGTCATCTACGCGGACGGCTTTCGCGTGACGGTGGGTGTCACTCTGCCCACCGGAGCGACGTGGGTCGATCAAGGACCTCCAGAGGCGCTGCTTGACGGAGCTACGGCAATCCTGCTGCCGTCCCCGCTGCTCTCAGGACGCAAGTGGCTTACGGGGATCATCGACGTCACCGGATGCAGTGCCACGACGGTCAGCGACCTTACGGTGACGATCACCGGCGTGGGCACCGACACGCACGAGGGGATCGGCACGGTCACGCTGGTAGAGATGCCGCGCGGCTCGCTTGCGCCTGAGCTCGGCGGCGATGCCGGTCTGCAGATCGCGTGGCCTGACCCGCGCAACTGGCTCGAGGAAGGCCCCGCCGTCACCGGCCCGCGAGGGATGTCCGCGTGTCTTGACCTAGAGCGCCTGGCGAGCGAGCAGCTCCGGTGGTGGTGGCAGCTGATCGGGTACGAGGAAGCCACGCCGGGGACCGATACGTGGGCGCGCGCGTCGACCGCGATGGGCGCAATCGACTGGCGGCAAGGGTTGGGCACGACCGTAAGCCCAAGGTTTCGCACGCGCGCGCGATCGCTGTACGGCACGAGCGCGGGCATGGCCGTGGAGATCCGCGTGCGGTACTACGCGACCGGCGGCGGGACGGTGCGCGTGATCGCTACGCCGATCGGCGGTGCTGCGTCGAACCTCGACGTCATCTGCGCTGCGGGCGCGGGCTGGCAGGTCGCGACGCTCGCGACGACGATCCCTGCGACCGGCACCGATCAGGAGTTTCGCATCGAGGTCGAAGCCAAGGCCACGAGCGGCACGCTCTACCTGAGTCAGGTCGCGATACGTCAGACGGAGGCGTGCGTGGTAGCGGCGACCGGTCTGCTCGCGGAGGACGGTGGTACGCTGCTCGCCGAGGACGGATCGAGCCTTGCGACGGAGTGAGAGATGATCGGACGAAGCCGAGCACGCGCGCGACGCGCGAACCCCAAGCCCGCTGGTGGTGGCGTGGTCCCCGCGACCGCTCTGCTCACCGAGACCTCAGCCCCGCTGCTCACTGAGAGCGGCGCGAACCTCGTGACGGAGTGACAGCATGAGCACCAAAGTCAGCGCGTTGACCCAAGCGACCAACACCGAGCAGACGGACGCGAGCCTCGCGTACATCGTGACCGATCCGAGCGGCACGCCCGCGAGCAAGAAGACGACGATCGCGCGTCTCGGCGCGCGCGCTGCGTCGTGGCTCGATCGCGTGCACCAGATCACCACGGCGGCTGCCGAGAGCGTCACGAGCGCGAGCAACACCACGGGCGTGACGTTCATCGCGGCTCGAGGGTCGCAGTCCTGCACGGGCGTGCGCTTCTACTGGCCTGAGGCAGCGGTGCGCACAATCAAGTGCTCGATCTGGGAGTGGAACGTCGCGACTGCGCTCGCGACGGTGAACGTCACGACGAGCGGCAGCGCGGGCTACTTCTCGGGCACGTTCTCCGCTGCGCAGTCGCTCTCGACCAGCAAGGGCTATCAGGTGGGCATCTACGACACGAGCGGGTCTGTCGTGCTCGTCGGCGTGCTGCCCGTGGCCTACGGCGGAGCACTGACGCTGAACCCAATTCTTCGACCTTACGAGTGCCGGGATTACACGATCGTCACCGGTGCCTACTACGGCTCGGGCGGCGATTCGCGACCGTCGACCAACGCCACGATCCCCGATCGAATCTACTCGGTCGAACCGCTGGTGTCGGGATGAGCCTCGACACCGAGCCCGAGGGCATCCCGCGTCCTGCTCGAGCCCCGAAGGGACCGCAGACGGAGCTCCCGCAACCGCTCGACCCTTCGCCTGGAGTGCGCCTCGCGGGTGTGGTGCGCGAAGGCCTCACGGACCTCGGTGGCCTCGCGCTACTGGGGTACCTCGCGACGCGGCAGCTGATCCCGGGCACATGGGCCGTAGTCGCGATGCTCGCGCTGCTGGTCCCTGCACCGGTCTTGCTCCGCTTGGCGAAGGTGCTCGAAGCGCGCTACGGGCGCGGCGTCGCGTCGGCTGCGGTGCTCGTCGCTGCGTCGAGCGCGTATGCGTCGATCAAGCAGGGCGCGGTGCTCGTTGCAGGGGCCGCTACGGCGATCGGAGCGTGCTCGTGAGGCTCGACCCTCTCGCGCTTGCGATGGGCCTCTGCGGGGCGTGCTCTGGCTCCCTGACGGGGCTGTTCAGCTCGGTGCCGGCGCACGTGGTCGAGCGGCCCGAGTACGGCTCCTGCGTCGAGGTCGGCGGCAAGGTACAGCTCCCGCAGGTGGGCACCGTGACGCAGCTGTCCTCGACGTGCTTCCGCGCGAGCGTGGACGCCGGCGCGCTGCCCGAGGGCGGCGTCCTCGAGGAAGACGGCCCCACGTGCGCGAAGGACGACGGGGGTTGCCCGTGAGCGGGTGGGCTCTCGTCGCGGCGATCCTCTCGCTCTTCCCGGCGATGAGCGGACGCAACCGCCAGTGCATCGAGGATCGCCACGATGCGATCGCGAGACAGGTCGATGAGACGGTGCGCGCGTTCCCGAGCGTGCGGCCCGAGATCATGGTCGCGGTGGCGTTCAGCGAGACGCACCTCGGCTGTGATCGCGGCGAGGGCGGCGGGTGGGGCGCTCCGATCGACCGGCACCACCGGCACACGGCGGGGACGCACCTGCACGCAGCGGCGGTGCTCGCGCGCTCGATGGTGGTCTGTCGGGGCGACGAGCTCTCGGCGGTGCGGCGGTTCCGCACGGGGCTGTGTGACCCGCGACGGCAGAGCTCTAGCGCGCTCGTAGGGCGCGTGGGCGAGAGGTACGGGCGTCGAGTCCTCGCGCTCGCGGAGCGGCTCCAGCGGGCCGCAGGAGGCCGGTGATGGCGATCGTGATCGGCGGCAGGGAGATCGAGCTCAAAGGCGCGCGCTCGTGCTCCTGGCTCGATGGGACCGTGCCTCGCGTCACCGACCGGACCGAGCGCACGCGACGCGTGAGAGCGATCGTGCTGCACACGCATGAGGGGACGGCGACCGGGAGCATCAAGCCCGACCGCATCGCCGACGACCGCACCGCGCGGAGCCTCGCGCGCTACCAGTCCTCGACCACGCGCACCGTCTCGTGGGACTACACGGTGGGGCGCGATGGCGTCGTGCTCGCGCAGTCCGACCCTGCGGTGGAGTACACGTGGCACGCGACCTCGTGGAACGCCATCAGCATCGGGATCGAGCTCGTGCAGGACCCGGACGGCGCACTGTACGACGCGCAGCTCGACGCGCTGGTGTCGCTGGTCGACACGCTCACGAGGGAGTTCAGGATTCAACGCCAGATCCCTTGGAGGGACGGTGCGCCGATGCTCGGGGTGATCTACCGCGCGGACGAGGCCGGTACGCTGCGCGGGAGCGATTGCGTTGGCGTGTTCGCGCACTGCAACAACACGCGCAACCGTGGTCGCGGAGACCCCGGCCCCGCGCCGTTCTACGCGCTGCACGAGGCGGGGTACGAGCTCTTCGACTTCGCGGTCGGCGAGGACAGCAAGCAGTGGCGCAACCGGCAGGTGAGGATGGGCGTCAAGGGCGATGGCCTCCCGCTCGACGCGACCTGCGACGCGCTGGCTCGTGCAGGACACCCGCACGGGCTGTGGGTCGAACGGCCCTACGATCGGTGACTAGAAGAGGCTGATCTGCGCGGTCGGCTGCACGCCAAGGCAGTGCGGCGACAGCCACAGACGCTCGCGCTTCTGCTGTGTCGCACCGCTGATCTTCGACATGCCTCCCTTCAAGAACCCCTCGCGGTACCACTCGATCACGCGCCAGCCCATTGATTCAAGCGCGCGGTGCTCCGTGTCGAAGCCAGCGAGGACGACGCGATAGCGCGGGTTGTCGCCGTTCTCGATGCACCAATCGCGCACGCGCGAAGCGATCTCCGCGTCATCGTGCGAGTAGACGTCGGCGGTGCGCACGTCGCCCGCGTACGGCGGGTCGAGGAACACACCGCAGTGACCTCCCTGTCTCACAGAAAGTGACTGCAACGCACCGCTAGTGCACGCGCGTGTCCAATCGCCGTTGAGAGTGCGGACGTGACGCAGCCGCGCCGACAGGAACCGCATCCAGCGTCGAAGCTCAGGCATCGTCATCGGGTGGTACTCGGGCTCCGCGCCCACACCCTCCTCGCGCGTCCCGGCGTGGTTCACGCCTTGGCCGTTGTTGCCGAGGTGCGGGAGCTGACGTGCGATACCCTCTTCGCGTAGCTGCGGGCGGTTCACGCCTCTGCCGTCGTCGCCAAGGTGCGGGAGCTTGCGATGTACACCACCGCTCTTCGGTCGCTTCGTGATGCGTCCGTCATCACTCACGATCCACGGGCCGTTGCCGCTGCACCACCCGCTACCGATCCAGCATGACTGACCCCACATCCACCAGCCAGCCATCCGCGCGTCGAAGAACGCGGGGTCGCCCATGAGGCGCTCCGCAGCGCCCGACGCACGCCACGCGAGCAACGCGAGATGACGCGCGTGCAGATCGGCTTCTGAGACAGGCCACGAAGCGGCCTCGGCCACGGCGTCGGGATCGGCTGCGATGGACCTCCATGCGTTCACGAGCAGCCCGTCGAGGTCGTTGACGGTCTCCGAGTGATAGCTGCGGTTCGCCACGTGCGGGCGACGCAGCAGCACCGCGAGGCTGCCCGCGAAGGGCTCGACGTAGTGGTCGACGTCTCCCAGTGCGTCCCACACGTGCGGGGCCGCGTCGGACTTGCCACCGAACCACGGCCACGGGGTTTTGTGCAGACTCGTCAGCGTCATTGCTCCTCCTTCATCACCAGCGCGACCGCCAGCATCGTCGCGACATACTCCGACCGCGCGACGCCAAGCTCCGCGCACCGCGCGTCGAGCGCGGCGAGCGTGGCTTGCGGCAAGCGGACCGAGACCATCGCTCGATGTCCTCGAGCCCGTCGCGTGCGCTCGTCGGGGCTAGGACCGCCCACCGCGAGCCTCCTGAAGCGCGACCGCGCGCAGCTCGTGAACGTCATCGAAGTGCTCGTCGGCGACCACGAGCGCGTCGCCCTCGCGGGTCGCGTCGATGCCCGCTGCACGAGCCCACGCGATGAGCGCGTCGAGTTCGTCGAGCGCGAGCAGGTAGCCCACGAGGTCGTCGCCCCGGTAGATCGCGTGCGGCCTCACAGCTCACGCTCCCACTGCGCGCGGGCGAAGTCGTCGCCCTCTCGGGCGAGATCACGCGAGAGCTCCGCGCGGTCACTCGCGCTCGGCTCCCAGTGCTCGATGGTCGCGCAGAGGTAGTACTCGACGTACTCTTCGTCCGTCTCCGCGCGGACGACCACGTGCGCCTCGTGGGGCTCGTCGACGAGCCTCACGTGGTCGCAGTCGCCGTACGAGTCCGAGGCGTCGAGGATCGACGCACGCGCGTACCGCTGCAGGCGGTAGGCGTAGTCGTCCAGAGTCTCTCCGTCGCGCGGGAGCGGGATGCAGTGCCACTCGGTGCCATCGGTGTCGTAGATGCGGGCGGTGATGTTGCTCATGGTCGTGTCCTCTCTCGTGTCTCGGGGTGGGTGCCAGCGTCGAGCGATCAGACGATCGCGACGCCGACAGTGATCGCGGTGACAGGGACGGGAGCGAGCGTGGCGCGGTACTCGGCCTCGGTGCGCTCACCCTTGGCGGCGTTGCAGCTGACGCACGCGGTGGTCAGGTTCGCGCGGCTGTTGTCGCCGCCCATCGAGCGCGGGGTGCGGTGATCGAGCGTCGCGAGCGCGGTGCCGGGGACCGACGCGATCACCTCGCCGGGGGCCACCTGCACGCCGGGGGAGACGGCGCAGAGGCAGTACTGGCAGGTGTACGCGTCTCGGGCGTAGAGGGCGGTGCGGGTCGAGCGGCGAATCCAGCGGGTCGTCATGGTGGTCTGTCCTCTCTTGTGTCGAGCACTGCGCTCGCTGCGAGCCCCGAGGTTGCCCCCGGGGACCGCCGCGAATTCAGCGCGCGGCAACGATCTCGCTGTACACGCGCCAGCACACCCACGCGGCGGCGGTGCGGCTGTGATCTGCACCTTCGGCAGCGAGCTTGATCGCCACGCGCTCCGCGCTGTCGCGCAACGATACGAGCTCGGCGGTGGTCATGTTGGCAGCGCGGGCGGCAAGGGTCGCGGTGAAGGTGGTCTCGGCGGTCGTCATGGTGGTCTTTCCTCCGTCAGCGTCTGCGGTGATCGCTGCTGACAAAGGGACAGTAATCGAAGCGGGTATTACCCGCAAGCGTTCTCACCCCACCCCTCGGACGATTTTGCGAGTTTCGTGGGAATTTGGCCGCCGATTACGTGTCTTTTTTTTCGTCCAGCCACTCCGCGAGGAGGACTCGAGCCCACCGTTGCGTCTCACCGGTCGAGGACCGCGCGTACTCCGCGAGAGCTTGGCGTGCGGGCGAGGGGTCGATCTCGTACCGCTGGCGGGGCGTACGAGGCGCTACAGGGCGCTGCGCGAAGCAGGTCGGGCACATGGCCGATCCGCGCACTCGGCGCCATCCCTGCGCCTCCAGCGCGAGCAGGTCGAGGTCGACGGTCGCACGCGCGACTCGCACCACCGTGTCGCACTCAGAGCACGCGACGAGGTGCAGGTTGAGCCGCGCAGCGAAGAGCGAGGGGAGTCCGCGCGCCGGTCGGGTCAACGCCACTCCCACGCGTGATAGTTCACGTCGCCGTGCGATCCGCGACCCGGCGCAGGAGCTCCATCGAGCTCGTCGTCGACCGCGCGGACGAGCGCATCGAGGTCGCGGAGACGGAGCAGGGCCTTCGTCTCGATCTGGCGCACGCGCTCCCTCGTGAGGTTCATCATCTCCCCGATCTCGTCGAGGGTCATCCCTCCCTGCTCCGCGACCCGCAGCGCGCAGGTGTGTCGTGGGAGCGCGTCGTATTCGTCGCCGTAGTGACCGCTCGCGAGATGCGGCCACGTCACCTTGTACGAGCCTGTCTCATCGCTCACGTCGAGCAGGAGGTTGTGCTTGCAGCGCACGTGCACGCACGGATTCGAGGCGGTGCCAAGCGCGCGCTCCTGGCACTCGCCCCACGTGCGCGGGATCGACGCCACGTACTCGCGCGTCTCGACCTGCTCCGCACGGACGAGGGTCATGCGGATGCGTCGCACGCAGACGGTGTGCGCTCGCGGGAGCACGCGCGAGCGATCGAGTCGACCCTGCGTCATCGCTTACCCCCGAAATCAAGCGAGAGCTGATCGGGCACGTACGGGTGCATCCGCTCGTGGTTGACCGCCTCGATGAGCGCGGCTTGCGCGCGCTGCAGGTAGCTCAGGTGCCGGTGCTTCGGGTCCTCGTAGATGTTGATTACGTGGTCAAGAAACCACTTCTCGCGCTTGGCGACCTCGTGGCGGTCAGGCGAGTAGAGGCCTGCAAGCACGCGCTCCATGTGTGTGTCGGTCATCGTCATCCTCCTTGTCGCGGTCGAGTCCGCGAACGAGGCGCACCGACCCCGCGGCCGATGCGCTACGCACGCGGGCTCAGCCTTCGGGCTGAGTCTTCAAGATCGCCTTCGTGAGCCCGTTGACGCCGTCGAGGCCGCCGTACGCGGACCACGCCGCCTGCACCTCGCTCCACGCGCGCGCTCGCGTCTCGGCAGGCAGGTCTTTGATCGCGCTCCGGTTCTCCTGCCAGACCGTCACTACCGCAGCGGGCGAGTCGATCTGGCTGAGCTCGTCGACGAGGCGGTCGTACGGGTCGATCGGTGCGACGGTCGCGGTGCCAGCGGCAGCCTCGAGCTGCGCGCGCTTGGCGGCTGCTCGCTCGCGCTCTCGCTCCGTGAGGATGCTCTGCACGCGCGTGGCAACGCGGTGCTCTCGCCCGATGCGCTTGGCGCGCTCGTAGGCCTCGTCGGGGTCCGCACCACCGGCAATTTCGCGGTCGTACTCCTCCACGATCTGCTCGGCGGTGAGGCGCACCTCGACGGTCGCGGGGCTGGACGACTGCTCGTCGAGCTCGCCCGGTGCGTAGCACCCAAGCACCACGTCCGGGTAGACCCGACGCGCGAGGCCCGCAGCCGCGCGGTGACGGAGCATGTCGCGCGGGTACTGACGCCACACATCCTTGCGAGACAGGCCCGCGCGAGCCGCATCGTCCTGCGTGAACGTCTCTCGCTCGGGCTCGCTCTCACCCGCGCGCAGCGTCTCGATCGTGCACCGCTCGGTCGTCGTCTCCACGACCCGCCAGCTCGCGCACAAGCCGCTGCGTCGGATCGCTGCGACCATCGCATCGCTGCTCACCACGGGTTTGCCCGACACCACGTAGATCGCCCTGAACGACTGGCTTGCGGTCAAGCCGAGGTCGCGACCGGTCAGCAGGATCATGAGCGCGGCTTCGGGGCTGCTCACGGCGTAGAGCTTCGACGCGACCGCAGCGCGCGCGAGCGTGGTGGCCTCGTCGAGGGTCTGGGGTTCGAGGGTGCGAATTCCGTTGGTCATGGTCTGAATCCTCCTCGCACATGAGCGTGCGCTGCAGCCCTCGACGGAGCCGAGGGCTACGACCCGCGCTCAGAACGAAGTGCCTCCACGCACGATCGACCAGCGGTAAGGCCGCGACCGCGTGCGCGCGGAGGACTCGTGGCGATCAACCCGACGAGTCCACGAGATCGACGCGCACGCCTGATGGTGCGCCGACCGCACGCGCGATCGGCTGTGCTCCCAGTCGCGCGAGTGCGCCTGCGATCGGTGATCCCACGGGCGCAGCAAGACCAGCATCAGCGGCTCTCCGGGATAGGGTGCGACCACGGCGACACCTCGGTCACGCAGTGCCACGGGACGAGCACGCTCGACGGGTACCGCTCGATCTCGGACTGCTCGCTCGGCCCCTCTGCGAGGAACGCGGACTGCCTCCGCGCGGTGTCGGCCACCCACGCGGCAGGCTCGAGGGTGACGCTCCGAACCGAGCCATCGGGCGCGTGGTCGACCTGCACCACCGTTCCGACGAAGTAGTTCGTCACGGTTTTGAGAAAGTAGCTCTGTCCGAGTTGCACTGGTCTCATCCTCCTGTGTCGCACTGAAGCGTGCGCTGCGAGCCTCGAGCCCCCCCCGCCCGAGGACCGCCGCTCACTCTCCGTCAATCGGCTCGTCAACGTCCGATTCGTCGTACCCGGACAGAATCTCCGGTCGGTAGCGCGAGAGCTTCTCGCGCTTGCAGCGGTCGCACACCCTGCAGAGCTCTATGCCTCTCGCGTCTTTGGCCCACCATGATGGCTCTTGGGACGGAATACCGCCAACGCACGCGTGCTCACGCATGATCAAACTCACGCGCGAACGCGTCAACGTCGTCCGACGTCATCCGCCACACGGGCATCTCGTAGTCCGTCAGAGGCTCGCCCTCAGAGAGCGCACCCACCCGCTCCGCGAGCGCGTCGATCAGCTCGTCGCGCGACAGGTCCTCATAGGTGAGGTCGAGGTCGATGCAGCCGCACATAAGCTCGCT
>Ga0214917_10006107_pt1 | contig 12639 bp, 14 predicted proteins | sample LL_1208_BB_MetaG_FD_177983 | JGI IMG/M metagenome (GOLD analysis project Ga0214917, IMG submission 177983) | Freshwater microbial communities from Lake Lanier, Atlanta, Georgia, United States - LL_1208_BB | ecosystem: Environmental > Aquatic > Freshwater > Lake | place: USA: Georgia | collected... | reverse complement strand
AGGCAAAGGCCAAAGGAGAAGCCAAGGCAAAGGCCGAAGCAGAAGCCAAGGCAAAGGCCGAAGCAGAAGCCAAGGCAAAGGCCGAAGCAGAAGCCAAGGCAAAGGCCGAAGCAGAAGCAGAAGCCAAGGCAAAGGCCGAAGCAGAAGCCAAGAAGGTAACAATTACGTGCACTAAAGGAAAGTTGTCAAAAAAGGTTTCGGGGACGAATCCAAAGTGCCCTAAAGGTTATGTAAAGAGCAAATAATTCTTTGAGAAAAATATGGAACCCTCTCCCTACATAGCTTCCTTAAGAATTTATGAACCAATATCTAGCTTCTCAGAATCGGATCAAAGGCGATGGAATTCAATTCCAAGGGAGTTTGACTCCATCAGTAGCGAGCAAGAGTTATCTCTAAAGCAAATCATCAATTTGAGTGTGATTTCTCAGAGAGACGAGAGTGCTCATATCATTGAAGATAATGGCAAGCGATTTGTTGCGCCATGGACAAGTACGTTGAGATTTTGGTTAGGTTTAGAGGAATTTCAAAGCTCTATCCCCTCAAGTATTCTAGATTTTTTCGTGCCAAGTTCTTTATTGGATTTCTATGATCAACATGAAGATTCCGTTGATTCTCGAGTGCCGCATATTCTCACCGAAAAATGGATGATTCCACCTAGATGGTTCGCACTCTTTAATCCTGAGGATCGGCGTTGGGGTGAGAAGCAAGGGCGTCCCTTTACGTTTTTACGCACCAACATTGCCAGCGCTAAAGAGAGATGCCTTTTTGCTCATAAGGCTATTTATAAAGCTTTTGGTCCTGGACTCGTTGAAGAAGAAATACGCGAATTATCTAGTTGGCTGAACAATTTTCATGAAGACTCTATAGTCGAATGTGACTACGGAGGATTAGCTGGTTATCTCAAGTATTCATTGATCACCTCTGGCGAGCCTGGACTTGATGCAGACACCTCAGTTGAAGACGTTGCAACAGCCCTAGAAGCCCTTTCTCAAGGTGATGGAGAGTTGGCGGGACGGGGATATGAAACTTTTATGAGACGTTGGCGGCGAGTCGCGGCCCTAGAACAGGCTACGTGAACCTTGAACTGAAAGTCGAAAAAGAGATACGCTCTTCTCATATGGTGCGAAAGGTACAGAAAGGACATACCTTATGAGTAGGCCAGGGGAACAAGAAGTCCTTTTAACCCCTGCGGAAGTAGCAAAGATTTTCAGAGTAGATCCCAAGACTGTGACTCGGTGGGCAAAAGCGGGCAAGATAACCGCGGTACGTACTTTAGGTGGACATCGTAGGTATCGGCAATCTGAAATACAGGCGATCATTAAGAATCAATCAACGGGGAGTATGAGTTCATGAGTCAAAGGGATTCGGACGATTCGAAGGCTAGGTTCTTGGAAGCGCTAGAAAAAAAGAAAAATTCACAAACAGAGCGAATTTCTTCAAGAACTGAGAAGAAAGTGAAAGGCTCTCAGATGGCTGGAAATTCACAAAAGATGTTTAGGCGAAAGTCTGGATCCGCGTAGTACATGAAGATTTTTATTACTGGGGGAGCAGGATTTATCGGATCCCATATCGTTGATGGCCTTGTGCTTTTGGGGCATGAAGTCAAAGTTTTTGACAATTTTTCTAGTGGCAATCTCTCAAACTTGAATAAGTCAAAAGACAAGATTCAATTTGTACAAGGTGACATTCTAAATCGAAGTTTACTGGCTGAAAGTTTGAGAGGGAGTGATTATTGTTTCCACTTTGCCGCAGCTGTAGGCGTAGAGAAGATTTTGAATGATCCAATAGGATCAATCAAGACCAATATTCATGGAACTGAAAACATTTTGGATCTATGTAGCGAAATGCAAATACCAGTCTTGTTAGCAAGTACGAGCGAAATCTATGGAAAGAATTCCTCTGGATTATTGAATGAAGACTCAGATAGAATTGTAGGATCTCCACTGCTGGCGCGATGGACATATTCAGACGCAAAAGCTTTAGATGAGGCCTATGCAATTGCTCTGGCAAGTAAAGAAGGATTACAAGTAAAAATAATAAGGTATTTCAATACAGTTGGTCCTAGACAAACTTCTGCATACGGCATGGTTATTCCAAGATTTTTCGAAGCAGCTTTGAATGGGAGCCCTCTATTTGTTCATGGCGATGGTTCGCAACAGAGAATTTTCTGTCATGTCTCTGATGCAGTTTCGGGAACTTTAGCGCTGTGGGCCAGTGATAGAGGATACGGCGAAGCGTTCAACTTGGGTGGTATAGAAGAAATCTCAATCTTAGATCTTGCCAATAGAATTATAAGTTTAACGAATTCACGTTCGATGATTGAGTTTATCCCATATACAGAATTGAGAAAAAAGGGATTCGAAGATATGAAAAGAAGACTTCCCGACACATCTAAACTTAGAAATTTAACGAATTGGAAGCCAACTAAAAGTCTCGAGGAAATTCTTTCAAGTTACTATCATTCGCTCAGAGCTCGTGATAACTAATCTTCAGTATTTATCTGCCTTTGTTGCTGCGGCTTCAATCTGTGGAGCTGTTACACCTTTGATGAAACGTCTCGCATTAAAGCGCGGAATAGTAGATACTCCTAATCAAGCGCACAAAACACATCGAGATTCTGTTCCGTATCTGGGTGGATTAGCGATCATCGTCTCTGTTTTCGTGACTGGTGCTTTGGGCGTTGTAATTAATGCTGATTATCAATCAAGTTTGTCACTCGCACTCTCTGTATTTCTACCCGCATTGTTTCTTGGCATTATTGGACTCATTGATGACATTTATCAATTAAGTCCAGCTTCTCGGTTTACGGCTCAGACAATTTCAGGATTTTTTACTGCTACTTTCTTAATATCTACAAGTACTGTAGGTTCTCCAACTGGATTTACATTTCTTGACTTTGCCATAACCATTTTTTGGATTGTTGGAATCACAAATTCAATCAATTTTTTTGATAATCATGACGGAGGCGCTTCGGGTGCTATAGCAATTTCTTCCCTAGGTCTTTTCATAGTAGCGGCAGCCTCTGGTCAATATCTCATTGCAAGTCTCGCAATAGTGCTCTCAGGATCTTGCTTCGGATTTCTATTTTGGAATAGAAACCCGGCGAGAATTTACATGGGCGATGCTGGCGCACTTTTTTTGGGCACTATGGTTGCGAGTCTCTTAGTAAGGTTGGAGCCAAATCCAATAAACCGTTTAGCGTCCTTCTCTGTACCAATCCTAATTCTTGCGTTACCAATTCTAGATACGTCGGTGGCAGTTTTATCTCGACTCAAGAGGCGAATATCACCCTTCCAAGGCGGACGAGATCATTTATCGCATAGGTTAATGCGTCTCCGATTCTCAAGAAAGCGAACTGCAATAGCACTTTGGGCACTGACTGGCTACTTCGTTATTTTGGCAATCGTAGTCTCGAATGTTCAATACAGCTATGAAGGTTTAGTAACTTCTATCGGATTACTTTCTTGGATGGCTCTATTTGTTTTCTTTTTTAGGCTAAAAGACGAATAAAGGGATTACTTCAAGATAGGATTAAGCATGAGAGTTTTGGTTACTGGAGGTGCAGGTTTTCTAGGTTCCCACTTGTCCGAATCATTATTGGCAGATGGGCATGAAGTAATAGTTGCGGATAATCTCTATACAGGATCAAAGAGAAACATTTCTCATTTACTTCAAAATTCCCGATTTGAATTTATTCGCCATGATGTAACTCTCCCGTTGTATATCGAAGTAGATGCAATCTACAATTTGGCCTGCCCTGCTTCGCCTATTCACTATCAACGCCACCCAGTCCAGACCATCAAAACAAGTGTTTTGGGGGCGGTAAATATGCTCGGATTAGCAAAGAGACTCAATATACCAATCCTGCAAGCCTCAACAAGTGAAGTTTATGGCGATCCAAAAATATCCCCACAATCAGAAGAATATTGGGGTAATGTAAATCCAATAGGTGTACGTGCCTGTTATGACGAAGGTAAGAGAGCGGCCGAAACACTGTTTTTTGATTACTTCAGACAATATAAATTGCCGATCAAAGTTGTGCGAATATTCAATACTTACGGTCCTCGCATGCATCAACAAGATGGACGGGTCGTATCCAATTTTATTGTTCAGGCACTTAAGAATGAAGACATCACTATTTATGGAGAAGGCACTCAAACAAGATCATTTTGTTATGTAAGTGACCTGATTGATGGAATGATTGCTATGATGGGCAGCGGCGAAGACATTCAAGGACCTATCAACCTTGGAAATCCTCATGAATTCACAATTAGGCAGCTTGCGGAGAAGATTATCGAACTTACTGGAAGCAAAAGCAAACTTGTCTTTCACGAATTACCCAGTGACGACCCCAAGCAGAGACGCCCAGACATCACAAAGGCACGAGAGTTTCTGAACTGGAATCCTACGATTCAATTAGATGAAGGGTTAAATAGAACAATTCAGTATTTTAAGGAAATTGCTCTAAGTAAGCCCTAAATGAATCCGATAGTTTCGATAATTACATGCTCTTTGGCGACAAATCTAATAGAAAGAACCTTTGTTTCAATTCAAAAACAATGTTTTTCTGATTGGGAATGGATACTGGTCACTCCCGAAAAAGACAAAGAGGTCGAGAGAATAAAAAATGAATTTGAATATAGCGAGAAAATTAAGGTGGTTCTGGATGACAAACAGGGTATATATGCGGCAATGAATCTGGGAGCACGTTCCTCAGGAGGTCAATATTTAGTTTTTCTCAATGAAGGCGATGAATTTCATGACAGTCAAGGACTTTATAACTTAATCGAGGCCGTCAAGGGAAAGGATTGGGCTTTTGGCGGAATGCTAAAAGTGAGTTCTCTCTACGACAAGCAAAAGTTTTATAAGTTCCGACCCTACAGTCGAACCCTCCATCGTTTTGGCTGGAAATACGTGCCACATCCTTCAAGCATTGTGTCACGAAAAGCATTCGAAGCCGTGGGCGGGTTCAATATAAGGGAGAGAATCGCAGCAGATCAGGAATTATTTTTGAGAGTTTCTCAAATTGCAAAGCCAGGAATCTCAAAGGAAGTAATTTCACAGTTTCATTTGGGAGGAAGTAGTTCTCGATCGGTCAGTTCAGCGATGAAAGATGCTAAGAGAATTTCAAATACGGTTTTTGGTCCAATTCTGGGTATGAAAATCGTTGATGACATACTTTGGAATCTTAACGTCTCTCTCAAATCAATATTGAAGAGAATGAGCTCCTAACACTTTTGTGAAAATAGCCTCTAGACTGGTAACCCATTTTTTTGGCGAGAATTCATTATTTCCAGAATCAATTCCATTAGCTCTATAAGATTCTCGATTTACTCTTACTTCTTGGAGAGCATTTCGTAATTCAATCTTGGAGAAATCTTGAGAGATTACAACTCCGCATTGACTTTGTCTTACTAATTCACTGGCACTTGATATTTCTGTCGCAATTACAGGAACTCCCATACTGATGGCTTCAATCACAACGAGAGGAGAACCTTCCAACCACGAACTAGGAAATAATAGTGCCTCAAAATTGCTATAGAAATATGGGTCATTTGGACTGAAGGTTCCATGGAAACTTAAATTGGGCTTTAAACGACAAAACTCTTTTACTTGTTCTTGAAGTTCGCCGTTGCCTGCAATAGTTAAGAATTCTTCGTCAGGCCATCTATCTAGAAGTTCCATTATTCCTTTTTCGCGAGTCAAGCGCCCCGCAAAAAGAAATCCTTCACCTTTCCTGTCAGCTGAAAATGCCGACTTGTTGTCAAGCATCAACTTCAATCGGGAGGGGTTAGGAAGGACATCATAATAAATAGAAGGATTTCGGGAAAGATAGGCTTGCGCCATTTTTTGTGAAGTGAATATCAAATGAGATGGATGATTTATCTCTGGTTCCCCTTTTTGCACTATGCCGCGTCTTATGGCGCCGAGAAATCCAACCTTGTTTCCACAACCATGAGTGATTGACTTAAAGGGAGATTTATCGTGACAATCAAAACAAATCGAACCATCTCGCCAAGCAATCGCAATTGGACAAAGCGGCCGATAATTATGAAAACTCGAAACAATCGGAGTAGTCGATTTTTGAAGCCACGAATACCCAGAAATTAAGCTCAGATTATTGGTATGAATAATTTCAAGATTTCGAATATCTTGAATTCTCAAGGGATTTAGCCCTCGACCTGTTGAGGTCACCATGAAATGAACTAATTTTCTCTGAGTCCCTGAAAAAATCCGTACTATCTTCTTAACCTCATGCCCTTCTTCTTCTAACAATTTTGCCTCGAGATCTACAAGATTATCTTCACCGCCGACGCTTCCGGGTTCTATAGGAGAGTAGAGATCATGAACAAGACCAATTTTCATAAATGTAGAAACCTCCAAGAATTCATGGATACACTTTAGACATGTCTGAGAGTCAAATCTCTGAATTGGCCCCTGTGCTTGTAGTTTTTTTTAATCGCCCCGATAAACTTGCCAAGGTTATTGAGTCATTAGAGCAAGTCAAAGTCACAAATATATTCTTTGCGGGTGACGGCCCTCGGAATGAAAAAGACAAAAGCTTAGTACAGGAATGTCAAAGAATGATCATTGAAAAGTTTCCGAATATACCCAGAGGAAATTTGAGATTTAATGAAATGAACCAAGGATGCAGAGTTGCAGTATCGAATGCTATTGAATGGTTTTTTTCTAAAGTTGATCAAGGGATAATTCTTGAAGATGATTGCATGCCGGGCCCTAAATTCTTTGAATACCTCTCTAGCGCACTCAAGATGTATTCTTCGGATCGTAGAGTTTTTTCAATTAGCGCAACTAACCCCATCAAGTCCCAGAGACGAGAAATGCATACTTATCTAAGTATTTATCCTCAAATATGGGGTTGGGCTACTTGGTCTGAACGATGGAAATTATATCAGCGCGATTTTTATGATGTTGACAGCTTAATAGAGAAGGTCTTGAATGTTCATTTACGTGATTGGAACTACCTTGATCGCCTGAAGTTCAAAATGGTCTGGAAGCCGATTCTAAAGAATGCGGGTGCAGGTACAATTGATACTTGGGATTACAGCATGCTTGCAACAATGTGGAGGAATAATTTAATGGCCGTCCAATCCTCAGGTAACTTCATTGTTAATCTTGGTTTTTCTAATGATGCGACCCATACAACTAAGGCGCCAAAGTGGGCACCTAGGGAATACTGGCCAAATTCACAAAATTCTATGCCTGAACTTCGCCCAAATTCTGATTTGGACCTCCTGCTCTCAAAGGAAGTCTATAACTGCACTTTCGTTCAGCTAGCAAAGTTTCATATTCGGCTTGTGCTCAAAAAAATAGGAATTGGTAGCAAATAAAGATGGAATTGTTTCGTAGGTTCAAGCACGCGATACGTCGCTTTCCAGAAGCAAGCTTGAGATTAAAGAGGCAAATTGGTTTAAGTCTCATGGGTATACCATGGAATCAGACAGTCACGGTGCTATACGCACCTAAAATTGGCAATAAAATCGACAAAAAAAGGCAAATTACTGATTCGCTAACTATATCCACGAGTGAAAATTCTGGATTTGGATTTCAATTAGAGCATCATTTTGTACCACGATACGCCATTCAATTAAAAGACGCTTTAATACACTGTCATACAGGGAACGTTTTCTTGAGGAATGATGTAACTAATAATTGGGAACTCGTCAAAGAATTCAGCGAATGGCCGATTGAGTCGAGAGCCGTATTTGCGAAGAGGCCAAAGCCACACCAAACTTATCTGCGATTAGAAGGAGCCTACCTGAATGGTTTCATTTCATCTAATCATTATCATCAAATAACCGAAGATATACCCTCTCTCTTGGCAATATTTGATAATCAGAAAATTGTCGCTCGAGAAAAAGACTTCGATAAATTAGCCACTTTTGGTTTATCGAATTTTCAGTCACATCTCGACCATGAATTTATACAAGTTGAAACTCTAGACATTTTGACAAAAGGAAATGATGTAGGGTATCTGCATCCACGCAGCAGAGAGCTTTTACTGAATCACTCGCGATCCTATATGAATAATAAAGCTTTCCGAAATATCTATTTGAGTCGACTAAATCAACGAAGAACTATTCCAAATGAAATGGATGTCATACAAATATTGGAGTCGCGAGGTTTTGAAATAATTGATCCCGGTGAGTTATCTCTAGATAAACAAATAAGTTTGTTTTCTGAAGCAAAAGTTGTGATTGCACCTCACGGAGGCGCAATCACAAACATGATATTTTCGCAAGAAGCTCGTTTGCTGGAATTGATGCCAAGTTCGCGGGTGAATAGGTGTTTTGAATGGCAGGCAAAGATTTGCGGGCAAGTGTACGAAGTGCTGTTCTTTGATGACAAGCTAGGCATCAAGATTGATGAATTGAAGATTGCTTTACAAAGATTATCTTAAAGGCGAATCAGTTAAGAATCTGCTCAAGGAACGCAACGAGATCCGGTTTGACTACCGAAGTGTTCAGCAGAGGTTGCTTCACTATTTCTTCTATGAGCTTGGGTTCTTTTGAAAGTGATGCGACAAATTGTGCTGCTTCTGAAAGTGAATGATAAGAGGCACAATTTATGAGAGATTCGGAGTTCAGTATTCCCGTTGAGTCATCTCCCCAGTAAACAGGAACCGACTTACTCAACCAGGCTTCAAGCGGCTTTTCTGTAACGTATCCTGGAAAGAGATCATTTTCAAAACATATTACAAATTTATATTCGTTACCTTGAGTAATTTTGTCCGCAATATAATTATTTGAATACCTACCGAACACGTCTATTTCTCCATACCGTGATAACTCCTTTATGAATCTCAATCGAACTGGATCTGGATTGTTAATGAAGGTACACGCAAATTTTCGATTACTCATTGGTTTTCCAATATTCTGTCGTCTCAATTGGAGCTGCTCAAATTCAATGTGATGTCTGACATATGATGATCTTGTAGCTAAGAAATCTATATAGCTATAAATCAGAGGAAAATACAAGTTCTTCCCATTGTTTGGATCAGAATCAAAACTCAATGTTAGATCAACACCATCAGGAGGGATTCGCCTATTTTCAAACGTTATCCATATTTTCCTACCCGATATCCTTTTGATATTTGACAGTCCTCTTTGGTGATTCAGCCATTCCGACATTCCATCATTAGTAAGTCTTGACTTAACGAAAAGAGTTAATTTCTTTGAGAAGCTTATTTTTGGATAACAACCTAGAAATGTTATATCCGCATCCATGCTCTTTTTGGAAAAAAACTTACTGGACTCTAATGCCTCCAGAAAAAGATTATCCTTTTCATCAAAATCATATGGAAAATCTACAAAATTGATCATTTATCAAGTTTAGTGCATTATTCTTGGCTAATCATGAATCGAATCGTATTCGCGCTGTCACATCCACTACTAGGCTTGCGTTGGATCTTTCATCGAGGCTCAGCTCTTACCAATATTGAACTTTCTCTTATTGAACGACACTTAGAAGGTCTTGGGATAATTTTTGAAGCAGGAGCTTCAGACGGAGTTGACACACTTAGAATAGCTGAATATTTCCCACGTCATAAAGTTATTGCGATAGAGCCAATCAAAGAACAATTTGATGTGATGAAGAATGCTGTACAGCATCTTGAAAACGTTCGGCCGGAAAATTTCGCATTGAACACAATTTCAGGGGTTGTAGAAATGTATGTAGGCTCATCAGGATCTGGAATTGGGGGGATGGGATCTTCATCTCTTTTGGAGCCGGAAAAGCACATAGCATTGTTTCCAGAAATTCAATTTGGTTTTAGGCAAAAAGTTAATGCAATGTCAATCGAAGATTACTGTGCAAAAAATGATATTTCAAAAATTGATTTATTTTGGCTGGATTTACAAGGATACGAGATGTCTATTATTAGAAAAAGTGCAAACTTTTTTGTTAAGAATGTAAATTTAATTCATATGGAGGTTTCAAGGGTACAGCTATACAAAGGAGCTGCTACATATGACGAAATATTAAGTGAAATGAAATCACTTGGCTTTATTGCTATCAAGAAGAGAGTTGGTCGCGTTAGCGGAAATTGTTTGTTCAAGAACCAAAATCTAAATCGTACCTAATTCCCGTGCGTTAATTGAAATTCGATTTCGGCACATAGAGCATGATAAATAATAATGTGACCCTCTTGAATATGGGGAGTAATTAATGACTTTACGCAAAGACTGATGTCAGCATCGATGAGAGTAGCGCCACTTTCTGAAGTAAGAGTAATGATCTTTACCCCATATCTCCGTGCTGTTTCAATTAGTTTGTGAATGTTCCTCGATTTCCCGCTTGTAGTTATTGCAATCAAGATATCGTTGGACTTTGCATAAGCAGAGAGTTCTCGGGCCATTTGTTCTTCAAACGAATGATCATTTGCCCAGCTAGTTAAAACGGATGGATTACAGCCTAGAGCCATTACTGGAAGTCCTTCGTGTGGTACGGTGAAGTAGTTCACGAGTTCTCCAGCGATGTGTATGGCATCGGCGTGAGAACCGCCATTTCCTGCGGTGAAAATTCGATTTCCGGATCGGAGGGCCATTACGCATGCTTCGACTGCTTCTGTATAGGACTTTATAAACACAGCATCATTCAAGGCGAGAGACGACTCAATTGAAGCTTTGTGATATTCGATAAAGCGATTGGCAATGCTCATGAAGCAAGTCTACACATCTATTTGGCAAGCGCACCGAAACGTGGTCTTGGAAGAAAAAAAACGCACAAGGGAGCCTTCGATTCTTCTCAACAGCGATATAGCGCGGAAAGATCCCAGTTTTACTTTGGCGTAAGAGAATATAGGATCTTGAACTGCCGCATCCTTTCGAATCAGGTTTCGAAATTTGATACCACCAATAGCTTGAAATAAGCCGTATATCGCTGAATTCTCTTTAAATTCTTGAAGTTTTTCGTGCGAAATCCCACTTTTAACCGTTTCAATCAACTGATTAATGTTTCTGATGACCTCAACGACATTCAAATCCTCGTGGAATGCACGGCTTACCAATAGGGAAGGTTTACCAAAATGAGAGGCTTCGACTCCGATTGTAGATCCAAAAGTAATTACGTAATCTGATTTCTTGAGCAAATCATAGGTCTTTATAGGAGAATCATGCATGATAAAAGTGACTTTTGATTTTCGAGACTTTGACTCAAAATTACGCCACCTTCCAATTTCTCTATCAGACTTGTGTTTAAGATTAGGATGTACTCGAATAATCAAATGACAATCGTCCATTTTTTCAAGTGCTTTTTCAAGATCTATAAGAAATTCAATTTGATCAGTCCATACTGTAGAACCGAGATTAGTTGTGAATAATTCATCTTCTGATGAATGAAAAAAAGTAATTACCTTCTTATCTCCATAACCTATTTGAAAATCCATTGACTGACCGATAGTAAAGGATTGGCTAATCCCTTGAGCTCGATCCAAAAACCATCTATCGGAAATTTCTTGCGCTTCTGCTACGCCAAACGAGCTTGTAAAGCTTTCCCAAAAATCACGCATCACAGTGCATCTGTAGTGAATATCATGCACCGGACCTTCAAATTCAAAATACCTGTCCCCCCAAGAAGGAGCGAATCTCTCTATGAATTTAATCTGAATTCCAAGTTCTCTCGCAGCTCGCCACACTGCCTTTTCTCTGTAGAATCTGCCATTGAATATATAGATTAAATCTGGTTTCTTTGCTTCAAGGAAAGTTAACGCTTGTCTGTAGGCTAACTGGTGGCAGGATGCGTAATGCAAGATGAGATCTTGAGTATGAATTCTGCAAGGTTTGCTATCGCGAGTCTTAGTTATAGTCTCTTCATATCCAGTTTTCTTATCAGAGTCCGATAATTCATCTACATTTCTATCTCCATAAAGATTATAAGTTGCAAATTTAATACGCTCTTTTTCTATTGATTCACGTAAACGCCAATCTTGGAATCTAGCCAATAGATAGTCAGCTCGACTCGCCATTGGCAAATCCATTGAAGATCGTTCAGGTGAGTACGATTGAAGAAAGTGAATATCTGATTCAATTTCTTGAGAAGCAGAAATCGCGGAATCTAAAAGCGCAGATCTTTGCCATGGGTTTGCGCTTAGCGAAAAGTAGAAAACGCGTTTCACGGTCGCAAACCCATGAATCTACGCTTTAACTTGTTACTAAGTATTGAAAACGAGTGATATGTAAATGGACGATTGAATGAAATGCGACCGAACATTTCAACTTCCCAAGATCCCCAGTCCAACTCTTTCAAAGTTGTGTTGGTAAAAGCTTGTCCCGCAATCTCTAACCACAAACCCCTTGACAGAGCATTTCTTCTGCGCTGTTTAAGAACTGAGAGGCTGAAATTTCGACCAACATGTTCAATCCAATTTTCAACGGATTCAATGTTGCTTAATTTGTCAGCAACATCCAATTCATCGTACCAACAGTCGGCTAGAATCGCCGATGGAATCTGGTGAAATGCGGCCTCTATGCCTATTGTGCTTCCGTAGGAAATTACGCCGCTAGCGCCTCGTAGAAGTTGGTAAGAGGAAATAGCATCTTTTGGACCGAATACCGTGGAGAACTTAGTGCTCTTTAAGATGGCCCATTTCGCTTGCTCATTAATGGATTTCGTTGCGAG
>Ga0214917_10006106_pt1 | contig 12640 bp, 6 predicted proteins | sample LL_1208_BB_MetaG_FD_177983 | JGI IMG/M metagenome (GOLD analysis project Ga0214917, IMG submission 177983) | Freshwater microbial communities from Lake Lanier, Atlanta, Georgia, United States - LL_1208_BB | ecosystem: Environmental > Aquatic > Freshwater > Lake | place: USA: Georgia | collected... | reverse complement strand
GGCGGTCCTTCGCCGCGAGGGTGGCGTTGGCCTCGGCGGGGGGAATCTCGCGGATGAAGAGATTCCTGAAGAACAGCTCGTTGCCATGGTTCTGCAGTTCGATCTGGCCGCGCGGGTCGATCGGCAGCCCGCGATCCCAGACGTTCTCCATCACGACGTCGTCCACGACCGTCTCGCCGTTGAGCACGACGGTGGCCCGCTCGCCCACCATGCGGATGAAGAAGGTGTTCCACTCGCCCGCGGGCCGGTCGGCCTTCGTGGAGGGAAACCGCGGGTGGTCGCGGTTGTTCCAGAAGGCGCCGGAGCCGTTCTCGGCCCCGTGCTTGAAATACTCGGCGTGCGTCGTGTCCCAGATCTGCACCTGCGGGCTCCCGCGGAGGTAGATCCCGCTGTCGCCCCCCGCATGGATTTTCCAGTCGACGTACAGCTCGAAGTCGCCGTAGTCCTTCGCTGTGCAGAGGCTCTGTCCCTTGCCGTCGAACCGCAGCACCCCGTCGACCACGCTCCAGTGTTCCCGCATGCTCGCGTCGGCCGTCGCCTGGGCCGCAGCGAGTTCGTCGGCCGACATCGCCCCCCGCGTCTTCGGATTGCCGACGAGCCCCTTCCAGCCGGTGAGATCACGGCCGTTGAAGAGCGGCGTGAACCCGGCGGCCTTCTGCATGACGCTCGCGAGCGTGACCTCGGCTCCGCCCTGGCGCTTGCTTTCGTCGGCGGCCTCCATGAAGGCGTAGATCTCGAGCGTCTCTGCGGGGCTCACGGGTGCGACGCCCGTGCGGAAGAACCTCACGATCTCGACGAGGAGCGGCCGGTAGCCGTCGAACGCGCCCACCGCGGCCTCGCCCCGCTGTCCGCGGGCGGTGCCCCCGTAGCCCTTCGCCTCGCGAAAGGTGCCCGTGCGGCCCCCCGACCAGGTGCCGTGCACCGCGATCGCGCCGTCTTCGCTCGTGCGCCGCACCGACTGGCAGCCGGTGCCGAGCACGGTGAAGAGGGACTCGACGCCGTGGATGCCATACCAGAAGAGGTCGGGATGGCTCGGCTCGAGGCTCGCGGGGCTCGTCGTCTCGCACGACTGCACGCGGCCGAGCGAGCCCGCCCGCGCTTCCTGCGTGGTGGCGCCGTAGCGGAGCGACGACGACGAGAACACCGGCACCCCGGCGAGGACCGCCTCACGGTAGATCGTCACGGCGTCGGCGAGCGAGCCCGCCACCGGCTTGTCGATGAAGACCGGCTTGCCGGCGGCGAACACGGGGCCCACCTGTTCGAGGTGCGGTCGTCCGTCGTTGGTCTCGAGCAGCACGGCATCGACCTGCCCCAGCAGTTCGTCGATCGAACCGACGATCTTCACGCCGAGTTTTTGGATCTCCTCCGTGTAGCCCGGCACCCGGGAGACGCTGCTTTCGATGTCGCGGCTGCCCTGGGGATACGCCGCCACCACCGGGCAGTCGGCGAGCTCCGGTGGCGCGGCCGGATCGTTGAGCAGCTTCGCGAAGGCGATCGCGTGCGATGTGTCGAGGCCGATGATCCCGACGCGGATCGGCCCGGCCGCCGCGGGTGGATCGGGGCTCGCGGCGAACGCGGTGCCGAGCGTGCAGAGTGATCCGATCGCCCCGAACATGAAACCGGGTCGGTGCATCGTCGTAGGCTCCGGGGCAGGGCGGCGGGCTACCGGGACTTCTTCGCAGCGACCTTCCGTTTCGACTCGGCCCTGGTGCCCTTGGTCGCGACCGGCCGCACCTTCGGTCGCGCCGCCTCGCGGCCGTCGACGAGCACCTCGATCTGGCCGTTCTCGACGCGGTAGAGCCAGCCGTGGATCCGCGGAAGCGTGCCGTGCTCGTGCCTGTTTCTGATCAGGGCGAGATTGCGCAGGTGCTTGATCTGGAGCTTGACGTTCTCGGCGGTGAGGATCGCCAGCTTCTCGTCGCGGGTGAGGGTGCTTCCGGCGGCGATCCGGTCCGTGGCCTCCTTCGCGCCCGTGGCGATGCAGAGCCAGTCGGCGATGTAGTTTTCATGGACGCCGTCCTCGATGGCCGCGATGCCGCCGCACCGCGTGTGGCCGCAGACGATGATGTCCTCGATCTTGAGGTGGACGACCGCGTATTCGAGGATCGAGGCGATGTTCACGTCGTTGAAGGCCACGATGTTGGCGATGTTGCGATGGACGAACATCGTGCCCGGCTTCGACGCGGTGATCACGTCCTCGCTCACGCGTGAGTCGGAGCAGCCGATCCAGAGCACCTTCGGCGACTGCCGTGCCGCGATCGATCGGTAGTACGCCTCGTTCGGGCGGAATTCCCCGGTGACGAAGCGGGTGTTGCCGTCCAAAAGCTGATCGATCATGGCACGATGGCCCTCCGAGACGATGGTTGCTGCACGCGACCGCTGACGAATCGTACAGTCACGCCCTGGACGGTCGCCACCGACTCGAACGCCTGCACGTGACGTTGACACTCGCCACGATCGCGAACTACCATCTCGATATGAACCCATCGACGCCCCGTCTGCTCGCGTTGATCGCGGCGTTTTCCACGACGCTGCTGGGGGCGTCGCTTCCGAAGGCAGCGTCGTTCCACGATCGATGGGACGGCTGCTCCGTCGCCCAGTCTGACGGCGGATTCGATGCCGGCGGTGAGTCGCGGGGATACGCCGTCGGGTCTGAGGGCCAGGAGGAGGTCGAGTCAGAGGGGCATCTGGTCGCCTCGGCCGCTGGCACCGTGTGTCTTGCGGTTGGCTCGTGCGGAGGCATCTGGCCGGCCGATGGGCGCCGGGTAGCGCGTGTCTGCCTGCCCATCCTCTCGATTCGCGGGCCTCCCGTCGCCTGAGAGTGCGGCGCCGCATCGCGGGCGCCGCCGCTGTTGTTTCCAGGCGGAACGTCGGTGCAGCGTCCGGGTGGGCGCGTCCCTCGCGGGTCGCGGGTCCACCAGGGTCACGCGTCCAGCAGGGTCACGCGTCCAGCAGGGTCACGCGTCCAGCAGGGTGACCCGTCCTCCAGGCTTGAGGTGTCGCCATGTCCTCATCGATCGATGGCCGCGATGACCTCGCGGCGCTCATCGCGAAGGCCGCGGCGCTCCTGCCCGCGCAGGGGCCGATCGACGTCTTCATCCACCACAACACGCTCCACGCATTCGAGCACGAGATGTTCGAGGAGGCGGTGATTCGCGCGGCGTCGGTCTTCGGCACCGAGCCATTCCTGCCCGAGAGTCGGTACCGCGAGGAGCTCGCCCGCGAGCGGATTCGCGTGTCCGACCTCGAGGCGGTGCTGGAGGCGCAGGATCCCGGCCTTCTCGCCGCGCCGCTCGCAGGCGGCCGGATCACGGTGCGCGACCTCCAGCGGGCGCTGCTCCTGCACCCCGTGCGGCAGGAATCCGATACAGCCGTGCGCTGGACGCTCACCGAGACCGACGTGCTCGAGCGGTTTCGCGAGGACCTGTCGGAGGAGGTGCGGCGGTGGCTGCTCGTGGAAGACGCCCATGCCATCGACGGCCGCCGTCGACTGGCGGACGTCGAAGACGAGGCGGCGCGGGACGTGACGTTCCGCCGTGCGCTGGACGCCGCCGACCTCGAGCGGCGCGCGTGCAGCGATCTCTGGCACGCGTGCGTCGAGGTCGTCGCCTCCTCCCGGCGGACGGTCGCTCACGGGCGGCCGCCGGTGCGCCATCGCGACCTCATCCGGAGCATCGAGCCGACGATCGACACCGATGACCTCGTCCATCCCCTGATCATCCGCCTCTGCGCGGCCTACCTCGACCAGGGCGTGGCCTCCTGGCCGATGCCGCATCGCGAGCAGGGCCTGCTGGAGGCGGCCGTCGCGCTCTACGGGAATCCGCTCGGCCCGGTCGAGCCGTGGGCACGGCGGCTGCCCGCCGCGTTGCGGGCCTGCCGCGGCCTGTCGGCCGAGCGCGTGATCGAGGGGGAGATGGACCGGTGCGGCGTGCCGGCGACCGAGCGCGAGCCGTTCGTGACGCATTCGCTGCTGGCGTTGCGGGGCTGGGCCGGCATGATCCGCCAGTTCGAGAAGCGTCCCGACCGTGTGCCCGTGACCTCCGTCCCGGCGCGGCTGGCCGACTTCCTCGCGCTGCGACTGGTCCTCGACCGGGTGGCGGCGGAATGGGCGGCGCTCCGTCTGGGCGTGCGGCCCAGCGGCCGCGCCGGTGTCGATCTCGCCGTCTGGCGGAACGAACTGAAGGATCGGTATCCCGCCCGCCGCGGGCCGGGGACGCTCGCCCGCGCGTTCCTCCTCCACCAGGTGGCGCAGATCGTCGGCCTCAGCGGCCGCGACGTCCGGGCGCTCGACGAGAACGAGGTGCTGCGGCTCGAGCACGCGATCGCGTCGTTCGACTCGACGCAGCGGCGACGGCTGTTCCACCTCGCGTACGAACGCCGCCATCGAATCATGGTGCTCGACGCGCTCGCCGCGCATGATGCCGCGGCCGCACCCGCGTCTCCCGCACCGGCGGCGCAGGTGGTGCTCTGCATCGACGAACGCGTCGAATCGTTCCGCCGCCACGTCGAGGAACTGGGGCGCGGTGTCGAGACGTTCGGCGCGGCCGGATTCTTCGCCGTGCCGATGTACTACCGCGGGATCGACGACTGGCATACCGCGCCGCTGTGTCCGATCGTGATCCGGCCCGCCCACACGGTCGTGGAGGTGCCCGACGAGGAGTGTGCCGAGGGACATCGCCGGCTCGTCCGCCTGAGGCGGCGGTATGGCCGGGTCGCCGAGACCCTCACGAGCGGCTCGCGGACGTTGCTCCGCGGCGGCCTCTTCACCGCCGTGGCCGGCAGCGTCGCGGCGGTGCCGCTCGTGGCGCGCGTGGCGTTTCCGCGGCTCGCGGCCCGCATCGGCCAGTCGGCCGTCGCCCTCGCCAGGGGGCGCCTCTCGACGCGACTCGCGCTGTTTCGCGCACCCGATGCCGCGCCGCTGCCGGACGGGACGGCGGCCGGCTTCGACGTCGCCGAGATGGCGGCGAGCGTCCGCCGCCTGCTCGAGGACATCGGCCTGACGGATCGGCTCGCGCGGCTCGTCGCCATCGTGGGCCACGGATCGTCGAGTCGCAACAACCCGCACGAGAGCGCCTACGACTGCGGGGCCTGCGGTGGCGGCAAGGGTGGGGCCAACGCCCGCGCCTTCGCGCTGATGGCCAACGACGACCGCGTGCGGGCGCACCTCGCCGCCACGGGGCTCGTGATCCCGGAAGACACCCGCTTCCTCGGCGGCATGCTCGACACGTGCTCCAATGCCGTCACCTGGTTCGACGTCGAGCGGCTGCCCGCCAGCCATCGGCCCGACGCGGCGCGGCTGCGCGAGGTCTGCGACGAGGCCACCGCCCTCGACGCCCAGGAACGCTGCCGCCGCTTCGAGACGGCGCCGTTCGGCCTCACGCCCCGCGAGGCGCTCGCCCACGTCGAGGCACGCAGCGTCGACCTCGCCCAGGTGCGTCCGGAACTCGGCCATGCGACGAACGCGGTGGCGGTGATCGGCCGACGCCGTCGCACGCGGGGACTGTTCCTGGACCGCCGTGCCTTCCTCGTGTCCTACGATCCGACCGCCGACGTCGACGGCGCCATCCTCGCCCGCACGCTCGCCGCGGTCGGCCCGGTGGGGGCCGGCATCAACCTCGAGTACTTCTTCTCCACGATCGACCAGGTCGGGTACGGGTGTGGAACCAAGCTGCCGCACAACATCACCGGGCTCATCGGCGTCATGGACGGACACGCCAGCGACCTGCGCACCGGTCTGCCGCGGCAGATGGTGGAGATCCACGAGCCGGTGCGGCTGCTGATCGTGATCGAGGCGACACCCGCCGTGATCCTCGCGGCGGCCGAACGGGCTCCGGTCGTGAAGAACCTCGTCCTCAACGGCTGGGTCCAGCTCGTCGCGTGGAGTCCGGGCGGCGACGGCCTGTCGGTGTTCGAGCGCGGGGCGTTCCGGCCGTACGAGCCGGAAGGCACGAGGATCGCCGTCGTCGACCGCTCCCGCGACTGGTATCGCGGCCACCGTGAGCACCTGCCGCCGGCCCGGGTGCTGGCGGGAACGGCCGCGGCGCACGGCCGCGCGGGGGGAGGGGCCGCATGAGCGCGCACGACGTCATCGCGGGGCTCGTCGTGGTGCAGCTCGCCGCCCCGCTGGCGAGCCTCGTGGCCATCGGCCTTCCGGCGTTGCTGGGGCGCCCGTGCGGGGAGCGCACGACCACCCGGCTGGTGGGCACGGGTTTCGCCAGCGGGTTCGTGGCCGCCTTCGCGGCGCTCGTGCTGCTGGTCGCCCGCGGCTTCCGACCCGAGGTCGTGCACGTGGCGACATGGTTCTCGGTCGGGCACCACGAATCGACGATCCATCTCGTGGCCGACGCCCTGTCGATGCCCTACGTCTGCTTCTCGAGCGGGCTCTGCTGGCTCGTCAACGCCTTCGCCGGCAAGTACCTGCATCGCGAGCCGGGCTTCGGCCGGTTCTTCGTGCTGCTGGCACTGTTCGGCACCGGTATGAACCTCATGGTCCTGGCCGACAGCATCGACATCCTCTTCGCCGGCTGGGAGTGCCTCGGCATCTCGTCGGCCCTGCTCATCGGGTTCTTCCACGAGCGCGCCCAGGCGGTTCGTGCCGCCCTCCGGGCGTTCACCACGTATCGCATCTGCGACACGGGCATCCTGGCCGCGAGCGTCATGATCCATCGGGCGGTGGGATCGGGCGACTTCGAACGCCTCTTCGACCTCGACTGGCCACACGGCCAGTGCCTGGTGCCCGTCGGGACGGCCACGGTCGTGTCGCTCCTGCTGGTGTTCGCCTCGTTGGGCAAGACCGCACAGGTGCCCTTCTCGGGCTGGCTGCCGCGGGCGATGGAGGGGCCGACGCCCTCGAGCGCCATCTTCTACGGAGCCCTTTCGATCCATGCCGGCGCCTACGTGCTGCTGCGGTGCGGCCCGCTCCTCGACCAGTCACCGCTCGCGTCGTGGATCCTCGTCGGCGTCGGTGGCTGGACCGCGCTGCATGCCAGTCTCGTCGGACGGGTGCAGACCGACCTCAAGGGCGTGCTGGCGTACGCGTCGATGACACAGGCCTCGCTCATTCTCGTCGAGATCGGCCTCGGCTGGCGGATCATCCCGCTCGTGCACGTCGTCGGCCATGCCGTGCTCCGCAGCCTGCAAATCCTGCGCTCGCCGTCGGCGCTGCATGACCGTCATGAACTCGAGGCGGCGCTCGGCGGCCATGTCGGCGCGGATCGGCAGTGGGTGGTCGGGAGGCTGCCCCGTTCCTGGCAGCAGCTGGCCTACCGCGTGGCCCTCGATCGGGGCTACGAGGAGATGGTCGTCGTCACGGCGGTGGCAGGTCCGATCCTGCGACTCCTCGGGCGCCTCGCGGCACTCGAGTCGCGCTGGATCGCGTGGCTGGCGGGCGAGTCGTCCGGGAGGCGCCCATGATCGGCACGCCGAGCCCCGACGCCGTGGACCATTTGCTTGTCGGCGGGCTCGCCGCGGCCGTGGTCGCGCCGCTCGTCGGGGCGACGCTGGCGACACAGCCGTTCATGGCGCGTTGGGTGCGTCCCGTGGCGGTCGCGTCGTCGTCGACGTCGCTGGTCGCGGCCCTCGTCGTGGCGGGCGCCTGGCGGGTCGCCGGCGGCCAGCCGTTTTCCACGGGACCGGCGCTCGGCGGCGGGCAGGCGGTCTTCGTGGACGGGTTGAGTGCGGCCCTCCTGCCGTACGCCGCACTCATCGGCACCGCGGTCCTGCTGGTGGCCCCGAGGCGCGCGCTCGACGCGGCCGCGGTGAAGGGCACCCTGCTCGGTCTGTCGGCGACGCTCGCCCTCTTCGCCACGGCGCATCCGTTCGTGCTGCTCGGCCTCTGGTTCCTCACGGCGTGGCCCACGTGGCGATCGACCCGCGGCACGCCCGGTGGTCGGGCGGCCGCCCGGGTCTTCGCGATCTACATGTCGGCGGCACTGGGCTGCATGACCGTGGGGACCTGCCTGCTCGTCGCCGACCCGCCGTGGGAGCGGCCGGGCGGCATGATGGGCGCGTGCGGCGGGTGGTTCGTCGCCGTCGCGGTGCTCATTCGCAAGGGGATCGTGCCCTTCCACTCCTGGTATCCGGCACTTTTCTCGGGAGCCCCGATGTCGACGGCGCTGATGGCCACGATGCCCCAGGTCGCCGCCTATACGGCGGTGCGGCTCCTCGTCGGCCACGCCGAGGACGTGCCGCACGAGCTCGAGTGGATGTCGGCACTGGCGCTGTGCACGGCCGTGTACGGTGCGGCCCTCGCGCTCGTCCAGAGGCATCTGCGCGGGTTCATCGGGGCCTTCTCGATGAGCCAGTCGGCCCTCGTGCTCGCAGGCCTCTCGGGGCAGCTGCCGTTGGAGCTCACGGGCGCGTTCTGCGTGTGGATCTCGAGCGGGCTGGCGATCACGGGCATCGGCCTCGTCTCCTGGGCCCTCGAGAGCCGTGCGGGTGACATCTCGCTGGACCGGCTGGAGGGCCGTTTCTGGGACGCCCCGGCGCTCGCGGCGTTCTTCCTGCTCTTCGGGATGGCGGCCATCGGGCTGCCGGGCACGCTCTCGTTCGTCGCCGACGACCTGATCGTCGCCGGAAGCCTCGACGTGCACCTGGCCGCCGGATTCCTCGTGATCGCGTCCGCCGTGCTCTGCGGCATCGCCACGATGCGCAGCTGGTTCCACGTATTCGGCGGTCCACGGGCCCCGGAAAGCCCGAATCATGCCGTCCTGGGCCGCGAGCGCCTGTCGTTCACCGTCCTCCTCGCGTCACTGTTCGTGCTCGGCGTCTGGCCCGAGCCGCTCGTGCAGTCGCTCGAGGACGCCGCCGAGCAGATCCTGCACGTTCCGTTCGACGACCATCCACGCCCCCACGACCCGCCCGTCCCGCACCCCGCGCCCTGAAAGGAACCCCATGCCGCCCCTCTCCATCGCGACCGTCTGCGGACACGTACCGCTCGTCCTCGCCGTCTTCAACGCCGAGCAAATGGCCCGCATCCTCGAGTCCCTCGAGCGCAACCTGCTGACGCCGATCCCGCTCTGCTTCCTGCTCGGCATCGTCTGCACCCGGATCCACGGCGGTATCAAGATCCCCAAGGAACTGTACCTCTCGATCGCGATCTTCCTCCTCATGTCGATCGGGTTCATCGGCGGCCACGAGCTGGCCCATGAGTACCACGAGCACGGCGTGGCCACGATCTGGATGCCGGCGCTGGCGACGCTGATCCTCGGCTGTGTGACACCGATCACGTCGTACCTCGTCCTGCGCTATGTCGGACGCATGTCGATCGCCGACGCGGCGGGCATCGCGGCCCACTACGGCAGCACCTCGGCCGTGACCTACGCCGTGGCCAACTCCTTCGTGGAGCAGACGCAGCACCCGGCCAACAGCTTCCTGCCCACGCTCGTCACGATCCTCGAATGTCCCGGCATCGCGATCGCGCTCGTCCTCGGAGCCGCGTTGTCGGCGAAGGAACGTGCCGCCAAGGCCGAGTCGTCGGGCAAGCCGGTGCGGGAATCGAAACTGGGTGAAGCCCTCTACGAGGTGATGACGGGCCAGTCGATCATGCTCATGGCCGGCCTGCTCGTGATCGGATTCGTGTCCACGCTGTTCATGGACCCCAAGGGTTTCCAGCCCTTCTACGACTTCTTCCAGAGCAAGGGCATGCTGTTTCGGGGCTGCCTCTGCATCTTCCTGCTGGAGATGGGGCTCGTTGCGGGTGAAAGGCTCGGTGACCTGCTCAAGGTCGGGCCCTTCCTCGTCGCCTTCGGCATCCTCATGCCGCTCGTCCACGGATTCGCCGGCGCCTACGCCGGGCATCTCGCCGGGCTCAACCTCGGGGGGTGCACGGTGCTCGCCGCGATCGTCTCGAGCGCCTCCTATATCGCGGCCCCTCCTGCCGTGCGCTTGACGCTCCCCGAGGCGAACCCCACGCTGTCGATCACCGCCGCCCTGGCGATCACATTCCCCTTCAATATCGCCTTCGGCATCCCGATCTATTACGAGATGGCGAAATGGTGCGGGGCGACCTGACCCCGGCCGACGATGCGTCGTGGTCCCCTTTCCCCCGGAGTCGACTCTCATGCAGCTCTATCCACTCAAACTGGTGACGGTCGTCGGCGAGACCGTGATCATGGACGACATCGCCGAGGAGGCCCTGTCGCTCGGGGCCACCGGCTTCACGATGACCGAGGTCATCGGCCGGGGAGCCCGCAACGCGCGCAACGTGATCGACACGGGCGGCGCGAAGACGATGCGGCTCGAGTTCGTCGTGCCGATGGACGTGGCCGCGAAGATCCTGACGCACGTCTCGCACAACTACTTCGAGCACTACGCGTGCATCGCGTGGATCGCGGACGTGCAGGTGGTCCGTGGGCAGCAGTACACGAGTTCGTGAACGACCGTCGGAGCACATCACCGGGCCGGCCCTCGTGGTGGCGTGGCGGCGGTCACGATTCGGGACGGGGAGGAAGCCGCGGCGGGGAGAGTGAGATCCCCCGGCAGTACGGCTGCGTCATCCCGGGGGTATACTTCGGGGTGGTGGGTCGGCCGTATCGGTGACGGCCGTCGGCACCGCCCGCGGGGAGACGCGTGTCATGGCGCCGTCGGTTTCGCCGGATCGGCCGCTGGTCCGGGGCATCCCGTTCTTCGTGATCAGTTCCCTCGTCGTCGGCCTCGCCCGGGCCGACGCTCCCCTGCGGTTCGACCGCGACATCCGGCCGATCCTCGCCGAAAATTGCTACGCATGCCATGGACCCGGCGCGCAGGAGGCGGGGCTCCGACTCGACTCCGCTGAGGCGGCGACCCGCGCGCTCGAGAGCGGCGGGCGGGCGGTGGTGGCCGGCGACCCGGCGGCGAGCGGACTGGCCGCGCGGATTCGTGCCACCGATCCCGACGTCGTGATGCCGCCGCCGCACACGAAGAAGGCGCTCTCCGACGCGGAGAAAGACCTGCTCGAGCGGTGGATCACCGCCGGTGCGGTCTACGAGAAGCACTGGTCGTTCGAGCCGCTCGTGCGGCCGGAGGTGCCGGCGGGCGATGCGACGGCCGCGCCGATCGACCGCTTTCTCGAGGCGCGGCTCGCGGCCGAGGGGCTGACGGGGCACGGCGAGGCCGACCGGGCCACGCTCATCCGTCGCGCGACGTTCGCGCTCACCGGCCTGCCGCCCACGCGGGACGAGGTCGCGATCTTCGCCGCCGACCCGTCGCCCGACGCCTACGAGAAGCTCGTCGATCGGCTGCTCTCGAGCCCGCATCACGGCGAGGAGATGGCCCGGCACTGGCTTGATGCCGCCCGCTACGCCGACACGCACGGCCTCCATCTCGACAACGAGCGGCAGATGTGGGCCTACCGCGACTGGGTCGTGCACGCCTTCAACGCCAACATGCCCTTCGACCGGTTCACCGTCGAGCAGATCGCGGGCGACCTCCTGCCGAACGCCACGCGCGACCAGCGGACGGCCACCGGCTTCTCGCGGTGCAACGTCACGACGAGCGAGGGGGGCTCGATCAACGACGAGCTCCTCTTCCGCTATTCGGTCGATCGCACGGCCACGCTCACCAACGTGTGGCTGGGTCTCACGGGGCAGTGCGCCGTCTGCCACGATCACAAGTTCGATCCGCTCTCGGCCCGGGAGTTCTATTCGCTCTACGCCTTCTTCAACTCGGCCGCCGATCCGGGCTTCGACGGCAACATCGCGACGACCGCACCGACGATCCAGCTGCCGACGTCCGACCAGGAGAGGCAGATCGCCGACCTCGACGCCCGCCTGCCGGGCCTGCGGACGGCCGTGGACGAGCTCGTGACCAGGATCGCGTACACGGACCCCGCGACACTCGATCCAAAGCCCGAGCCCGTCGTCAGCGAGGCCATCTGGCTCGACGACGAGTTCCCCCCGAATGCCGCCGTGCAGTCCGCCGGAGCCAAGACCGCGTGGCTCGTCGCGGATGCGGCGGGTGGCGTGAAGTCGGGCCAGCGCAGCCTCGAGCGGACGGCCGAGGGGGTCGGGCAGGACTTCTACTCGAGCGGCGCCGAGCCGCTGGTGCTGGGTCCTGCTGCGGAGCTGTTCGCGCATGTCTGGCTCGATCCCGCCGCTCCACCCAGGGCCATCATGCTCCAGTTCCACACCGACGCCTGGAAGCACCGGGCCGTGTGGGGCGACCCGGCGGCGATCGACTTCGGCAAGGTGGGAACGACGGAGCGCTTCCATGCGGGGCCGCTGCCCAAGGCGGGTGAATGGGTGCGGATCGCGGTGCCCGCCGCGCAGGTCGGTCTGGCCGCAGGAGCGAAGCTCGCCGGCTTCGCGCTCACGCAGTGCGACGGGCACGTGCGCTGGGATCTCGTGGGCGCGGTGACGCGGGACGACCCGACCGTGGACGAGCGTCGGTCGCTCGCCGCGTGGTGGAAGAAGCGGACCGGCGAGAAGAAGCTCGATGACGTGCCGGCGGCGCTCCAGGGGCTCGTGCGCGACGGCGCCGAGAAGACGACCAAGCCGGAGGACATCGCCCGTGTCCGGGCCCATTGGCTGGCAGCCGTCTGGCGGGACCGGCCGGCGGAGGTCACCGCGGCGGTGACGGCCCGCGACGAGGCGCAGAAGGCCCGTGATGGGCTCGACGGCCGGATCGTCCGCACGTTCGTCTTCAACGACCTGCCGCAGATGCG
>Ga0214917_10006105_pt1 | contig 12642 bp, 12 predicted proteins | sample LL_1208_BB_MetaG_FD_177983 | JGI IMG/M metagenome (GOLD analysis project Ga0214917, IMG submission 177983) | Freshwater microbial communities from Lake Lanier, Atlanta, Georgia, United States - LL_1208_BB | ecosystem: Environmental > Aquatic > Freshwater > Lake | place: USA: Georgia | collected... | reverse complement strand
TGATAAATACCAGCGGGTGAATTAGATAAACCCAAGTCAACAAGTTGCTTTGCAAGATCTACAGCAGATGTTGGTTGTCCCATTTGGTCATCTACAACTCGAACTTCACCTTCACCATTTAGTGCAAACCGTGTCATTGTCTTTGAAAAATTCTTACCCCAAGGGCTATAAAGCCAAGCTGTCCTAACAATTGATGAGTTCTCTGGGTAGATCGCAAGCACTCGCCTTTCGCCTTCCGCTTTGGTTCGTCCGTAAGCAGATTGAGGATCAATCCTGCCTTCGACCTGCCATGGCGTCTCACCCTTACCGGAAAACACATAATCTGTTGAAAGGTGAATTAACTTTGTTCCGCAATGCTTGGCTGCCATCGCTATATTCTCTGCTCCATCACTATTGACTCTAGATGCCAAAGACTCATTACTTTCAGCTCCATCAACATCGGTCCATGCTGCACAGTTAATAATTACTTTAGGTGACAACTGTGAAATAAAGTCACGAACTATTGGACCTTTTGAGATATCTAGATCCTGTGATCCCCAAGAGCGAAATAAAATTCCACGCTCACCTAGCTCTTGAGAAACCGCAATACCTAATTGCCCTGATCCACCTGTAATTAGCCAAGTCATTTAATGATTAGCGATTCTTAAGTGGCTTCCACCACGATTCATTGTCTCGATACCACTGAATGGTTTCTCTAAGTCCATCTTCAAATTTGACCTGGGGTACATAACCTAATTCTCGATTAATTTTTGTCCAATCAACGCTATATCGAAGATCATGACCTTTTCTATCTTCCACAAACTCAATAGATGATTCATCTGCGCCCATAGCCTCTAGAATTAAACTTGTAATTTCATTATTTGTTAATTCACGGCCGCCACCAATGTTGTAAACTTCACCAGATCGACCATTCATCAAAACAGAATGTATTCCACGGCAGTGATCATCTACATGTAACCAGTCCCGAACATTCTCACCGGTTCCGTAGACTGGAACTTTTTTCCCTTCAATTAAATTTGTAATGAACAAGGGGATTAGCTTCTCCGGAAAATGGTGCGTCCCATAATTGTTACTACAACGTGTAATAACTACATCCATGCCATGGGTTCGATTGTATGAACGAGCTAACAACTCTCCACTTGCCTTGCTTGCTGAGTATGGGGAGTTTGGCTGAAGTGGCCAATCCTCGGTCCACGAACCGGATTCGATAGAACCATAAACTTCATCAGTTGAAACTTGTAAGAATCGAATTTCTCTACCTGAGGCTTTAATTGCGTCTAACAAAACTTGAACGCCTACAATATTGGTCTGAACAAAATCTGCCGCGCCTGAGATTGAGCGATCAACATGGGATTCAGCAGCAAAGTTAAGAACTGCGTCAACTTCTCTCAGTAATTCAGAGACAACCTCGGGGTCGCAAATATCTCCCTCTATAAACTGATACCTAGATAAATCGGCTGCAGAGTCAAGATTTGCCTTAACCCCTGCATATGTCAGTTTGTCCAAAACTTTAACGCTTGTTACCCCAAGAAGATCATCCTTGGCAATCATTCGCACAAAGTTTGAGCCAATAAAGCCAGCGGCACCTGTAACAAGCAACTTCAATTGACTACTCCTATCGCGCTCTGTTTCCAACCTTACCCTCTAGAATTGAACTATGAAGGGAATAGTCCTCGCAGGTGGCACGGGTTCACGCCTTTGGCCAATCACCCGTTCTATTAGTAAGCAACTTTTGCCGGTATATGACAAGCCAATGATCTACTACCCAATTTCAACTTTGATGCTCGCGGGAATTAGAGAAATCCTAATAATCACGACACCCCATGACCAGTCTCAATTTCAGGAGCTTCTCGGAGATGGATCTGAATTAGGGATTTCGCTTCAGTACGCAACACAGTCAGAACCAAAGGGTCTAGCCCAAGCATTCACAATCGGCGAAGAGTTCCTATCCGGGGATTCATGTCTGATGATTCTTGGTGACAATATTTTCCATGGTGCAGGACTTGGCCGCGACATTATTCGTGAACTTCCGGCTTCAGGTGCACACATCTTTACTTACGAAGTTTCAAATCCTTCTGATTACGGTATTCTGAAAATTGACTCTGATGGAAAACCAATCTCAATAACTGAGAAGCCCTCTCAATTCGTCTCAAATTTGGCTGTCACTGGGCTCTACTTTTTTGACGCTAATGTTTCGGAAATTGCTAAAAACGTAATACCCAGCAAGCGTGGTGAATTAGAAATTGCTTCAGTAATTGAACATTACTTGAAATCTGGCACCTTAACTTTTACTCGCCTGTCTAGAGGTGCGGCTTGGCTAGATACGGGCAACCCGGATTCTTTAAGCGATGCAGCGGCTTACGTGAGAATTATTGAAGATCGAACGGGTCTAAAGATCGCATGTTTAGAGGAAATTTCCTTCACCCAGGGCTGGATTACCATTGAACAACTAATAGAAAGTTCGGTTAAATATAAGAATTCAACATATGGAACATACATTAAAAAACTAATTTCTTAATTTTCCAATAACAAAATCACTAAATTTTTTAGAAATCTCATTCCAGTCCAAATGATTCAAGTTTCCGATACGTTCCTTATCTGAAATATTCGCCTTCTCAATTGCTCGTCTTAGAGAATTCAAGGTTTCGGAAGGTAGTGGCGCAAAGAACTCTACCCCCTCGAAAATTAGGTCAAAATTATTTGACCACTCGGAATTGGTGCAAACGAACATCCCATGATTTAACATCTCAAAAGGAACTAGGGAAGGGTTTGAGTGAGAAATCACTAGACCAATTCTTCCCGGTTTAAACAACTTCAACATTTCACTTTCCGATACAGATCCAAGAAATTCTATATTGTCCCCAAAATTCGGCTTCTGATGAAAACTCTCACCGACTACGATTACTTTATAGTCACTCAATTCCTTTGAAGCTCTCCTAAGTACTTCAAGCAAAAGAGGAGTACCTCTTCGCTCTTTAGATGGTTGGCAATAAACAACAATTACTTTTTGATCCGATCGTTTATGTTCCAGATTGCTGGCAGAAATTTTGGAAACGCCAAATGGAAGTATTAGTTCTGCTTTCGACCCTAATATTTCCATCTGATTAGCTAGCCAATTTCCCAAAACGATTTTTTGAGTTGGAAGACTATACGTCCAAAGCGCAACTGCCGATTCACTCGAAGCTGGATAAAAAAGACTTTCTAGGTCCTGAATGAAATACATCTTTTGAGGAGAAGGATAATTTGACTGAATGACCGCTGACTCCCAAGAAGTAGCAATGCTCATTTTTGAGGCGTGACTAATCGAACGTATCGAATTAACCGTAAAATTGCTAAGGCCAAACTTCTTTTTAATCAAATTCTTTTGAAATCGAAAATCTTCTTTGGTTGTTGAATTGGTTAGGACAAAGTTGGACTTAACTCCGACCTTTTCCAAACCTAAACATAATCGTGAGATTGTTTTATGCCCTCCAGAGAATTCGCTGAAGTCGGGAATAATCCAATCTATTGAATCAATTTCCTCACTGCGTTTCACTCCTGAGAATAAATTCTTTTCATACCATTGATCTAGCTCGGAGATTTTAGAGAATTGAAAATCAATATTACTTATTTTTCTATTGATAATATATCTTGTAGCATGTCTGGAATAGAAAAGAATTAGTTGTGGATTAACAATGAGATTCTGAAGGTGCCATTTAAGATTTTTTCGCATGGTTATCTCCTTTTAATCTTTTCCAATGTCTAGCGCCTAGCCAAAAAGCGATCACTTCTAAATTCATTCGTACGGATAGAAATGATGTCTGTAAAATTGAGAGCTCATTTCTATGTTTAAGTATGGTGCGTTGATCTTGTAGGTATCGACGAAAAGCAATTGCAATAGTTTGAAACAGAGGAACCGGCGTGTAGTCATAATCCATATAGTTGGACCAGCTCGAAGCTTCAAGCTTACCCCTGTTATATGCGTCAGATAACGAATTATAATTCCAATGCTGAACAACAGAATCATAAGCGAAAAATATTCCGTAACCAAGATTTAGCATTTGTTCTGCCCAAACTTGATCCTCGCCATACTCAACCCTAGGAAAAGGGAAGTTAATTAATAGATCCCTTCTGTACGCAGCTGAGTTATCAGAATTAAAATGGGCGCCTTTTCGGTAGTTTGAATCCAGTTTCCAACGTTGAATATTCTTTCGAATTGAAACTGGATAATCAAATGTAGCCAGAAGCCAATTGAAGTGTTCCTCCAATCGTATTCTAGGCAAAATGTCCTTTGAAGTATGTCGACTAAAGCAGCAGGCGATCGTTGAATCTTTGAATGGTCTCACCAAATTTTCAAGCCAAAACTCATTGTCTGGAATTGAGTCTTGTGTGAGGAATACAATAATATCTCCAATCGAAAGTCCTGCCATATACTGTCGTGTCTGTGAATGCGAAAAGTCTTTTTGTAAAATTATGATTGGGTCATTCTTTAATTTAGATTTGCTGTATTCAAAAGTACCATCACTACTACTTGAGTCAACAACAATAACTTCAAAATCCCTAAATGTCTGTTGCTCCAAAGCATCAAACAATCTTGGCAATGTTTCCATTCCATTCAAGGTTGGTATACAAATACTTACTTTGATCTTGCTACTCATTTCTAATTTTCATTCTATACACAATTAACAACCCACAAACATACAAGTTTTCAACAAATGAATCTCTAAAATGCTTCTCGCGAATAGCTCTGACTAATTTTTCAAAATTTAAGTCATTCAGGTAATCGTCAAATCCAGAACTAATTGAAATCATTTGAGACAATTTCTCCTGAGCGTCGATGATTCCCAGAAATTGCGGAGATAGAACAGATCGGTGTCGAAGGTAACCGTAAAAAACTCTCTTTAAACGTGTGAATTTACTCGGTATTCCAACTGTATTGTTTTCATGCAGTCGATATTTGACTAATGGGTAATCTATCGCTTTCGACACACCTAACTCAGAGGCGACAATGTAGTTCCACCAGTCAAAATCCACGGAAATTGGCCTCTGTAGATTATCTAGGATGCTACATAATTCAGGAGTCAATAATTGAGTGCAGCCCATAGCTTTGTTCTGAAATAAGTGTGAATACCTTGCGGCCTTTAGAGAGTTGGGAAATATCGAATTTGTCCCTAACACCCGCACTTTGGAAAACAATAATGCAGGCTCATTTTTCGGCAGACTTTCGCTTAAGACTATAAGCTTATTTGGCTCCCAAATATCATCCTGATCGGCAAATGCGACTGGAATTCCAGGCTTCCTTAAAGTCATTAAATAATCAAAATTTGCAGAGTGGCCTCTTCTTGGACCTGAGTGAATCTCCACGGAGCTAAAAACCTCCGCATAGGAATTAAGAATTTCCAAGGTTCTATCAGCTGAGCCATCATCACTCACAATTAGATAAACATCAACCGATCTTTGATTTGCAAGAGATTCTAGGAATTCTTTTAAGAATTTTTCTCCGTTAAGTATTGCAAGGAGAACTTGAATTTTCGTTCGTGTCATAACGCCTTAGATTTCTTCACATATATTTTCTTAAGAAATGCAACAATAAGGATTAAAACTACAAAAGTAAATAATGTTATTGAAAAATCAACACCACTGATCAAAGTTTTGATGCTAACTGAGTTCCACAGTCCAAATGTGTACCTGTAAAAATTGAGATAAATCATGAATGCATTTCCTGTGATAATAAAAATTATCAACAAATTCAAATTTTTGATCTTGTTTATTTGATTACCGTTCATAAGTAAGCTTAAAAGAGAACAAACTAAAAGCGGTAATCCATATCTCCCTTGCCACCAGTTTGGCCATACTATCCATTTGTAACTCTCAAGAGCGATAATAATTAAATTCAAAAAAATAGCAGTAAATAGAAACACTTTCCAATTTGTTCGATTGTTTTGCATCAGTTTGAACGTAAGTAAGCTAAACAAAAAAGCTACCAGTACGTAAACAGTATTGGGTGGTCTTGTATCAAGCCAACCTAATACCCCCCATGATTGTTTATATTTTTCATGAAGGCTGAAGACTGAGTGCAATATATTTTCGGGCAGTGCATCAATAATGCTTCCAGCCGAAGCGTTCTTCAGTCCAGGTAATTCGGAATTTTCTGGATGAGTAACAAACCACAAGAAAGCGGGGATTTGTGTAAGACCTATACTGCTAATAACTGATTTAAATGAGAAGATTTTATCCAACAGACCTAGATTTATACCAACAATTCCCACAATTAGAATCAGCCAGACAAAACCTAATGGCCGGGAAAAGACCAACAATAAACCTGTAAGTAAAATAGGGAGGTTTGGGCAAAGAAATCTATTTTGAAAACTGTTTGACCTACTCGAAATTTCGATAGTTCTCTTTTTCAGCTCGACAGTCAATGTTGTAAAGAATAGTATCGAAGTTGCTATTTCCCATCCCGAAGGGTTTGCTGTGCTGAACACAAAATAGCTCATGGGTGTTAAGGCAATAAATAACATCTCAGAACTACGTTTTAGTCCCATTCTTGATAGTTTTACTATAGAAATAAGTAGTAATCCCAGAATTGCAAATAACCCAAATAATCTTCCACCTAAATAGCTTAACTCTTGGTCTACGATCCCAAAAGAAATTTGACCTAATCCGATAATCCAGAAGTAAACAGGGGGATAATTGAAAACAGGAAAATCAGTTTTACCATTTGTAGTTGGATTTTTCGAAAGACATTCAGAAGTTACGTTTGGTTTGAATGCAAAGCAAGGTCCAGTGACTAAATTTGTCGGAACATCCGAGACTATGGTGGAAGGATATGAAGGATTTAAGCCATTTCGGATTGAATACCATCCTGAAGCTTGGTTCATCGGCTCATCAGGCCCAGAACTTTGTGGTGACGTCACAAGCATTCCAACTGAAAAAAGCGCGATGAGGATGAAGTAGATTTTCTTTGATTCATTTCGATATTCAAGAAAGATTGGATGCTTAAAATATGACCTCATACAACCTCTCTCTTATCAAGATCCATGACTTTATTATTGTGTAAAGAGTAATTGCTCATAGAATATTTGTAGGAATTTGCATGACATTTGTTAGATATTTCCGAGAATGTATGGTCAAATCCCTTACGCAATCCGCTTACCAAGCCCTTTTTGAGTTTCAATTTTATATAGGCAGGTTGCTCTGTGAATGCCAGAATAGGCAATACAAGATCTTGGAATAACCAGCGAACCTAGACTTTGAGATCTGACTAGATATTGTAAAAACTTTTTCATAAATGAGAACTATTTCTAGGGAAGACTCTTAAAGAGTCACTTGATTTCTAAGGATTATATTTTCCTAGAGCCGCACCAATTAAGATAGTCAGTAAGCGTAAGAGTCCCTTAAATCCTGAGATCTTTGTTGGAGTCTTTAGTCCAATGGGGTAAGTCCGCGATACAGGAACTTCAATACAGTTTAATTTGAGTCGCGAAATTCGAATCGGTAAATAAGCTAAAAGTTCATAAGAATCGAATACTTGACGTTGAAAGTTCACTCTGTCGTCCGCAATAGCATCCGTTCGAAAACCTCTAAATCCATTTGTCGAATCTGTGTAGATTCGACCAGCGGCAATAGAAGTTAATGGTGCGTGGAGTAAACGAATAGCGATTAAACGGAGGATAGGTGTGTTTACTGCTTTTCCCCCTTTTATGAATCTTGAACCTTGGATAAAGTCTCGACCTTGATTCAACTCGTCCAAAAACCTTTGAATTCCTTCAGGACCATCTTTATCATTTCCATCCATAGTTATGATGGCTTCATAATCATTTTCAACACAATAATGAAAAGCCATTCTTAATTGCGCGGAAAGTCCCCCAGCGCTCTTTTTTGTTAAAAGTACCGTAATTATGTTATTTTCACTAAAAAAATATTTCCGTGAAACATCCGTGCTACCACCATCCGCAATTATCACATCTACTTCAGGATCTAATTCCTTGATTTTTTCAAGTTGATTGATGATTCTCTTGCCTTCGTCTATAACTGGAATAACAAGTGCTATTCTTTTATTTTTTTTCTTGAATTGATTGACTGAGTAATCTGGAATCCCATCAACACCCGACACTAAGAATTCCTTAGCAATCGACATGGTTACCATCGACTTCATTTTTCAACCATTTTATAGATTTTATTGCTTGTTGCGTGGACTCGCCGATTGTTTCAATCGTTACCCATCCAGCATAGGCACTTAACTTAAGAGACTCAAAGAAAGTCGAGAAGGACATGTTTCCCGGCACTTCTGTTAAATTCGGGACACTAATGTGAATATGGTGTGGCAGAGTAAAATTTAATGCATCAAGTGGCTCTTGTCCTACCATCCAAAGACAGCCAGTGTCGATTTGCGGCTTGATACTTTCAGAATCAATTTTTCTACATAACAGCACAACTTCTTCGTAAGATGTCAAAAAGTCGGCGCCATATTCGGGGGCATTTGGTTCTAAAGTGAGGACCATGGAATTTGCTTTCAGACAGGGTTCAAGTTGACCTAGGAAAATTTTCGCTAGTTCGTTAGCATGCTCAGAATGCAAGTTTCTCTTTAATCGATTTTTTGGAGAACCAAAAACTGCCACATCCGCTCCTAACAGACCTCCGATCCTTATCGCATTTTCTAGATGCTTTCTTAAAGCGCGCCAGCACCCTTGATCGAATAGTTGTAATTCGGGATGACCATAAAGTAAGGACTGAACTCCCGAAACAGTAAGGTTGTGGGAATCAAGATATTCCTTGAATTCAATTATGTCTTTCTCGCTAACCTGATTCAGGTCCGGCCAAATTGCCGTAGGTGCAATCTCGACGCCGTGCAATCCAGCAATTGCCAATTTGGGAATAACTTGATCTAAGGGCGTTTTACCCCACGCCAGATTTGATATTGAAAACTTCAATCTATGTTCCTTAGTTTTGAAATTCCTTCGAGAACTTGTTCTTTATCTTGCAAAAATCCACCTGTCCCATTAAACACTCCAAAGTATTTAGATTTCGTTTGATATTCGATTTTGCCTTGGGTGCCAGTTAACTTAACTTCAAAAATATTTGCAATCTCTTGTGCAGCTACTGGTTCGGTTGCCACATTGAGAAGAGGAATGCTGTTTTCTGCACATATTTCAATTGTTCTCCAGATGGATTCAATATCATAAAACTGAAATTTCGATTCTTTATGCACCTTAGATACTTGGTCCCAACGTTTATTTATAAGATCGAATATCAAATTTTTCTTTAAGTTGGTAGAAAATAGACCAGGAAGTCTAATCACAATTGTGTTAGAAAACTGTGAGACGAAAAAGGCTTCGAACCATGCGCGGTTGCGGCCGTAGGCACCATCTCCATTAAAATTTGGCTTCTCATCTTCTGTCACATCAAGAGGTGGTTGATACACGTCAATAGTCGATATTAGAATTGCCCTCTCGGCACTAACTGAAGAAATCATTTGGGCTAAGTTAGCCATATTTGACCAATCCGATTCTGGATCGTTGTTAGCTTTCCACTTTTCCGCAGGAAGCCCGGCACAAATCAACAGATCGGTATTGAGACCTCGGATCTCAGAAATATTAGAACGATTGTACTTGTGGGTGAATTCAAAATCCCTTTGCAGGTGACCACCAACAAAGCCAGTTGATCCGATTAACGCGCTCATTGGCTGAATCTACTGCGGCACCACTGCCTAAGTCAGCGTAAAACGCCCTGCTTCAGAGATACTTACCCTATGGAGAAGGGAAGTTATGACCGTGTTGTAATCGGGGGAGGGCTATTTGGTGCCTATTCCTCACTGATCCTGGGAAGAATGGGACATAAAGTTCTTTTAGTTGAGCAATCCTCAGAATTAATGGGTCGAGCTTCCTTGGTTAATCAAGCTAGATTGCATACTGGGCTCCACTATCCGCGAAGTATCGTGACTGCACTAGAATCTTTAGGGTATTACACGAAGTTCCGTGCAAGATTTCCAACGGCAGTTTTTGATTTTCAACAAATTTATGCTGTTTCTTCCCATAATTCTAAAACATCTTCGAGAGATTTCCAGGATTTTGTGAATCGACTCGGTCTTGATTATGAAACTATTGATCCAAATCGATACTTCAACCCAGGGACTGTCGAATTAGCTCTAAAAGTTGAAGAGCCAACATTTGATGCACAGCTCTTACGCGAACAAATTTTGTTAGAAATTGCATCTGAACCCAACATAGAACTTTATTTAAATACCACGGTGGTTGGAGGAATACTTTCTAACAGTGGATCGTCCCTATCGTTGAGCAATGGCTTTCAAGTTGAAACAGATGGGGTAGTAATTGCGACGTATGCTGGGATAAATCCGATCCGACAATCATTAGGCCTCGAAGGTCTTCCATTGTCATTCGAGCTTGCTGAGATTGTCTTAGGGTCCGTAAGCCCAGAAATGTCAGGTATTGGATTTACCGTAATGGATGGGCCATTTTGGTCAATGATGCCTTTTGGAAATTCCGGTTCTGTGAGCTTAACGAGTGTTGGGATTACTCCCTTGCGAAAAAGCCGGTCTTTGCCAATTTTCCAGTGTCAGAGTCTAAGGACAGGTTGCACGCCCATGAGTCTTTCAGATTGCAACACATGTCATGTAAGGCCAACCTCAGGGGTTGCCCACCAAGTCCAGCAAATGAATTTGTTTTTGAAAAACCAAGATTTTTTTATACCAACAAAAAGTCTTTTGACAGTTAAAACGACTTTGAATTCTACGGAAGTTGATGATGCACGCCCAACCTTGGTTCAAAAGGAACGAGATTCAAATACCTGGACTGTATTTTCTGGAAAAGTTAGTACCTTATTTGATCTAGAGGGAGCCCTAAATTGAAGCAAGCATATGTCAGTGTGATTTTACCTTTTTCAGGAAAGCTTCCTTCTACCCAGGAAATTAATGCCCTTGATACTGCATTACGAACTTCTTCGCGCAATCACGAGTTGATCTTGATTGCGACTTTCGATTCCGGTTTGAGCAATTTTGAAATTAATGACTTGACTGGACCATTGAGTATTGTTTATACAAATACTGTCTCATCACAGAACAGTTCACGGGTTGCCGCATTTGGTCGCGCGGTTGGCGATTTCATTATCGAGTGGCAAGGCCCTATTGGCGATCTGACTAAGGATAGGATCCTGGAGTTACTTGAGCCAAGCAATCATGGTGCAGAGCTAATTGAATTTGAGTCATCATTTCAGCCACTCTCAAGTCGTGCATTTTATAGTTTTGCAAACTCTCTGCGTTCTTCAAGAATTCCAGTACGTAAGGCGGTAGGGCGAGTTTTTTCAAGAAGAGTACTCGGACAACTTTTACTTGGTTCTAGTTTCGAACCCCAAATTAATGTTCTTTGTGCCGAGTTGCCGGTTCAAAGGTCTTGTAAAACAATTCAAGTGAGTTTCGCAGCGCGCCAAAGTTTCCGAGAGAGAATTGCTGAAGGAATGTCTCTCCTATCAAAAGCCTCACGATTTGGAACGGTCGTACCTCTCGCATTAGCAACCGTTTCGGCAATCTTTGGGATTTTTGTGGCTTTTTATGCACTAACACTCTTTTTATTGAACGGAAAAAGCCCTGAGGGTTGGACAACTTTAATGATTGTCACAGGATTAGGCCAGGCATCTATTCTTGCTTTGATCGGTATGACATGGTCCCGAATAGATTCCTTGTCAAAGGGATTAACCCGACCTCGTGATGCAACAGCGGAGGTTGTTGTTTTTCCTCCCACTAATTAGTCGAGAATCACAGAACCCGTTGGTGTCGTTAATTGCACAGCAACAATTCCATACTCACCATCATTTGATGATGGGTCAACGAAATCAACTGATGCACCATTTAATCCACCAAGGATCTCTGTCTTAAACCATGAGTCAGCAAGGTGATCAGTGTCAGCAATCGTGATCTTCTCAATCGAAGCAACCGCTTTCCCATCTTGTGATGGGTGATCGGCTGTTAACCATTGAATGAAGAATGGAAGTTCGCGAGAATCGGTTATCTCATTAACTCCGATTTGCTTCCACTTTAGATCGCTGCCATCTGGACGTGTGCGGTGACCTTCGATTGCACTACGTCCAAACTTCTCTTCAACCTTTGAAATATCTTCAGTTGCAAAAACCCAGGTAAGCCATCCGCCGCCTTCTTGTGCTTTCTTGCTAACAGCTTTACCCCAAGGGGTTTGCTCCGTTGCTGGGTGATCTAGCGGGCAGACAACTTCGATGTATTGACCGTTTTGAAGAGGCATTGTGAAGTTGCGAGTTCCAAAGCGTGGGTGGACTCCGCCATCTACGAAGGTGCTGCCAAGGCGTGATCCCAGGCGTTGAACGGTGTCGGCTAGTTGATCATGGGAAGTTACATATGAGACATGGTCTAAGCGCATGAGGAAATCTTGCCCTATGAAAGGGGGTGGTGATTACCAAAGGCGAGCCTCTAGCGGTCATTTCTGAGCGTGGGGATAACTTGGATTTATGTCGGTGGTTAGCCCGAGAGTTCAGCTAATTCGCTTAAAGGAACTCATAAATCATGAATCTTTCTCACTCTTCCCCAATATTCACCCAACGATTATCATTGGGCAAGGAGGCAATTATGGCCAAGGTCAAGAAGGCGGCAAAAAAAGCGGCACCACGAAGAAAAAAGGC
>Ga0214917_10006104_pt1 | contig 12646 bp, 34 predicted proteins | sample LL_1208_BB_MetaG_FD_177983 | JGI IMG/M metagenome (GOLD analysis project Ga0214917, IMG submission 177983) | Freshwater microbial communities from Lake Lanier, Atlanta, Georgia, United States - LL_1208_BB | ecosystem: Environmental > Aquatic > Freshwater > Lake | place: USA: Georgia | collected... | reverse complement strand
TGTTCTTCAGAAAGTTGTTGAAGTTGTGAGAGAAGTTCTTTGTAAGTCATTTTCTCAGAGGAGAATTGAAGTAACGAGTGAAGCATAGCACCAGAATGATGCCAGTGGAGATGACACCGACCAGTCCGAGAACTGTCACAGTATCGCCAACGAAGTTGTAAGTTTCAGGTGTCATTTGTTGCGGTTACGATGACGGAATGAAGCGGAAGGATCGGGATCATAAAGTCCACCGCCTTCACGATCTTCAAGGTAGAAAAGAATTGAAAAGGTGGTGAGAATCACACCACCCAGAATTGCAGTAATCATCAGTAGGTTACCAGTGCAGAAACTTTATCATAGAGGGCGGCAACATCCACCCCCACAATCTCACTCACCTCATCCCAATCATCATGGAACTCGATGAGATCCAGGAGAGCACGAATCTCTGCCTGATTGATTCCAAGAACTTCAAACATAATCAGTAATCGTAATCGGCGGCGAGATACTCATTCAGGTTAAACTCTTCATCATTCAGTTCAGGAATGTCGAAGATTTCACCAGGAGCATCTTGAATCTCAGACCAGAGTTCATCAAACATTGGGGTGTCTTTCAGGTGAACGAATGTAATGTATCAGGGTCTGGGGGGCATTGCAACCCCCCTTGTGACACTCTCTCAACTGTCACTAGTGTTGATGAGACCTTCCTCAATCAGATCACGAAGGAATCGACCATAAAAACCTTGCAACCAAGTGTATGCTTTGGTATCATAGATCTGCTGAAAAAGTGTAATCACCTCATCATCAGAATCCAGACCAGTTTCCTCAAACCGTAGCAGCAGATCGGTGTCAAGCATTGGTGAATGTTTCAGGAACGAATGTAATGTATCAGGGATCAGCGGCGTTTGGTGGTTTTCTGTGCCACTTTCACAACTGGCACATCGGTATCAACAACTGCCAGCAATTGAGTCACGATTGTATGCATGAAGCGCAGCACGGTTTGAATCACCTTGCGAACTTTTTCGTTGCCGTTGTTTTCTTTGTAAGCACGAACACTAAATTGTATAATGCCCACAATGATTGCGGAGATGGTAGCAACATTGAAAATCAGAGTTTGAATGAATTTGTCAGAAAAGAGTTTCATTACATTTGGGGTGTGGGAGGTTAAGTGTAGAGATCTCCTCAACCACGAATGTAGATTATCAGGATTTGATTGGGGTTGCAAGGGGTCTTGTGCCACTTAGGCGACTGTCACACTCACCTCTTTGATGTTAAGACCCATCAACTGGTTTGTGACACGATTGCAGACAACTTCGGTGGGGTTCTTGACTCTGGACTTCTCATACCAGAATGTAACGCAACCATCGTAAGTTTCGACCCGAACTTTAACTTCAGTCACGGTTGAACCTCAGGAACAAATGTGTGTTGAGAGGGCACGGTAATTGCTTTTACCTCAACCACATTTCCCCGCTTCTAGTTAGTTGTCGGGGTGGTTGGGAACCGCCTTTGCTTCTTCCCTCTCAACTTTTATAGTATGGCAGGGGATCACGAGATTCGCAACCCCCCCTGTGCCACTTACTCAACTGGCACAAGATATCTTGACGGTTGCCCTTTGGGTCTTTAAAGTTCCTATACCCTTCGGTTCAACGATACCAAAGGTATCTATAATATTTAAGATTTCTAGATCTTATTCTCAATAAGGAAAATCTTATTGAGACTCAATAAAAAAGATCTTATTGAGAATATAAACAAAACATATGTTCTCGCATATAAAAATGGGCGAGTTCACCAGGCTCGCCCACATATATCCACTGCCTATTGAATATAAACTACATCTCGACGAGGGTAACTTTATTTAAATGTGAGGCAAACCCATTCCTCATATAATATATCGTATATGTGATCTCGACGAGTTGTGTATATCGTATATGTGTGTATGTGATCTCGACGAGTTGTGTATGTCTCGTCGAGATCATCATATCATCTAGTCGAGATCCTACCAGTTCTTGTTAAACACGAACCCATCTTCGAAATCAAAATCATAACAAAGATTGCAGTTCCAGGTAGCATCCCAATCAACTACCACGAACGAAGGTGCATCAAACCCATAGATGTCAGCGGTAAACTCTTCGGCAAATGCTGCCTCAGAATCATAAGAACCCCGATAGGCATCTTCAAAATGACCCAGATCATTCTCATCATAGAGTTCCAGAAATGCATCAATTGCATCTGCACCATAACGATTGCAGAGTTCCTGATACAGTTCCTGATTCTCTTCGGAGATCTCATTCTCCAAAGTCTCATTGTTGATCAGACCCTTAACAGTCAGCAACTCAGTATAAAAGGCAGTATACTGAAGTTTGCCTTCGAGTTCATACCCACAGGCACGAACGATTTCAGACATCTTAGCAGGCGGGTTTTGTGCCTGCATCTCATTCACTTTGTTCAGCAGGGAAGAACCAGTCAGCATTGGATTGAAGAAAAGAATGGGAAAGGTTGAGGTTTGCCACCAGGCGAATGCCCAGTATACCAGTTGGCGGTGGCGGGGTGGTCTTAGTGCCCCCCTCAACCTGAAATCAATATATCAGGAATTTGAGAGAAGCGCAATCACCCTTGTGCCACTAGTCAGACTGGCACATACCCGAACTGATCAATCATAATATCCCGCACGTGCTCACGATCAAAACTATCACCACAGAAATTTGCACCTGATTGAATGTATTTAAAGGTCGCCTCAATGATATCATCATCAGTGGCACCCATATCATAAATGCCACCAGGACCATAGAAGGACCTGACATAACGAATGAATTCCATCATCACTTCACCTCCGCCAGCAACAGTTTGTGAATACGATCTGCTTCTTCCAATGTATCAGAATCCAGTCGATCCCATTCGACCCAATCATAGGCGGATCCTGCGGTTTCGTATGAACCATCAGGCAATATTGGAGCATACATCAGAACTCTTTGATTGTTTGCATCCAGAGTGTAGGTGCAATTGTTGAGTTTGGAAATGGCGAAAACCATTGGATTTCTTGTGAACGAATGTAGAATAACCCCTCACAAATATTTCTGCAAGGGGTTTTGTGCCAGTTTGGCAACTGGTTACTTATACAAATATCCCCCACTCCAATCTGCATTCTGAAACAACCATTCTCGTTGTTCAATCAAACGCAGATCATAGCGAACACCTTTGGCAGGAGATTTCCAACTGGCAGACTTATAAACCTCACCAGTCTTTTTATCAACAAAGCAATGCACAGAACGAGCACCACTAGAGTCAATCATGATGATCTTGTGATACTTACGACCAGACTCGAAGATATAATCATAACCTTCGGGAGCAGCATGACGCAGAGCATCACAGAATTGCCACACATACTTAACAACATTCAGTTGAAGAGTATTCACAGCATCACGCTCAGCACAGTAGGCACTGAAGTCTTTGGTGAGAAAAGCAGAAGTCATGAGATTTCTGAGGAACGAAACCAACATAATCCCTTACGGAATATTCCACCAGGGGTCTTGTGCCAGTTTCCTGACTGTCCTCATTCTCAATAACAAGAGTCTTATTGAGAATCAGAACCAATCTTATAACTGGCACATTACTCGAACGGATCGTACTCCTTTACCTTATAATGGAGATCTTCGCCTGGTTCGAGTTCCAATATCTCACGCCAATTAATATGATCTAGATCTAGATCATCATAACACATGATGTCGAGTGTAACCTGTACAATACGTTTCTGTGCAATCATGGGTATCTAGATGTGATGTGTAGATATTATATCATGCATAATGACGATAGGCAAGATCTTGATAATCGTGCCCGTCACGTGCATAATCCTCGTCGAGATCTAATGCACCTAGTACATGATAGTCTTCGAGATCTGCGTAATCATTAGTGTATGTGTAGTCGATGTCGTAATCGTCGTACATAGCTCGTCGAGATTGTGTGAACGCTTTCGTATTATATCATAAAAACTCGTCGAGATGCAATCTAGACTAAATAGAGTTCTCGTCGAGATTCATAGCAGTATATATACAAGCTCGTCGAGTTTTTATGATTCTCGTTATATCTCGACGAGATTCTATCACGAACTTATAAGAATGTCAAGATTTTATGATTCTCGTTATATCTCGACGAGATTCTATCACGAACTTATAAGAATGTCAAGATTTTATGAGTCTTGTGTGGGTCTGGAAGTATTTCGGCGGGCGGTGGACTTGACAAACTCCGCGTCTTATGATACGCTCGCTTAGCTTGCATAAGAATCAGACATTTATAAGCATTCAACACATAAGAATCAGACATTTATCAATATTCAACACATAAGATTAAATAGTGATAAACATTCAATAAATAAGAATCGAACAGTAATAAAAACTCAAAGAATACATAAAATATTCTCAACACCACATACACTTGATTCTCAATAATACAAAACTTATTGAAAATGTTATAGTACACACATATATTTAATAAAATATTAACTCAAAACAGTATTTTACACTACAGAATACAAAATTTATTATACCATGAAATAAAGCATATATACCATACAATACATAAAATGTAACAAAAATAATACCATACCATATACAATGGAAAGAGGAACCATCTATCTCATTTTGAATAAGAAAAACGGACACAAGTACGTGGGAAACACCACACTTGCAATGAATAAAGAATGGGCACACCACATAGATCGTTCAAAAAGAATGTCTTCTAAACCTCTACACAAAGCATTCAGAGAATATGGACTACACAACTTTATGATGAAAGAACTGGACGAATATGATAATACCAGTTTAGATGATAAACTTAATGAATGGATTGAAAAATATAAACCCGAATACAATCCTCCTCCTATTACTCCTGTAGTAAAAGAGATTCCAATAATTGAAAAAAAACCAAGAGTTTATTCATCACCACCACATCTCATACAATGGAATAAACAAAATAGAGGAAATGGTAAACACTTTGGATTAAAGATAAGAGGAAAGAATCTAGAGACTGGTCTATGTACAGACTATGAGAATGCAAGAGTGGCTGCAGAACAAATCACGGGTAATCCCAGAAACAACTCTAATATACTACTTGCCGCCAGAACAGATAGAATCGCATATGGTCACAGATGGCAGTTACTAGAAAACAAGAAAAAGAAAAAAGCAGTATTTGGTGTCAATAAAAAAACCGAACAAATTGAAGTTCAGTTTGAAAGTATTAATGCCGCTGTTCGTGGACTGAAAGGAACCGATAAACAAGGAATTCTAAAGAGTCTAAAAAATCCAAGACGTTATAGTTGGAAAGGTTACTGGTGGTACTTCAGTTAAAAATCGAAATTGTTTCGATTTCTTTGCATTCCTGAAGTTTAACTTGATTCCAGTCATTTCGATACACAAGAACACAGACATCATTCATACGATTATCTCTGATATCAATACAAACAGAGATATATTCATCACAAACAAATCGAACTTCACCCACCCAATCTTTGTATTGAACGATGATACCCTGAGCAAAAGATGTTTTCATACAAATGCATTTTCCAGTGAAATTCCCTGTGATCAGCAGTGAGAAAACTCAGAATGCATGATCGGGAACGGCACGAAGGCGATTTGGATTGTATCCTTCAGAGATTAGAAATTCAAGACGTTGTTTTGCCTGTTCTTTGGAAAGTTGAACATCCGTTGATTCTGTCAGTTCCCAACCATTGGTCGACAGTTCTTCAATACGATAAAGTTGTTCAGACATTATTTTAGTTCCAATGGAGCAGATGTTTTTGAAATTTTTCCTCTGAACATCAGATTGAAACTGAGTGTAATCCGAACATCATCATTCTTAAATGGCATTTCAGACTGATACACACAGTGTGGCAACCAGGAAGGAAAAATCAAAACATTTCCAGATTGAAAAGGAACCGTATAACGACTCATATTGAATACAGTCGATTCTTTATAGTCTGGTTCTAAAACCTGTGTAACAGATCGCGGATCAATGAATGTCGTACCAGCACAGTTTTCTGGTCCTTTCAGATGAATAATACCACTCAAATAGGAGTTGGGATGAATGTGTTGTACATGACTATAGGTTTCGGACGTCGAAAAATTTGCCCACATACTGGTAATATAGAGTTCATCATAAACCAGTTGATTGAACTGACAAATGCTTTCTCCCAGTTCAAGAATACCTTTACAAAAGTCTGACATTTCGTCCAGAAGATGCAGTTGATCTCCCTTACGCATATGAATTGTCGAACTGCTTGTGGTTTCTTGTTTTTTTAGAAAATAAACAATCTGATCAATTACTTCTGAAGTATTCGAAAAGTTTTTTTCAAATGATGTCACAAAAACTGGAGAAGAGAAGAGAGATAGAACTTCTCCGTTTGATTGTTGCCGTTGTTCTGTGTTTTCTTTCATGTCGTAAATGCATCGATAATACCAGATTTATACTCATCAACCAGTGCAAACTTCTGTGCCTTGACGATATTTGGCATAATCAGATTTTGATAGCGATCATCAAAACCATTTTCTTCCGCTAAGAGTTTGAATGCTTCTGTATCATTTTCGGCAATCAGAGAGATCACGCCACCATATTCAGAAGATGGAAACGGAACCCAATAGTCAACAATGTAAAGAGATTTCATCGGTATGTGTAAGTTACTTTTTGATTTTAGTATGATTATTTTTATTTGTCAACTGGTATTGTGCGAATCATAAGTCAAACAAACTCCTGAATATAATAGTCGACCGTAATCTCAAGTTCTGCCGCTTTTTGTTCATAATACTGATCGGCATATTGTTTTGCAACAGTCCAGGCACTATGACTGAACTGTTCGAGCTCGGCATGTTTCATAAAGTCTTGAAATGCGGTCATAGACTGTTGAATGTTTTCGTTGTTCATTTGTGATGAGGACAGTCGGGATGAAAAGTGTATGATGCACAGGCATCATATGCCCTGAACATCTCAGAATCACGGTGAATCAAAAAAACATTCCATCCAAGAATAAAAGCAATTCCAACAAGAATCAAATGGTACAGTTTCATAAATCAGTCCTCAGGATAGAGTTTCCAACCGTCAGGGCATATGCCCAGTTCTTCACAGCGCACCTCATAAACAATGCGCTTCAGCAGGCGCAGAGACATTTCCTGCTCAATTGTTTTTTGAATTGTGCGGCGCAGTTGTGCATCTGTGATGGTATCGGTGATCATCGGTGATTTCCTTGATTACCTCTGTATTATACAAGAAGAATCTCCTCATCACGAGTGTGCCGTGCCAGTTTGATGAGTGGCACATTCGATTCATTCATACATCAGAATGAAGGAGTCACATCATTTTTCAATAATATACTGGATCGATCCATTTGTTCAAATACCGTATAAAATTTATTGTAAAGTGCCGAAACACTTCCATATTCTCTTGCGATGATTTGCTCTTCGGGCAAATTTACAAGTTGCAGTGCAGATAGAATCACTCCAATTTCGTGTACATTCAGATTTACTTGTATATCAGTCATTTGTTTAATCCCAAGAAACGTCTTTTAAAGTTACACCAGGCATTACATATGTCCAACCATCTCTAGATGCCACATAATCCCACTTGTATTCGTATTGATTGTAGTTGTCCCAAGTCATATATCCAGCAGTTTTATCAAATCGCCCTTTGATGATTAGTTTAAACAAATTTGAAAAAATATTACGAGTGCGAAGACCTCCACCAGTTTCGCGGGTTTCAATTACCACACAAGTATCTTCAAAGATTTGACCTTTACTTTCTAGATGACAGGGAGTTTCATATCGAAATGGTTTGTAGATTTTGGATTCTTTAGATGTAAGAAATGTAGTTTGTGCAAATGTGGTTTTTCCCAATAGAAGTAATGCCACAATTAATAAAGTTTTCATCAATCAAATATCAGTAGAGTTTTTCTTTCTTGCCATATTCTATCATAAATCTTCGGGCAGAGTAAGCCTCAAACTGTGTGGCAAATGATGCGATTTTTTGCCCATTATCTGCCCAGTACAAATACCAGCGATTGTAAAACTGTTTAATGAGAATCGGCATCTTAGATTAGTAGATCAGATTAATCACTGTTTGAGTGACTCTAACTCCCCAGTTCATAAAGATAAAAAATGAGGAAATAAAAATGAGTTTGTCAGTCGTATTCATCGGGAGTTTCAATCAGGTGACCAGTGATAATACCAATAAAAATGGATAAAAAAAACCAAAAGAGTAAAAACACCATCATTTTAGTTGCAGACTGCACTACCAACTATACCACCAGTAACAACACCAAGTGGAATGCTCCACCAACGATCTGGTACACTTTTTGTTACTGCATATGCACCAAGTCCACCTAAAATTGATCCTAATGGTGCTGCCGAACAAGTTGGTTGTGCAACTGGTTGCATCACTGGAGTGGCATAATAAGAACCACCATTGTTGGAATGATAGTATGTTTGGTTCTTGCAGTTCGTATTGTATGCTTGCGTATTCACACCACCTTGCACATAGTTACCGTACTGATCATAATATCCAGGTGCATAGTTTTCATGATAAGTTCGACAAACCTGATAGATGTTTGTTTGTTGTGCTTTTCCAATAACAGGTGCAGAACACAACATTAAAGGAATCAGAATGAGTAGTTTTTTCATTTTTATGATGATTAATAAACAGTAATCTTCAAAGACTCTAGCAGCATCATCGCAAGTTCCATTTGATTATCTTCATCAATCACAGGAATGTTAGCATTTACAAACTCACTTGCAAGTTCGGCAAAGAGTTCAGTCGTTCGCTCATTTGCAAAGACAGATGTAGCAAACTCACTCTTAAAACCATCGCACAGAAGACGCAGAGACTTGGTGATGGTCAGTTCGTTGATGGTGTCGTTCATTGGGGGTGTTTTGATTACTTTGTTATTATAAGGCATCTGGGGTGCATTGAAGCACCCACTGTGCCAGTTCTCCAAGTGGTTAGCGGTCATTGGTTGATTGTGTATGTGCTTATTGTAGCGGCACCTAGGCACCGCTCAGAAAGTCAGTATGCCAGTTCCGAATCTGGCACCAAGAAGTCATCAGTTTCCATATAACCCATCCAATCTTGGGGATCAGACTCATAGATTGCAATTTCCCGCAGTTCGTCAATCAGTTCAGACAGATCCATAAGAAACCCTCAGATACCTGATTATTATAACAGAAAACCCGCTTTGTGGGTGAGTAGTGTGCCAGTTAGTTTTGTGGCGGTGGAAGTTGTGGTTTTGCTGCTTCTATGGTAGTTTTTTGTAAACTTGTCATACCTTGATTTAAGACATTAGCAATCGGAGTGAAACCAACAGTTGCAGCAATAATACCAAAAATTACACCAAAAATAAAGTTAAACATTACTTATTCATCAATATAAACATAATCGGGGTGTTTTGCTTTAAAAGCTTCTACCTGTTCTTCATTTTTAAGAAACACCGAAAGAGTAGTATTCGGATATTCTTTATAGTAATACTTTATGCGAATCATACCATTAATGCTCCAGTGGGAATTTCAACAATTTCAGGCAGTTTACTATCATCAAACTGATTCATATTATAGCACACCCATTCACCATTACGGAAGACATAAGCATACTCTTCACTATTATCAGGAAGAAGATACTCACACAGGTCAGCATCAAGGCGAGGAGGGCAATTCTCACCACGATAGGAATAATAATTAGGTCCATAAGAATAATTGGGTCCATAAGAACCGTCAGCACTATTATCCCAGCGGTCATCAGTCCAGCAGCAGGACATATCGCCACCATCAATCAGTTCAGCGGCAAGTTCTTTGCTATTGTAGTGAGTATTCAGGATACGACCCAACCATTCGGGATAACCATCATAATGATGATATGCCGACAAAATAGAACCGTCAGCGAGTTCAAGACCGATGCGGGAGCGGGTTGCCATTGGGGGCTTTTGTTGATTACCTCCATATTATAAAGGGTCCCCAGTGCCCTGAGAACCCCCTGTGTGCCAGTTTGTCAACTGTCCTCAATCTTCATATACTCTACATTCTGGTGCATCAGGATGAGTATCACAATAAAGTTCTAGTGGAGTAGGATCGTGCGAATCTTCTGGATGATTTTCTTTATATGATTTGAGTGCTTTTAACTCCTCTTCGGTATGTCTCCATGCTTGTGCAGAGATCATAGGATCATTTAAAAGATCTTCGTCTCTCTGAATGTGTTGATCGATATTATTCATTGCATTGTATTTTTATGATAAATTATTTATTTTTCATTCACTTAAAGCACTACCTCTCCAATTTTTTGGTTCAGGAGGATCACATTTACCTTCCCAAGACCTTACAAGCAATTCGGTGAATTTTTCCATTTTATTAGGATGAACATTGGCAGGATTGTCATTAATTGCTTCTTTTAGAGCAACAAGTTCATCCCATTCTTCTGTTGTCAGTTTTTCTGTGCTGGTTTTAGAAAGAGTCATAGTCCTCAAGTATGATTGTGTTGATTCTAACACTTACATTCATTATTATGTAGAAACTTAATGTTCTCTTTGGGATTGCTTAACATCTTGTATCTTATTCATTTCAGATTCATAAAATCTCATAATATCAGGTTCAAACTCCGAAAGGTGCCTTTGCAAACAAATTGCACCACTAACATTACATGCATATAATGTTGAGTTATAGTGGCAGGCAGTCCAAGTAATTGTTAGATACTTATAGAGTTCTGAATGTTCTTCTTTTTGTGGTTCTACGAGATCAATGAGTTCCCGTAGCATCTCCCGACTCATTAGGCGTTTCATTTTTATTCTCCAAGAAAGCCTTTAATTTATTTACATCTTGTTCAAGTTCTTGTTCAATTTTTTTATCGTGATAATAAGACCAAAGAGAATTGTGAACATCCATCAGATGATCAATCCAGAAACCAGAAGGATAGATTCCCAGTTCATTCATAAGACCACGATGACTGGTTCCTTCACTTTCTGCCTTACACATAATATAGCAGATTGCCTGAACCATATCAAGTTTATCAGACTCAGAAAGCATAAAATACTTTCCTACTGCTTTTTCTAGACTTTCTTGATGTGCCTTCTGCATTTCTTTATAAGCATCAGAATTCCACCATTCTTGTAGAGATTTACCAAGATTATTTGGTTTTTGTAGTTCTTCCGAACTTACTACTGGATTTTCTTCATTCATTGTGTTACTCTCCAAACATTGTGCCAAAGAAACCAGCATCTCCTGGTTTACGATTTTCAAGTTTATCTAAGAGTGCATCGGTGCTTTGTAGTGACTCAATACGATGAATAAGATCTGAAATGACACTACAAACCATCGGTCGTTCTTGGCGGGCAGCATACGCTAATGCATTACGCAGAGATGCTTCTGCTTCCTTCAAACTGTCTTCAACAGATTTAGATAGTGCCATCAATGTGCTCCAAAAAATAAAATTTGAATAAGTTTTGTTAATTCTATAATGGCAAAAAATGTACGAATTGTCATCATATCCCACATCTTCACTCTATAAAAGTATGGAAAAGAAACAAGATTTCCAAATAAACGACAATAGATTCCAATTTGAACGCTATTAAATAAAATTACTGCATATCCAATAATAAAAAATATATTACCAATAATTCTCAACCAACTAAGAACTGGATATTTTGGATGAATTAATTTATCACTATTCATTAAACTTCGTAATCTTTATTCCAGTCATTTTCATCAACTGGAGTTTCTTTTACTCTATTAACTTTTTCTAAGAAAAAAGACCCATCACCCCGATCAATCCAATAAACTTGATCACCTTCTTTTAAATCTTCTGCTTCAAGCAAATCATTAGGGAAGGTAACAAAGTATTCGCCACTTGGGCCATCAGCTTCAACAGGAAGAACCCATTTATTTTCTTTACCTTTTTTTGCTGAAGTTGTAGCATCACACATTGCATTCAGTTCTTCTTCTGTGTACTGCTGATGTTTTTCCCAGAAATCATTCCAGGCACCTTTATATTCAGATGAGGAATCATTTTCATCGCAGATTTTTTTTACTGGTTGATTACGATCATAATCATAATAATGTTCCGAATGATCTTTTTGTTCATTTGGAAAATTACTATTGCGATCTTTTCTTAAAAGACTATCTTTACCAACAATATCATCATATGCCCCAATATGTCCCTTACCATTACCATTCAACAGTGCAAGAAGTTCGTTTGCTTTTTGTGTCTGTGCTTTATAGGTATAATAGTTGTCCTGAACAACACCTTTAATCACATCATAGATTTCTTGTGGCGTTGCTTCTGTACTCATCGCATCATATAGAAAGTTCTCAACTTGTCCAAGTGAGTATTTTTTGTAGTCAGTCATGACATTGAAGTTCCTCTTTGATTGCTTGAATCTATCATAGCACAGATTTCATAACCTGTCCAGTCCATCCTTTGTAAGGTTTTTTAACTTTTCCAGTTATTCTATCCATCATTCTGCTGTAATGTAGATTATTATCCTTACAAAACTGTGTAAAATTATTAACTACAACCTCTTTACCAGAAATATGTTTTAGTAAATATGTATCTTTACATAAAGCATTGGCAATTTTCTTCCTAGTCTCTTTACTTGTTAGATGCCCTATTCTACTTTTGGACATTTTTTTTACAAGTTTCTTTAGTGTGTTTTTTAC
>Ga0214917_10006103_pt1 | contig 12648 bp, 28 predicted proteins | sample LL_1208_BB_MetaG_FD_177983 | JGI IMG/M metagenome (GOLD analysis project Ga0214917, IMG submission 177983) | Freshwater microbial communities from Lake Lanier, Atlanta, Georgia, United States - LL_1208_BB | ecosystem: Environmental > Aquatic > Freshwater > Lake | place: USA: Georgia | collected... | reverse complement strand
TGAGTTAGTAATTAATTAAGTTTAGAAAATGTTACTGAAAATTGGAAACAAGGGCGAAAAAAATATGCCAATTAAGATTAGAAAATTAGAAGTAAAAGAACCAGTATATGATTTGACAGTAGAAGACAATCATAACTTTTTTGCAAATGGCATTTTAGTTCATAATTGTTCGGAAATTATTCTTCCCACCAATGAAGATCGAACCGCTGTTTGCTGTCTTTCTTCACTTAACTTAGAGTATTACGATGATTGGAAAAATCACCCACAGTTTCTTCACGATGTTGCGGAAATGCTTGACAATGTTCTTCAATACTTTATTGATCATGCTGCGGATCCTATTGCTCGTGCTCGTTATTCTGCTGAGCGTGAGCGTAGTATTGGTATTGGCGCTTTGGGATGGCATGCTCTTCTTCAAAAAAAGAGTATCCCGTGGGAATCAGCCTTGGCTACTAGTCTCAATCGCCAAATTTTCTCAAAGATAAAGTCAAAACTTGATGAAGCAAATCTTGCTCTTGGCACAAGTCGCGGCGAAGCTCCTGATGCAGTAGGTACTGGCCGTAGATTCTCGCATATGATGGCGATAGCACCAAACGCGTCTAGTAGTATTCTAATGGGTAATACCAGTCCAAGTATTGAACCATACCGAGCCAATTGTTATCGGCAAGATACTTTATCTGGTGCTTATATGAATAAGAACCGGTATCTTGATGAGATTATTAAGAAAGAAGCTGAAGGTAAGAAGGAAGGTTGGTATGAGGACACTTGGTCTTCAATCATCGCCAATGATGGTTCAGTTCAACATCTAGAATGGATGCATGATTATATTAAAGATGTATTCAAAACTTCCATGGAAATTGATCAACGTTGGATTGTACAACACGCCGCGGATCGTCAAGAATACATTGACCAAGCCCAAAGCGTAAATCTATTCTTCCGTCCTGATAGTCATATTAAGTATATTCATGCTGTACACTTTATGGCATGGAAGAATAAGTTAAAGACTCTATATTACTGTCGTTCCGATAAGATTGCAAAGGCCGATAAGGTTGCCAAAAAGATTGAACGTGAAGTAATTCAAGAAATTGACCTAAAGGCGCTTGCCGAAGGTAACGAATGTCTATCGTGTGAAGGGTAAGGAAATGAAAAACAAACTAAAGTTAACAGATGACCGGAATTACTTTAAGCCATTTGCTTATCCTTGGGCATATTCTGCCTGGCTTAAACATGAACAGTCCCACTGGTTACATTCTGAAATTCCAATGGCGGAAGACGTAAAGGATTGGAAGAAGAAGTTATCACCCCAGGAAAAGCAATTCCTTACCAATATCTTTAGATTCTTTACTCAAGGTGATATCGACGTTGCTGGTGGTTATGTTAAGAATTATCTTCCATACTTTCCACAACCCGAAGTTCGAATGATGCTTCTTGGTTTTGCTGCGCGTGAAGCACTTCATATTGCTGCATATAGTCATTTGATTGAAACTCTTGGTATGCCAGAAAGCACTTATAATGAATTCCTTGAATATCAAGAAATGCGCGATAAACATGATTTCGTAAGTGATATCTCATCACGTAATGGTACTCGTGCTTCTACAGCAGAACATATTGCAGTATTTAGTGCCTTTACTGAAGGCATGCAACTATTCAGTTCATTCATCATGCTGTTGAATTTTCCACGCCATGGTCTTATGAAAGGTATGGGTCAAGTTATTACTTGGAGTATTGTTGATGAAACACAACATGCCGAGTCAATGATCAAACTATTTCGCGAATATGTTAAGGAAAATCCTGAGATTTGGAATGATGAACTAAAGGCAAAGATCTATACTATCGCTGAACGTATGGTAGAACTTGAAGATAAGTTCATTGATCTATCATTCAATGGTCTTGAAATGCGCGATTTAACCGCAGAACAAGTTAAGGAATACATTCGTTATATCGCCGATCGACGTTTGATTTCACTTGGTCTTAAGGGTATCTTTAAGCGCAAGAAGAACCCATTACCTTGGGTAGAAGAAATTATTAATGCTCCAGTTCATGGTAACTTTTTTGAACAACGTGTTACAGATTATGCAAAGGGCACATTAACCGGCTCATGGAATGACGTTTGGGCATAACATGAAGTTTAGTGATGAATATATAAATCATATTGCTAAACTTGCAAAAGAAGTTGAAGTTGAAGATCCAATTGATTGGGGGATCATACCAATTTCAGAAGATGTTACTTATCGAATGATGGCAACATCTGTTCTTGAGCAGTTTGGTGATATGACACAGCAACGAGATATTATGATTGCTACAATTGTTAAACTCGTTGTGGAAAATTTTATACTAAATTTAAGGTTAATGAAGAATGGCATCAAAGTTATTTAATTGTGAACAGTGCAATGCTTTTGGTAAAATCACTCTACGTAGTGAAGAATATGATGAAACCGATGTTGTGTGTTGTCCTATTTGTGGTTCAGACATTTCAGAAGTTGATGATGACTACGAAGAAGAAGAATGACATGGGTTTACCAGGGTCAAACTTTTGACTCTATACCAGAAGGCTATATAGCATTTGTTTATAAGATCACCAATCTAAACGATGGGCGGATGTACATCGGCAAAAAGCTTTTTTACTTTACTAAAACTAAAACTATTAAGGGTAAAAAGAAAAGGATTTTAGAAGAGTCTGATTGGAAAGAATATTGGTCTTCATCTGAAGAACTTAAGACAGATGTAAAAACTCTTGGGGAATCTAGATTTACCCGAGAAGTTTTGCATTTATGTAAAAACAAAGGTACTGCTTCTTATATTGAAGCACGAGAACAATTTGCAAATGAAGTATTAGAAAATCCAGAAAAGTGGTATAATGGATATATCGGATGCAGAATTCATAGAAAACACTTAAAATTATGATTAATTATCTAATGTTATTAGCGGCAATTGCCTTATCGGGTTCTGCCGCATATTACTCAATAGTTGGTTTAATTGCGATTTTCTCATCCGCGGTTATTCCAATTACAATTATGGGGTCGACCCTAGAAATAACTAAGCTTGTTCTTGCTTCATGGTTATACCGTAATTGGTCCGCAGTTCCAAAATTTCTTAAAGCATATTATGTATTTGCTTTAGCTGTTCTTATGGTTTTAACTAGTTTAGGTATTTTTGGATTTTTAAGTAAAGCCCATAGTGATCAAAGTCTTGTTAGTGGTGATGTCTTATCAAAGGTTGCGGTTTATGATGAAAAGATTAAGACATTAAAGGAAAATATTGATGCTAATCGTAAGATCCTTAAACAACTTGATGAACAAGTTGATCAAGTTATGGGTCGTAGTGACTCAGAAAAAGGTGCGGAAAGATCAATTGTTATACGGAAATCACAACAACAAGAGCGCACTCGTTTACAAGCAGAAATTCAAACTAACCAAAAAGAAATTAGTAATCTTATTGAAAGTAGTGCACCCATTCGAGCACAAGTTAGGCAAGTAGAAGCTGAGGTAGGTCCAATTAAGTATATTGCATCTTTGCTTTATGGTGATTCAATTGATCAAAACCTTTTAGAGTCTGCAGTTAGATTTGTAATCATTATGATTGTTGTTGTATTTGATCCACTCGCAGTTTTAATGCTTATTGGGGCAAATTGGGGTTTAGCGAATCAACATAAAAAAATTGAAGAAGTAAATAATTCCAAAGAAGAAGTAAATAACACTGAAGACGACAGCGAAGTATGGGATGATTTTTTTAATGAAGAAGATTTAGTAGAAGAAGTTGAAATTGAATCTCAAGATTTATTATCAAAAACAATTGTAGAAGAAGTTGAAGAAATTCAACAAAAGAAAACTATTGAATACGATTCATTAGGCCGCCAAATAACTCCAAATAAAAAATGATCATTTTATTTCTGTTTTTATTACTATTTCCAAGTTTAGTAAATGCAAATCAAATTGATGAAAAATGTCCTCAATTTGTTGTTTGGGGTGCACCAATTAGTAGTCATAAACAAATAAAACATCTTTGTAGATCTGGATATGCAAATGAATTTAATTTCAATTATAAGTTATCAAATTATGTATTAGAAAAGGTAACTGTGTCTGGAGTTTCTGGAAAAGTAGTACGTAAAAATGATTTTCGTGAAGACACTGATATTCCTGTAGAATTTCGAACAAAGAAATATGATTATATTAGAACTGGTTATGACCGTGGACATTTAGCTCCTGCCGCGGATTTTACTGATGATATTAAAAAAATGTCAGAATCATTTTTACTTTCAAACATTGCTCCGCAATATCCATCAATTAACCGCGGTGTATGGAAAAAGATTGAGGAATGGACTAGAACAATAGCAATTAAGTACAATGAAGTTTATGTAATTACTGGTCCTATTTTTAATACAAAAAAATATGATCAATCTCCTGTGCTTAGAATTCCAGATTCATTTTATAAGATTGTCATTGAGCCAAAGCAAGAAAAAATTATTACATTTATTGTTCCAAATTCTTATACAGAAAAAAATGAAATTACTGATTTCATCTCAACGGTATCAGATGTCGAAAGTAAAACCGACATTAATTTTTCTCCACAAATACCAAAACAACTAGAACTGCTTGAAAAAAATAAATCATCAATTGACACTTGGTAGTGTACATTAATTAGTACTAGTGATATTATTACTACATGATGAATATGAATACAATTATTAAGTGGACAGCAACAGCAATTGTTTTGTCTGGTGCAACATTAACTAGTCTAAATATCTATCCGTACAACATTTATGTTTTAAATGTTGGAACTAGTTTGTTTTTGCTTTGGTCTATTAGGGTTCGTGAACCTGCTATGATTGCGGTTAATGGTGGTTTATTACTAATTTATTTAATTGGTTTACTTGTATGAGGTGATTATGTCTAATATTGAATTGATTGAAGGCGATCTCACAGCTTCATTTTCAATTAAAGAAGAAGGGCAGTATGTTTTATTTACTGCTTCAACCGAAGTAAAAGAAGTTGATTCCCAGGGATCTAAGCTTCGCCTTTTTATGCAAAAAGAAAACTTTTCAAAGTTTGTTGATTTTCTAACCACAAATAGGAGCTCCAATGAAGACCGATGCTAATTTTCGAATGACTAAGCTTGATAAGATCCAACTAACAAATGCTTGGAATAACCCAAGGCGCGTAGGTCTGCATGAACAACTAATTATTGCACAAGTTGAATATGAACAATGGAAGAAGCGTTCATTTTCAAATAAAGTAGAAAAGAATGATTGATCAATCCAAAGTTTATATTGAGTTAAAGTCTCGTGAGGTAAAAATTGAATTTACAAAGAAAGATGGAACTCAACGATCAATGTTGTGCACTCTTAATGAAGCAGTCATTCCAACCGAAAAGCTTCCAAAGTCCAAAGAAGAAACAAGTGATTCCATTTCTTCTGAAACCTGTCGCGTGTTTGATGTTGAAAAGCAGGACTGGCGAAGCTTTAGATGGGACAGCGTGACTGAAGTAGTTTAATTTGCATATGTACATTAATTGACTAATTGGATATAATTACTCTATTAATAGAAAACAGGAATACAAATGTCTAATACTGAAAAGCGAATTGCCCGTATTGAGCGTGCACAGCAAGCATATAAAGGTATTGGTGAACCGATGATTCGTGAAGATCATTATGCTATTGACATCATGCGCGCTCTGAATTGGTATCGTGCCAATGAAGAAAATAAGACTATTACTAAGTATGGTCTTGAATTTCTTAAGAAGAACAATAAGACCCAATACGTTAAGTTCTTCAATGAAGCCGCAGATTGGGAAACTAATCAAGTTGCAATTCTTATGCGCCTGGCATTTCGCAATCAATATCTAGATTCAACTCATCTTAAGCTTATCGATACTCGCCTTGAAGAAATCAAGGATAAGTATACTAAACTTCAAGAACAAGTTAAGGTAGAAGAAAAGCCTGTGGTTCCAGTAATTAGTGTTCAAGATCGAGTACTTGAATCGGCAAAGACATTTGCGGCCGAGATCGATGCTGAAATTGACAACTTCATTTCTAATAAGACTTCGGACTTTTCAACTAAGACTTTTCTGCTCAAGAATAATATTTCTGGTCAAGTTGCAAAGAAAATTAGTGAATTTTATATTGAACTAAACAATGAACTCCAAGAAGCAATTCTAGGTGAAGATGAACAACTAGTTGAAGGTTATTCACACTTTACTAAAGCACAACTTAAGAAGTTTCAGTTGTTTGTTCAAAGTATTATTGCTGATTGTGATCAACAAATTGTTCGGGCAAAGTCTGCTCGAGCTCCTCGTGCTAAGAAAGAAAAGGCGCCCGGTCTACTTGTTTCGAAAATGAAGTATATGTTTGAGTTTCCGGAACTTAATCTTAAGAGTATTAACCCAACTGAAATTATCAAAGCCGATGAAGTTTGGGTATATAATACCAAGACTCGAAAGATGATTGTGTATCGCGGTGAGAATGGTCCAGTGCTTTCAGTTCGTGGTACTACTATTCTTAACTATGATACCATTACTTCTGAAGCTAAGACACTTCGAAAGCCTGAAGACTTCTTTAAAACTCAAATTGGCAAGCGCCCATTGAATGCGGCATTTAAGACTATCAATTCAAAGCCAGCAACTCCAAATGGTCGAATCAATCATGACACGATTATTGTGGCGGCATTCAAATAAGTATAAATATTTTTATTTAAACTTATGCTTTCATTTAAAGATTTTTTAATTCTTTATGAACATGTTCTTTCAATTGGTCTAAATCCAGAACATGAAAAACATCGTGAAAAACATCGTGATATGATTAAAAAGTCATATGAAAAGATTGGTGGATATGGCGGAGAAAAATCAGGTTCTAAAGAAGAATCAGATAAAATTCATCACGATATTAGTCATTCAATGATTAAAACTATACGAAGAAATGGTAAACTTACCGCGGTAAATCTTTATAAAAGTAATAGAGGTCGTAAAAATATAGCAATTGCTACTGATGGCACTGATCAAGGTAAGACTGATATTAAAAAGATCAAACATGAAGATATTAGACATAAAAGATCTTGGGGCGAATATTCCGGTGCAGCAGAACATATTCAAAGAAAACTTGGTGCACCTGTTATACCAAATACTAGAACAAAACAATTAATTGGTAAAGATATTGAACCAAATGAAAATGGTGAACATTATACAAGAACTATTGGTACAGAAAAACGTAAAAAAGTTATTTTAGGACATCCAAAAGATCAATAGTAATGTACAAAAAATAGACACTATTGTATAATTACATTATGAAAAAGGTGATTATTTATTTCCATGGTTACGGTTCTTCGGCAATGTCAACCAAAGTTGATACGCTTAAGGAACACTTTCCACTAACTTATTCCTATGACATTGATGCTGATCCTTCAGTATCACTAAATAGTCTTAACAAAAATATTGATGATCTTCTTCTTAGTCATAAGTATTTGAATGATGAAGAACTTTTATTGGTTTTTGTTGGCACTTCACTTGGTGCTTGGTATGCAGAACGTCTAGGTTTAATGTACAAAGCAAAGATGGTTCTTGTGAACCCTTGCTTTAGTCCTTCAAAGACTCTCTTAGAACTCGGTCTTGATAAGTCAATTGCCGACAAGTATGATGATATGTCTTTTGATGGCGATTCAATTGTAATTATTGCTGAAGACGATGAACTTATTGATTTTTCTCCTATTTTGGATAAGACATCAAATAAGTTGATAAAGTCTAAAACTGGTGGCCATCGCTTTAATGGTGAAGAATTTAATTTAGTAATTAATCACATTAAGTCTATTATATGACAAAACAAGAACTAGATGGTTTACTTTTTGCAATTATGGGATCTACTACTCTAGTAAAAAAGTGGTGGAATTCTCCCAATGAAGCATTTGACCAACAAAAGCCGGTTGATGCGTATAATCAAATGCCTGAACATGTTGAACAATATATCCTTTCTTTTATTAAGAGATAATTAATCATGATTAAGTATTGTGTAAATTGTTTATATAATGTCAATGAACTTTGGTGCAGTTCGCCAAAGAATGGAATTAGTCTTGTTACTGGTGAAGCAAATATGGTTTTTGCTCATACTTCGCGTAAAGATAGTTCACAGTGTGGTATTCGGGCTATGTACTTTCAACCAAAGAAAATTGTACTTGAACAACCTAAGTGGAAAAAACTGTTTACAAAAATTATGAAGTAGTATACAATGTAGCTATTATATGAAAACGGTGAACTAAAATTATTTTAATTGATTATTCTCAAGTAGCTTTGTCTAATATTTTTATGTTCCAAAAGGAACTAAAACAAAGCATGAGTGAAGACAATCGTGCCGCTGCCGAAAATATTATTCGGCATGCGGTTTTATCTACAATTAAGTCTTACCGAAAAAAGTTTGGCCAAGAATATGGCGAAATGGTCATTGCCTGTGATGGTCCAAATTATTGGCGCCGCGACTTTTATCCACAATACAAAGCAAATCGAGCTAAAGCTCGTGAAAAGTCTGATCTTGATTGGAGTTTAGTCTTTGATTGTCTTCATGCTTTGAAGCAAGATCTAAATGACCACTTTCCATATAAGGTACTTAATATAGATAAGTGTGAAGCCGATGATATCATCGCCGTGCTCACCTCATGGTCACAAGATAATAATTTAGTTCAGACAGGCCTTGTTGAAACTCCACAACCAATTCTTATTCTTTCATCTGATCACGACTTTGGACAACTTCAAAAGTATACAAATGTCCGTCAATGGTCACCAATGCAAAAGAAGTTTGTTATTGAAAAGCAACCTCTTAAGTATGTAATTGAACATACCGTACGAGGTGATTCTGGTGATGGTGTTCCATCAATTTATTGCGCAGATGACTTTTTTGTAAATAAGGAACAATATGGCAAAGCCCCCTCCGTAACTGCCAAGAAACTTGCTCTATTTCTTGATAATGGTTTTGATGCTTGTCAAAATGATACAGAACGACGCAACTGGCACCGTAATCAAACTCTTGTAGATTTTAATTTCATTCCCAAAGAAATTAAAGATTCTATCGTGAATACATATACTACTAAGACTATTACTGGTGATCGTAATTCAGTCTTTAATTATCTTGTCAAGCATAAGTGTCGGATGCTGCTTGATTCAATCGAGGAATTTTAATGCATAAGTATATCCCAGAGGTTTTGGCTGAAATTAATAATGACCCAAAGACTATTGAAAAATTTAAAGGAGATGGTGCACTAAGTCTTCTATTTAAGCATGCCTTTGATCCATCACAAAAGTTCTTATTGCCAGAAGGAGATCCTCCTTACAAGGAAGATCCTGCTCCAATTGGAATGACACCTGCAATTCTTAAGCAAGAATTAAAGCGTCTTTATGTTTTTTGTCGGGCTGATCTTACCGCTGTTCGCCGTGAAGATTTGTTTATCCAACTTCTTGAAAGTGTTCATCCAACCGAGGCAAAAGTTGTTCTTGCCGTAAAAGACCAAACTCTTGATAAGCTTTATCCTAACGTAACACATAAGTTGGCCTATGAAAATGGATTTGTGTCTGTGCCACCGGTTGAAACAGTAAAAAAATCAGAGCCCGTCTCGGAAGAAGTAGTGATGGAATTTCCAAGGCGGGGCCGGCCAAAAAAAGTAATTGGCCAAAATTAAAAGGTATACGTTTATTAATAAATAAACTAATTAAATTATGAATATTAGAATTGAATTACTAGTTGGTTTTGTTTTAGGATTTGAATTGTTTTTTGAACAACAGGCCGCAACTTTAGAACTTGGATTTATTAGAGTTCTTTTTGATTGGGAGAACTAATAATGTTTGAAGAATCAATAAAAGAAGCAATAACAAAACTTAAACATTTGCAAAGTCTTCAAGAAAAAATTGATGATGAAGATTTTGATGAAGTAATTGATTTATTGCAAATTGCGTTAAAGATTGCTTCTAAGTCTCGTAAGCCACTAAATGACGATGAAGCAAAAGAAATTTATAAAAAGCTTAGGCCGGGTTGGAGACCACTCGACTTTGTGAGACTAGTTGAAAAGCAGCATTCAATCACTTAAAAATATGCAAGTATATCTTGATATGGATGGTGTTCAAGCAGATTTTTTTACAGCTTGGGCAAACTTATTTGGAAAGTCACGATATAAAGAATTAGGTGATCGTGCAGCAAGAGAAGAGACTATTAAGGATCTAAATAGTCGAGGTGAAGAGTTTATTGAAGAATTCTTTGCAACTCTGCCGGTGTTACCAGGTGGTCAGAGACTTATTGCCTGGTTGAATGAAAATAATATACCATTTACTGTATTAAGTGCTCCTCTTCGTGGCAATGAGCAAGCATCAATCCGGGGAAAAAAGATATGGCTTGATAAATATAATCCCGGTAGCAGTGCAACTGCTATCTTTGATTGCAATAAAGAAAAGTATGCTACATTAAATGGAGTAAATATTCTTGTTGATGACTATAAGCCATATATTGAGCGGTGGAGTTCTAATAGTGGTATAGCAATTTTATATCGAGAACATAATATTAATCAAGCAATAGAACAGATATCAAAGTTATTTCAATTGGAGGTTGTATGAAAAAGTCTTTAGTTTTAGCAAGTCTTATTATTTTCACATCAAGTCCAGTTTATGCCGATGATTTATCGCCATTATTTGGTTCTGTTATTGGTGGTGTACTTGGTAGTCAATTTGGGAGTGGTACTGGTCAAGCAGCAATGACCGCTCTTGGTGCAGTAGTTGGCTATCGTGCTGGATCTACCCAAAGCATTAACACAGTGTATGGTCAAACACACATTCCAACTTATAGTCCAACATACGCTCAACAAGGTTTTTATAGTAACCCTTGCTCCGGTGAGATGTACTATGAAGGTCGATATGATCCACAGCTAGCTCAGTCATATTGCCGTGGTCGCCAAGAATATCTTCGTAATCAGCGTGAACAAGAACTATTTAATGCTCGCCAACGTGGCATGGCTGGAAATTAATTTGCTTTAACGTATGTACATTAATCTGCTTTCATGGTATAATGACTCTATAGTGATTAAGGAGTTATACCATGAAAGCAGGTCGTTTGGCAATCCGTAAGACTGATGTTCAAGTTGCAAAGAACATGTGGGTTTCAATGGGTGCTATGTACAATAAGAAGTATGCTGAAAATACCCAAAAGATGGTTCAAATTGTTCTTAAGCATATCGATGCTATCAAGGAACAACTCGATGTTTCAAATCACGTAGCAATCCGGATTTGCCCGATTCGTAAGAAGTCTACTGCTGGTCGATTCCTAATGGAATCAAAGGTTGTTGAACTTTCCTGTAAGTGGGAAGATACTCTTGAAGTTCTTAGTCATGAACTAGTTCATGCTGAACAAGATCACCAAGGGCGACTTGCTAAGATTGGTAATAAGCCAATTTGGAATGATGTTGTTTTTAAGAACTTCAATCCTAAGGATTATAAGGAATATCGCAATCTTCCTTGGGAACAAGAAGCTTTCAATCGGCAACTTGAGATTGCTGATGAAGCAGTTCGGATGGTTAATTATTATCAAGATGGATTTTGTGGAAGCTAATATGAGTTATCATATGTTTTGGAAAGTTTATTATAATAGTAGATGGTACTACTTTCCTACTTGGAGTAAATTAACTAAGTTTTGTGAAGAGTACAATATTGATAAAAGTCAAATAAAAAGTACATAAGCTATGTACATTAATTAACTAATTAAGTATAATATCCTTATAGTTAATAAACAAGGAAATATATCATGATGAATCCAGTATTTGATCAGTTTACCCAAGCAGTTAGCGATTATGTTGCAGTGTATCCTGACAAGAATCTTGGTCATGCATGTCTGCTTGGTAAGTTGATGGCATTTATGGACTTCAATCTGTCAGAAGAACAAATGACTAGGTTGATCGTTTCTCTTGAAAAAGAAACTATTCAGAAAACCGTACAGTAAACAACGGAGTATATTATGCGTAAGATGGCTCGTATTGTTAAGATTGAAGAAGTTAAGAGTATTCCCAATGCTGACAAGATCTCTGCTTATCGCGTTGGTGGTTGGTGGGTGGTCAGGCAATGAGTCTATTATTCGTGCATTAGAAAACAACAAGCATTGGATTTGGACTATGAATTGGGTGCAAAGCCGCCGTGGTGGTCATTACATTTTTGAACTGAAGGAATTTGATGATGAATGATATTATTCGTGAAAAGTTTGAAGACATTACACTAAGGAGTTTTGCGGGTGATGATGGATGTGTTTATGATTATCAAAACGAAAAACGAATTTGGTCAAGAAAACCAAATGGTGAATATGTTTCAGGTAATGTTGAGGATCATTGGCAGACTTTTCAAGAAGGCTGGCTAGCAGCTATCGAATACTTGACAAATAAGACCAATTCGTGTTACAGTGATCTTGTTAGTGACGGCGGAATGGACCCAAGATGATTGAAAATGAAATCATCAGAGTTAAAATTAACCATCTAGATTTTCTTAAATATACTTCTGATGCCGAGACACAATTTGGTTTTCGTATGCAACTTAGAGAAGCCGGTATTCCTCTAGGTCCTTGGGGTACAAGTACAGTCACTAAAGGTACTCTGACATGGTGGGATAGTGATTTATATCGTATAGTGGAGTGGAAACCGTGAGTGAAGAAGA
>Ga0214917_10006102_pt1 | contig 12648 bp, 10 predicted proteins | sample LL_1208_BB_MetaG_FD_177983 | JGI IMG/M metagenome (GOLD analysis project Ga0214917, IMG submission 177983) | Freshwater microbial communities from Lake Lanier, Atlanta, Georgia, United States - LL_1208_BB | ecosystem: Environmental > Aquatic > Freshwater > Lake | place: USA: Georgia | collected... | reverse complement strand
GAGGGCCTGTTGGAGTTTCTCGGCCTGCTCGAAGAGCTTGTTGTAGCGGGTGTTGAGGTCTTCGCAGTCGGTGGCCAGCTTCTTGTATTTCTCGATGGTGTCTTTGTTGACGGCCACGGCGCTCACATAGGCTTCATTCAGTTTCTTCATGCTCTCGTTCTGGGCCTTGATGTCGGTCGCCATCTTGTCGTAGGCGGCCTTGTAAGCGTCGCCCTGCTTGGTGGCCCGTTCCCACTTCACCGTCATTTCCGAAAGCTCGCGCTTGGTGCGGCTCAGTTCGACCTTGTTGGTCTTGTCTTGCTCGATGAGCCGCTCTTTGAGTTGCTCGACACGCTTGAGCTCTTCTTCGACGCGTTTGCCGGTCACCTCGACTTCATGCTTCTGCTCGTTGAGGCCATTGATCTGCTTGTTGCGCTCGGCAATTTGCATGCGGAGATCGGCGTCCCGATACCACTGGTAAGCCACCAGACCGCAGAGTCCGCAGGCCAAAGCAATGAGTACGGCGACCCCGGCGGATGCACGGATCCGGTTCCGGGAAGAGACAATTCGGGATTGCATGATGGAAGTTTGGGTTGGCAGGACCTCCTGCCGAAGCAACGCTGCAGACAGAATTTGGGTTTGTCAAAGTCTCGGGGTTTGTTCCGACCAGTTCCTGTTGGCTCATCACACAAGCGATCCAGACGGGCTCATCGCCAGGGGATCAGTCGGGGTGGCATTTGTTTTCAGGTGATGAGTCGCTTCCAGCCAATCCTTCGATTGGGAGCGATGGATGGATCCCGTCGCGGAGCCGCATCGAAGGGTCTCCGGACTTTGCAAGTGCTGCTTTGGATCCCACTGTTCGGCCTGTGAAGAATCGAGGCGTGTTTCGGCCGGTCGTATTGACCGTCGCCGGGTCCGACAGTGGGGGCGGGGCCGGTATCCAGGCCGATCTCAAGGTGTTTGCGGCTTTGGGCGTCCACGGCACCACGGCGATCACTTGTCTGACGGCCCAGACACCCGCCGGAGTCACCGGTGTCCACGCGGTGCCGCAGGCGTTCATGGAGCGTCAGTTGGAGGCGCTGATGCGGGAACTGCCGCCTGCTGCGGCCAAGGCCGGCATGCTCTTCAATGCCGGCATCATTCGGATCGTTGCCGAGAACTTCGCCCGTCATCGGGAGATTCCGTTGGTGGTGGATCCGGTGATGATCGCCACCAGTGGAGCCCGCCTACTGCGTCCGGATGCCCTGCGGGCGCTGCAGGACCGCCTGTTGCCCTTGGCTGCTCTGGTGACACCGAATTTGGATGAAGCAGCCGCGCTCTTGGGACGGCCTCTGCGTTCGGTGGATGACCTGAGGTGGGCCGCACGCGGCATGCATGGGCGCTGGGGTGTTCCCGTGCTGGTGAAGGGAGGGCATCTGCGGGATACGCCCCAGGCCACGGACATCTTTTGGGACGGCCAGGAAGAACGGGTCTTGCGGGCGCCGTTTGTGAAGGGGGTTTCCACCCACGGCACGGGTTGCACGTATTCGGCAGCGATTGCCGCTTTCCTGGCTTTGGGACACCCGCTGCCTGAGGCTGTGGAGCACGCCAAGCGACGGATCACCCAGGCCATTCGTCGCAGCACCCGTCTCGGCCCCGATGGTCGATACGAAGCGCTGTTGCCGGGTTGATCAGCGATGATGCACGAGGCTGTCGGAGCCGACGGCCCAGAGGAATCCTCGGCTCAGCATTTCCAGAAAGACCGGGTCCTGGAAGGTGGCGTCGGAATGGCCGAAGGTGGTTCCGAAAACCCGGGCCTTACCGAAGTCATTGACCCAAGCCACCGGGTAAGACTTGCCATCGGCTTCGCTGACCGAGGTGGCCAGTGGTGTGGCACCGGGCCACATCTTCTCGATGACGTAGAGCTCATCCTTGGGGCTCACCCAGTCTTCCGGCATGCCCTTCAAAATGGGATGCTCCGGGGCCACCTTCTTCACCGGGTATCGGCTCTGGTGATCGTGCCTCCGACTGGTGACTCCCAGAAACTTCCGCCACTCGTCGATGCTCGCGGCTCGGTAGGTATGCATCGCGCAATGGATGGCCACCGCGGGAACCCCCGCCTCGTGGGCCCGGGTGATCCGCCGGATGTAGTCCGGGGATTGTGTGTCGGCGAAGCACTCGTTGTGGACCACCACATCGAAGCCCTTGGCCCAATGGGGCTGATCGTAGAGAGCGATCTCGGCTCGAGTCCCGGAGCCGCCTTCGCTGATCACAGTCCACTCGACCCGTGCATGCCGGGCCACGGCATTGGTGAGAGAGAATGTCTGCAGCGCATAATTGTGGCAGCAGCCACCGGTGATGAGCAGGGCGCGGATCGGCCGTTTTGTGGACACGGTGGAATGCCCGGCACAACCGGCTAGCAGCAGCAGGAGCAGACCGAAAAATAGAGGTTGGAGACGCATTTCCGGACCCTGCGGAGAAGCGACAGCTCCGGTCAATCATCGGCTCGAAAACTGAGCCACACCAACCCCTTAGGCCGGGTATGAAAAAGACCCTGCCAAAAAATAAATCATCAAAAAGCTCAGGTATTCTCAGTTATTTCCGATGACATAGGTGTCGCAAGACATCGGATACCGGAGGCCGAAAAAATCTCCGGAGGGCTCAGCAATGAACTGATGGACGCCCCCCAAGGATGGGAAAGTTTCATCAGCGACAAGGATGTCGCGAGCAAACAAGTGATCCCCGACAGGGGGTCGAACTCACGGATAGAGTTATGATCATCAAGACAAACATCTCAGCGCTCACTGCCTCCCGCAACCTCCTCGAGACCCAGGATTCCCTGTCTCGATCCCTCGGCCGGCTCTCCTCCGGCTCCAAGTTGGTCAACCCCTCGGACAACGCCGCCGGGTTCGCGGTTGCCATACGCCTCGATGCTCAAATCAGCCGCATCGGCGCCGCCAGCGACAACATCGGGAACGCTCTGTCGTTCTCGCAAACCCAGGACGGCTATCTGAAGAAGGTGGCCAAGGCTTTGGATCGCATGGGCGAGTTGTCCATGCTGGCTCAGGACGGCACCAAGAGCGACATCGACCGGAGTCTGTACAACAACGAGTTCGTCAACTTGCAGAACTTCGTCACGAGCAGCTCCACCCGCGACTTCAATGGAGTGAGCATGTTCGGGGGCAACACCATCCAGGTGACGATCGACAGCGAAGGGGCCGGTTTCACGTATGCGGCGATCGATCTGACGACGGCCACCTTCACCACTGCGACAGCAAGCACGACCAACATCACCACGACCACCAATGCGGTGACGGCCCTCACTCGGGTGAAGAATGCCATCAACACACTGGCTTCCGAGCGGGCGACGGTGGGTGCCAATCAGGCGGCCCTGAACATGTATCAGGAGCAATTGGGAACTCTCAAAGACAACTTGTACGCCGCCAACAGCCGCATCAAGGACATCGATGTCGCGGAGGAGAGTACCAACTTCGCCAAGTACAACATCCTGGTCCAAGCCGGCACGGCGATGTTGTCTCAGGCCAATTCCAGCTCGCAGAGCGTCCTCCGACTGCTCGGCTAATCCGGCGGGTTGATGCGGTTCGGGGTGGCGGGATGAGCCTGCCCTTGTTCACCACCCCGGCCGCTCCGCTCCGTCTCTCCACTGCGGATTCGTCCGCAAGTTCCAGGTCCAGGTTCAACGCCCCTGATCAGCTTCACTGATGGCTGCGAACCCTGAACGAATGTCGCAAACCCGATGTAGGGCCACGAGTTCTTCCCACAAACCACTTTTCTCCGTCGTGTGACGGATGGCGACAGCCAAGCGGCCGGTCGCTGAAAGAACCGGAACGGGTTCCAGGAGGTCACCCGATCAATCAAGACCTCCGGCGGCAAGGATGCCGTCTTGCAGTATGAAAGAGCCCCGGAGACGGGGCGACTTCAAGGAAGGAGTCAATACTATGGTCATTAACACCAACTACTCAGCACTCGCATCATCCAGGCAACTGGGCGATTCGCAGGGGCTGCTGAATCGTTCGCTCGCTCGGTTGAGCTCGGGTTCCAAGTTGATCAACCCGTCGGATGACGCGGCCGGCTTCGCCGTCGCCGCGCGATTCGACGCTCAGATCAACCGGACCCAGGCCGCCAGCGACAACATCGGGAACGCCGTGTCGTTCTCGCAAACCCAGGACGGTTACCTGAAAAAGGTGGCCAAGGCCCTGGACCGCATGAGTGAGCTCTCCATGCTCGCTCTGGATGGAACCAAGAGCGACGTCGATCGCTCCCTCTACAACAACGAGTTCCAGAATCTTGGAGCATTCGTCAACTCGACAGCGACCCGTGATTTCAACGGTGTCAGCATGTTCGGTGGTGCGGGTCTCAGTGTGACCGTCAACAGCGAGGCTCAAACGAACTTCGCCTACACCGCGATCGACCTGACCTCCGCTTCTTACACCAGCGCCACGAGCTCCTCGTCGGTCACGACGACCGCCAATGCGACCACCGCGTTGGCCAACGTGAAGGGCGCCATCAATCGGTTGGCCACCGACCGTGCGACCGTGGGTGCCAACCAAGCCGCTCTGAACATGTATCAGGAGCAATTGGGTGTGTCGAAAGACAACCTGTCCGCCGCTGCCAGCCGCATCAAGGACGTGAACGTCGCTGACGAAAGCACGAACTTTGCGCGGTACAACATCCTGGTCCAGGCGGGTACCGCAATGTTGGCCCAGGCCAACGCCAGTCCGCAGTCGGCCCTCCGTCTCTTGGGCTAAGCCCAGCGGATGGTTCGGTCCTGGGCGCGCCGCTTCGGGCGCGCCTAGGCCGGGAGGAGGGGAGAAAATTCCCCTCCTCCTGCCCCGGATCGGAACTTCGCAGATTCAGAAGGTTCCGGATCAAACCGGGGTTCGCCAAGAATGGAGGGACAAGGACGCAGCAATCAGTCCGCAGGACAGATCGGGAGAAATCTCTCGGAAGTCACTCGGATCGGCAGGCCCGAAGGTTTTCAGGCAAGTTTCATCACGGATCTTTCTGCGGATTGATTCCTGCGTCCAAAAATCTCAAACAATTCCCCGGAAGGGCTTCGGCCCTCCGGGGTTTTGTCTACAAAAAGACTGCCCGGTTGCCCATAGCGATGAGCCCATTGCCCGGTCGCCATTCACTCGGACCCTCCTCGAAAGCCCTGAAAATGCCCTGAAAACCCTTGGCCCTGTCGGGGTCGACCGATAGCTTGCCGCCCCAGATCATTTTTTTATGGCCAAACTTTCGATCCGCGACCTGAACGTCACCGGCAAACGCGTCTTGATGCGCGTCGATTACAACGTCCCGATGGAGGAGAAGGACGGAGTGGTGGTGATCAATGACACCACCCGCATCAAAGAGACCCTGCCTACCCTGGAACTGCTGATTTCCAAGGGGGCTCGGATTATCCTGGCAGCCCATCTGGGGCGTCCGGACGGCAAGCGGGAACCGTCGATGAGCCTGGCTCCGGTGGCCGTGCAGCTCGGCAAGATGATCGGTCGCCCAGTGGCCTTTGTGGACGAGACGGTCGGTGAAAAGGCCGAGGCCGCCGTGGCCGCCTTGAAGGATGGCGAAATCCTGGTCCTCGAAAACGTGCGGTTCCAGTCGGAGGAAGAAGCCAATGACCCCGTGTTCGCCGCTCGCTTGGCGCGTTTGGCCGATGTGTACGTGAACGACGCCTTCGGAGCGGCCCACCGGGCTCATGCCTCGACCAGCGGCGTGGCTCGCATCGTCCGTGCTTGGGGTGGTCAGGCTGCGGCCGGCCTTCTGATGGAGCGCGAGTTGAAGTTCCTGGGCGATGAGCTCGAGAACCCGGCCCGCCCGTTCGTGGTGATCCTCGGTGGTGCCAAAGTGAGCGACAAGATCAAGGTCATCGACCGGCTGTTGGACAAGGCCGACACCATCCTCATCGGAGGTGCCATGGCCTACACCTTCAAGCTGGCTCACGGGGGCAAGACCGGAAAATCCCTCGTCGAAAAGGACCACACCGGCACGGCCTTGGCGGCCGAGGCCAAGGCGGCTCAACGGGGCGTTTCATTCCTGCTGCCGACCGACACGGTCATCGCCGACCTCAAGGACACCGGCAAGGTCAACAAGAAGGGCCGAACCGTGTTCGAATTCGTCAATCCCCGGGTCAACACCGGTGATATTCCCGACGATTGCGAAGGCTTCGACATCGGACCGGACACCGTTCGCCGTTATTCCGAAGTGATCGCTTCGGCCAAGACCATCCTCTGGAATGGACCGATGGGCATGTTCGAAGATCCGCGCTTCGCTGCAGGCACTCATGCGGTGGCCGAGGCCGCCGTGGAGGCGACCCAGAAGCACGGGGCCAAGTCGATCATCGGCGGTGGCGACAGCGTCAAGGCCGTCAACAAGGCCGGACTTGGGGATCAGGTGACCTTCGCCAGCACCGGTGGTGGTGCGAGCTTGGAGTTTCTCGAAGGCATCCCGCTGCCCGGCGTGGTCGCTCTCGACGACCGCTGACATCCGTCCCGCCAGTCTCCGGCTTCGGAGCCGTACGCAGGACCGCGATCAATTGGTAGACCCCCCGGAGTGCTGCGGCACTCGCGGGGGTTCTTGTTTTGAACCAATCCGTAGCGGCGAGTCGATCGAGCTGACGAATCCAGCGAGGGGTGGTGCGGACAGAAGGTAGAGCCGACTTGAAGGGTTTGCGGGAGCAGTGCTGGCCCCGCAGTGCTGGCCCGCAACCGTCGGGGTCAGGCTGTGGACATTTGGGCGTACCGGGCACGGGCCAACGCGTCTGCCAGACGGTCGATGAACGGGTGTTGCGCGAGCTTCATCCGTTCCTTTGCAGCCGCTGGGCTGAAGAAACCGGCCCGATCGATCTCCGGCCAGGAAGACCAATGACCCGAACCCGCGGGCCATTCGACATCGATACAATTGCTCTGGATTCCCTGGGTGGAATCCCACTGGCCTTCGAAGGCCCAGGCAAACACGGTCTTGCCACCCCGCTGGCGGATGGATCCCAGTTCGATGAAGGGCGGTGTGCTGGTGATGCCGACTTCTTCGGTGAACTCACGGCGGGCGGCGTCCAAAGCGCTTTCACCGGGTTCAATCTCGCCCTTGGGGATTGTCCAAATTCCGTGGTCCCGGTGCGGGAACCACGGACCGCCCGGGTGCGCAATAAACACTTCCAGAGCGCCGCTGTTGAGGCGGTACATCAGGAGGCCGGCGCTGACGCGGGAGTGACGCATGACTGGGTGAAGACGCTGGACCGACCGACTCCGGAGGCACCGCCGACGGGTGGACGGCAGCAATCAACAACTGCTTGTACGCTATGCGAACCCCCAGCCTACGGCAACACTCCCGTTGACGGCCGTTGACGCTCCACGAAGCCTCATGGATGGGTGACCTATCCCGAGGCCCGGGATTCAGCGGTTCTTTTTGGAGGTTTTTTTGGAGGTCGGTTTCTTCACCTCTGCCGTGGCCTGGGACACGGGTCCCAATCCGAGCGCCTTGAACCGGTCGTCCACCTCCTTGAGATGGAAGTCGAGCGAACACAGCGCCTCGAGCTCTCCGGCTTTGAAGTGACTGGCTACCTCCGGATCGGTCTTGAGGATCTCCAGAAAATCCGCGTTGTCGCGGCCGGCATGCTTGACCTCCCAAGTCTTCATCGCATTGCGCTGAACCAGGGAGTAGGCGTCTTCGCGTGTCAGGCCTTTCCGGATGAGGGCCAGCAGGACGGTCTGGCTGTTCCACATGCCCAAGCTGAGTCCCAAATTCTTGCGCATGTTTTCCGGATAGACCAAGAGCCCGTCCATCAGGCGGGTGAGCAGTCCGAACATGTAGTCGAGCAAGGTGCAGGAATCAGGGAAGATGATCCGTTCCACCGAACTGTGGCTGATGTCCCGCTCATGCCAGAGGGCCACGTTCTCCAGGGCTGCCACGGCGTTGCCGCGGATCACACGGGCCAGACCGGTGAGACGTTCCCAGGTGATCGGGTTGCGCTTGTGCGGCATGGCGCTGCTGCCCTTCTGGCCACGGGTAAAGGGTTCCTCAGCCTCCAGAACTTCGGTGCGTTGCAAGTGACGGAACTCCACGGCCCAGTGCTCGAAGCCCGAGGCGACGAGCGCCAAGCCGTTCATGAACTCGGCATGGATGTCGCGCTGGATGACTTGCGTGGCGATGGGTGCCGGTCGCAAGTTCAGACGCTGGCATACATGGGCTTCCACCGAGGGCGGCAGGTGGGCATGGGTACCGACGGCACCGCTGAGTTTGCCGATGGAAACAACGGTGCGGAGATGTTGGAAGCGAGTGAGGGCCCGTGAGAACTCCTCGTGCATGAGCGCCAGCTTCAGGCCGAAGGTAGTGGGCTCGCCATGAATGCCGTGACTGCGGCCGATGCAGGGGGTCCGCTGATACTCCCGGGCCCGTCGAGCAATGACCGGCAACAGGGTTTCCACATCCCGGATGAGCAGGTCGAGGCTTTGCACCATCTGGACGGCGAAGGCGGTGTCGACAATGTCGGAGCTGGTCAGGCCGAAGTGCAGCCAGCGGCTGGCCGGGTCGTTGATGCGCTCGGTCACGGCCGTGGTGAAGGCGATGACATCGTGGTTGAGCACCTTTTCCAGCTCGCGTTGCCGGGACGCCAATCCGGCGGTGTCGCACTTCCAAGCCTGACAGCCTTCTCGGATCTTCAGAAAGTCTTTCTTCGGCACCACGCCCTGCGTCACCAGCGCTTCACTGGCAAATTCTTCGATGTCGAGCCACAGGCTCAGCTTGTTTTCCTCGGACCAGATCGCCCGCATCTCGGGCCGTGAATAGCGTTGAATCACCGACCCATCATGGGCTGGTCGGCGCCCGAAGGCCAGACCGCTCCTGGATCGGCGATGCAGGCGGCGATGTCCGCGGCGTAGCCTTCCCGATAGGTGGGAAACCGCGGTTTCCAACCCAACTCTTCGCTCAGGCGTCGGTTGGACACACGCTTGTGGGTGGTGCCGCGTTTGCGGGTCGACGGGCCAGCCATCGGTTCGGCCACCGGTGGCAACGGAAGCCCCGTTTCTTGGGCGAGGAATTCCAGGAACGCGCCTTGGAGAACGGGTTCGTCATCGACGGCATTGTAGGTTCGGCCCGGATCCCCCCGGAGCATCACCGCCTCCAGGGCCGAGGCCACGTCATCGCGATGGATCATGTTGATCCAGCGGCCTTGATTCTGGCCTTGGCTTTGTTCGCGTCGGGCCTGACCGGCGAGGAACTGCTGGAAGAGGTGCCCGCGCCCCGGACCATAGATGCCCGCCACGCGGACGATTTGTGTGGCAACGAGGCCCGCTCGGTGCGCCTCGGTGAAGACTTGCTCGGTGGCAACGAGCAATCGACCGGTTTCTCCGGCGGGTTCCACCGGGGAATCTTCGGTCACCCAAGAGCCGTCGGTTTGGCTGTAAACGCTCGTGCTGCTCACCGAAACCATCCGGACCACCCGTCGGTGACGTGCCCATTCGATCAAATTCCGGGCGCCCCCCAAATACACTTCCCGGTAGGCATCCGCTCCGCCGCGACTCGAGGAAACCGCGCACACCACCGCATCAAAATCGCCGGAAATGGCCTCTAAATCTGCGGGTTGGGTGAGGTCGCCGCACAGGGGTTGGATACCGGCGGCGGCCATCGCTCCGTCCGGATCACCTTGTCGGCGCAGGCCCAGAACCTCGGCACCGGAAGACGACAACCGCCGCCCCAGCGCCAGGCCCACATACCCGCAACCGACAATCAGGATCCGCATGGTGGGCCGTACCATTGACCTCAGGTCGACAGGGTCAAGTCTGGTGGCGCAGCCTGCTGGGCCGCGCTCGCCTCGGTGTGTGCCCTGCCTTGCGTCTGGGCCCGGGTGCGACAACGTTGCGGTCCTGCGCATGAGCAACGTGCTATCCCGATTCAATCCGTCCCTCGCCACTCTGCCGGTGTATGTGCCCGGTCGGCCCATCGAAGAGGTCGCCCGCGAACATGGCTTGGATCCCGCCGGCATCATCAAGCTGGCCTCCAACGAAAACCCCTTCGGCCCCTCGCCCAAAGCCCTGTCGGCCATGGAGATCGTGCTGCGCCAACTGCACCTCTATCCTGATGGCTCGGCCTCGGTGCTCAAACGTGCTCTGGCAGAATCACTGGGTGTCCGGACGGAGAACCTCATCCTGGGCAATGGCTCCAATGAGATCCTGGAGTTTGTCGGCCACGCGATGATGCGCCCGGGGGTCGAGGTGGTGGTTCCGGAGTTCTGCTTTGCGGTGTACCCCATTGTGACGGCCTTGTTCGGAGCCACGTTGGTCACCGTGCCTGCGGTCGATTTCGCAGCCGATGTCCCGGCCATGATCCGTGCGATCACGCCCCGCACCGGCGTGCTCTTCCTGGCCAATCCCAACAACCCCACCGGCACGCGGACTTCCCGCGAGGACATCCTCCGATTGCTCCGCGAAGTCCCGAAGGATGTGCTCATTGTCATGGACGAGGCTTACATCGAGTTCCTCGAGGATCCGGTGGATTTGATTCCTGAAATCCGTTCCGGCACCCAAGAGAACCTCCTGCTCTGCCGAACGTTCTCGAAGATCTTCGGTTTGGCCGGCTTGCGCTTGGGCTACGGCATCGCCTGCCCGGCCTTGATCTCAGCCTTCGAGAAGGTGCGCCAGCCCTTCAACATCAACTCCATCGCGCAGGCCGGTGCGTTGGCGGCCCTCCAGGATGGCGATCATCAGGCGCGCACTCGCGAGAACAACCGGGTGGGCGTCGAGTATTTCCAGTCGGCCTTCCAGGCCATGGGGCTGCCTTATGTGCCGTCCCACGCCAATTTCGTGCTGGCGAAGACCGGTCGGGGCGCCGCGGTCTTTGCCGCATTGCAGCAGCGGGGGATCATCACCCGTCCGATGGGCAGCTACGGATTGACCGACTGGTTGCGCATTTCTGTCGGCACTCCGGCCGAAAACGCCCGATGCCTCATCGCCCTGCGCGAAGTGCTGGCGACGTTGCCTGCGGTTTGATGGTTCTCCAGATCACACCCATGAGCACTCTGACTTCCCTGTGTGTTGAAACCGTTCCGGCCCAACAAGTGCCTTCGCGGGCGTTGCTCATCGTCCTCCATGGACTGGGTGACTCCTCGCAAGGTTGGGAATGGTTGCCCGGTGAATTGCGTCTGCCCTGGCTCGAGTACGCCTTGGTCAATGCACCCGATCCCTACTACGGCGGATACTCGTGGTACGACTTGCCCGGCGATGCCGGTCCGGGCGTGCGCCGCAGCCGCGAACTGCTCCGCCAACTCATTGAAGAGCGCATCGCTGCCGGCCATGCCCCGGAACGCATTGGGATTTTGGGGTTTTCGCAAGGATGCCTGATGACCTTCGACGTGGGCTGGCGGGTCACGCCGCGGTTGGGAGCGTTGGTGGGCATCAGTGGCTACATCCACGATCCAGCCACGTTGCTGTGCGAGTTGGGACCCGAGGCACGACAAGTTCCGGCCTTGTTCACCCACGGCACCCAGGATGCGGTGGTGCCCATGGTGCCGGTCCGCGGACAGGCGCAGGCCTTGAAGGAAGCGGGCCTGAACCTGGAATGGCGCGAGTTCGCCAAGGCCCATACCGTGGCCGGTGAACCGGAGATCCGCCTGATTCGTGACTTCCTGACCCGGCATTTGGGATCCTGATCCCAGAACCGCTCCTCCCAGAGTCGTTCCTTTTCGGTGAAACCGATCATTCGAGGGAAGCGTCGCGGAAGTTCGCAGGTTGAAGGTGTACCGCGCAGGCGTACCCTCCGGACATGAAGTACCGCTGGGGATCGACGGTGGCGCTTGGGGCGCTGGGTCTCGCCGGGGTGATGGGTGCGCAATCGCCATCGGTGGCGCGGGTGACCCGTGGGTTCGACCTCGATCCCAGGCTCGAGTCCGAGGTCTGGTGCGCCGAGCCGCAGGTGGTGGATCCGGTGGGCTTGGCCTTCGCCGCCGATGGCGTGGCCTATGTCGCCGAATGCCGGGATTATCCCTATGGCGCGGGTGCCTCCGGGCGACCGGGCAGCACCGTGCGCCGGTTGGCCGATACCGACGGCGACGGCTTGCCGGACCGCTCGACGGTCTTCGCCTCGGATCTCAGCTATGCCACGAGCGTGCTACCGTGGCGTGATGGCGTCCTGGCACTGGCTCCGCCGGAGATCGTCTTCCTTCAGGACACCGACGGCGACGGCCGTGCGGACCGGCGTACGGTCGTCCTCCGCGGCTTGGGGCTTGGTGTCAGCGATTCGCTGGCCAACAGCCTCCGCTATCACCTCGACGGCCGGGTCCACGTGGCCAACGGCGGCAATGGCGGTCGGCTCACTTCGCCGCTCCGGGAGGGCTTGTCCGTTGCGCTGGGCGACCACGATTTCGCCTTCGATCCGGACACGGGCGAGGTCGAATTGACCGCCCGGACCGGCGGTGGATTCGGCCTCGTGTTCGATGCCTGGGGCCGTGGGTTCACGACCTACAACATCGACCACATCCAGCACCGCTTCCTGCCGCTGGCCCATGCGCGGCGCAATCCGGGGTTCCCGGCGGTGGCGATCACCGGGAGCATCTCCGACCATGGAGACATGGCGCAGATCTTCCCGATCTCGGAACCCGAGACTCGCCCCAATCACCCGGAACAGGCGGGGCATTTCTCGGCGGCGGGCGGGATGGGTCTTTGCGAATCACCGATCTTCCCC
>Ga0214917_10006100_pt1 | contig 12653 bp, 14 predicted proteins | sample LL_1208_BB_MetaG_FD_177983 | JGI IMG/M metagenome (GOLD analysis project Ga0214917, IMG submission 177983) | Freshwater microbial communities from Lake Lanier, Atlanta, Georgia, United States - LL_1208_BB | ecosystem: Environmental > Aquatic > Freshwater > Lake | place: USA: Georgia | collected... | reverse complement strand
ACCGAATTGGATTTACACGAATAAAACAAATTCTTACTAGGAATTTTAATCAAGGTGAGATTTCAGAAGAACAATACGAATTGGAAATGGCGTTTTATCAACAATTCTATGCGGAAAAAATGCAAAATGTGTATATAGAATTAAAACGGAGATGAATTGCTCTCTTCAGTTAACATCGTAATTACTAATTAATCTATTTTGAAATGAATTGGCTCACCTGTTTTTAACTTTATTCTCAGTTTGATGGTGTATTGATTAAGTTTAACCATCTGTATTATTTCTTTCAATGTACGGTTCGCATTTCTATTCTGGACAAACATACCTAACATATCTCTCCAGTGATATCCCTTTTCGCCGTTTTTAATAAACCCACCTTCTTCATTTTTAGCAGTCAGAAATTTAAAGTTGAATGACGAATTTTGTAATATTCTATCGGTTCCCATCTTGTCCCATATATTGTCAAGAACACCTATATAACTGGCATTGGTGTCTGATATAACTTCATCTCCTCTCTTGATAACACATTCACCAATAGTAGAATGTGTTATATCCTTTTTGTAAAGCTCTATTTCTGTTATGTAATTTGGAGTTGATTCAGTCATATTTTGATTGTAATAAATTTCAATTTATGTTTGATTTACATTCAAATGTGGTGTAAATAAAAACCATTCAATTTTTTGGACATCATTCCAGCGAAAATCGTTTAACAAATTCATCAATATTATTTGCCGTTTTTATGTATTCTCTGTACTGATTCGACTCCCTCAATCTCTCTTCATAATTATACGGTTGTTCCAACAATCTTGCATCAAATGGTTTTATGCCAATAGAACCGTAACTTCCGCGTTTCCCAAGTATATCTTCGTAACTCCGAGTATCCGTTTCCGATTTTTTTATTATCGACAACGCACCGCATAACACTGCAATATTCGATACATACGTATTCACGTCAAACGATACCATAACACTACAATCCTGCATCTTCTCATTCATTATTTCCGCTGATTCTATACGGAACTCTTCAAACCCCATCATTTTTAATCGGTCGACTTCTCTATCCAATGACTCTTGCGTCCATCCGCACTTCATAGCTTTATGAATAATATAGTACTTCTTCGTCTTTGTTTCGGGACGATTTTTTATATCGAATTTGTCTTCATTAAATTCGACCACATCCACACGTATATCGCATTGCAGTCCACAATCATAGTTTCCGTACGAAATGAGCACATCATCTTTGTTCCACGTATCTATCAATTCTTGTCCACCTCTCATATATGGATTATATAGCATCCATCTGCCGACCTTAGTTGCTTGTAAAGGATTTCCTTTTATTTCTTCGCTATAAACAACAACGGTTTCATCCGATATTTTATTTGTAAATGGAACTTGTCCGGTTTGCGTATCTGCTGAATATAAAGCGCTTTTTATACCACGGGCATTTAATAATTTAAGAAATTTTAATATAGCGTATTCTCCTCCACTTAATGAGTCTGTTATCTTTGGCGATTGACTATAATAAAAACATACTTTTGGGTTATCGTTTAAACTGAAACTTTCTTTTGAATCTTTGTGTGATATTAATAATAGTATGACAAAAAAAAGTAATATGGATAGTAATATTAATACAGTATTAATGTTCCGTTTCATATAATATATTGCTTTATAAAGTTTTGATGGACGTTAATGTCCAGACGTATGGATGGCATTTGCATTGTATTCCCCTGCGGGAGGATGCTGATGCCCCGCGCTTCGCAATGGCATCAGTGCTCCCTACGGGAAGTCAAGACATTAAAGTTTGAAGTGTTTCATTACCTTTTCTGCATTCATATAGGTAAAGTCGCACCATTTACGGTTTTCAAATGTTCTTCCGCCAGCTACGAAACCCCCGTTCTCAAATCGGTCGCCTATATTTTGCTTTATGATTTTGCCGTCTTCTATTTTGAATAAAGGGTACACTAACGGTGGATATTGCGTAACAATTTTCGCACCATTGTAAAACGTATATGAATTGTTTATGAGATGCCGAATGCATGTTACATCACCAATCAAGTATACATTCTTGTCTAGGTCTTGTCTTCCTAATGGTCTTATCTTTGGATCTAATTCCACGCGGAACCATTTTTCGGTTGAACGTTCACTAAATTTTATATTGCATAATGTATATTTCACGCGGTCTATTACTGCTTCACCAATTACACTATCGATGCACGGATAGGTGGGACACGGAGGCGGGGCGACAGAATCACCTTTGATGAAATTGTGTTTTATGAAATTCTGCAAATTGAAATACGTAATTTGTGTACCATCTGGAGCAGAGAGAATGCTTTTTAATTTAGCATCTGGATTTATATTCCGTCCATTGATTTGACAATTCTGTTTAATGTAATCTCGTACTTGTCTACTTACTTCTACACGTGTCATTGTAACCCCGGGTTCTTTTCCGAGGAATTTTGCTAATGCGTCGCTTATCTTCTCTAGGGGCATATTTTTAGGAGTGACCGCTTTCCACTCAGATTCCGATTCCGACCCCGATTCGCTGCAATCCTTTACGTCTTTACGTATTTGGTTCTCCAGTCGTTCGATTATCTTCTTCTGCTCTTCTATTTCTGCAATAAGTTTCATCTCCTTCTCCGTGCCCATACACTCATACAAACGCAGTTGAAACTGGATCTCCAAGAATCCGTCGACCACACACTCAAAGATAAGTCGCAGCACTCCTTTTTCCAATTCAAAACGTACCTTGTAATTCAGCGTCCCATCAAAACACTTATTCAGCAATTTGAATACAGTTGCAATATTGAATTGCGTTTGAAAGACCGCAATATCGAATGTGCCTTCATAACACATATAACTCGTGTTATTTGTGATATTGATATATATTGCCCTCTCCAATTGAGAGGTCGTAACCGTGTATTGTCCGGTCTTGTGAGTGACAATAGAAGAAGTATTCATTTTTGGTTTGAAACTGGGGTCGAATAATATGAAAGTAGTTGGATTATGCTTTATCGTCTCTTATTCCAGATTGCTGTATTCAATTTTTCCTATAGGGACAATATACTGCCTATTTTCGAAAATTGAACACCATTTTGATTCTGCTTCTCTTTAGTCATATCATCCACACTCATATTCAAAATAGAATGAATACTTCTCCTATTAATTTTCCAGTCATCTCCGTTTTGCCAGATAAGGCGCCGCGTAAGCGGCGCACCCCCGAGGAAATCGCCGCAGAGAAAGCAGAGAAATCCCTCCGAAAGCAACAACGCGAAGAGTCCCGTCTTCTCGCTACCCAGAAAGCAGAAGAAATCGCCAGAAAAAAAGACCTCGAATCCACACCATTGACACCGGGAACCGGTATATACGCCGTCGCCGCTATGTCGATTATTGCAGTATGCAAAAGAAACCGTCCGCGTACAAACCTCGCATTCCGCCAAATGATCGCATCCCGTTATATTTTCCCGCCAAAGAAAAATATCAACAAATTTGCTACCGGCGGCGTCGCCGAGGAATGCATCTCGCAACTACTTGGCGATGTCGGATTCACGTGCTCGAACCTAAGCGAAGAATCGAATATAATTGACCTCGAGATTCAAGTACCAGTCAAAGACCAGACCGTACAATTCCAGGTAAGTCTCAAAAACAGCGGCAAAATCAGTTCGTCGCCTATACTCGAAAACTATCGCGGACAAAAACGCGAGGAAATCCGTCCATTACCGCCGACCTTTATCATTTATACGGAAATGGATATCCGACGCGTCCGTATGGTATACCTCGACGAAGAAATCCTCCGACAAGGACACCCCGGGTTGTCCGAAGAAGATTTCCACTCAAACGTATATACAAATCGCGATGCCAATCTCACCTTTCGCCCTGGATTTCTAGCGAAATTCATACCGCGATTACCGGCAGAATATATATTGGATGCTGATTACCCCGACGACCTCTCCGCACTAAAAGAACAAAATTTCAGTCGCCTCGCATTAGCAGAAGTCATTCGACAACTTAACGTCTAGACATAATACCTATATCTTTCTCCATATTCATCTCCATCTCCATGTTCCATACGATAACAATATTTTTTTGCGGCAAAAAATATAATTAGAGGTTACAAAGGGTCATACAAGCATACAATCATACAATCAAATATATGTTCTATAAGGAATAAATGTGCAGAATTCTTTCATCAGTAAGTCATTCATCAAGTATCGGATGATTTGAGGATGCTCTTCTTTGACATGACCTGTGCCTTCCGCTAATAGTAATAGCGGCAATCGCGAATTCGTGACTACGACCGGTGTTCGTTCTATCGTTGCCATAAGGTTATTGCGTATCTCGTTTGATATAAATGAGGAGGATACGCGGCAACCGTGAATTCGGTTGAAACATACCGATAGCATATCTTGCCCATTTAAACCGGGTTGGCGAGCAAGAATTACCTCTGCGACACAGAATTCTCGACGGGGTTTTAACTCCCCGGGTTCGAAATCATCTTCTGGGTCAATGCCCCATGGATTGTCTTCGCTTATATGCGGGTTATGTCGCTTCTTGTTAATCTCTAATAGCAACTCGTGCAAAGCATAATTCTTCGTGTGGAATTCCGAACTGCTCGAATAGATGTATGTATTGGAAACCATCTGTGTGCCGTAGTAGAGACGCCATCGGCAGCAACACGCGTCAAATATCGGAGTAAGGCATTCAATGGAGGCAAATATACTTTCCAATGCACGATTTGTGCGGTCAAACATATCGTCGCTGTATGGGATATAAAGACCTTGTGTATAGATATGTCTAAATATTGACGTAGGCACTTCACTTACCAGTTCTTGTTGAATGCCGTGTTCTGGACACTGTCGTCTATATTTCTTGTAGTCTGTGTGATGGTGTAGATTTAATTCTGGGGTAGTATCTTGTTCAGTAGCTGGCATTGTAATATCTGCGATAGACTCGCCGAAACGTAAGAGAGGATTTCGTTCAATGTTCATTTTGTAAGTAATAGCGCGTTCGATTTATTTGCCTTTCTGTAATACAAACGAAAAGTCGTTCAATTTTTCGTTTGGGACAATTCCGGAGAGAAGGACGAGCGTAGGAATTGGATGATTATGCCTACAAAACGCCGTAGGCACAATGGGGTCGGGAAATGTAAAAAATTGAACGTCTTTTTATTTTGACAGAAAAGGAAGCATACGCCAAACAAACCCTATTTGTATCAAACTCAAACTCAAAATCAAACTCAAAATGTCTCAAACCTCTCGCAATTTAAACATTCAATTATGCATTCGTTCTTTGAGAGAACTATATCATTTGACCAAAAGTTTCCGTGAAAAAGAGAAGAGCGAAGTATTCATCGTCCGATTTGGAATGATGAAAAGTCTTGCGAAAGACGCACTCGCTTATTCCCTCAAGGTAAGTTATCTCGACGAGCGACGAGAATACAAAATAATCGCCGATATATTAGATAATATTTACATACTAATCTCCCGCTCAGAGTTGCGAAGAATCGCGCGCAAATGCGAAGATATCGTATTGTGCAAATTCGATGCAATGTATGAAGTACTCGGCATGATAGACGAGCGTCTGAAGACCGTTCGTATTGTCAGCAACCGATATGTAAAGAAACGCGCAGCGCCTATCACCAACGCAAACTCCAATGCTGAATTGGTGGAACCGGAAGAAGAAAAAGAAGAAACCCGCACGAACCATTTGAAGCATATTGTTCGTGCGTATGCCAAGGACCGTGAATTACAGGAATTCATTTCCTATATGAATACCAAATTCGCGGATTTGACATACCTGAATAGCAACAATGTTCCAGGATTGACCCCATGCGACTCACTTAGTCGCAAACTAGCAGTCATATGCGACGTGTTCAATTATATTCGTAACAAGGCGGATTATATTGCTACAACCAGCGCGTTCCACAAAACGACAAGATCGGGGTTTAGCTTTATACAACAAGCCATTCGCAAATGCCCTTACCTCATTGACAGTATCAATAAGGTATATGACAATATTCGCGACAGTGTTATGCGCATTGACCCTGAATTACGCAGAGAGAAGAGAAACACGATTGACCTGCTGAAGACCGTGCAAGACATCCTATGCAAGCATTACATAGCGAATCCATCCGATAAATCAGTCGAATCTTTAATCGAAAAACCCGAATAACCCAACCATGCTTTTGTACATTGTATATGCTTATTTGTTGTAATCTAAATACATGTTTTTTATGTAACCGAATATTCTACCTACGAAACACCCATATGGTCGTTTCTCCTTCACTTCGCATTTATCATCCAATTACTACACGTAATTGTCCCAAAATTGAACGGTTTATTCGGTTCTTTTTGTTGTATGGTATAATAACCTTGCGACTATATTCGACAAAAATGGGTTCTGGTATTTCTATCACAAAACAACAAGCAATTTATATTATTCAACGCGAACTCACCCGAGTGTTTGAAGAGGAAGAGAAAAATCGCTCCAAGGTGGATAGCACTGGTTACTTGGTTTACGAAACATTTGATGCTGAGTCGAATTACGTAAATAAACTCCGCGATTTAGAACGATTCTTGCGAGATTATGCCTACAAAACGCATTAGGCGTTTCTAAGTATAATGAACCAATTCCTACGTTCGTTCCTCTCTCAGGAATTGTCCCAAAATGCTGTCCAATAGTGCCATACGCATATACAGTCCGTTCTCTACTTGTTTAAAATAGGCAGCTCGGTCATCTCTATCAATCTCTACAGGTATTTCTTCCAATCTAGGCAAAGGATGCATTACAATCATATTCTCTTTCGCGCGATTCATTGTATCACGGGATAACCGGAATAACCAGGCATTCTCCATAATTATATCATATTCTTCTGCATTTTCAAACCGTTCTTTCTGTATACGTGTCATGTAAAGTATATCTGTTTTTTTTATTACGTCGTTCAGACTCCGCGACTTGTTTTGTTCGTGATGAACCATTCGGACTATCTCCTCCGGCATTTCTAGTTTACCGGGTGATACGTAGACGAACCGGAGTTTCGGAAAATGCAGCAATAAACGTATCAGCGAATGAACGGTCCGACTGTTCTTTAAATCGCCTACAAATGTAATTGTGATGTCTTCTCGTTCGGGTGTATCTAAATCGATTCCTTTTTGCCGCAATTCTGTATATATGGTGAATATGTCGAGAAGTGCTTGGGTAGGATGCTCGCCGTTTCCATCGCCGCCATTGATAATTGGAACATTTGATACATACGATGCTCTGTGCGCCGAACCTTTTGCTGGATGTCTTAGCACAATCGCGTCCCCGTAATACTGGAGTGTTTGTATCGTATCTTCTAGCGATTCACCCTTCTCGGAACTCGACGCCTTCTCTGTTAATGCAATTACATTCATGCCGAGCTTGAATGCCGCTGCTTGGAAAGAACAGTTTGTGCGCGTAGACGGTTCATAGAACATTGTGATAAGCGTCTTGTCTGGATATTGGGGTAGTCTGTTTGTAGAATACTTCAATGAATCTCGCATTTTATCGGCACTATGGATGTAATATAAGATATCGAGTTTGGATAGATCGGATGCAGATAGTAGATGGGATCGTTGCGACATCGGTATTTCTATATGTAGGACGTTATTCTTTATTTCCGTTATGTAATATTCTACCTACGATTCTATCTACGAAACACCCTATGGTCGTTTCTCCGTAGAATCATCCAATTCCTACGTTCGTTCCTCTCTCCGGAATTATCCCAAACAACCTACTTCGTTACATCCTCTCTCCGGAATTGTCCCATACCTTCCGAGTCGACAAGTACCTGTATAGATTCCACCACCAAATTGTAAGTACCTATGATTTCCATTTTATCATCATCGGATAGATTATTCAGTTTATCCATATCTTCTTTATTGAGAGGTTTCATATCGCGTATTTTTACAAGAAGTGATTCTGCAATCGATTTCGTACGTTTCTCCGTAGATTTTTTCGTAGGTGGAATAATCACTGGAGCGATTTGTGTTTCCTTTCTATATAATAACGAGTAAAAATAACACATATGAACCTATATCTTTCTATGTGAATATTATTCTTACAAAACGCATACGGTGTTTTGTAGGAATTGGACTATTAATGCTTTATTATGTGGTATTGTCCCAAACGGACGTAGGGTGTTTCGTAGTTAGAATGGATATTATACCGTAAAGATATCCTTCAGGTTTAACACTTCCGGATGAGAGTCGCGTATCATATTGGATAGATGGACAGGAGTCAATTTCTTCTCCTTTCGCAACAAGGCAGAAGATTCGAGTATGATTTTCTTGCAATTCTCCAATACCAATCGCCCAACTAAATACGCATAATTAATTAGTTCACTCACTTCGGTATCGATGATTTCTTTATACTTCTCACTTGTACTGGGATATAGCACATTATCTCCCATACCATAATGCACAATCATTCGTTCTGCCAATTTGAGTGCTTCTTCGAAATCGTTGATTGCACCCGTTGTAACTGAAACGTTGTAAACCACTTCTTCTGCGATTCTCCCTCCCAATAGAATAATAAGGTGTTCGAACAATGCTTCTTTCAGATAAATGCTGGATGACGACCTCTCAAAAACGGTATACCCGGGTGTCTTAGGAGAAGACAAATTCAACACGACTTTCAATAGTCGCGAATGATATTTCGACAAATAACCTAACAATGCATGTCCCATCTCGTGAACAGTAATGCGGTTAATCATATCTTGCGTAAACTCGTGTTCAGTGGATTGCCATCCTGCTATCATCTTGTTCAAAATGATATCCAATTCCGAATAAGTGAACGCGGTCATATTGTAGCGGAGTGCGTGTAACATTGCTTCATTGAGAAGATTCTCTATCTGCGAACAAGAAAGTCCGTCTGTCACTTCTACCATATCGTCGATTATGATACTTTCGTCGTGTGGTTTACCTCTCAAATGGATACGAATTACTTCTCGTCGCGTTGTTGCGTCGGGTAATCCGATGTATATTTTCTTGTCGATTCTACCGGGGCGAATCAAGGCAGGGTCTAGCAAATCCACGCGATTGGTAGCACCGACTACAAATACACCCGTGTTGTTCTTGAATCCGTCCAATTCGACGAGAAGAGCATTTAACGTATTATCGCGTTCGGAGGAAGCGGATTCACCATCACCTGACCGTCTGCGTCCGACCGCATCAATCTCGTCGATGAATATAATGCAGGGTACATTCTCTTTTGCCAAATCAAACAATTCGCGTATCCTGCTGGACCCGACACCGACGTATTTTTCTTGGAAATCGGAACCACTTACCGCAATAAATCCGCAATTTGCTTCACCTGCGAGCGATTTGGCGAGAAGTGTTTTGCCGTTTCCTGGTGGTCCCTCGAAAATGAGTCCTTTCGGGATACGCACATTGTACTTGGCGTATTTTGTATAGTCACGTAGAATATCGATCGTCTGTCTCAATTCGTCTTTGATATTTGCATACCCTCCTACATCCGCGAATTTCGTATTATAATCGGTAACCACTTCGAAATTCTTCGATTTTCGCTTTTCTCGGTCGTTGGTTCGTTTTCGGTCATTCTGGAATTCTTCGCGGAATGCGCGCATATACGGATTCTCTCTTCGATGGGGCGATTTAGAGGATATCTTTTTATCCGATTCACTTTCGTTTTGGTCAAAATCGTCGTCACTAAAATCGCCGAAAGGATTGAATAATCCATCTGCATCTTCGTCGTCATCACCTTCTTGTCCGTCAAATGGTTGGAAGAACCCTCCTTTCAAGATGATTGTTATTCCTGGCATTTCTTCATCGGATAATGACTGGTTCTTTTCGCAATTTAACTTGTCTTTAGTTGTAGGTGTAGTTGCATTTACATTTGACGACTCTAATCTTTTCATTGCATTCTCGTAGTATTTCTTAGAATAATGGTAATGCCGTGGATGAGAATATAATTGCATATCAGGAACAACTGGTTTTCTCCATAGACTGGGATAATTACTAAACGTAATTAGATGTTTCGTAGGTAGAAAAAACGCCGACGACCACGACCATATTAGGCAAAATAAAATACGTATCATATTGTGTATTGGATTATACAAAATCATACACGAGAGGTTTATGTCGTTTTTATAAATCTATTGTAAGTGGGGACATTATGCCTACGTTCGTGCCTCTCTCCGGAATTGTCCCAAACAACCGTAAATTCGTTTCGTAGGTAGAATGCGGGTGAACATTGATATGCCCAGCGCTTCGTAATGGCATCGGTCCTTACATACATTAATATCCATCTCGTATTGCCTTGCCTACCGGAAATCGCGGAACCCCCATCTCCGACAATTCCTGATATATTACCGTCAACTGTTTTCCCACGAAAGACGCCCCCCTGCAAAACCATTCTCGTCTCGCCTCTTGCGTACCTCGAGGTCGTACACTGAATCGACGCCCTTCGGGCGTCTCGCATTCCCATATCACCGTACCCACATCCCGCCCAGAAGCTTCTTTATAATCCACTATCGGATACTCCGCCTCGAAAAATTCCTTGTATTTCATCAAATCATTACTCCGGTAATTTTCTTGGTATAATCCCTCTGTATTACGCAGCATAATACCTTCATATCCTTGTGCGACATATTCCCCGAATTTCTCGCGGAATGTCTGTGTATTGTCCGTTAAATAGGTCGGAACGATATGCGCCCCCCTTGCACCGAGGTCTTGGATAGTTAAGAGGCGTTGACGAAACGGTACATCCGGTACTACAATATCATATATATGATACTTCACGCACTGTATCCTCTTCTCATCATTTGCGGTCAATGTTTTCTTCTTGATAATTCCAGCTAATTCTTCAAATGGGATATCTTGTGTATACAGTTCGCCGTCCAACACGAGCGTAGGGTTGTCGGAGAGAATCTGCAATATATGCGAATCGAGATGTTGTAACACTGCAAAATATCCGCCTGTGCGAGATTGATACACCGGTTTACCCGATTGGAGATAGACGACACACCGGAGACCGTCGAGTTTCGGTTGCACGAAGCACGGAAATACGATACCGCCGCGTTTTTTTCCGGCAGGTTCATACTTGTTCGCCAACATAGGAAAGTATTTACGGTCTTCCTTCCCGGAAGAAGGACTCGAACCAGTCTCTGAATACCCCTCTTTCTCTATTTTGTCTTTGCGTTTCTTCTCGACCTCCGCGATACATTGTTCGAGAGGCGACGTCTCATTTTTCTTGCCGATATTTTTGCCTTCTGTATATTGACGCGTATCGACCTGCAATTTACCTTCATGCAATCCGTGCTGAATGACCGCTGTTGCTGTACCTACGTTCTGAAACACAGACGCCTTCCATATACGCGTCTTCCCTAATTTGTCTTTGCCATATATGTCGGGGTATTCTCTGTATAAATGTGTCTGAGACATTCAGTATAAAATACGTAATCTCAATGTATTTATGTATTTTATTGCCGTTTTTCATTTTGGGACAATTCCTACACACCTACACTTCGTTATGACTTCGTTACAGTCTATCTCTTGATTTGTCCCAAAAATATATACGTATATAAAATATCTAATATAAATCCACTTATAGAAAAAAATAATAATACGTATTCTATCGTGGTTTTATGTTCAATATTGTAAAAATAAATGACCAATAAAGCGAAGAATGGTATCGCTAATATATCTCCATAATGACTAAAATTCTTTATAAAGTTCATATCTATAAGATAATATTATACTATTTTGCCTTACTTCAAGTGTAAAATTGAATGCCTTTTGTTTCCTATGAAAATAGAACCAATCATCTAAAATGAATAGTAAACGTGATCAACGCAATAAAAATAGACCTGAAAACGTGGAATTATTCCGTAAGACCTTTTCCAGATTGCCGCACGACATACAGATGTATATAAGAGAGTTCCTGCCAAATGTATTCTTGCTTACCAAATTGACCGGCATTATCATACTCGACCGCAAGTTCGCGTATGATTACTACTCATTGACAAAGTATTCCAATATCACAAAAGACGAATGGAACCGCATCTATACTATATTGCAGAATATCCAATTTGCAAATAAACTCTGTCGGAATTCGAAACCGATCTATTTCTTTGAGAGGATAAGCGAACTGTATAAAAACATATACTTAGGACACTATAAATACGCGGTGAACAAAGACGAATACTCGCTACCGAAACGGAAGGTTATAAAGACTCCGAAAAAAAGCGAGCGATTGATTGCAATGGTTCAAGCAATGCAAGAAATCAAGAATATTATGCGTCCGGGAACAATCAGACGATTCTTGGTTTGAGGCACAATAATCAAAGGTAAGTGCAATCCAACAACGATACATATGAAACATTTTTTACGGTCGTTATCCTATTTGTACCAACCCCTACGTTCTCTCTCCTTAACGTCTGGACGTATGCGTTGATGCACCCGGGCATCAGTGTTCATACATACAGCGTTTATGCTTGACATATGGATCTTAATCCATACGTCTAGACATTAACGTCTGGACTCCCGTAGATCTGTTTCGTAGGTAGAATATCCTCTTGATATATAAATGAATTCGGAAAATATAAATCGCGATTCTTCTGCTGCTATTGCTTATAATTTACCTACCCAATCGATCTACCGAAATGTCGGTGATCTAAA
>Ga0214917_10006099_pt1 | contig 12656 bp, 10 predicted proteins | sample LL_1208_BB_MetaG_FD_177983 | JGI IMG/M metagenome (GOLD analysis project Ga0214917, IMG submission 177983) | Freshwater microbial communities from Lake Lanier, Atlanta, Georgia, United States - LL_1208_BB | ecosystem: Environmental > Aquatic > Freshwater > Lake | place: USA: Georgia | collected... | reverse complement strand
GTCCCTGGGACGGGAAGGTCCCGTGGTGCAGGTGGGGGCGGCTGTTGCCCAGGCCCTGCGCCGTCGCTGGCCCGGACTGCTGGCCCGCATCCCCACAACCAACCTGTTGGCCGTCAGCGCCGGTGCCGGCCTGGCCGGAGGCTTCAATGCTCCGCTCATGGGCGTGGTCTTTGTGGCCGAGGAGCTGTGCGGCAGCTTTGGAGCCCAGCTGATCTGGCCGTCTCTTGTGGTCTGTGCGCTGGCTGCAGAGATCAGCAACCTGGGTGGGCAGCCCCAGTTCACCCTGGGGCTCGTGCACCTCAACCCCCAGGAACTCGATCAGCTCAAGCTGGGCGTGGGGTTGGGGGTGTGCGCGGGCGCAATGGGCGGACTGTTCGCCCGTCTGTTATTCGAAAGCACCCGTCGCCTGGTGCCGCAGGCCCTCAAACGACCCTGGCGCTCAGGCCTGCTGCTGGGCGGCCTGGTGAGCCTGCTGCTGCTGCTCAGCGGCGGCAACAGCGGTGGTGATGGAGAGGCTCTGATGGCGTGGATGCTCGCCGACCCGCTTGGCCATCATGTGAGTGTCGGTGATCTGGTCGGACGCCTCATCGGACCCTGCCTGAGCCTGGGTGCTGGCATTCCAGGCGGTCTGATCGATCCTGCCCTCACGATCGGAGCCGTCACCGGCCAACTGATCAGCGATGGGCTGCAGCTGGGCAGCCTGGGAGTGGCCATCGGCATGGCAGCCGGGCTGGCCGGAGCCACCCAGCTTCCGGTGATGAGCCTGGTGTTTGCCATTCACATGGCCGGCGATCAACAACTGCTGGTGGGCATCATGGTGGCCTCGGTGATCGGCGCCTACACGGGCAGGTTGTTGATGTCGAAACCGATTTATCACGCCTTGACCGATCTGCTGCAGGAGCGGCAGGGGCTCCTTAAGTTGGAGCCGAACCAGCCCGCCTGAGGTGGCCCCCGTCGCGATGCCCATCACGATCGTCGAACTCATCGTGCCAAGTGCGCCATCAACACTCGCCCAGGCGGCCCTGCTGGTGCTGCGGGTGTTTGTGGGGATCTGCTTCATTCGTCATGGCTGGCCCAAGCTGCGCAACCTCAGGACCTGGTCGGAGGCCCTCAAGACACCGGCCTGGCTCTGCTTTCTCTCAGCCTTCTCGATGTGGGGTGCCGGGATCGCCCTGATTCCTGGTCTGTTGACGCCTCTGGCAGCCCTCGCGATCGCGGGCTCGATGGCCTACGCGATGCTGCTGGAGATCCGCATGGGATTTCCCTTCATTGCCCCGGATCCCTATCAGATCCCAGAGGGCGATTACGCCGGTCCGATGGGAGTCGGCGAGCCCCCCAGCTGGGAGAAGGCTGCCATGTATGTGGTGATGTGCGGGGTGTTGGCGACCTGTGGCGGTGGTCTGTGGTCACTGGACAACCTGCTGATCAGCGATCTGCTGCAGACCATGCTGGGCTGATGCAGCGCCCGCCTCTGGTGCTGGTCCACGGTCTGTGGGATACCCCACGGCTGTTCGACCGACTGATGGCCCGCCTCCAAGGGGCCATACCCCAGGTTCTGGTGCCCCATCTGCCACACGGGCTGGGGGGTGTGCCGATCCAGACCATGGCCCGCTGGCTCAACCACGAGATCAATGCCGCCTTTGGTGCCGACAGCACGGTCGACATTCTCGGCTTTTCGATGGGTGGTCTGATCAGCCGCTGCTGGATTCAGCAGCTCGAAGGTCACCGGCGCACCCGGCGGTTCGTGTGTGTGGGCAGTCCACAGTGCGGGACCCTCACGGCCCAGTTTGTGCCGCATCGCTGGTTGCCGAGCATTGCCGACATGAAACTGGGAAGCCCGTTCCTCCGGCAGCTGGATCGTGACTGGAGAGAACACCCCGAACTGCTCGGCAACCTCGAGTGCTGGAGCTACTACTGCCCGTTCGATCTCATGGTGGTGCCCGCCTGGCGCGGAGTGCTGCCGGTGGGCCCATACCAGGCGTTACCGGTCTGGAGCCACCCGCAGCTGGTGCATCACCCCAAAGCGGTGGAGACCCTGGCGACAACACTTCTGGCCGCCGACGATTGAACGGGTTGTCGTTGTGCAACGTCATGCCAAACAAAGCATGAACAGCGCTTGGCATCGCAATTTCCACGACGCAGCATGGAAGCAGTGCACGGCTGCAACCTGACATGTGTTTTTCCGCTTCAGCCAGCTTCACCGCTTCGGCTGTTCTGATGCCTCTGGGGCTCTATGCGACCCATATCGCCAAAACCACTGACCAGAAGAACTACGTGCCCCTGGCGCTGACCCCGTTCTTCTTCGGGGTGCAGCAGTTCACCGAAGGTCTGGTCTGGACCGGGATCGACAACGGCAAGGTCGAACCCCTCACCAGCCTGGCCTCACTGGGATTTCTGTTCTTCGCCTATTGCTTCTGGATGATCTGGATTCCCTGGAGTGCCTGGTCGATCGCCCGGGGGAGTGAGAGCACGACTGTGCTCAACCGATTCAAGTGGGTGGCCATCGTCGCAACAGTGCTGGGGATCGGGTTCTATCTGCCCGTGCTGTTCAACCCTCCAGCGGTGCAGCCTGCGGTGCACAGCACAGGCCGCCTGCTCTATGACATCAGCAACCTGCACAGCGTCTGGCACAACTTCGTCAACACCGAACCCGTCGGTGAGCTGGTCTACTGGGGCTTCATCGTGCTGCCCCTTGTCGCTCTCAAGGACAAAGCCGTCAAGCTGTTCGGAATACTGATCTTTGTCTCGATCTTCCTGACCTGGTTCACCTACAGCAAGACCTTCAACTCGGTCTGGTGCTTCTACTGCGCCGTGCTGTCGATCCTTGTTCTCTGGATCGTCAACCGGCCACGCCTCAACCGCCAGGCCTCATGATCCCCGAGGTCCTTGGCAGGCTGGCTGTCTGGCTGATGCAGGCCGATGTGGGACTGGGACTGGCCGTGCTGGTGGGGCTGTCGATGTCGCTCTCCCATCTGTTTTCCCTGGTGGCCAACCGACTGACTCCCCGCCAGATCGCTGTTCAACTGGTGCTTGATGGCCTGGTGCTCGCGCTGGCCCTGCTGCTGGGGATCCTGTTCAACATCCTGATGATCAAGGCTCTGACCGGTGCCGTGGTCCATCCAAGCGAACTGCTCGACAAGCTGGGAGCCGCACTGATCCCAGGGCTCTTCTACTGCTTTGTGGCAGCGCCTTACATCAGTGATCTGATCGCCACCGTGATCTGGTTTCTGATCCACCTCAATGTGGTCACGCTCCTGCATGCGCGACTCGACCTCCCCTATGAGCAGGCCCTGGTGATGGCGACTCCAGGATTCGTCGTGGCCCTGCTGCTGGTGATGGTCCTCTTCCATCAGGGGTGGCAGGCCAGCTATCGACGACTGGCCAGTGAACTGCTCCCGGAGTCACCCGTCTGATGGCGCCGCTGCTGGCGGTCAGGAGTCATCTGGGTTGGCTGCGCAGGCTGCACCAACTGTTGCTCTGGCTGGTTCTGCTGACCGGGCTCATCACCCTGCTGGTCTTCAGACGCGCCGATCCTGGTCTGCTGGCCACGCTTTCGGGGCGGAACCTGACCACCATGCTGCAGACGTTGCTGGTGCTGGTGCTGCTGCTGATTCCGATCAGCGGGGTCTATTCGGTGATCAGTCAGTTCGCCTTCTGGAATGGCTGGCTGGGGGGGCTCACCCCACCGGCCGAATTGTTTGGCGACGACCCCGATGAGTCCAGCAGCCCCTGCTTTCTGATCTATCTCGACGGCATTCATCAGAGTGAGCGGGACCATCCACCTCGGGTGGCCGCCTTTCTTGAGGCTCTCGAGCAACGTCTGCCCGTGGACGTGAAGCTGATCAAGGGACTGGAGACCTACACCCTGACACCGTCACGTCTGGCCGATGACACGGGTAGCCAGTGGTTCTGGCGTCGTCTGTTCAGCCTGCAGGAACACCATCCCAATACCCTGGTGAGCGTTGTCTGCTCCTTTCTGGTGCAGGCCAACAACGTGATCAAAGTGGGGATCTCGTCGGATCGCCGCTATGGCCCGATCCTCAATTATGAACTGGCCCTGAAAGTGGCCAAGAAGCTCGCTGAGCAGGGTTTCTGCCCCCCCTCAGACGACACCAGAGGGCCAGTGGAGTTGGTGCTGCTGGGTTACAGCGGCGGCGGCGAAATGGCCATGGGGATGGCCGACTATCTGCGTCGTCTGTGCCGCTGCCCGGTGCGCATCATCACCTGCTGTGGGGTGTTCAGCGGCAACCAGCTGCTGGAACAGGTGGGGGCGATCACCATGGTGGTGGGCAGTCGAGACCCGGTCGCCGCCTTTGGCCGCATTGCCTACCCAGGGCGCTCACCGTTGCTGCCGCTGTCCAACTGGAACCGCGCCGTGGCCCGGGGTCAGGTGCAGCGGCTGAACATCACTGGCCTGAACCACAACGGCAGCAACGGGCCCTTTGCAGACCGCTATCGCGAGGCGGTGATCCAAGCGATCGTGAGTCAACTCAGCAGTCACGAGCCGGTGTCAACGACGTAGGCGGACGCTGCAGCTGGTGCAGCTGCTGAATCAAGGCAAACGGACTGTGCAATGGCAGGGATGCCTGCAGGCGCCGCCAGGCGTCGGAGACCGAGGCGCCGTGGTGTGAAAAATCCAGGGGCAATGCCTGGAGAGCCTGGCGATAGGCATGGCTGAGCGCTGCGGCGCCTGCTGGCAGGGAGGCTGAATGGATCAGCGACACACACCGCTGTTCCAGCCTTTCGCGCCACAGCCCCGGCAGCACCAAAGGGAACAGGTCACAGCTACCGCAGAGGGCCTGTTGCAGCAAGGCGGTGCTGTCGATGCAGAAGCCAAGACTGCCGTAACCGCCCAGGCGCAGATGTTGATCAGTCGCTTCGAGGTTGTGCACCACGGCGATCAGCTCGGTCATGTGCAATAGCGAGGGCCACTGGTCAGGGCTGAACGGCTCGCCCAGGTAGCGAACGGTTCCGTTCTGGCGATCGTTCTGCCAGGGGCGGTGCAGATCGTTGAGAGCGTCCCAGCCGCAAAGGCCGGTGGTGCCCTGAAACCACTGCAGGCGAAAGGTCCTGCCGCCATCAGTGAGCTCGAGCTCGAGAGCGGTATGGGGCAACAGCGAGAGCACCTCCTGACCACGGTCGTTGAGCAGGCCAGTGCGCATCGGCAGGGCCAGCGGGATCTGTCTGACAGGCTGGCCTTCGAGCTCAAGGGCCGCACCGAAGCCGAAGCTGGCCACGCTGCAGCGCAAACGGGCGCACACGCGCCAGCCCCGACCCACAAACCACGTCAACAGCGAGGCCCCATCACGGCATCCCTCGAAGCAGAAAGGCTCCTGGGCAAGACCGTTGGCCGCCAATCGGTTGAAGACCTGAGCCAGCTGGGCATTGCTGCAGCGTTCAGCCAGGGACTGGCTGAAGGCCAGTCCCACGTTGGTCCAGCGCAGACCCTGACGCAGATGTCTCCAGCGCGCGGTTGAGGCGTCATCAACAGGGGCAGCCTGCGCGGTGGCAGCAGGCTGCACGGCCGACGTGGCCCACAGGCTCTCGAGGGTGGTGGGCAGGGGCAGGGTGCGGTTCTGCCAGACCACTGCCTCACGCTTCAGGCGGTCCACAGCCGTGGGTTGAGCGCCCTGTTGCGGCGGCCACAGATGGGCCAGATCATCGACCAGGGCCGCCAGCACCACCGGGCTGATCAGGCCCTGCTGCAACACCGCACTGAGACCCTGCAGCCGAGGCGGCAGATCCGCCGGGGCCAGGCGCCAGCGACGCGGCAGCACCCACAACAGCGGCTGCAGCCGCGGCTGGCCAAGATCAGCCAGCAGTCGACCCAGCAGGGTCTCGCGGCTGATGCCGGCGTGGAGCAAGGTGTTTTCAAGCGCCTCATCGAGGCCGATCAGGGGCAACGGCTCATGCCAGTCAGCCCCGAGCGCCAGCGGTTCCTGCAGGGGTTCCAAGCTTGGACAGCTCCTGATTCCAGCCGTGTTGACTCAGCGGGCGCCCAGACGCTCCCTGAGGTGATGGCCGACGCGGATGGCGTTGGCAATCGCCGTGAGCGATGGATTCACCGCACCGATGCTGGGGAAGAAGCTCGTATCGACGACATACAGATTGTCGAGCTCGTGAGCCTTGCAGTTCACATCGAGCACCGACGTGGCTGGATCGGTGCCGAAGCGGCAGGTGCCGGCCTGATGGCCGACAGCGGCGATGCCCATGGTGTTCTTGACATAGACCTGTCGCTCCACCAGGTGATCCTTGAGATAGAGCCGATCGAGCAGGCTCTGCAGTCGACTCCAGAGTTGATCCGCGGCTGCCTGGTTGTTGGGGGTGTAGGCCAGATTGATCGCACCGTCAGGGGTGATCGTGACGCGGTTGTCGGGGCTGGGGAGATCCTCTGTCGAAACCCAGAAGTCGAGGGCATGCTCGGCGATCTTGTCCATCGACCAGTTGGGCATGAAGAAGGTTTCCAGCGGGGCATAACCCTTCATGATCGCCCCGCGGGTTTTGCCGGTCATCTGAATGTTGCCCATCGGGTAGTCGAAGTCGGCATCCCCGAAGTACCAGTCGTTAACGGAGATCGTCTTCTGGAAGACGGTCGGGTTGGGCTCGTGCGACAGGGCTACGGCCGCCTTGCTGTTGTGGAACATGTAGTTGCGGCCGACCTGGTCGCTGCCATTGGCCAGACCGCGGGGGTGCTTGTCGTTGGCCGACATCAGCAGCAGGCGGGCACTGTTGGCGGCGCCGCAGCTCACCACCACCAGATCACCGCTGACCCGCATGGGCGCACCGTTGTGCAGCAGCTGCACGGCCTTGACACTGCGGCCCGAGGCATCGGTCTCCAGACGCCTCACCTCGGCGCGGGTCAGCAACGTGACGTTGTGGGAGCCCAGGGCCGGCCTGATGCCGATCACCTCGGCATCGCTCTTGGCATGCACCAGACAAGGGAATCCATCACAGCTGTTGCAGCGGCGGCAGCGACTGAACGGCATGTTGGCCTCATCCAGCATGACCCCGCTGGGGGCGTGGAAGGGATGGAGACCCGCAGAGCGCAGATCGTCGGCGAGCTTGGCGATCCGTGGTTCGTGGGAGATCGGCGCATGGGGGTAGGGGCCGCTGGCCGGAGGCTCGGTCGGATCCTCACCCCGCAGACCATGCACGTGGTAAAGCTCCTCGGCCTTCTGATACCAGGGCTCGAAGTCGCTGTAGCGCAAGGGCCAGGCCGGAGAGATGCCATCGACATGGACAAGCTCCTCGAAATCGCGTGCCCGCAGCCTGAAGTGATGGGCCCCATACATCTTGGTTGCCCCCCCAACGAAGTAATGGCTTCCGGGTTGGAACGGCTTGCCATGCTTGTCGGTCCAGGTGTCCTTGGAGAGGTAGCGGCCCTGCTGGAACACCGCATCGGCATCCCAGTTCTCAGGCTCCTGAGGGAGCCAATCACCACGCTCGATCACCAGAATCCTGAGACCGGTGGGCGCCAGCACCCGCGCCAGGGTGCCGCCACCGGCACCACTACCGATGATCACCACATCAAAGTGCTCACCGTCGCTGACCTGCAGCTGTTCGGCCCGTGGCAGGGGTGAGGAGGTCCAGGACGGGCCGCTGAGTTCCTGCATGACGCTTGGGAAGCAATAGGGGGGGCTGAGCTATCCCGTCGGATAGCAACTGAGCTGGTTGATCATCTTGGCCACCATGGCGGTCCAGCCCGTCTGATGGGAGGCGCCGATGCCCCGACCATTGTCACCGTGGAAATACTCGTTGAACAGGATCAGATCACGCCAGTGGGGATCGTTCTGGAACAGCTCGACATCACCGTTGAAGGGCCTGCGGCCAGATGCGTCACGCCGGAACAGGTTGGCCAGCCGATGCTCGAGCTGCAGCGACACTTCCCAGAGATTGAAGCAGTTGCCCGAGCGGGCGGGAAATTCCACCTTGAAACTGTCACCGTAATAGTGGGCGAATTTCTGCAACGACTCAATCAGCAGGAAATTGGCTGGAATCCAGATCGGTCCGCGCCAGTTTGAATTGCCGCCGAACATCGCCACAGGGCTGTCACCAGGGCTGTAGGCGAGCACCTCATGATCACCACCCTCGGTGAACTGGTAGGGCTGCTGCTCATAAACCTTTGACAAAGCACGGATCCCATAGGGCGAAAGAAACTCGTCCTCATCGAACAGACGTTCACAGATGCGGCGCAGTCGATCTTCAGGCACCAGGGTGAACAGAATGCGGTCGTTGCGCCACTGGCCGAGATTGGCAGCCAACCAGGTGGGTGTGGTGCGCTCATGCACAAACCAGCTCATGCTCTTGAGCACATCAAGTTCGGGAAGTCGTGTCACTGTCTCGACATCAAAGCTGGCCACCGCCAGCAGGGGAATCAGGCCTGTGAGTGAACGGGTGCGGAGATAATCGGTGCTGCCATCCGGCCGCTTGATCACGTCGTAGTAGAAGCCGTCCTGCTCGTCCCAGTTGAGATAGCCGCGCTGTCCCGGATGGTTGATGGTGATAGCCAGCTGCACGAAGTCGTGCACAAACCGCTCACACAGATCGCGATACTCGGCCTGCTCACTGCTCAGTTCAACCGCAATGGCGAGCAGGTTGAGGCTCAGTGACGCCATCCAGGCGGTGCCGTCGCATTGCTCGATGCGACTGCCATCGGCGAGCGGAAAACGGCGATCGAAGATGGCGATGTTGTCGAGACCGAGAAACCCTCCTTCAAAGACGTTGTCACCAGAGCGATCGTTGCGGTTGGCCCACCATCCGTACTCGAGAAGCAATTTGCGCAGCACGGAACGCAGAAAACCGTGATCGGAACGCCCATAGTGCTTGCGCTCGATCTGAAACACCCGCAGGGCTGCCCAGGCACCGATCGGGGGGTTGGGATCCGACAGCGCCCATTCGTAGGCCGGGGTCTGGGCGTTGGGAGCCGTGTAATGGGGCGACCGCAGCAGCATGCACTGCTCTTTGGCGGTCTGGGGGTCAATGATCGCAAAGGCGACCGAGTGGAACATCAGGTCCCACTGGCAGAAATAGGGGTATTCCCATGCATCGGGCATGGAGATGATGTCATGGGCATGCAGCCGGCTCCATCGAGCGGTTTCGGTGTGCCAGCGATTGGCCGGAGGCTGGGGCTGGGTCAGATCCCCTTCGAGCCAGCGCAGCACACTCCAGCCGTAGTACTTCTTGCACCACAACAGGCCTGCGATCGCCGAACTGTGAATCAGACGGTCGTCGTCCGAGAGGTTGGGCACCATGTGGTGCAGTGATGCGCTCCACTCCGCCTCACGCTGTGCAAACACGGCGTCAAAGTCATCTCCAAACGCAGATAGCGACTCCAGGTCCCTGCTGCAGAGTCGCAGCTTGACGACCCACTCCTCTCCGGGGGCGATCGTTCGCTGCAGCTGGCGAGCCGCCTTGGTACCGCTCCGGGCTGGATTGATGGCTCCCTGTTCGCCGTGAATCAGATAACGGTGAAAGCCATCTTTTTGATAGTTCGTGGGATTGGGTTGGCCATAGAGGCGCTCATGGTTGGTCTCGTTGTCGGTGAACAACCAACTGCCGGTCTCATCGCAACTGAGGCTGTAGCAACCCAGATGGGGCAGATCGGCGGTGACCAAGCGATCTCCATCAAGCTGCATGGGCAGCTTCGACTCATCGGGATAGCCCCAGCTCCAGGTGTTGCGCAGCCACAGGGTCGGCAGCAGCGTCAGCGGTGCAGGATCAGGACCACGGTTAACAGCACGAATGCGGATCAGCAGGTCTGTGGGTGAGGCCTTGGCGTATTCGATGAAGACATCGAAATAACGGCCCTGATCAAAGATTCCCGTATCCACCAGTTCGTACTCGGGCTGGTCGCGACCACGGGAGCCGTTTGCATTGACAAGGTGCTGGTATGGAAACTCTGCCTGTGGGTACTTGTACAACCCACGCATGAAGCTGTGGGTGGGGGTGTTCGCGAGATGGAAGTAATAGTCCTTGATGTCTTCGCCATGATTACCCTCAGGATTGCCCAGACCGAAGGGACGCTCCTTGAGGATCGGATCCTGGCCGTTCCACATCGCCAGAGAAAAACAGAGTCGGCACTCCGCATCGCAGATGCCGAGCAGGCCATCCTCTCCCCAGCGGTAAGCCCTGGAACGGGCATGGTCATGGGGGAAGGAGCGCCAGGCATCTCCATCGGCCGAGTAGTCCTCACGAACCGTGCCCCACTGCCGTTCGGGCAGATAGCTGCCCCAGAGAGCCCAGTCCTGATGGCCGAAATCCCGCTCGGCGATACGCCTGAGCTCAGAAGGCAGGGCCGCCTGCTCAGGTGGCGCGGGCGAGGGCCCGGGGCTTGCCGTCATGGCACCCTCGATGACAACGTCGAGGAGACCGATTCGGCAACCCTCAGGGCGTTGGCGATGATGGTCAGTCCGAAGCCCATCATCGGGCACGCCGGAAAGATGCTCGCATCGGCAATGGTGAGGTTGCTCAGCTCATGGCTGCGGCCCTGCAGATCAACCACCGACGTGGCAGGGTTATCGCCCATGCGACAGGTACCGCAGGCATAGCCCATGGCCGAGAGCGGTGCCTCGCCGCGCGGATGGGTGGGCGCGGCCTTGACCACCTGGATCTGGGGATCGGCCTCCACGGCCTTGAGCACGTCGATCCAGCGATAAACGAGACGGTCGTGCGCTTCGCGGTTGTTGGGGACGTAGTTGATCTGGAGGCGATCGCCCCTCAGGCTGATGCGGTTGTGGGGCTGGGGAAGCACCGGGCTCGATGCCCACCAGGTGATCGAACGGGAGGCCAGCTGCTCAAGGCCGAAGTCAGGCAGCAGACGGGTCACCAGCGACAGCACAGGGGGTGACTCGGCAAACAGAGCGTCCTGCAGGACACCGCCGCCATTGGCGATGGCACCGAGGGGAAAAGAGACGTTGCTGTCGCCCCAGAGAAAATCGGTGATCCCGAACGAACGGCCATAGCGGCCCGAGTTGGACACCGCGGCCAGCTGCAGAATCGACGTCTGTTGCAGCTTCATGAGGTTGCGGCCCACCTGATCGGAGCCATTGGCCAGACCGCGGGGGTGTCGATCATTGGCAGAACGCAGCAGGATCGCCGCGGTATTGATGGCACCGGCTGCAAGCACCACCTGATGCGCAGTGAACAACCAGCTCTGACCATCGATCCGGGCCTGCACCCCCTTGACCTCACGACCCCTGGGGTTGACATGCAACTGGGTGACTTCGGCGCCGCCTCGCACGGTCACCGAGGTACACTGACGGGCCGGATCGACACCGAACAGTTCGGCATCGCCGCTGGGATCGATCGGTGAATCCGACCAGCTGAGCGGCAGCGGGTAGGGCGTCACGCCATGGCGCTCCAGCCCCTGGCGCAACTCCTCCAGAAACGGCTCCACCGATCGGGGAGGCTGGGCGTAATCAGCCTTGCGTCGGGGTTCGGTGGGATCACTGCCGGCCCGACCGTGCACCCGGTACAGGCTCTCGGCCTGTTCGTACCAGGGCTCCAGATCGGCGTAGTTCAGGCCCCAGGCCGGTGCTGCCCCCTCCTGCAGATGCAGACCCTCGAACTCGCGCTCGCGCATGCGCTCGAGCACGCCCCCCCAGATCTTCGTGTTGCCTCCGAAGGCATAGATCGCCTGGGGGGAGAAGGGATCACCATCAGTACCGAACCACTGCTCCTTGGGGTGATAGCGATCCTTGCGGAACAGCTCCACATCGGCGACGTTCTGGTCGGCAAGGGGCATGGGGCCGCCGCGCTCGAGCAGCAGCACGCTGTGCCCTTTCTGCCCCAGGCTGGCGGCAACGGTGGCACCGGCGGCGCCGCTGCCAATCACGATGACGTCGTAGTGGCGGTCGTCGATGATCATGGCTCAGCTCCGCTGCCAGACATAAATGAGCACAAAGAGGATGATCCAGATGACATCCACGAAGTGCCAGAACAGCGAGGTGGCCTGAACCCCCTGCTCACCCCCGTTGTAATTGCCGGGAATGAACGATTTGATCAGCATCAAGGTCATCAGGCCGACACCGGTGGCCACATGCAGACCGTGGAAGCCGGTGAGGAGATAAAACGTGCCACCGAAGGTTCCCGAGGTGAAGCCGAACTGCAGGCCGCTCCACTCAACAGCCTGGCCGTAGAGGAAGTAAGACCCCAGCGCCATGGTCAGCAGCCAGAAGGCACGGAAGCCCCAGATGTTGCCCTTGGCCATGGCCCGCTCAGCCAGGTAGATCGTGCCCGAGCTGGAGACCAGCACGACCGAATTGATCAGCGGCATCTGCCATTCCAGACCTTCGACGCCGGGGGGCAACCAGTCGAGAGCACTGGTCTTCAGCAATGCATAGCCGCTGAAGAAGGCCAGAAAGATGACACTTTCGGAGCACAGAAAGATGATGAAGCCTGTGAGATTGTGCTTCTCGTGACCCTCAACATGCTGGGGCTCGGCATTGGGTGCGGGATAGGCGGTGGTCATCGTGCTGCCTCCTGTTGCTCGGCCAGGGCGAGGGCCTGTTCGATCTCGGCCTGGTGCTCCACCAACGGCTTGCCCAGGCCATAGCCATAGGGCCGGGAGATCACAACCGGCACATGCTCGCCAAAGTTGTCTTCAGCAGGTGGCGAAGGCAGCAACCACTCCAGACCGATGGCATTCCAGGGGTTGT
>Ga0214917_10006098_pt1 | contig 12657 bp, 12 predicted proteins | sample LL_1208_BB_MetaG_FD_177983 | JGI IMG/M metagenome (GOLD analysis project Ga0214917, IMG submission 177983) | Freshwater microbial communities from Lake Lanier, Atlanta, Georgia, United States - LL_1208_BB | ecosystem: Environmental > Aquatic > Freshwater > Lake | place: USA: Georgia | collected... | reverse complement strand
GCCAAATAAACACCACTATCAACCAACAGGAGGATTCCAAGAATCACGACCAACGGAATACGGACCCTCTTGTTGAGGATGCCATCCCATAACTGCTGTAGCGCAATGGCTGTTGTCACCGCTGCGGCAAAAAAGCCGACCTCCCAGAATCCCCAAGGGGCCCGAATATCGTGGTAAAAAGGTAGTTTTTCCAAAAGGGTAAAACCCGGCACAAAGAGGTAGATTCCGATCATCAGGGCAACCCAAAACCGCCGCCTTGGCGTTGCCGGAAGAAGTTTTGGAATCAGGACAACCGGGATCAGCGTCATGAACCACATAACCGCAATAATCCAGTCCGGAGCTTGGGCAGAACCGACAAGAAACTCCTTGGTTCCCGTAAACACAGAAAATGGCCCCTGGGAAAGCCATAGTGCAAACAAAGAAATTCCGGCGAAAAGCCTGAAAAGGCTCCCCTCCCTTGTCCCCAACCATTCGGCATTACGGCGCGACCACCAGAAAACCGACCCGAGGGAAAGAAGAGCAACCGCCCCAAGATAAAACTGCCCCCGGTCGGCCATAAAATCCCCGCGCATCCCGTTCAGCAATTCGTTGCCGCGATCCAGGACCGAAATGAAGCTCTTGATCGAGAAGGCCTGCTGCCATCCGCGAAAGTTGTCGAAGGCAAAAGCTGCCACCCAGCGAAACTCTCGCGTGAGGGGCAGTAAAACAGTTGCGGCCATCAGGAAAACACCCGCAAGAGCCGTCAAGGTCCCCCGAATCAGGTCCGAACGTTTTTCAGGCCGATCGATGAGGAGCCAGAGAAAAAAGGCCATGGCCAAAGGAATAAACATAAATGTTAACTTGGTGTACGAGAGCATCATGGCCGACCACCCGAAAGCCAACCATGCCTTGGATTGCCAAGAGCACTCCTCAGAAACTTTCAAAAAAGCCCAGAAGATGAGCGGTGGAAATATATAGGAATAACTCCCCATCCAGTGCTCGAAGTTGCCAATGCGCAGCAACATTTGAGAGCTGGTAACGTAAAGAATGGCCGCAACAACCCCGGTCCAATCGCTTCGTGTTAGCCTGCGCACAAAAACAAACATCGTAAGGGAAGCCAACGGAAGGACCATAAGTGCGGCCACCTTAATTCCAAACGGATCACCGAAAAGAGATCTAGCCAATATCCCCACCACCATAGGAAGGCCACACAGCGCAAAGCTAGCGGTCGAGTAACCCTGCATAAAATGGGAACTCCACCATGGAATTCCTTTTGATTCACGGAAGTTTTGAAGAACCTCGCCAAGAAAGCGACCACCCCCTCCATAGAGCTCCTCCTGCGACGGAGACTGCGGTAACCAGCCAAGACCCAAGGAACCACAATACAGGACCAGAAAGGCAATTAGAATGAATTGAGGGCTTTTCTTATTTCTCATCGTTAGTTCTCGGAATCAACAACGCAGAAACGAGCTTGCTTAAGCCTTGCAGAAAGCCAGCCATTACAGGCAACCGGAATGTCTGATTCATTTTCACTATTCAGCACTGCCCGTAAAGGGTTTTGGAGATTCTTCGGATGGCAATATTTTGGAGCGAATGACCCACGGAGGCAAGATTTCGCAGGGTGAGGGCTTTGGATTTACCGGTTGCACGCTCGTTACCGTAAACGGGGACTTCGATGTAAGAAAGATTCTTGGAAAGCAATCGAGTCAATAGGTCTGCCTGGAATCCGAAGCCATGGGAATTCGAATGCCATCGCCTGACATATTCTGTTCGCGTGACCAGCAAACCATTATAGTAGTGCATCCTGTAACCACTGATGGCGTTAACCAAGGCCGTATAGGTCTTGGAAAGGAGCCGCCGAAAAGCACCCCGACCGCAGATTTCCACCGTGTAAGGCACCACCACCTCGGCTTTTCCAATCTCTTTAAATATAGTTTCCAGCGTTTCCTTAGGCTCAACATTGTCCCCGCAAATCATGCGAAACCACTCCCCTTTTGCGCGAAAAGCGGCTTCAGCATAGTTGGTCGCGACCCCCTCGTTATGGGCATTTCGGAGTAAACGAATCGGAACGTCCGGGTGTTCAGACATGAACTTCTGGATTCTTGTCGCGCTCTCGTCTTTGGAGGCGTCATCCACGATAATAATATCAAATGAAGGGGCAGTGCTTTGCAGAGACTTGATCAGCGTTTCCAGGGTTCCCAGAATGTTGTCCTGCTCGTTGTAGCAGGCCACAAAAAGGCTTAAAAAGACGGGGGGTTGCAGGGCCTTGGCCGCAGGTGTCGACTCTTCTGTTGGGCCGAAGGGCATCACGACGTCTTCTCAAACTCGCTTTTGCGACGCAGAACAAATTGCTTCAGGGCAAATACGAGGGTGGCCACAGGCACAAGACGTGGGTTGGCCAACTTCCACCGCCCTTTTTCCTGCACAATATCTCCACCTTCCAAAAGACGCTGCAGACGCACGTCCCGTATCCGATCGTCATCGTAAACGGCGCGCAACTCTTCATGGGTGATGAAACCGCCCCGATCGCGGCACTCCTTGAATATCCGGATACGGATCGAAGCATGCCCAAGGTTGATAAAGTTAAAGAAACAATACGCCAACATCACGTAAATCGCCGGATTGGCAACGACTGCCAGAATCCAACGGTCGAGATTCCTGGGAAAGACCCAGAGCAAGGCCACCTGCATTGCTATGGCGACCACCAATCCGGCCAGAAAACCGGCCATGACCGAAGCAAAGAATTGCTCCCCTCCCCGTGCCCGCAAGACAGTCGCTTGCACCACAACCATAACTGCGAGCGCCAGAATCGGGCTCAACAAATAAAACCACTCAGGAGCCATGAGGAATCCTTGATGAAGCCATTGACACCATGTCCTAACCCCCAGAACTCACACGACCGAAGACCATGCGGCGATAAAGAAGGATGGTGTGAAAGAATAGGTATTTTCCCGAACGCAACCGGTACCCGTTCGATTCCTCAATCAAGATACGATCGGTTACCAATGCTCGCACCCGGGCCCCAATAAATGGTCTTTCACGAAAGAATTCTTCGATTTCCTCGCGGCAAACACCCTTGTCGCCCTTGCGATGCAGATACCGGGCAAGACTCAGCGTCGGACTGTCCCCCTCCATTGCAGAGTAGGTGATCACGTAGCACAGCGCCGCCGACCAGTAGAGCAAAGAGAAATATAAAAACCCGATAAAGGCGCCACCCTCTCCGATCGACAAAAAGCTCCAGTCCTTAGCCCACGCAAAGCCAGTCGCCCCGCACCAAGTCAAGAAAAACAGCACCAGCAGTGTCTTGAGTTGTGTCTGAGGCAAGCGGAAACGCCAGAGCAAGAGATGGGCAAACCACGCGGCAGCGAGCGCGATCAATGACGCTATTACACAAGACATCTCTCACCTCATGCGGGACCGACCGGCGGAAGATCCAGCACGGAGGTTTCCGTCAATCCTCGCAGAAAATCCGGGATTTGTCCCGGATTAAACCACTTAAGCCACAAATACTGTGCGCCAATCCTAATTCCGCTGTTACCCGACTTGCCTTGTTGGACTATCAACATTCGCTGCGGGCCTTCTCGCCTGACGCTGCTTAAAAACGAAGGCACCGTGGTTTGATCGAGCAATAATTCCAACGTTTTCCGGTCTATTGCGATTGCGGGAAAAACAATTTCACGCGAGCCGCCGATCCCCTCGCGCTCTTGGGGGGGCGCAATTCCTGCAATATCGATGACAAATGTGCGCAGTTGTGGATCCCCGTGTCCCGCCAAGTAAGTCCAGATGATGGGAGGGTAATACGGGATGGTCCCGGCGATGTTGAAATAGTCCCGCAACTGGATCACGCATGCGCCGCTCTCTTTGATCACCGATCGCAACTTTGTGCGAACGGATTGTTGTTTTGCGCCCAGCGCCTCGAGTTCCAAGATGTTCCGATTACACACAAAAATGCACAAAATAGCTAACACTAACGCAGGCACCACCTGAGCGTTTGGGGTGCGGGGGAACAGCCGTTCACCCAGCCATCCAAAGACTCCAACCAGGAACATCCCTAAAGGCATGCCAACAAGAATACTGTTACGGGAGAGCCAGCCATCAGCAGCGAGGTTCTGACCAACGGCTATGTAAGGGAGTCCGGCGGCCGCGATAAGGAGGAGCCCACACACGGCAAGCCTTTCGAAGCACTCAGCACTATTCTGCACACTACGATTGTTCGTTTGCATGCGGACTCCCAACAAGAATAAGAGGGTAGCCACGACAGCGATAAATATTTGAAACGGACCGCCCACCACTCCCTGAAAAAGATCGACGAGCAAATTTTTCCACATGAATGTGAATCCCTCGAATAACAGTGACGGCGAGAATGATGGCGTGTTGTAGCCGGCGTGATGGCCGGTGGCCGGAGAAAGCATGCCTTTCATCACCCAGAAGACGATAGGGAGCACAAGCAGTTCGGGAAACTTGCGCAATTGAAGTTTGGCAAACTCGACACTCTGTTGAGCAGACAGGTCCCGCGTTGCCAGCGCCAAAAGCACAGCCCCAACGGCATAGTAGAACGCCAAAAGTGAGTTCAGATTGAAGCTGACCGCAAACAGCGCAGCAGTTAGCAGTCGCCGCCACATTGTGGAACGTGCGGCCGCGTTTCCATACATCCACCAAGCGGCCCAAAAAATTGCTACCGAAGTGGTGTTCATGAAGAGGATACTCTCCCCCATCATTTTATAGGCTGGACAGACCAAAAACATTGTCGCAATGCCGCACGCCGTCACTACCGTCAATTTTCCAGTTTGCCTGAGCACCATGAACATGAAAAGCGCTGCTGCCAACCATGCGGATACAGCCAGATTTTTGATGGCAATCTCGGGCCTAGGAAAAAGCCCCAGAAAACGCCAATAAAGATAGTCCATCGGTCTTCCATACTCGCGCGTGTAGGCAAGGAGCATGTCAAACCTTCTGCCGTAAACGAGTTCCTGAGTGAGCCACCAGCCGTCCCAAATGATGAAATCCGTGAAGAGCAGAAGCCCTTGGGCCGCGAGGCCCGCACCCACAATGATGACTGCGGACCATTTGTCCGACAAGGAATCTAGGCTGCGCGACCCGGCAGTGGAATGTTTAGGCATTGCGGAGATACAACTCGAAGGTCGATGGTTTTCCCAATGCCGCCTCCACTACAGCCAGAACGATCGCCGGAGGCGTAAAGACCGAGGCAGCCCAGAACACCGGATCGAAAAAGCCGTTGAAGCCAACCTTGAGTTTGTGAATAAGTGCGTCGCGATCAAAGCCGATGGTATTCATCGCGCTGTCGACAAAGCCAACAGGCCCGAACTCCGGCCAGTTCCACCGCCGGGACTCAACCACAAAACCCTCCTCAGACACAAGGCGCTCGAGACTTTCGAGCGACCCGCACCAAAGGTGACGAGGAGGATCAAGGTGCAGCCAATTGGCGCGGAAGATTCCCGCCTGTAGTGAGTCGATGTTGATCGTGGAAAGTGCAAGTATGCCTCTAGGCTTAAGATTGGCCTTGATGCATCTCACAAAGCCGCGCGGATCAGATACATGTTCTATCACCTGCCAGGCAGTAACGACATCCCATTTCTTCGAGCCAGCATCCGCAAACATCTCGCATTCGATATTCTCGCCAAGGCGCTTCAAAGCCTGCTTCCTCGGCACTGGCTCGGGCTCACAACCTCGAACAAGAAAACCGCGCCCCCGAGCCGCCTGCAGAAAAGCGCCATCACCACATCCGATGTCGTAAAGGCTTAATCCGTTCTGGCCGCAAATGCCCCTCAGCCGGTTGGCACGACCGGCATGAAAGCGCGAACGAAGAGCACCAGCCGGACCTCCGAATTTCGCGCCTCCCCCCCCGTAGTAATCCGCCGGATACATCTCTTTGGAAGGCGAAGACTGCAGGATCCAAGTGCGGCACTTCCCGCAGATAAGCCACACGTTTCCCTTGGACGAAACCTCTTCCTTTCCCGGGGAACTGCACAAAGGACAAATATCAGTCACGAAACAGCGCCGAGGTCTTTCAGCATCGGCTTAAGCTTCTTCCGTGTTCCTGGCGGATATTTTAGGGCCGACAGAGCGGTCTTAAAGGTATAGTCAAACAACTTCGGCAGCGGGACGGACGAACTTTCGTCGTCATAACGCGCAGGACAAGGGACCTCGCCAACACGATACCCGTTGGCAACAGCAAACATGAGTATATCACTGGCGAACGCATGCGTATCGTTGAAAGAATCCAGCGGCGCAGCCTCGATCAAACGCCGAGAATAAGCGCGTAGCCCGCTGTGCCACTCGCCGAAAGTTGTTCCGAACCACATGTTCTGAAAAAAAGTCAAAATCCGGTTACAGAGATACCGGTAGAGAGGCATGCCGCCATCAAGCGCCTCTGCCCGAGTCCGTATCCGGCAGCCTTGGATCATGTCGAAATAGCCCCGAGCAACGTAATGCACCATAACATCGGCAAGTGAAGGGTCGTATTGAAAGTCGCCGTGTATTTCGACTGCCACATCGCAGCCTTCGGCCAAAGCCAAACGGAACAAACGTTTCAGATTGCCGCCGTAGTTCGAGTTCCTCTCGTGGGTAACAACACGCATGCCGAGTGATTCCGCCACCATCCTGGTGTTGTCAGTGCTGCGATTATCACCCACCACAACTCCTGGCTTCAACTCGTCTGGAATAGCCAAAAATGTTTTCCCGATAGTCCGTTCGACGTTGTAAGCAAGAACCATCACCATTACTTTTTTCTTCGCTTCAGAGCTAGTTTTCATAGGAAATAACTTTATGAGATAGCGTAGGTCTGCAGTCCGCGCCTCAGATCGCAGAGGGGCTTCCATCCTAAAGATGTCAACTTATCCGTCAATGCGACCACACGAACACTTTCCGTGCTGTCGCCAACGCGAGTCGTCGAGTCGTCCTGCAGTGGGCGTCCCGCCAACGTTGCAACCATCGACTCCAGTTTGCCGAGAAGCACTCCTTCACCGGTGCCAACGTTGAAGCAACCGCTCGCTCTTCGGAGAGCGCAATGCAGCAATGCCGAGGCCACGTCGCTGACATGGACGTAATCCCGGATGGCCTGAGGACTGCGAATCTCGACCCTTTCACCGATCTTAAAGCCACGAAGCATGCTGGAAATGAGGCGGTTCGGATGTTCCGCCGGGCCATAAGGATAAAAGATGCGCATCCAAGAAAGGCCAGTGCCACATTCTGTGCTGATTCGTTGCAACGCGAGATGCAGTTCATGCTTTGCCTGCGCATAAGGGGAAGCGGGTCCGACGAGGGAAGTGTCTTCAGTCAGATCTGCTTCGGATGGCGCATACTCGGCACAAGTGCCGCACCCGACAAAATGACGGACTCCTACGCGTGATAGCCCGCGAAACAACTCGATCGACTGTTCCTTGAGCAGAAGATTTTCCGGAGAATCCACGTAGATTCCCGGCGTGGCGATCCAAGCGCAGTGAATCGCTACATCGGGTTTGAAGGCCTCAATTTCTTCCCATGGAGGTGATCCCAAACGATGCGGACGAAAAAGAGGCAGAACTTGATACCCCGCCGCTTGTGCCTGTCGGCAAACTTCGGAACCTATAAAACCAGCAGCCCCCGTGACAAAAAGCCTCATCGCAATGAATGCAAATCCGGCAAGGTAGCGTCTTTCGCCGAGATGCAACTAACAGGCAGCGGCCACGTGATGCCGAGAGCATGGTCGTCGTAACGGATTCCGCCGGATAAGGCGGGTTCAAAATCGCGAGACATCAAATAAACGAGGCGACAATCATCCGACAGACACTGGAACCCGTGCGCGAAGCCCGCAGGCACGTAGAGCGCTAGACGCCGCTTCTCTGACAATTCAAATGATCTCCAGTGACCGAACGTTGCGGAGTCGGGCCGCACGTCTACAACCACATCGAAGACAGTCCCCGTTAAACAGGTCACCAGCTTAATCTCTTCCGCTGGTTTTTTTTGGAAGTGCAGTCCACGAAGTGTGCCGCGTTTCAGAGTCATGCTCACGTTGATCTGCGGCCAATCGCCGTTCAACCCGGCGGCAATGAAAGAATTGCGGCAAAACAACCTCGAAAAGAAACCCCTCTCATCTGTGTTTAGCTCCATGAGCACCTCATGGACACCGCCAAACTCGGCATCGACAACCTTCACGAGAGATAATGCGGATTAGGAACAGGCACCAGAAACCTCCCGCCAGTACCCAGGTAAGCGCGTTGCTGCGCCTTGATCTCCTCCGCAAAATTCCAAGTTAGGAGCAAGGTCACTTCGGGCCGCTGTTCCAGCAACGCGTCGGGATGCAATATAGGCAAATGGGTCCCAGGGGTCAGCTTGCCCTGCTTGTGAGGGCTGCGATCGACCACGAAGTCGATGGCTGCAGGACCCAGAGCGCAAAAGTTCAGCAGCGTGCTTCCCTTGGCCGAGGCTCCGTAACCCGCGACTTTCGAGCCTGCAGCTCTGAGACGACCAAGCTCCTGCGAAAGATGGGTCCTGAGATTGTGCACCCTCTCCCCAAATCTGCGCGTGTAGTCTGGGCCGCCAACGCCGGCGTTTTTCTCCTCACGCAGAAGGTCAGCGACACTTGGATCGACTGCACTCGCTCCGGCATGGGCGAGGTGAACCCTGAGAGATCCACCATGAATGGACAGGCGTTCAATTCTGACGATTTCCAAACCGTGCCGCGCGAGGAGCGGGACGAGCGAAGTCCCGTGAAAATAGAAAAAGTGCTCGTGGTAAATCGTGTCGAACTCGAGTTTTTCCGCCATCTCGTGGGCCCACGGGAACTCCAACACGGCGCGCCCTCGCGGCGCCAGCAACACGGACAAACCCGCAACGAAATCATTCGTGGTTGGAACGTGGGCGAATACATTGTTGCCCAGCACAAGATCCGCGTGCCCGTGCTCCGTCAAAATCTGTCTCGCAATCGCTGCGGAGAAAAATGCCGGCAGAGTCGGGATGCCGCGTTCGGCAGAGGCTTTCGCGATGTTCAAAGCAGGTTCAACGCCGAGACAAGGGATTCCAAGCCGGACAAAATTCTGGAGCATGTATCCATCGTTGCTGGCAATCTCCACAACGTAGCTGCTGCTGCCCAACGAGTAATCACGCACATGCGCCTCAGCCGCCGCTTTGGCATGAGCGACCAACTCATCGGATACGGAGGAGAAATAAACGTAGTCGGAAAAAAGAGCTTCAGGCGGCACCGTGTGACTCAGCTGCCAGAGGGCACAGGCAGGACACGCTTTGAGCGCCAGCGGATAGCGCTTTTCTACGAAGGCATCTTCAGGGCAGTTCAGCAGACTGTTAGCCAAAGGCTGACAGCCAAGATCAAGCACAACCTCGCCTAGGGCACTGCCGCAAGAGCGGCACTCACGCTGATGAACTGCATGCATCAAAAGGAACTGCGCCTTACAAGGCTGGCAAATCTGAACCCGACGCTACCACTTTTTCCACGGACTTTTACCACTGCGCCACAGGCAATCGAGAAGCATCTGCTCGCGGTGAGTATCCATGCACTGCCAAAAGCCGGGGTGCTCGTAGGCAGAGAGAGAGCCCTCTTGCGCTAACTTCGGAAGAACGTCGCTCTCAAAAATACAACCATCACCCGAGATATAGCTTCCAATCTTTTTGGAAAGGACCATAAAGCCGCCGTTGATCGGAGAGGTCTGCGCCTGAGGCTTCTCATCGAAACTTGAAACTTGCCCCTTGCGACCGATGACCATGTCGCCAAAGCGACCGTGGGGCTTCACCGCAGTGATTGTTGCCACCGCCTTGTTCTCGCGGTGCCGATGCAAAAGCCTGCCGAGATCGACGTCGCTGAGCCCATCGCCGTAGGTAAAAAAGAATTCGTCCTCGGATACATAAGGGAGCGCCTTAGCGAGCCTTCCTCCCGTCATTGTTTCTTCACCTGTTTCAAGAAGCGTGACAGTCCAGTCTGCTTCGTCGTGTTGCGTGAGGTATTCCATTTTCGGCACGCGCCCCAAGCGCAGCGTGACGTCGCTTGTATTCCATTGGTAATTGCGAAAGTAATCGCGAATGATTTCGCCTTTGTAGCCCAGGCAGAGAATGAATTCCTTGTGACCCTGTGCGGCAAAGCCCTTCATGATGTGCCAAAGAATAGGACGTCCGCCTATGGGCACCATAGGCTTCGGCCGAAACTCGGTCTCTTCGCGCAAACGCGTGCCCAACCCGCCGCACAAAATAACTACTTTTTTGGGTTCCATATCACAGCTCACGCGGAGGCCGTGACAACATCATGGGCACGCTTAGAGGTTTGCCAAGCAAGACTCTGATCTATTTCCCCTCGGCTTATCAAATCTTTCAAAACGTTAAGGCGAATGAATTGCGTCGGATCAGCTTGGGGGAATGCAGTGCTTTCGAATCCCGCGATCAGGTCGCGCACCGAGTTCGATATCCGGTAGTCCGGCAAATACCCCGGAGCCAATGACGCAAACAATGAGAAATCTACCTGATAAGACCGCTGGTCACCCGGCCTTTCATTTTTGATAGCGACCTCAACGTTCGGGATCTGTTTGGCGACTGCGTAAGCTAGGTCACGGACCTGAAGGTTGCAGTCGTTTCGCCCGACATTGACCACCAGGAAGTCGCCACCGTCTTCGCGCCGCATCGCCCAGTCAATAGCACGGGCCATGTCCGCAATGTGTATCACGGGTCGCCAAGGCAAGCCGTCGCTGAGGATAACGATCCGGCCCGACGAAATAGCGGAAGCAACAAAGTCGTTCAGAACTAGATCGAGTCGCATACGTTCACTAAAACCGCAAGCAGTGGCGAAACGAAGGCATGTAATGCGGAAATTAGAAGCTGCCAAAGGAAGTAAATCTCTCTCTGCTGCTATCTTTGAGCGCGCATATTCGGTCAGCGGACTTACTTCTGATGATTCCGTTCTTGGGGAGCCGTCACCTTTTCCGTAAACACTGCAACTGGAAGCAAACACAAAACTCCTGACGCCTGATGCTCTTGCCATCGTCGCGCAGCGCACCGCGCATTCGTGATTAATCTGCCGCGTGGGCTCGCCAAAAGCGTCACCCATGGGGTCATTGGAAATCGCAGCGAGGTAAACCACTGAATCGATACCTGCGAACACATCCGGCGTAATATCTCTGACGTCACCATAATACTGTGCAGCAAGCAGTCTCTCAGGATAAACACATCCTGGCGAAACACATTGGCCAAAATATGCGTTGTCGTAGCCAAATAGCTCAACCCTCTTGGTACAGGCCAATCGCTTGATAACCGCGGGACCGACGTATCCCATGTTTCCTATAATCAGAATTTTCACGACTTCTTGCAAAGAGGGACGTTACGAGAAAGACGCGCTACAACAAGACAGCATGCGCGACCTCGCCCGAACGCATTTTTACCATCAATTGGTTTAGATCGCGAAGCTTGCCGCGATGCGAGATGAAGCCCGCGCAATCAATGCCCTCATAAGCAAGTTCGCCCAGAATGCGTGGGATGTCTTCTTCCGGGCGGCTCTGACCACCTTCGGAGCCGGCGAGTATTGGGCTGAAATGCAGCGCAAGTGTGTGAATGCAGATCCGTCAGTCATGCGGCATGGCCCTAGTGGGATGCATTTTTTCGCCACGGAGTTTTGTCGGATCGTAAGCTACCGCCATTGGTCGATTGAGCCCAGAACCGGGGCACAAAACCAATCCAAACACTTCCACTTTTTGCGGTTAGGATTAAGCACAAACCCTGAAACGAAAGTAACTTACGCATACTTTAAGCGCTAATTAGGTCCGTAGCCACAAATAAAATACCCTTGGTCCCAAGGACTAGCGCCTCAATCTCTTGAGAACTCGAACGAAAATACGAGCCAGTCAGCCTACTTCGCGCGCCCCCCCTCGATAACTTTCGACTCCAGCAGAACATAGGACCTTCCCACCAATGTGTCCGGTGTCGGCTTCAAAACCCGGCGCGCCTCAACCAGGGCCGCCTTGGCGACCTGCGTTTGCCCCTCCGCCAGTGCTGCCTCCACAAAAGGAACAACCAAACCGTAAAAAAGATGGCCACCTGCCTGACCCTTGTATTCCCGCAAAGCCTGCCGGAAGGAAGTTTGTGCCCCATCCCAGTTTCCCTCCTGCATTTTGTCCGACACTTGCCCTGCCGCTGCTCCGATACCAAGATCAAAACGCTTGGCCCGGTTCTGCACCAGGATTTGCCGCTCCAGATTGGCCACCTCCTTGGTGTCCCCACTCGCCTTGGCCAGTTCCAACAGCTTTTCCTGCCCTTGAACTTTTAAATCAGCATAGAAAGAAAATCGCCTAACGAAGGAATGCCAGAATTCTTTCTGAGCCATCAGATCGGCATGGCTCTCAGCAAGAAGCTTTGCCCGAAGAATCCATGCCGGCAAATACTCCGGTTGGATGGCCAAAGCAGACTCAATCCATAGGTCGGCCTCGTTTGCCCCCAGGGAATTCGCGTAGTCCGTCCAGAGCCGGGCTTGTTGAAAGGCAGGCGACCGTTCCCGATTCTTGGCCAAAAACTCCAGTTCCGTGTCGCTGATGGGTTTCCAGATCTGGGGATCCATGGCCTGACCCACCGGATAGTTTTCCTGGGCATACCGGCCGCAATCCGTTTCCCACCTGCCGGGCGCCTCAAGATAACCAAACCAGGCGTGGCCCCCGCTGTCCCCTTGGCCCGTAAAAAAAAGAGTGGGCA
>Ga0214917_10006097_pt1 | contig 12660 bp, 10 predicted proteins | sample LL_1208_BB_MetaG_FD_177983 | JGI IMG/M metagenome (GOLD analysis project Ga0214917, IMG submission 177983) | Freshwater microbial communities from Lake Lanier, Atlanta, Georgia, United States - LL_1208_BB | ecosystem: Environmental > Aquatic > Freshwater > Lake | place: USA: Georgia | collected... | reverse complement strand
TGAGATTCATGATGTTGAGTCTTAATTCAATCGAAAAGCGTAGCACTAGGTGTGAAGCATCGTGAGGGAGCGCAAGCGAACGAAGCGATGCTGAAACACAAGCGAACGCAGTTCGCTTTCTAACAACTAATCAACAATCAACCAAGCGCAATCACTGATCCCTAAAACCTCATCAAACAAAGCACAAGACCTGACTTAGATGAAATCACCTGGGGTTGGGATCTCCAGGTGTTTTGAAAATTGCGCAGCAAGAATTTTGTTGGGTCGAAAACCTCAGGGCAACACAGTCAAATCAGCCCTATGTGCGGCGATCACCAAGCACCTGGGGTGTTGATAGCGACAACACCTGATCGCTGCTTGTAGGGCTGATTTGAACCAAGCGCATCACTTCGTGTCCGCTATGCCACATAGATCGATAAATACTTGGACCAAAGAGAATATACAAAGTCATTGAGCCACGAACTAAGTTCTTGAAATCAAAGCGATCAGTGAACCACAAAACTACTTGCCATTTTCGGTTGCCCAAACCACGCCAACGAAAACATACTTAAAAGCAGATCATTTATTAGGAGATACCTCATGCCCCAAGCCCGAACCCTTACCCCACAAGACATTGAGCGTGTGCTTGCCTACATCAAGACCAAGCCCAATGCCGAGCGCAACAGAGCCATGTTCCTGCTCACGGTCTGGGCGGGATTCAGGGTCAGTGAAGTCGCAGGACTCAAGATCTCGGATGTGCGTAACGCAGATGGCTCAATCAGGTCTGAGATCTATTTGGAAGCCAGCAGGGTCAAGCATGGACACGCCGGTGTGGTCTATCTCAATGAGCGACTTCAAGGAGAGTTAGCACAGTATGTCAGCAGCAAGCCGTGGTATAGCAAGGATCAAAGCCTCTTCACCACACAGGCAAATCCACGCAAAGGATTCTCAGCCAACACCATGACTCAGCACTTTCACTATCTCTATCGAAGAGCGGGTATTCATGGTGGCAGCAGTCACAGCGGCAGGCGCACGTTCATCACCGCATTGGCGACCAGAGGCGTCAGTGTCAGGCTTCTAGCCAGCCTGGTGCGCCATGCCAACATCTCCACCACACAGCGCTACATTGATGTCAACGATGATATGAAACGCAGAGCGGTGGAGTTGATCTAAACTTTAGCGACGCTGAGGTCCGCAGATAAATCGGTCACGATGGGTCCCGAGTAATTCTCAATGATCTCAAATTGACCTTCTGCCAGCCTAAGCGTGATTGGACCACCCTCAGCCAGCGTGTGCCCGAACCATCGACAATAGACCTTTACCCGAGGCTCCTCTAACTGATTGCGTCGAGACACATGCTTGGACGCTAATAAAAAAGTTTCGGTTTGAGTCGACCAGCGATACCTCGCGTTGACTACCTTAATGACCCGTTGATTGGTCACAATCATCCAATCTGTTGGCTTGGCTTCTTCGCAGGTATGTGGACAGACCTCATCGTCCCACCGCTGCGCCAAACGATAAAAGTCCGCCTGAACACGATGGCGTTTAACGGCTGGTTTGATCAATCTCAGTGCCATGGACTCAGGTTAGGATAGTCAAGCAGCGTTCCCTCCAATAGCCAAACGAATCGGTGGGAATAATGCTTAGCCTTGACTTCACTCACAAAGAACTTCGTCAAACTAACGCTCGAAGTGCCTTAGAGCACTCTATATGATCATTCCCAGTCAGGCGCTTGATAACTAACGAACTTTACCGGAACGACAAATATCAACGATTTCGTTTGAATGAATAGGAGAAGCATAAATAGATCAATGAAAAAATATACCGCTAAGCACATTGAAGATTTTTTCAATCGATATGAACAATATATCAGTCATGTGATCGTTGCTCAAACACAACATCGCCCTTATGCTGCCCACAAAGAGATTGGTTCATTCAGTGAAGGTAAAGTGATTCGATACTCACAATCGAAGATAGAGCAGACGAAAAAAGACCTTCGACACGCTCTAAACTGCTTTAACAAACTACTATATCCGTCGAGCCCTAACAGACCGAGACAGAATCCCTCGCTCTTCAGACCCCTGACGTTCGTGACGATCGAAGGGGCTGATGTCACATTAGATCGATCAAAGACCATACATGTAAACATAGCAATAGGTAATCTGCCATCGATACTCAGCGCAGAGGACGTTGAATCACTTTTTAAGCATGCGTGGCATCAATTGGCACATCAATCACCCGACGTCAAGGCATTTGACTACCGCAAAGTGAATGGGCAGTCATGCTGGATGGGTTATTCACTAAAAGAGGCACAACAGGCACCGCGCAAGGCGTGGGATACAAACAGCATTTGGGATGTAGGCAACTGCTGGATTCCTCACGCCGCCCTTAAAGCAGACTGAAGTCACTTTAAGGTTCCTACAGCACTACGAATCTTCAACAAGACACGTAGTTCTCGATCGAGCCTGTAAGATTACATTTTGTGATGAAAGCATTTGATCAACAATCACTTAATGATCCTTAAAACTAGTGACCTCCATTTAAAAAAACTGGATAGTCATTTTTAAATAAAAATAAGTCAATGAAGAGATGATTATTCGAGGGCTCGACTATTGATTTTATGCTCTGTAGATTCAATGAACTTGGGTTACTCAAGTATCAATAAAAGGAATCTTAAATGATAAAAAATAACGATGAATATTCACTCTTTAACTATGAAGTATGTGCTATCGATGACGAAGTACATTGCATCAATGCCACATTCGCCCGAGTCAGGGTTAGGGCTGTTGATGAAGCAGAAGATCGAATCAATGCGATTGCGTCTTCTACTCTTTCAGGGAAATGTATTCTTTATGGTGACGATGGCTATGTCGAGGGATTCACATACATCATCTATGATCAATCAGAACTTGATCAAGCCGATCGAATCAGAGAGTTATTGATGCGACTAATTCGAACTATTCGCTTAAAGTAACATCAAGTATCTCTTAAATCATTTGGCTGGACTGACGACTCAAATTCACGGTCGTCAGTTTGCTGTGATTAAGCACCAGATCATGTCTTCTTGAAGGAATACAGATCTACTTGCTCTTACTCGAGAGATGGGTCGCCCAACAGCCCGGCTCACACGGGTGAATCGCCTGTCCAGACTGACATCATAAACAGGTCAATGCCAGAATTCAATCTTCTGTTTTTAACTAAAAATGGAGAAGAGAAGAGATAGTCAGTATATCGATCGATCTTCTATTTTAGATCCTCAATGATCAATCAACAGCAATTTTGCTGTTCTTTAACGGAGGATATATGTTTTACATTTCGATGGATAAGTTCTCAGCAGATCATACGACAGATAAACTTGTCGGACGAGCATTTGAGATTAGAGAGATTACAAAACTTGCTGACAAGGCTAAATGGATGCGCGAGTTCAAGCGTAACTACAGCGGCAAGGTAACGACTCTAGACTCAAAAATCTATGGAGTTGGGTGTCGGTATTTCGTTGCGGTGTTAGACGGTAAAGAGGTGGGATTCATCAGGATTACTAACTACACTGAACTATGGTCAAATTGCTACGACGAAATCGTTTGGAACGCATCAGACGCTTACGTGAAAAAAAACTATCGCAATCAACATGTTCTAAGACGGCTGCTCAAGCATGTTATCGATCACTGTCATGTTAAGTCGGCTTTCATCGAAGTAGAGCGTTTTGTAGCATATTACTCGTATTATCGGACATTAGGATTTACGAATTTCTTGTACGGTCGAGACGATTGGCTTGTACATATCATTCATAAGGACTTATTTGAGTGTGTTAAATCGCAAGCATTTTCATAAGTTCGAGTCGCTGACGATTAAAATAAAGTATTAAAGTCTCATAAGAGACTTTAATACAGTCATATCGCTATGGTTTATAGAATACAAAAATTGGTTCGTATTTCCGCCATTTGCCATTGACAATACAAAAGTTCTTCATACTGGGCTGTTTAATGCTCTTGCCGATTTTCATTGCTGGGCTTTTGGCTAACACCATCTTTAACCTCCCTTCAAAGCGCAGTCCAAGGTCTTTAAGTATCTGAACCGTGTCTTGCTCAAGAGGGTATTGTTTAGTTCCAACATTTATATCAGCAATATTAAAGGCGAGTAGTCGATCACTTTTTAACCACTCAGCAGCAGTACGTAGTGTCGGGCGAAGAAAGTGATCTCGCCACTGGTCATATTCTTTGAACTTTATTGAACTCTGTGTGGGCTCATTGCTATAAATCTCAGCAGAGAAGTACGGCGGTGATGTGAATATGAAGTCAATCTTGCCTTTGTACTTCTGGAAGTCTTCATTAACGGCTACGTCTTCACTGCCGGAACAAATATAAGTACCCCTAAACGTTTTACCAAAGCGTACATGACTTTTGAACACACGCTCCATGTATTCGTACCTTGATATGCCCAACTCTTTAATCCAGTTTTCTGTATTGGGATCTGTACCAATATAATGAATGGATCTATCTCGCAAACTCAAGGCACCCAGAAGCCGACCTCCGAAGCCCATACTGGGATCGAAGATCACAATCTCTTCCTGATCGACAAGTCGGTCAGTAGCGTATTTGTAAAGAAGACGTGCGATTGCCGAAGGGAAGTTATTGGGCGCAACGCCGGCACCCAATTCCAAATGTCTGAATATTGTTGGTAACACCCTTTTGGCAGATTGGTTGATGCCATAAACACGAATTCTGAACAGGCTGTCGTCACTGATCTTGTGTAGATCAACGCCGTTGAGATGGTGTGCTTTTAACAAACCTCTTGCTTCAAAGGACTTTAGGTCTTTGACGTTTATTCTGGGCGTTCGCTTCTCAACTTTTAACGATGCGTCGATCCAAAGACTTCGCTGACCATTACCCTGCGCCTCCTCGGCAAGTATCTCTTCAACAATTCGACGAGCCTCACGCCTCAGATCACCAGTGAATGAGTTAGGTGGTCTATAAATTGGAGCAAAGTAATAAAATCCGTCCTCTCGTATGGACTTGGTCAAAACTGCCAATGTTTTGTCGCGTGCTGATTGTTTAGCAAAGAGGTCATAGACGCTGATCGCTTTACCCTCACCGATAGTGTCTTGTGCTTTGAGTATATTGGGGAAGAAACTATTGGCAACGGATACCCTGGCGCCATCAATTACGCAATCGAGTTTCCGTGTCTGCTCGTCTTTGAACCACATCTTGTCGGTATCCACTCGACAGATACGTTCGAATTCACTGCCCATATCTTCAAGTCTGACGCCTGCCTTGGGAGGTTGACCAAATTCATCCCAAAGCAATGTCACGGCTATACATAGTTCGTCGACCCAAATCGCAAATTCCTCGTTTGAACAGGTGAATAACTCTCCGAAGGACTTATTCAGCGGCGACTCGATCAGATCGTCATTCTTGGTGTAGTAATAGGACATTGCTATGCCTTATTGCTAAAACGATTCAACTCTTCAAGGATTGACTTGCCAAGTTCTCTGATGGCTGGGTACTTGCTGTGACTGGTCATGTCTTTGAGTCGCTTGGTAGCACCTTTGACGTCTTTTTTCTCCAGAATAAGCCTAGCCTGCTCCCACAGGTAAATCTCCTTATCCATGGATTTCAAGTCGGAGAACTGGTTAGGAATCTTGTGAGTAATACAGAACTTTTCGATTTCGCCTCGCGTTATGTGTTCAACACCAAGAAGCGATGAGAGTTTCTGGTAGTCCTTGTAATCAGTGGGAATGGCTACTCTCTCAACCAGTTCGCCATCTTTGACTACCTCGGCTTTGTACTTGCGGTTTTTATCTTTTGAGATGTAAAAGCACGCATCCTCCAAAACCCTCATGTCCTCCCAAGTGACGTCTGTGTTCAGTTTCGACTCGTATTCTTCAATCTTCTCTAGAGCCTGGTCGAGCAGCCGCTTGTGATGCCAATGTGCCAGCGACGTATCTTTGTGCGTGTGCGTGATTGTCCCTCGGTATTTGGACAAGAGTTTGGTCAGGTCCTTCTGAAATTGATCAAGGTCTTCAGGAGCCGCAATACTCACGGTTCCGACCTCGTAGGAAACGGATCTTGGCTTCTTCGTAACTGGAGTCAAAAAATCGACATTTTTCGGTACCTCGTCTCGAAGCGACTTGGCACTAGCCAGGGTGAAGTTAGGCGTTATCTCGCCACTCTCAATTTGTTGGACCAACTCTGCTTCATCAACGCTAGCAAGGTGATAGAGCGTGTTGTAGGCATTGGGCAAACGAGAGTGGTAAACAGGGTTGCTGAGGACAGGATTTTCAGCAATCTTGATCAAGAAGGCTGCTACGGTGGCACTAAATGGCAGTTCAGTTTCAAGTAGTGTGTAACTAATGCCCAGTTGCTCCTTGGCTTGTTTAACCAAGTTGCCTACTTCGATCACGCTGGCGACGCTCTTTTGCCAAGCAGACTCAATGCGTTGCTTCCAAGTGTTGAGTTCATTCGTGCTGCTGACAACCTCTGTGCCCATGCTTCAACCTCACCTTTTTAGTTAAAAATAAGACACCTTTCTCATCAGACTTTATACTGAACCTGAGTGCCGTTGGGGCAAGTGACTGCGTTTTTAGGGAAACTCATGGCAGAGATTGTCTACGTTCTGACCAATGAAGCCATCGAAGGCATGGTCAAGATCGGTCGCACTTCGACCAGCGTCGAGCAGCGGATCAAGGAACTGGATAACACCAGCCTGCCTCTCCCATTCCAGTGCTTTTATGCTGCTGAGGTAACCAACGCCACATTGGTCGAAGGCAAACTTCATCGCATTTTTGCTGATAAGCGAATCCGAGCCAACCGAGAGTTTTTCCGAGTTGATCCCAACCAAGTGCGCGAAGCCATTCAACTCGCAGAACTCAAGGAGGTCACGCCCAAGGTTGATGTAGTCGTTGATGCCGCCGATGTTCAAGCACTTCAGAAGGCAGTGGCTACCGAAGAACGTCGAACCAGACTGCGCTTCAGTGAATTGTCGATTCCAACCGGTGCTGTGCTGACCTTTACCAAAGACACTTCCAAAACCTGTACCGTGATTGCTGATGGTCGTGTGGAATTCGAAGGTCAAACTCAGTCACCCAGTGCCGCCGCACTCAAAGCCGTTAGACAACTTGGCTATCTTTGGGCTGCGGTGAGTGGCAGCGACTACTGGCAATATGAAGGCGAGACACTTACAGCACGGCGGCTTAGACTAGAAGACGAACAATCCTAAAACAGGGACAAACTTTGGAACTCTCAGCATTTATCTGGTCGGTAGCAGATCTACTTCGCGGTGACTATAAGCAATCAGACTATGGCAAAGTCATTCTGCCCTTCACCGTCCTTCGCCGCCTTGACTGCGTCCTAGAAAGCACCAAGGTAGAAGTACTGGCTGAATTATCCGCAAGAACAGCCATGGGCATTAATCCGGAACCATTTTTGCTGCGCAAGTCAGGCAATAGTTTCTACAACATGTCGCCATTGGACATGAAAAAACTACTAGGTGACCCTGACAACATCAGCGCAAATTTGTTCAACTACATACAGGGATTCTCGCCCTCAGTCCGAGACGTCTTTGAGCGGTTTGAATTCAATACGCAAATTGACAGGCTGGGTAAGGCTGGGTTGCTTTATCAGGTCACAGAGAAGTTCGCTCAAGTGGATCTCCATCCAAATCGCGTGACCAACACGCAGATGGGCATGATCTTTGAGGAACTGATTCGTAAGTTTGCCGAATTAAGCAATGAAACAGCCGGAGAACACTTTACGCCTCGTGAAGTTATTCGACTCATGGTCAATCTTATTTTCATCGAAGATGATGATGCGCTGAGCAAACCCGGTGTTGTGCGAACCATTTACGATCCCACAGCCGGTACTGGCGGCATGCTCAGCGTGGCTGGTGAGTATTTGGCAGAACATAACCCCCAAGCAAGACTCACCGTATTTGGACAGGAACTAAATCCTGAGTCCTATGCCATCTGTAAAGCCGACATGCTGATCAAGGGTCAAGATGTCAGCAACATCGTATTTGGCAATACATTGAGCGAAGATGGGCACGCTCATAAAAAGTTCGACTACATGCTGTCCAATCCACCCTTCGGCGTTGAGTGGAAGAAGGTTGAAAAGGAGGTTCGCAAGGAACACGAACAGCAGGGCTACAACGGTCGATTCGGACCAGGACTACCTCGAGTCTCTGACGGCTCCATGCTGTTCCTTCTTCACTTGATTGCCAAGATGAGACCTGCTACTGAGGGTGGCAGTCGGTTTGGCATCGTACTCAATGGCTCACCGCTCTTTACAGGTGGCGCAGGCAGTGGTGAAAGCGAGATCCGACGTTACGTACTAGAAAATGATCTACTTGAGGCAATTGTTAGTTTGCCCACGGATATGTTTTACAACACTGGCATCAGCACCTACGTTTGGATCGTTAGCAATCGCAAACCTGAGGCACGTCGCGGCAAGGTTCAGTTGATCGATGCCAGCGCCTTGTGGCAGAAAATGCGTAAGAGTCTCGGTCACAAACGTAAAGAAATTGGTGACGAACACATCGATCAGATCACACGCCTTTTCGGTGAATTTGTCGAAGCCAAGCAAGACCGCAAGCCTATCAGCAGAATTTTTGCTAACGAAGACTTTGGCTACTCCACGATAACCGTTGAGCGTCCGCTACGCGACGATGCGGGCAAGGTTGTTCTCGCACAAAAAGGAAAAACCAAGGGTAAGCCACAGCCGGATGCCACACTGCGGGACACCGAGAACATACCGCTTGAGCAAGATATTGACGAGTACTTCAAGCGCGAAGTCCTGCCGCACGCTCCTGATGCTTGGATTGATCCAGAGAAGACCAAGGTTGGCTACGAGATCCCTTTCAACCGGCATTTCTATGTATTCACGCCTCCACGCCCCTTGGCTGAAATCGATGCTGAATTGAAGCAAACAACTGATCGCATCCTTGAAATGATCAAAGGGCTATCGGCATGAGTTTTTCCCAGTATCCCGAATATAAGGAAAGCGGTATTGAGTGGGCAAAGATCATCCCATCAAATTGGAAAGTGCTTCCACTTTATTCGTTGGCTATCGAAAGCGTCAATTCAAACGTGGGGATGACCGAAAGCAATCTCTTATCTCTTAGTTATGGGCGAGTGATACGAAAAGACATAAATTCAAACGACGGTCTTCTACCCCAGTCTTTTGAAACCTACCAAATCGTAGAACCAAACCAAATTATTCTTCGGCTGACTGATTTACAAAATGATATGAGAAGTCTCAGATCAGCATTGGTAACGGAAAGAGGCATCATTACATCTGCGTATTTGGCATTGGAACCTAAGGATATTCAACCTCGCTACTTGAGTCATCTACTTAGAGCCTATGACATAACAAAAGTTTTTTACTCTATGGGCGGCGGTCTTCGTCAGTCAACGAAGTTTAAAGACCTAAAACGGCTGACGATAATCACACCAAGTAAAGAAGAACAAGTTGCTATTTCGAATTTTCTCGATCACGAAACCGCCAAGATAGACGCATTGATCCAAGAGCAAGAACGACTCATTGAACTCTTGAAGGAAAAGCGTCAGGCAGTGATTTCACATGCTGTGACCAAGGGTCTAGATCCTGATGTCAAGATGAAGGACTCTGGCATTGAGTGGTTAGGTGAGGTGCCTGAACATTGGGAAGTTAAAAAAGGTGCCTATGTTGGCAGGCTTTTCGGTTCCGAACAGATTGCTGAAGATGGCATTTCGGACGTAGGGGCGGTCCCCTTCTTAAAAGTTAGTTCCTTGTCAGAACATTCCTTTGAAATCCAAAGCTGGGATTGGTTTATTACAGAAGAAATTGCTCAAGGCACACACACTCGAAACAACTACATAGTTTTCCCCAAAAGAGGAGCCGCCATATTCTTAAACAAAGTAAACATCGTTCGGCAGCCGTCTGTGATTGATCCAAATTTAATGGGATGGCAAATGTTCGAGTTTGCGGATATTGAATACATTGCGTTTGCTTTAAGAGCACGAAAACTTGACGAGTTGGCTGACATTTCAACAGTTCCTCAGATAAACAATAAGCACATCTATCCAGAAAAATTCCCTTTACCGCCCCTTTCAGAACAACTTGAAATCGTCACATTCCTGAACACATCACTTAGAAAGACAGATACATTGATAACGGAATCAGAACTTGCCATCGCATTACTTGAAGAGCGCCGTTCCGCATTGATCTCAGCCGCGGTAACGGGTCAGATTGATGTACGAGACTTTAAACCTCAAGCACAAGCGGCATGAGCCTACACAAAGAAATCGAGTTTGAGAAAGAGATCTGTTCGTACTTACACTCGACGGGATGGCTTTACGCAGAACCAAACAGCGAGGGTGATGCCAGAGGCTATGACACACTACGTGCGCTTTACCCTGCCGACTTAGTTGAATGGTTGAAGACTAGCCAGCCCCAAGCCTGGGAATCTATACAAAAGAGTCACGGCACAACAGTGCTATCCATGGTGCTGGATCGAGTTCGCAAACAACTCGATGACCGAGGAACGCTGGAAGTTCTAAGGATTGGTATCGACATTGTTGGTTTGAGAGCGCCACTGAAGTTTGCTCAATTCAAGCCAGCACTAGCCATGAATGAATCGCTTCAGCAACTTTACAAAGCCAATCGACTTCGAGTGGTTCGACAGATCCGCACTAATCATGATGACATTATTGATTTAGTACTTTTCTTAAACGGAATACCTGTTGCCACCGCCGAACTCAAAACGGATTTCACCCAAGACGTTGAAGCAGCCGTTGATCAATATCGTTTTGACAGGATTCCAAAGCCAGCCGGTCGATCCAGTGCCGAGCCGTTGTTAGACTTTCCACGTGGCGCACTGATTCACTTTGCGGTCAGCAATCGGCAAGTCAAAATGACCACGAGACTTCGCGGTCCGAGCACTCAGTTTTTGCCCTTTGATCGAGGCGATCAAGGAGCCGCTGGTAATCCGCTGAACGTTAGCGGACATGCCACAGCATACCTCTGGCAAGAAGTCTGGCAACGCGATAGTTGGTTAGAAATCATTGGTCGTTACTTGGTCACTAAACGTGATTCCAAGAAGAAAATCACCTCAGTCATCTTCCCTCGCTATCACCAACTTGACGTCACTCGCAAACTGATTGACCACATACGCTGCCATGGTCCTGGAAGTAAGTACCTGATTCAGCACTCAGCAGGATCAGGCAAGACCAACTCAATCGCTTGGACTGCGCACTTCTTGGCGGACCTTCACGACGACTCAAATAACAAGATCTTTTCAACGATCTTGGTCGTCAGTGATCGGACCGTTCTCGATAATCAACTCCAAGAAGCCATCTTTGATTTCCAACGTACAACAGGCGTGGTTGCCACGATCAAGAACGAAACCGGCAGCAAGAGCGCCGCGCTGATCGAAGCACTATCTGGCGACAAGAAGATCATCGTCTGTACGATTCAGACCTTTCCTTTCGCACTTCAAGCCGCACAAGAACTGGCAGCAACACAGGGCAAACGATTTGCGGTGATTGCTGACGAAGCACACTCATCGCAGACAGGCGCAGCGGCAACAAAACTCAAGCAACTTTTAAGTGCCGAAGAGCAAGCCGAAATTGATGATGGCGGCGAATTTTCATCTGAAGACTTACTGGCTTGGCAAATGGCGCAGCGAGCCAGTGACCCAGGCATTACCTACATCGCATTCACAGCCACGCCCAAAGCAAAGACGCTGGAATTGTTTGGACGGCTGCGAGATCCGAATCAGCCCAAAAGCGCAACAAACTTACCTGAACCATTCCATGTCTATTCTATGCGCCAAGCCATCGAAGAGAAGTTCATCCTCGATGTGCTCAAGAACTATACCTCCTACAAACTAGCCTACAAGTTAGCCAGTAACGGCAAGGAGTGGGATGAAAAGGAAGTAGAACGGGCAGAAGCACTCAAAGGCGTTATGCGCTGGGTGAGACTTCATCCTTACAACATCAGCCAAAAAGTTGCTGTTGTAGTCGAACACTTCATTGAAAATGTCCAACCCTTACTCAAGGGCAACGCCAAAGCCATGGTCGTCGTAGGCAGTAGATTAGAGGCAGTTCGCTGGAAACTGGCAATCGACAAATACATCGCAACGCAGGGCTATAAACTTGGTTGCTTAGTGGCATTTTCTGGCGAAGTTGCGGACGCTGAATCTTTGCCAGATCCTGTAACAGAGACAAGCAAAGCGTTAAACGCGAGTCTCAGCGGTCGAGACATGCGTGAAGCCTTTGCCACCGATGAATTCCAACTGCTTCTTGTTGCCAACAAGTTTCAAACGGGCTTCGATCAGCCCTTGCTCTGCGGCATGTATGTGGATAAGAGACTAGCCGGTATTCAGGCAGTTCAAACCCTGTCGCGCTTGAATCGATCCTACAACGGTCCGTTCGGTGAGAAGGATACGACCTACATCTTAGACTTCCAAAACGAGCCAAGTGAAATACTCGCCGCGTTCCAGACCTACTACCAGACTGCGGAACTTGCTGGCGTCACAGATCCAAATATCATCTTTGACATCAGATCAAAACTTGATGCTGCGGCTCTCTACGACGATTTTGAAGTTGATCGTGTAGTCGCTGTTGAACTGAATCCCAAAGCCACCCAGTCAATGCTGGTAGCAGCCATTGAGCCTGTGGCAGATCGACTACTCAAGAGATACAAGCAG
>Ga0214917_10006096_pt1 | contig 12662 bp, 9 predicted proteins | sample LL_1208_BB_MetaG_FD_177983 | JGI IMG/M metagenome (GOLD analysis project Ga0214917, IMG submission 177983) | Freshwater microbial communities from Lake Lanier, Atlanta, Georgia, United States - LL_1208_BB | ecosystem: Environmental > Aquatic > Freshwater > Lake | place: USA: Georgia | collected... | reverse complement strand
GGGCGGTCTTGGGTTTGGGGGCGGGAGGGGTAAGGAGGGCGGGAGCAGGGGTGGCGGCGGGGGGTGGGCTGGCCTGGGTGGGGGAGAAGCGGGTGTTGCGGACGTTCAGGGAGTCGTTTTTCGCTCCTTCCTGGCCGCCAAGGGTGGGGTCGTTTCCGTTGATCACCTTGCTGGACGCGGCGGTGTCGCGGTCGCTTTGGAGCGTGGTGTTGGGGTCGACTTTTTTGGATTCCGCCAAACCGGAGGCGTCGACAAAACGGTTATCTTGGGGAACGGCGGGCGTTGCCGGCGGGCGCGGGGGAAGGCGCTGTAACGAGCTGATTTGACGGACCTGCGGGGGGCTATCCGGTTTGCGCAACCGGGCAACCGCCTGGGAGGAGCTCCAGAAAAGGGCGATGAGCAGGAAATAGAGAAGGGTCAGGCCGGCCGCGATCAGCATGTCCCGGCGCTCCCGTGCCTCTTCGCCCGCGTAGGGCATGGCCATGGTCATAAGAAGGTTTTAGATGCCTTCAGGAGGCCGACAAGGCCGGCTCCTTGGGCTGTTTCCGGCCAAGCAGTTGATCCAGGGTCACGTAAAAGACAGGCACGAGATAGAGGGTGAGAAAAGTCGAGGAGAGCATGCCGCCAACCACGGCCACCCCGAGGGGGCGGCGGCTTTCGGCTCCGGCTCCGAGGCCCAGCGCGATCGGCACGATGCCGATGATGGTGGAGAGGGCGGTCATGAGAATGGGGCGAAGCCGGATCAGCCCGGCCTGTTGCATGGCCTCCAAGGCGGAACATCCCTCGGCCTTTTTCTGGTTGGCGAATTCCACGAGAAGGATGGAATTTTTGGTGACCAGTCCCACGAGCAGGACCAATCCGATCAGGCTGTAGAGATTCAGGTTCATCGAGGGGATTTCCGGCATCAGTCCGAAGAGAAAGGCGAGGGGCCCGGGCAGGGATCCGGGGGGGGCATATTGGGGGATGATGGCCATCATGTTGACGAACCCGAGAACGTAGAGGAGGAGCAGGGCGCCGACGGCGGCGAGGGGGACGGCCACCATGATGGTGACGGGATGGCTGAGGCTTTCAAACTGGGCAGCCAGGGCCATGTAGACGATGAGCAGGGCAAGGACGACGATCTGCCATGCCTCCCCCCGCCCGGAGCGCAGTTCCCGGGCCTCACCGTCGAACTCCAGGGTGACGCCCGGCGGCAGGATGCGCCGGGCGATCTCCTCGGTTTTTTCGATGGCCTGTCCGAGGGTCACCCCCTGGGGTTGTCCGCTCACGGTGGTGCTCCGCTGGCGCATGAAATGGGAGATGGAATTCACCGAGCCGCGCTCGTCTGCCTTGACGAGATCACGGATCGGAACCAGTTCCCCTCCCCGGGCGCGGACGTAGAGGGTGTTGAGCTCGTCGGGCACGAGCCGGTCGCCGCGCCGGAGCTGGGCGATGACATCGTACTGTTTGCCGTCCAGGTTGAACTGGGAAATATCAAGCCCCCCGAGGAGGATCTGCAGGGCCTCGGAAATGTCCCTGACGGAGATGCCCAGATTGGCGGCGCGGGCGCGGTCGATCTCGAGGTTCAGCTGCGGCTTTTCAAAGTTGAGGTTCACGCGGGGTTGGCTGAGGAATCCCGCCTTGTCGATTTCATCCCGGAGGTTGCGGGCGGTTTTTTCGAGAAGGACAAGATCGGCTCCCTGCAAGACGACCTGGAAGGTTTCCCCGAAGCCCCGTCCGACCGCCTTGGGCAGAAAGGGGATGACCACGGCGCCGCGGATCTCGGTGATCATGCGGGTAAACATGGATCCGCGGGCTCCGGGACGGGCGAGTTGCTGGGCGGTCCGGTTCCGGTCCGCCTTCAACCGGATGAACATGATGCCCTGGTTGGCCTGCCCGGGCGCGCCGCGGGAAAGGGCGACCGCGGAGAAAAAGACCCGGGTTTCCGGGTAGTCCGCGGCGATTTTCTCCGCCTGGCGGACATACTGGTCGGTGGATTCGCTGGTGGAACCTTCCGGGGTGATGATCACGGCAACGATGACGCCCTTGTCCTCCTCCGGGAGAAACTCCTGGGGAACGAGGCGGTAGAGCAGGATGGTCAGGGCAAGGATGCCGGCGCCGAGGCCAAGCCAAATTCGCCGGTGGCGCAAGGCGGCATCGAGGCTGCGGGCATAAAACAGATAGAACTTTTCCAGGCACAGTTCGAACCAGCGAAGTCCCCCCGGGAGTTGGTCCGAGACCGGGCGGAGAAAATGGGCGCCCAAGGCGGGGCTGAGGCTGAGCGCGACAAAAGCGGAGATGGTCACGGCTCCGGCGAGGGTGATGGCGAACTCGCGAAAAAGGATGCCGGTGGTTCCTTTTTGGAAAGCAATCGGCAGAAAGACGACGACAAGACTGGCGGTGATGGCGAGGATCGCCCCGGTGATTTCCTGCATGGCCTTGCGGCTGGCTTCCAGGGGCGTCATTCCCGCCTCGATGTGGCGCACGATGTTCTCGAGCACGACGATGGCGTCGTCCACGACGATGCCGATGGCCAGGACGAGGGCGAGGAGGGTGAGAATGTTGACGCTGTAACCGAGCAGATAAAGCAGGGCAAAGGTCCCGAGAATGGAGATGGGGATGGCTGCGGAGGGAATCAGGGTGGACCGGAGATTGCGAAGAAAGAGAAAGATGAGAAGAATGACCAAAACCGAGGAAACGCCGATGGTCTCGGCCACTTCCCGGATGGCCGCCTGGACATACAGGGAGGAATCGAAGGGGAAGTCGAGGCCGACGTCGGGGGGAAGAAGGGGGCGGATCCGGTCAATCTCCTCGCGCACCTGCCGGGCCACCTCGACGGCGTTGGCATCCGACTGTTTGACGACGCCAAGGCCCACGGCGGGTTTGCCATTGAAGCGGGCGATGGTGGCCTCCACCTCCGGGCCGATTTCCACGGTGGCCACCTCCCGGAGGCGGACGGGCGAGCCGTCGACCTCGCGGACAAAAAGATCCGCATATTGTTCCGGACGGTCCATGCGGCCGCGGGCGACGATGCTGAGGGAGCGGCTTTCCCCCTCGATCCTTCCGGAGGGGAGTTCGACGTTTTCCCGGCGAAGAAGGGCGCGGATATCGGCCGCGGTGATTTTGCGGGCGGCCATTTTCTCGGAATCGAGCCAGATCCGCATGGAGGGTCTTTTCTGTCCCCCGAAGTTGATGCCGCCGACGCCCGGGAGCACCTGGAGGCGATCGCGGATTTGGCGTTCGGCCAGATTGGAGAGCTCGAGGGTGGACCGGTTCTCGCTGTAGAGGGCGATCCACATGACCTCCTGGGCGTCGGCGTCCTGTTTGGCCACGATGGGCTCCTTGATGTCGTCGGGTAATTTGTCGCGGACGCGGCTGATGCGGTCGCGGATGTCCTGCGCGCCGACATCGACGTCGTGGTTCAGCTCAAACTCGACGGTGATGGCGCTGACCTGTTCCCTTGATTCGCTCCGCAGGATCTTGATGCCCGGGATATTGTTGATTTCCTGCTCGAGCGGTTCGGTGACATCGGCCTCGACGAGTTCGGCGTTGGCCCCCGGATAAACGGTGGTGACGGAGACGATGGGGGGATCGATATCGGGGAGTTCCCGGACGGGCAGGCGGGACAGGGAGAGGATCCCGATGAGGGCGAGGGCCAGATTGAACATCGCGGCGGCAATCGGTCGCCGGATGCAGAACTCGGGCAGATTCACGGGGAGGAGGGCTGGGGCAGGAGTTTCCGCCCGGGGGAGAGGCGGAGGTTGCCGGACCGGGCGACAAGATCGCCGGCCTTGAGGCCGGAAAGGATTTCCACGCGTCCGGGGATGCGGAGTCCGGTTTCCACGGCGACCAACTCGGCCACACCGCCGGCATCCCGGTAGACGGCAAAACCCCCGGCTTGCGGGAAGATGCAATCCTCGGGAATGGTGAGGGCGGCCTCCCTGCTGCCGACGGAAAGCATGACGTTGGCGAACATCCCCGGTTTGAGATCATGGTCCGGGTTGGGGACGTAGGCGCGGACCTGGACGGTGCGGGTTTCCACATCCACCCTGGGCTCCACCAGGTAAATTTCCCCGGAAAACTTCTCTTCCCCGTGAGCGGCCACGGTCAGCTGAAGTGTTTGGCCCGGTTTGACGCGGGCGCTGTACCGTTCCGGAACGCTGAAATCCAGTTTCATGCGGTCGAGGGCATACAGGCTGACCAGGACGGTTTGGGAGCTGACGTACTGGCCGATGCTCACGTAGCGGCGGCCGAGAATCCCGTCAAAGGGTGCGGTGAGGGTGTATTCAGTGAGGCGTTTGCGGGCGAGGTTGAGGGCGGCCTCGGCCCGGCGGAACGCGGAGTGGACCTGGTCGTGTTCCTGTTGGGAGATCGTCCCATCGGCGAGAAGAATGTCCGCGCGTTTCCGGTTTTCGTCGCTCAGGCGGAAGTCGGCTTCACTCTCGTCGACGATCGCCTGTTGCTTGGACTCGTCGATCTGGAGGATGAGGTCGCCCTTCCTGACGGAATTTCCTTCGGTCATGCGGATCGAGGTGACTTCCCCTTCCACCTCGGGTTTCAGGTCGACGGACTCCTCGGCTAGGAGGGTTCCGGTCGCCTGGAGTGTTTCCTTGAGGGGGCCGACTTGGACGGCGACAAGCTCGACCGGGACCGGCGCATCCTTGGGGGGGCCGCCGCCCCTTTTGCAGGAGGCCATGGCCAGAAGGAAAAAAAGAAAGAAAAAATTCTTCATCCTATGAATGGTTAATGATGTTAAGTATTCTGAAAGACTGGTCAAGGCGCCAGGATTTCGCGGAGGGAGGAGATCAGACCGGGTATGCCCTCGCCGGTTTTTGCCGAAACGGCGAGCACCTGTTTGCGGGAAGCGGAGCGGAGGGCGGACAGACGGGCCTTGCTCTCCGGGAGGTCGGCCTTGTTGGCGACCACCAGAAAAGGCCGGCGGGCGAGGGCGGGGTCATATTCGCGGAGTTCCTTGCGAAGAAGACGGTAGTCGTCCACCGGATCCCTGCCTTCGGTGCCGGCGGCGTCAATCAGCAGGAGGAGAATGGCGCACCGTTCGATGTGGCGAAGAAAGTCATGGCCTAATCCCTTGCCGGCATGGGCGCCCTCGACCAGTCCCGGAATGTCAGCCACGGTGAACCGGTTCTCCTCTGCTGAACCGACCACGCCGATGGAGGGTTGCAGGGTGGTGAAGGGGTAGGGGGCAATTTTGGGTTTGGCGGCGGAAAGTGCCGCCAGGAGGCTGGATTTTCCTGCATTGGGGAGGCCGACCAAGCCGACCTGGGCGATGGATTTGAGGACGAGGATGAACTCCCCGGTTTCCCCGGGCTGTCCTTCCTCGGCGTACCGGGGCGTTTGGCGGACGGAACTGGCGAAGCGCGCGTTTCCCCGGCCTCCGCGTCCTCCGCGGCAAAGCACGTGGGTTTCCCCGGGTCGGGTGAGGTCGGCGAGCGGTTCCCCGTCCTCACCGGGAGGAAGGGAATAGACCACCGTGCCTGCCGGAACCTTGAGCACGCATGGTTTGCCGTTTTTCCCGGTGCAGTTGTTGCCTCCGCCCTTTCCCCCGTGTCCCGCACGGGCATGGGGCCGGAAGCGCAGGTCGATGAGATTGTTGATCTGGGGATCCACCTCGAGAACCACGTCGCCGCCCCGGCCGCCGTCGCCGCCATCGGGTCCTCCCCTGGGGACGAATTTTTCCCGGTGGAAACAGATGACACCGTCCCCGCCGTCGCCGGCGCGGGCGTGGATGCGAACGCGGTCAACGAACATGGCCGGTCTCCAGCCAGCGGAGTAGCGGGGCGGAAAGGAACAGGGCCAGGGCCGTGCCCAACGCGAGAGGAAGGGCGCCGCTGTAGCCGCCGAATCTGGCGGCCAGCCAGCCCGCCAGGAACACCGCTGCGGAAATGCCGGCGGCGGCGCCCACCCGGGCAGGAAGGGGCGGGGGAATCAGCAGTCCGGTCGAGGCGGCAAGCAGGAGACAGGCGAGGATCACCCCGCGGGGCGGGTGCAGGACCGGGACGGGGCCGGAGGCGAGGCGGGTCCAGGCGCGGAGAACGGCGTCGACCATGGACTTCTCCCCCCAAGGGGAGTCGATGGAGGGATCCACCTCGGGGAGCGTGCCGGCGACGATGAGCGGCTTCCTCGTCAGGGTGGCCAGCGGGTAGACAGGGGTAACGCCGATGCGTTCCTGTTCGGAGGCGAGCACCACCGAGCGGATTTCCATCCTTGTGGCGGCGGGATCCGGGGAATCCCAGTCGACCGGAACCGAGCCGCGGAGGTCCACGGGAATTTTCTGCAACTCCCGGCCCTGGTCGTCGCGGAGAATCACCAGACGCCCGGAGAGTTCGGATTTGGCGAGATCCGCGCCGCCGGCGCGCGCGTACATATCCAGGAGCCAGGAGGAAACCACCTGATCGCCTTGGCGGAACACGAGGGGAACACGGTGGACATGCCGGTCGTTTTCCGGCGTCACCTTCCAGGCGGAGGTGCGGGCCGCGCGGCGCAGGTTTTCCTCAGGGGCGAGAAAACTTTCCGCCGGGCGGATGCTCCCGAGGGAGCCGCGATGGGGCAGGCCCGGCAGTTCCAGTGCCTCCCCGCTGCTTTTTCCGCGGAAGGCGACGGCGGGCAGGACGGGGGAGTCAAAGGCGGCGAGGGCGCGGGCCAGCTGGTCGTCCTGGAGCGGTTCGAGGACATCGGGCGCATCCAAGGGAAGCAGAAGTCCGACCGGGGCGGGCCGGTACGGGGAAACGGCGCGGAGAAGAAGAGTGAGATCCAGACGGGGCCAGGGCCAGGGCTCGCCGGCAAGGTCCTCGATGGTGACCAGGACGGGAAGGGGCGGAGGGACGGCCGGGGCGGCCATGGTGGGGAGAAAAAGGCGGGACCAAGGAACCAGGATGGTGGCCAAGAGAAGACCCCATGCGGCGGAGACAAGGACCGCGGTGAGCCGGGAGACATTCATCCCTTCCCTTGTAGCGGGGAAAGGGCGGTTGGCGAAGGGGAAGCGGATTGAAATCAGTGTGCGGAAAGCAATAGTTTCCCAAGATGCAAGGGGGTGCCACGACAACCCCGGAGGTGGTTCCGGGGCGGGAGACCGATCTTTCCGAGGCGTTTGCCAAGGGATGGCGGGTGATTGTGTGGAACGACCCGGTGAATTTGATGAGTTACGTGGTGTTCGTTTTCATGCGGGTGCTGGGCTTCGATGAAAACAAGGCGAAAAAGTGCATGCTGGAGGTGCATGAACAGGGAAAAAGTGTGGTGGCGTTGGAAACGCGGGAGAAGGCCGAGTTTTACTGCCACCGGCTTCAGGAGTTCGGCTTGAGATCAACCCTGGAGGCGGCTGCTTGAAAATTTTCAAAACCGAAGGCGGGGGGCGGCAGGTGGAGTTGGCGGGAGCCGAATCGGCCCTGCTTCGCCAGGTGCTGGAGGCGTTAAGCGAGGCCTACCAAACGGAGCCGGGCGAGCTGGATCCGATGGTGGCCAATCTTTGGTACGGGCGCGCGGGGCTCAAGGAGGCCGGGATCCGTGGCGAGGAGGCGATCCATTGGATTGAAGGACTTCATGAGGTCCGCTTGGGAAGGCAGGTGGCCGTGCAGCGTTGGATGAGTTCGCTGCCAAAGGCCGGGCACAGCGGAGTGTGGACGATTCCGGAGAACGACCTGGAGACCTTGGTGGCAACTTTGAACGATCATCGTTTGCGCCGGGCCGGGGAGTTCGACCTTGGGGAAGCCGACCTGGAAGTCCGGGCGATGGAGAAGGCGAAGGGGGACAAAAGGCTCGCTTTGGTGGAGATCCATTTTTTGGCATGGATGATGGAAATGATTCTCCAGGAATAAATTACAAATAAAACCAAAGGCTTTTGCTTGGAATTGGCACAAATGGTGCTAGCCAAAGTGGGCACGGAATTTTTGATGAAAAACCGGTTTGACATCATCGTGGTGGGGGCTGGGCCGGCCGGCTGTGCCGTGGCCCGGGCCCATGCTCTCTCCGGCCGGTCGGTGGCTCTTTTGGAGGCGGATCCGGCGGGACAGCCCAAGCAGAGATTTGCGGGTGAATGGCTGCATCCCCAGGGTGTGGAGGCTCTCCAAAAATTGGGTTTCGGGGAAATAGTGGAAACAGCCGGGCGTCCGCGTGGGCGCGGTTTTGTGGTTTATCCCGGACATGGGGAAGCCCCGGTCAAACTTGATTATGTGGATGGCCAGATCGGCCTCGCTTTTCATCATGGCGACCTTGTCGAGGAGATGCGGAACATCGTCGCCCAGACTCCGGGGGTTTCCTTCTTTTCCGGCACGCGGGTGAAGAGCGCCGACGACCACGGCGTGCTTCTCGAAAACGGCACCCGTTTCGAGGCCAGCCGGGTGATCGGTGCCGACGGGCGCGCCAGCGTGGTCCGGCGTAGCCTGCGCGGTGCATCGGTCCACAAGCCCATTTCCGCGATGACGGGAATCCTGCTGGAAGGCGTGGGTGCGCCGTATCCGGATTATGGTCACGTGTTTCTTGGCCAACCGAGTTTTCTCCTGGGCTACGAGATCGCCCCCGCCACCGTGCGCATCTGCGTGGATGTGCCCCTCAAGTACAAGGCGGAGATGAAGGATCCCGCGTGGCTGATCGAGGCCATCCATGACACCCTGCCGGCCATGTGGCGGCAGGCGGCGGCGGAGCAGATCCGCAAGGGCCAGCTTTCCTGGCAGGCCAACCACTTCCTCGCCCGGGCTGATTACGGCAACGGCCGGCGGATCCTGATCGGCGATGCGGCCGGCCATACCCATCCGCTCACGGCCACGGGAATCACCAACGGTCTTGTCGATGCGATCGAGCTGGCGGAGTCGCACGACTTCCGTTCCTTTGTCCGCAGCCGTCGCCGTGCCTGCCGCGTTCCCGAGCTGCTCTCCCGTGCCCTCTATGACTGTTTTTCCCGGGAGGACGCCTTCTCGCAGTCCCTGCGGCGGGCGGTGGTCTCGCTCTGGCGGCACGACGAGCGGGAGCGGGCAAGGACGATGGGCCTGCTTATGGGCAAAGGACAATCCTTCCTCACCTTTGCCGGACCTTTTCTCAAGAGCCTGTGGGGTGCGTGGAAGGGGCGTGGTTCCAACCGGGTGGACACGGCCGATCTGGCCTCCGCAGCGAGTTGGATCCGTCTTCCCCTGGCTTATGCGCTGGCGGGACTCGTAAAAACGAGAAGTTAAGAACTTAAAGGCTAAAACGGCCGTTTAAGTTTAAGTTTAAGTTTAAGTTTAAGTTTAAGTTTCCAAAAATTTGGCAAAGGCCTTGAGGGGGAAGGCGCGCTTGTAGTGGTCATAGCGGATCAGGGTGGTCCGGTAGAAAAGTCCGGGGATGGGTTGAGGAGGAAAGTCGCCATCGGGGAGCTGGGTGTTCAGCAGGAATTCCAAGCCGCGGGTGATGGCGGGCTCGTCCTTGGGGCCGGTGGCGAGCAGGGCGATCACAGCCAGGGCGGTGGGCTCCACCAGGCCCGTTTTTGAGGGGATCGGACGACGTTGGTAACAGGAGTCGGGATGCTCGCCCCAGCCGCCGTCCGGAAGTTGCTGGCGTAGCAGGAACTGCCGTCCCAGCTTCACCCGGGGGTCGTCCGCGGGAATGCCCACGGCGCGAAGACCCGGCAGCGCAAAGGAGGTTCCGTAATTGAAGCAGATGCCCCAGACGGCTTCCCAGGAGCCGTCGGGCAGCTGGGTGTCGGTGAGATAGCGGACGCCATTTTGGATGGCCCGGTCGACCCGGATCCTTTCCATTTCAGGAAACTCCTGCCGCACCAAGGCCAGGGCGGCCAGGACCGAGCCGGTGCATTCGGCGAAGGAGTGGTCGACCATGATATCAGCGAAGACATGGGAGCCGTTAAAGATCTCGATCCATTCGGGGCCGACGATGCGGTCGCAACTTCCCCAGCCGCCGTTCCTGTTCTGGTAGCTGAGGATGAAGTTCAGCCCATCCCGGATGATTTCCGGGGAGACCGGCTCCGGCAGAAAGGGCTTGGACTGGATCAGGGCGAGCAGGCTTTCCGCAGTGCAGTCGGCGATCGACCAGCCGTTCTTGCGCTCGCTGAAGGGCCAGCCGCCCTTGCGGGGCAGGCGGTGGTAGCGGCGGGGGTTGGGCAGTTCGTCGATCACCTGGTTGTTGCAGAGGTAACGGCAACCGTTCTGCACGACCCCGGCGGGTACGGCAGCGGCGGGCAATGCGGTCATGCCCTGGAGGGTGAAGGCCGTATCCCACACCTTGGAGGAAGTGAAGCCCTGGCAGGCGGTGTGGTCGGGGTGTTGCCAGAGATAGAGCGGCAATTTGGCCCAGCTTTTTTCCACCCGGTCCGCCTGGCCTTCGAGGTAGTGGGCGAGGGTGTTGTAGCAGGCGTTGACGGGGGCCTGGCGGATATAATCGGACTGTTCGTCCTCATAAAGGATGTGCTCGTAAGTGAGTTTGAGCGCCTTGTGGCGGATCCAGGCCGGCACGAGGGGTTCGAGCCTCCGGACCAGCGGCATGAGCAGCCGGACGGGGAGGGATTCGGGCACAAGATTGTCGGTAGGGGCAAGATCGGCCCGGTGCTTCGGCCATGAGATTTCGCCGTAGCCCTGGGGATAAAGCTCGCGCCGAAGTTCCCTCAGGGTGGAGTCGAGCGGAGCCTGCCAGCGACGGCCATAAAAGTAGGCCATGGGAAGATAAACGATGCGGACATAGCCGGAGATGTTGATCGGTTGGAGCGGGAACCACCTGGGCAGTAGGTAAAGCTCGGGCGGAACCGGGGTGACGCCGGACCAAGGGTAAAGATTGAGCAAGGCGAGGATGAACTTGCCCCAGGCGGCGGCTTTCACCGGCGTGCCGGAAGCGTGGATCCAGCCGCGCATTTTTTCCAGTTCCGGGCGGCCGGGATTTTCGCCAAGCAGACGTAGGGCCGCATACGAGATGGAGCTGGTGAAGACCGCTCCCTGGGTTGACTCCTCGTGGAGCCCGATGGAGCCGTCGGGTAGCTGGGGCCGGAGCAATCCGGCGACAAAGCGGGGACGTTCGGCCTGCGGGATGGGACGGCGGGTGAGGTGGGTGGTAATGACGTACAGGGGCAGCAAAAAATTCGGACCGGTGTAGGGCACCGACCAGCTGCCGTCGTCGACCTGGGTGCGTTGCAGATGGCCGATCAGCCGGTTGGCAGCCCCGGAAACGCGCGAGAAAAGTTCGGGGGAGCTCACCTTTGGGCCGATTCGAGGCGCCGGATGCGTTCCAGCGTCCGTTTTTGGAATTCTCCGGTCAGGCCAAAAACAAAGTCCGTCAGGGACAGTTTGGGATTTTCCACCAAAGGCCGGAGGTCGAGGGCCAGGAGTACCTCCTCCGTCTGGTCGGGAGCGTAGGCATCGGCAAAGGTCGCCTGGGCACGACGGCGGCCGGCGGCGGCGAGGTCATAGCGTTTGCCGTCCACCTGGGAGCGGAAGACGCGGAGGAGGGACGGGCCGAAATCGGCCGGGGCCGGGCAGGGAAGGCGAACGACCCTGTCGCCGGGAACCCAGTCGAGATCGCCCCAGACTTCACAGCCGAAAATTTGCGCGGGTTGTTGACCGGGCGGGAGCTGGCGAAGGGCATCCAGGCAGGCGAGCAGGACGGCCAGGTGGGTTTCGTGCCGGTCGGCCGGGTTGTGGAGATAAAGGGCTTTCGGTTTGGCGGCTTTGAGGATTTGCAGAAGGTCGGAAGTGAGGGCCTTGCGGCCGGCGCCCCGGACGTCGGCACTGGGGTGGGCCAGCTGAAGGATGGAAGCGTAGCCTCCCAATTCCGCCGCCTGTTTCTGCTCGTCGATCCTGGTACGGACCAGTTCCGCGCCGGACAATTTGGAAGGGGCGCCGGACCCGTCGGTGGCGACAACGCCGGAGAATCGGAGATCCGTTTGGCCCCGGCAGGCGCAGATGCCCGGAAAGGCCATGATTTCCAGGTCGTCGGCATGGGCGCCGATCCCGAGGTGGGTGGTGGAGGCGAGGGCGGGGGCAAGGCCGCCACCATCCGGAACGTGCGCATCGGCCCGGGGCTGGAAAAATTTCACCGCTGACGGCTCCGCAGGGGATGGCGGTTGGGAGAGAAGACCCAGAGGGAGGCGGCGAGGTAATTGATGAGGGCGCCGGTGGCCACGGCGACCCCGTTAAGGACGGCGGTTTCGATGGGGCGCTCGGTGACGATCAGATAGACGAGAAGATTCAGGAGAAGGATCTGGACTCCAAAGGACAGCAGGGCGGTCGCGTAGTAATGCAGTGCCTGGCGCCAGTGGGGTGGCCAATGGTGGAAGGTCCAAAGGGCGTTGAGAAGGTAGTTGGTGCCGCAACAAAGGATCCAGGCAAGGGTGGCCGCGGTCGTGACCACGGTGTGATCCGAGGGATGCCAGCCCAGGTGATTGTAGCCGAAAGAGAGGAAAACCCAGACAAGAAGGGTGTTCAGTAGGGTGCCCAAGGCGCCGACGGTTCCGAACCGGACTATCCGCAGGACTTCGGCCCGGTTGAGGCGGGAGCCGTTTTTTTCGCGGGGGGCTGGGGAGGATGCCGGGTTCATGGAACAGGGATGATGGCTGGTCGGGACTTTCGGGGCAATTGGGTTGAACGGGGACGGGGGGAAGGCCGTCCAACGGGAATGGCGGGAAACACTTGCCATGGACACGGGGAGGGCGAACTTGAGGTCGCGGTGCGCGACCTGATTCGCCAGGAAACGCT
>Ga0214917_10006095_pt1 | contig 12663 bp, 7 predicted proteins | sample LL_1208_BB_MetaG_FD_177983 | JGI IMG/M metagenome (GOLD analysis project Ga0214917, IMG submission 177983) | Freshwater microbial communities from Lake Lanier, Atlanta, Georgia, United States - LL_1208_BB | ecosystem: Environmental > Aquatic > Freshwater > Lake | place: USA: Georgia | collected... | reverse complement strand
AGGACGGGCTGCACGCCCCGGCAAACCGCTGGTCGTCGCCAGGTTGCCCGAGAACGAGTCGCCGTTGTTCGTGAAATTCGGCAGGCCCGCGAGCGCCGCCAGCAGCTCGGCGATCGGCGTTGCGAATCCGGTGGCCTGCTCGTTGGGTACGGAGGAGAAGAACCCGGCGGATTCGCCCGGGGTCCAGCTCACGAAGACGAGGGCGGGAAACGCGGCCTGACGCGCCGGCGACTCCTGTCCGGGCCGCATCAAGTATCCGGCATACAGCCGGCTCTCGGTGGACAGTGCGTCGTTCGCCGGATCGGTGTAGTCGGCCGGGTTTCCGGAATAGGGGCCGCGATACTCGTACTGCCCGAACGTGCGGAGTTGCCCGGGGTCCGATGAGGGATAGCACCACGTGGCCCACACCTGGATCTTGTCGGGGGTCAGATACCGCCACACTCCGGTGACGAGGTCGCCGAACCGGCCGGGCTCGGTGGCCGTGCCGTCGTTGATCTGCACCCGCACCCGGAGGCCGGCGTCTGTTTCGGGAATCTGCAGGACGGAGCGGAGTTCCGCGGTCACGGTCGCGATGATCCCGGTCACGGCTGCATCGTCGGCATAGGCCGGCGGATTGCCGGGCACGTCGAAGAGAATGTCCGCCCGGTCGTAGTCGTTGTCGTAGCCGTTGTCGTAGCCGCCGTCGAGCCGGTCGTTACCCGCTCCGCCGAACAGGTCGTCCCCGCCTTCGGCTCCGGCGAGCACGTCGGCGCCGACGCCCCCTTGCAGCACGTCGTCGCCCGCGCCGCCCTGCATCCGGTCGGTACCGTCCCCGCCGAAGAGCTGGTCGCCGCCCCGGCCGCCGATCAGTTCATCCGCCCCGCGGCCTCCCCGGAGGGCGTCGTTTCCGTCACCGCCGTCCGCCCGGGAGGGGATCGCCGTGCGGTTGGTGAACGAATCGTCGCCGGCCAGGCCCGTGAACGAGACGCGCGTGACGGGCGATCCCCGCAGCGTCCGGCTGAACCTGCCCGCGGCGGAGTTCATTGAGACGACGATGCTCGGCCCCTGCTGCCGAACCTCGACGGCGTCGGCTCCCTCGGAGCCGACGATCGCGACGACCCCCGTCCGCCGGTCGTAGCCGATGCCTGTGGCGAGGACGATCCGTCCTTCGAGCCGCTCCACCGAGTGCACGCGTGAAGACGAGCCACGCCGTCGTTACCCGCCCGTTCGGCTCATGGTGAACCCCGTGCCTTTCCGCACGAGGAGGCCGGCCGGCGACTCGCACATGCTCTGAGCGACGCTGAGCGTATGAAAGTCACAGCCAGCAGGTAAGCAAGGCCTGGCGTCCCGATGGAAGCCAGGGATGTTCGCAGTCGTCAGCGGCTGCGACGGCGGCCCGTGACAGGCTGGGTCGAGTCAACCCCCGCCCCGGGCAGATTCGTCGCGAAGGCGGCCATCCAACTGTACGGCAGGCCCGAGTTGTACGGCATGCCCGATGCGGAGGGCACCGGTGCAAGGGGCCGATCGGTGCCGGCGGTGGTGAACGACGCGGCCACACCGCCACGCCATGTGGACGTGGCTGCCTCGCCGTCGGCCGGCGAGAACTCGCCAGGAAGCGGCAACGAGAAGTATTCGCGGGGCCGAAACAGGCCGTCGCAGGCAACCAGGAGCGGGTCGGGTTCGGTTCCGATCAACGAGCCGTCGCAGGCAACCAGGAGCGGGTCGGTTTCGTTTCCGATCTCCGTGGTCGCCTTCAGCAGCGTCTCCTCGTACCAGGCGTCGAAGGCCGCGGCCTCACCGGGCGTGCCGAACTCGATCCATGGCAGGTTCCCGCTGGCGGTGTCGAGCGTCGGCTCGAAGGTCGACTCCTGCGAATCGTCGAGGAGCAGTTCCATGTCGGGGGGCGTGCCCCAATCCACGATGCCGGAGTCTGCGGTGAAACCGCAACTGAAGCCGACCGGCGAAAAAGCCCCCAACCAGAAGATCGCGCCCTCGTCGCCCCCGTCCAGGAGTGCGTCCTGGTTGGTCACGGTCTCGTCCCAGCCGAGCGGATCGTCTGGTTCAGGCTCCGACGCGGGAACGAACCGCTCGGGACCGTCGCCCTCGGTCCAGTCGGCGACCGGGCAGATCAGCAGGCTGACCCCTTCCGGCAGACCGATGAAACCCTCGTCGGACTCGGCCGCGACGGTGTCAGCGTCGCCCTCGAAGTCGCCCGCGACGGCTTCGCCAACCGGTGCGATCGTCGCCGAAAGCATGCCGCGCCGTTCGAGCGGCTCGATCAGCAACCGGTGCCCGCGGGCCAGCACAGGCTCGACCAACGAGCGGCCCCGCCGACGTCCCCGACGGCCCGGGCCGAGAAGTCTGTGCGACGGCATGATTTACCTCGGCGAGCGGTCAGGTTGGCCGACGACCCGGAATCCCCACCGAGAGGGTGCCTCGGCGGTGATCCGCGCGTCAAAGTCCCCCAGGATTATCGGCCTTTTCATCGCCAAACTGGAACCTCCCGACGGGGATAACGAGGGGGACTGGGATGACTTTCGGTGGCTCGTCGATCGCGACGCCGGCAACCGCCGCGAACACCGTCGGCCGGAGCCGACTGCGGTGGCAACCGCGGGATGCTTCGGACAGTGACGCCCGGATCCGGTTCGCCTGTCAGGCCAACTGTCGCTGAGCGTCACGTTTCCGTTCAACATCAGCGTGGGAATCCCGCTGTATGACACGGTGATCAATCGCCTTTGGTGAGGGGCCGCGATCGGGCTGGGTGTAAGCGGTCTGCGCGGCCGCTGACGGAGCCACGGCATTGAACGGCAGTCGCCGTTTGTCCCGGTCCGTGACCGGTCTGCGGGGCTTCAACGGCGGTGCGACAGGGCGACGAACGCCGTCCGCGAGACGTTCCCCGCACGGTCGACGGCCCGCACGAGGAGGCGGAAACCGCCGCGCCTCGGGGTCGCCGGCACCGCTGCGTCCCATGTCCGGCCATCCGCCGAGTACTGGACGCGGGCGGCGTCCTCGACGCGGGCCACGCGAACCTGTCCGGGCTCACCCTCCACGTCGCTCCATGACGCCCACGCGACAGGCCTGACCGGAGCCACGCGGTCGAGCGTAAACGTGAATCGCGTGGCCGCCGATACGTTGCCAAGCGTGTCCGCCTGGCGGACGAGTACGGTGTTTCGCCCCTCGACCGCCGTGAACGCCCGCTTCCAGGTTTGGCCGCCATCGACGGAATACCAGGGCAGCGACCCTCTCTCGACGCCTTCGAGCCGCAGGCGTGGGTCGGAGCTGACGCGGTCGCTGGAACTCCATCCGGTGTCGCGGACGAGCGCCACGGTCGGCGCGTCGATCCGGGTCTTGAGCTGAAACCTGAGCGGCCGGGACGCCCGCGACGCATTTCCGGCCACGTCCACCTGCCGGACCCGGACTGAGTTCTGGCCCTCGACCGGCGTCCACGACGTCGTCCAGGCGCCGCCGGTGGCCGAGTATTCGAGCCGGGCTCCGCCTTCGACCCCGGCGACGGCCACGTCAGCCCGCCGCACGAGCGGGTTCGGCGCCGGAGCATGACCGCCGCCAACGAGCGCGAGCGTCGGCGGCGCGGGCGCACGCGTGTCGAGCGTGAACGTGAGGGCGGTCGCTGATGACGCCCGGCCGAGCGCGTCCACCTGCCGCACGAGCACGTCGTTGCGGCCTTGGTGGGGCGTGAACACATCGCTCCACCGTCGGCCGTCGTCGGAGGAATACTGAACTCGCGTTCCGCCGGCCGCCGTGACGGCAAGGGTGCCTTCGGAAGAGACCAAGTCGGTCGCTGACGATCCGGTGTCCCGAGCCAGGGTCACCGTCGGCGCCGCCGGTGGTTCCCCGATGCCGGCGAACGTGGTCACGCCGCCGGAATCGCCGCCGCTGTCCAACCATGATTGCGGCAGTTGCGCGAGGACCGAGAACACCGTGACGAGGCCGATCTCGAGATTCGAGTCGGTGTGGAGCACGAGAAATCCGCCCGCCTGGGCTCCGGACCACGAGCCGGCGTCCGCATCGCCGGTCGGCACCGCGAACGGCGCCGAGCCGTCGGCCGGATGAAAGCTCGCCGACGAGCGGTGGTTTTCCGGCGGGCCGAGTGCCGGGTCCTGATCCGTGGGCGGATTGAAGCGGGCGAACACGGGCATCATCGAGGGCGGTCGCCCGTCCGTCCCCGCAGGCGACAGCCAGAGGACGCACGAGCCGTCGCTGCCGCCGCGGGCGTCGCGTAGCCAGGCCGCGGCGTTCGCATCGGCCGGCAGCAGCCCCGCGGGCGGTACCGGACGGCATCCGAGGGGCAGCGACCCGGCCTGGTCGCCGGCAGCCGCGTCCGAGACTCCGTCGTTCGGGGCCGCATCGTCGCCGGTCACGGCCGGTGAACCCGTCGTCACGTCCGCGGGGTCGGAGTCGGGCAGGCCAGGTGCGCCGGCCAGGACGAAGCCCGCGGTGAAGACGGCAAGCGCGACGTCGGAGGCCGAGCGGAGCACGAGAAAATAATCCTGCGTGCCCTCGTGCCACGTGGGCGGCGTCGCGGTGAACGTATCGAGCGATGTCGGCCAAGGGGCCGCAGGGTCGGTGCCCGCACCGCCGAAGACCGTCACGGTCGTGCCGTCGAGCACCGTCGCCTGGTCGCCCGACGAGGCAGGATCGATGGAGCCGACCGGGTTCAGGCGTCCCCAGATGGGCAGCGTCTGAACCGCGGGATCGCCGTCTTTCACGTCGATCCGCACCCAGACGACGACGGTCCCGCTCGTTCCCTCCATGGCCGAGGCGATCCAGGGCCGGTCGACGCCCGCCTCCGGGAGCGCGGTCGAAAACGTCGCCACGTCGGGCTGGCTCGGCGGGGCCGCTCCGGTGGCCGCGAGCGCGAACCGGGCCTCGAGGGCCTCAACGCGGAGCGTTGACAGGCGGGTTCGACCGGGACGAGCCGTCATGAATCGGGACTCCGTGGAAAATCGGGCCGCGGCTCTCCGGTCGAATAGCAGCCGCGGTAGCCCCCCCACAAGACAGGCCGGCCAACTCGGCCGCGGTTCGGACATGGGCGACGCCTGCGGCGACAGGAAGCGGGCCCTGCCCAAGATGCACAGAATACGCGGCTTGACCCCAGGCAATCTGGAGCGGCACGCTGGTCGTCGAGCTGGCGAGGCCACCTGGCTGCGCTGACCCGGAAACGCCTCCCATCCGAAGCGGGGCAGACAGGAGATGGCGGCCAGCCGCGCTCGGCCTGTCGCCGTCACGGGTCGAGCCCGCCGCAGTCCAAGGCAGCGGCGGTCGACCACTGCCCTACGGAACTCAGTGACGTGTGTGTCGTCAAGGCGGTTGATCGAGCGGCCTCGAAGGTTCAGAACGCGTGCGCCACGGGGCAACGACGATCCAAGGTTGAGCGCCACGTGGTGGCCATGATCAACGGCCAGTCGAAGGTGACGCTCGAATCCAGGATGGAGGATGCGATCGTGCCGCCGGAGGCGGTCGGATCCAGGGCATCCGCGCAGGAGGAAGATCCAGCGCTGGAGGCGACATCCGGCATGCTCCCGGGGCGGCTGATCACCGTCGTCATGGTCAGCCGACGTTGACGACCACGTCGTTCGTGGTGATCGTGATCTCACCGCCATAGGCGCACAGGCACTTCGACGCAGCGTCGAGTGCCGGGGAGTTCCGCACCAGGATCATCGGCATGCCCGGTGCCCACGGGGTGGTGACGGGCACGCAGGGCATCGGCGTCAGCACTCCCATCGCCGCGGCTGTGGCGGCCGCCACCGTGGGATTGGCGACCGACATGCACATGCCGAACGTCGGGATGTTCGTCATCGGCACATAGTCCATGATGTTCGCCGCCGGCGGCCCCTGCGCCGTGGTCGTCGCGACGACGACCGCGAGCGTCGCCGGCGCATTGCCCTGCGTGCACTTCAGCATCGAGCCTGAGTTGACCAAGTTTCCAGCCACGACGGATCCCTTCACAGTGAGGTGACCTGACAACATCCGCGCCCAACCCATGGCAACTGAACCCTCAAAAGCATAGGACAGTCACCCGGGGGCGTACAACGCGACGGCTGGCGGTGAGACCCTGATTGCCGGGAGCGTGCCGGCAGGCGCGATCGCGGGCGACGTCTACCCACGCGATGTCCATGGTTGCCGGGATTTGGCGGCGGCTGGTATAGTCCGCCGTCGCCGGGGGCAAACCCAGTGGTTGGAGCGCCCCGTCCCAGCGCACGTCCCTGTCGGCGATGGTGGTTCCATGGCAAGCCCCCTGGCCAGTCGATCTGCAACCCTCGACCGCGTCGTCGTCGACTGCAGCCTGGGCGGCGGCACGTTCACAGCACGCTCGTTTCATTTCCGCGAAACCCTCGGCCGGCCGTTCTCCGGGGTTCTCGAGGCCCAGAGCGAGGATGGAAACATCGATTTTGGGCAACTGCTCGGCAGGCCACTGACCGTGACGGTCACGCTTCCCGGTGGCGGAGAGCAGCATCGCAGCGGTCTCGTGCGTGGCGTCCGGCAGACGGGATTCGCGGGCAGACTGGCGATCTATCGCCTGGAAATCGCCCCCTGGATCGCCTGCCTGGAGTTGGGCTCCGACTGCCGGATTTTCCAGAACAAGACGGTGGTGGAAATCCTCGAGCGGGTGTTCGGCGACCTCGGGTTCACCGACTACGACGTGGCGGGGCTGGTTGGCAGCTATTCCCCGCTCGACTTCTGCGCGCAATACAACGAGACCCACGGCAATTTCGTGCACCGCCTGATGCAGCGTTTCGGCATCTATTACTTTCACAAGCACGAGGCAGGAAAACACACGCTGGTGCTGTGCGATTCGAGCACGGGCCACGGCCCGTTCCCGGGTTACGCCACGATCCGCTATCGCTCGGTGACACAAACCGCCCTGGATGAAGAGCATATTTTCAACTGGGACGCCGGCCAGCAGATGGCCTCCGGGAAGTACACCCTGAAGGACTACTCCTACACGAATTCCAAGGCGGAACTGCTGTCTACGAGCAGCGCCTCGCACGGCTATCCGCACGGCGACCTGGAAAAGTTCGAGTATCCGGGGGGCTTCACGACGCAGTCGGACGGCGACGCCGTGGCGGACTTGCGAATCGAACAGGCGGAGTGCGGGGAAAGGGACTACGAAGGCGAGGCCCATTGTCTGGGGCTGTCGGCGGGCTACACCTTCACGCTGGAGGGCCATCCGCGAGGCGATCAAAATCAGTCGTATCTCACGCAGGCGATCGAGTTTTCAATCACAGCCGGCGATTCGTCGCAAGCCGGGCAGGCCGGGACCACAGCCCCGTACGGCCACCGCTGTCGCTTCAGGGCCCTGCCAGCGAGCGTGCAGTTTCGGCCGGAGCGATCGGCTGTCGTGCCGCGCATCGACGGCGTGCAGACGGCGGTGGTCGTGGGGCCGTCCGGCCAGGATCCACGGGTCCCTTACACCGACGAGTACGCGAGCGTGCGCGTGCAGTTTCACTGGGATCGGCAGGGACACCACAGCGAGCAGAGTTCCTGCTGGCTGCGGCACTCGCAGGTGTTCGCCGGGAGCGGTTGGGGGGCGACGTTCCTGCCCGTCGTGGGCTGCGAGGTGATCGTCGCCTTCATCGCCGGCGATCCGGATCGGCCGGTCGTCTTGGGCGGCGTCTATAACAGCGACCACAAGCCGCCGCGGGAGTTGCCGAAGCACGCCGTGAGGACAGTGATCCATGATGTGTCAGGCAACTTCATCGTCCTCGATGGCGAGCAGGGAAAAGAATCAATAACGATACTCACGAGCTACGGGCAGAACTGGTGGATGATCGGGAACAGCGAAAATGAGGACTGAAAGTCAATCCGGGCCGGGTGTCGACCTGCCCCGCTGATGGACCCAGTTGCCGTCCTCAGGGGAGGACGTCAACCATTGGCCGACCTGTCCCTGCGGCCTTCAGATGCCTTCGTCCGAGGTGCCGAATCGGTCAGGATGCCACACAGCGGTAGGTCACGACACCGCTCGACAAGAACTGGTCGGTCATGGTCTGGGTGGCGGTCGTCGCGGTAAAGGTCCGCGTCGACGTGTAGCCCCCCTGGGCCAGGAAACCGGAATCCGGAACCCGGGCCGGATCGTCATACCGCAGCAGGCTGTAGGTTTTGCCCGGCACGAGCGACTGAATCGTCAGCGTCGCGTTCATGGTGACGGGTTGGGCGCCGGCGATCAGATCAGGCTCCGAGGAGCGGTCCACCTGCAGCCGGACCGGCACCGTCTCGCGCAGCGTGTCCACGATCCCGGTCACGGCACAGCCGTAATCGACCCGCGACGGTATGGAGTAGTTGAATCGTCCACTGTTGGCACTCCGGCGAGTGGCGGCCAGGGTGCCGAAGGTGCGGGCCAGGGTCGCCGTGTTGAAATTGTCGTTGAAGAGGAGCGTGTCGCTACCGTGGTAGCGGCGCGTGTTGAAGGACGACCTGTAGCCGACGATGGGCACGATATGGTCGTAGTCAAGGTCGGTCATGCCCTTGATGTACATCGTCCCGATGACGGGAGCCCCCTTTTGAATCGCCCGCTTCGCCCAGGCGAGATAGCTCTGCCACTGGGGGACGGGGTTACGCGAGTTCCACTGCTCGAAGGTCAGATGCAGGGCCCGCAGTGCGGTCTGCTCGTTCACCCCGACCAGAAGCTCGCTCTGCTGGTCGGGGTTGATGAAGGCCCTGACGCGGTATTGCGAGACGTACGTCCCGAAATACAGGGCGCACGACTGAATGCTGGTTTCTCCGCAGTAGCCATTGTTTTCATTCCATTGCTGACGCGGTGCGATGGGGAGCAGCGTGGCGGTGAGACTGCGTCGCAAGACCGCCGGTGCGATCGGGGCGTTTCGGGTCTCGGGCGAAGCCTGATGCAGGGTGATAGCCTCCTGCTGAAGGATGCGGTGTGGCCGCGACGGAAGGAGAGACAACGCCGACGGCATGAGGCGACCCTCGAGCATTTCCGTCGTGAGGCGGGCAGAGCGGGATTCACGTGGGCTGCCGATACGTCCCTGCCGCGGGCGGCGAGCGTTGGCCGAAGCGATTGAGGCGAGTCGCACGAGGTCTCGCCACAGCATCGGACACAGGAGCCACAGCCTGGGTGAACCGTGATTTTCGGACATGGCATGAGTGCCGGTTGTCGGTGAAGAAGACCAGTGGGCGGGAGTTGGAACCGAATCACTCCGTCGATCCACGTCATCATGATAGCCGGGGCCATCGGGAATGTCGGCAAGCCACGTGATGCCGCGACTGGTGGGCATGCGGTCGGCGGACATGCGGCGGACGGAGATGCCACCGGCCACGGCTGCGACTCATGCGACAAACCGCCCTCCCACGACACCTCCCGGATTGCGTGGGCGAAACTCATGGCGCGGGTGGGGGAGGAGTTTCCTTTTGCGTGCCCTTGGGTGTGGTGGCGACATCCGACTCATCGCGTTCATTACCGATCCGGGGCCGATCCGGAAGGTCCTCACGCATCTGGGCGAACCGCTCGAGCCTCCGCCAGTCTCTCCCGCCCGTGGCCCGCCGACCGATTGGGGAGAGCTCGTGCAGGTCCACTTTCGACCGGGCAATCTTTCAGGGACGGATAGACGAGCTGCCCGACATCGATATCCATAGCCTCTGACGGCATTCCATGCCACAGAGCGGACGACCCGCGAGAAGAGCGGTTTCAAGGCCGGTCTGCGCCCACGAGAAAAATCCGGCCTTGAGCGTGGATAGGAAGCTCTTCGTAAACTCCACGATCGGGTCGCATCCAGTCCGATCAGCTCCGACGGTTGCTCCTCATGATCCGCACCGCTCGGCCGTCGCTTGCCGAAGTGCCATTGGCCGACCTATCCATTATGTCATGTCTCCCATAAACAAATCCCTGATCAAGGAGCTCGAGCACGCCCCGGAGAGTGTGCAGCGGGAGGTGCTCGCTTTTCTGCGGCATTTGCGGGCACGCGGCGCCGGCAATGATGGGAGCGAGGACGTGCATGCCCTGCTGCCGCTCGCGGAGTCAGCCTGGGCGGTGGATTGGGATACTCCTGAAGAGGATGAGGCGTGGCGGAATTTATAGGCGGCGACGTGGTCGTCGTGCCGTTTCCGTTCACCGATCTTCAGTCGAGCAAGCGTCGGCCCGCCGTCATGCTCGCGGCGTTCGCAAGGGGCGACCTGCTGATCTGCCAAATAACGAGTCGATCAGAATCGCACCCGACCGCGGCGGCCTGACCGAGGACAAGTTATTCGGTCGTGACAATAGCAGCGGCCCTCCACTGCTGCGACCGAACGACTGGAGGGCTCTGCGGCTAATCTTAGCGATTTTGCCGCAGCCCGTGTGGTTTTAGGGGGAATTCCTGCCGTGGCCGCGTGGCCCGGCGTCCACCCGAAAACCGTAGCCCTTGGTTCAGGCCACTCCACCCATCGTGGTTCAGGAGATGGCCATGAAAAGCCACGACGTTTCCAAGGATTCTGTTTCCAATCGCCCCGCCGCCGGCACTGCCGGCCAAGGGCATATTTCCCATGACAGCCGGACGAACCCCGCCAATCCGTCGCTGACCTACCGCAGCCGAGAGAAGGACCGGGAGGAGCGGGGCCTGCCGCCAAGTGATTCGCTCCAATCGCTCGCCCGCACTTATCTCGAGACCCAGGCTCGGCTCTGGCCGGAACTGGCCGGCATGCCCGCGGTGCCGACCGTCACGGACGCCGTGGTCGAGGCAATGGCCGACGACTTCGAACGTCGTTTCCGCTCCCAGCTGGTCGATGTCTTCAGCCCGGCGGGCCTCCGGCGGGTCTGGACGGACATCGGCCTCGGCTACGTCCGGTTCAGCGACGAGGGTTCGAATCCTCGGTCGCTCGATCAGCAGCTGATCAACGTGCTGCAGCGGGCCCGTCGCGACGGCGTCTTCATTCCGTGGCACTACATCTGCGCCGACTATGCGGTGAGCGGCACGCTCGCGTGCCGTCGCGGCTACATCGTGGCCAAGATGCTGGTGGAGCGGCGGGCGGAGACGGGTGTCGGCTGGTTCATCATCGACGACCTCGGTCGGATGAACCGCAATGCTCTCGAGTCGCTTCGGCTCGGTGAACTGGTCGAGGCGACCCAGGTTCGGCTCATCGGTGCCAGCGATGGCTTCGACAGCAGCAACCAGCAGTCGAAGATCATGCTGGCGATGATGAGCTCGTTCAACGAGGTCTTCATCGACCAGTTGAAGGCGAAGGTGCACCGCGGGCAGACCGACGCCTTCAAGCGGGGCGAGATCGTCCAGCATCCTGGCTTCGGCTATCGACTGGTGGACGTGTTGACGCCCGAAGGCAAGCCCGAGCTCACCCGCAAGGGCACGATCAAGAAGCGGGTAGAGATCGATCCAGAGGCGGCCGAGTGGATCGTCCGCGGCGCCGAGATGATCGTTCGCGACAATCGCAGCCCCGGCGCCGTCGCCGTGGTGTTCAACGACAACAACGTCGGCGGTGCCCGAACATGGTCGAGCAACCGCATCCGCAAGCTCTACGCCCGCGAGCGGCTCGTTGGCGTGGAGATCTTTCGCAGGACCAAGCAAGTTCGCGACCGCGACACCGGCCATGTGGACGTCGTGCAGAAGGATCGCGCGGAGTGGATGACCCGCGAATGCCCGGAGATGAGGATCCTCTCCGACGACTTGGCCGACGCCGTGAAGGCGAAGCTCAACCTGGGCAGCATGCGGTTCGGGAAGAACGCGGCCGAACTCCGTCGGGACGGGAAAGACGCCGGGCGGCGGGTGGATGTCTACCCGACCGTGCTCGTGCGTCCCGTGTGCGGTGGTTGCGGCAAGCCGATGGCTCTGAGCCGATCGACCGGCAAGTACAAGAGCTTCGTCTGCCTCAACTCGATCCACGGCGGGCATGGGTGCCGCAACAAGGGCAACAAGTCGGCGCGGATCATCGACGAGGCCGTCCTCAAGGCGGTGTCGGCCCAGATCCTCGACGAAGGCTTCATCACGGACCTGACAGCCGAGGTGAATATCCGGCTGGCGGAGGCCGCCCGGCGGCCGCAGGACACCGCAAAGAAGCTCGAGCAGGAGATCGCCAGCCGGCAGCGGCAGGTCGGCCGGCTGACAGAGCGGCTTGAAAAGGTGCAAGACGCCGGCGGCCTCGACACCATCTTCGACAAGGTGGCGGAGTTGAACCGGCAGCTGGAGGCCAAGCGGGCGGAGCTCAAGGAGGAGCAGCGGCGGAATCGCCGGCCGCCGGTTACGTGCGTCAAGGAGCAGGAGGTTGTGGTGGCCCTCACCCAGCTCCGGGAAGTTCTCCTATCGGACGTGGGCCGGGCGGCCCCGGTGCTGCAAGCCCTCGTGGGCGACGTGGTGATCGAGTCTCGGCCGGTCGAGGGACGGAAGCGGCCGGAGATGGTCGCCAAGTTCACGATCGACGGAATCCCAGCCCTTGCCGCGCTCGACCGCGGCAAGGCGGGCGGGGACGATGATCCAACGGTCGGCATGTGGGAGTTCCTGAATACCGACCGTTGGATAATGCTCGGAACGGCGCCTCGCGGCCGCCGCGACGTCGTGGTTCCGCTGCGCCGGACGCCGAAATATGAGGCGATGTTGCCACAGATCGTCGAGATGGCGGAGGCCGGAGCTGGCATCGACCTGATCTCCCGGGCATTGGGCATCGGGGCGGAGGTCGTGCGGGACGCGCTCCACCTGCACGAAACAGGGCAGCGACCGCCCGGCC
>Ga0214917_10006094_pt1 | contig 12663 bp, 10 predicted proteins | sample LL_1208_BB_MetaG_FD_177983 | JGI IMG/M metagenome (GOLD analysis project Ga0214917, IMG submission 177983) | Freshwater microbial communities from Lake Lanier, Atlanta, Georgia, United States - LL_1208_BB | ecosystem: Environmental > Aquatic > Freshwater > Lake | place: USA: Georgia | collected... | reverse complement strand
CGACACGGGCGCGAGCCCGTCGCGGTGCGGAAGCGAAACGCCGAAAGGGGGGGATTCAGTCACGGTCACGATTGCGTCAGGATCGCCACAGGCTCTTGTCGAGGACTCGCCAGACATCCTGCCACGACGTGCGCCGCCGCCGCTGGATCTCACGGCGCTTTTTCCAGAAGTGTGGAATTTTTTCGAGGGCATGCCACTGGGCTCGAGCGATTACACGGCCCTGTCGACGAAGGGAAAACTTCAGTAACGAGAGGATAAATTGGAGAAAATGGGCAAGCAACAGCGGCAAAAACAGGGGATTCGGCATGTTTTTCAGGAAGCACCAGACGAGGTTCCGGTGCCCGTGGTAAACGGCAAATTCGCTCCTTTTGCCGCCCGATGAGGCCGAGCCGACGTGGTCCACGACGGCGGCCGGCACAGAGACACTTGCGAATCCTGCCAACCGGAGCCGGAATCCGAGGTCCACGTCCTCGAAGTAACAGAAGAAGTCCGCGTCGAATCCGCCCACCTCGACGAGGGCCGACCGACGGTAGAGCGCGGCCGCGGCACAGGCTGAAAAGATCTCCCGTTCGACGAGATCGGCTTGCTCGAGCCGGCGGCCGTGGCCGCGCCGCCAGGAGAGGCCGCTGACGTGGTACACGTCGCCCAGCCCATCGAGGATGCCGGGCTGGCCGTCGATCATCTGCCGCGATCCAAACGACGCCGCCTCTGGATGACGGCCGGCGGCCGCGAGCAGCCGCTCGAGCCAGTCGGGGTGTGGGAAGGCATCGGGATTGAGCAGCGCCACATACTCCGTGTCGCAGATCACGATCGCCCGGTTGTTGGCGGCGGCGAAGCCGAGGTTGGCGCCGAGTTCGACGATCTCCGTCCGCCCGGAAAGCCCGGGCTCGGCGGCGACACACTCCCGGGCCACCGACGCCGTGCCGTCGGTGCTGCCGTTGTCGACGAGGATGAGCCGGTCCGGCGGGACGGTCTGCGCGGCGACCGCCGTCAGGCAGCGGGGCAGATGCTCGCGGGCGTTCCATGTGACGATGACGACGGTCGCCGATCGCGGAAAACGCATTGCAGAGTACGTGCGAATGAGGCCACCTGCTGCCCAAGCAAGGTTTTGCCGATCCTACCGTCCGAAAATTGCCCACTCCCGACAACCCACCAGAATGCAACATCTCGGCCGAATTTAAGGTGATTTCGGGGGCGTAAATCTGCCTCCCACGCGAATTTGAGTCCTCACAATTTGATCTCTCAAATTCTGATGGTATCAGAGGGTCTATGGAAACCTTACGCGATCTCAGTCTTGAATATGAGCAACGTTTCGCGGCCCTCGCACACTATCGCGACGAGGTCTGGCAACTGCTCGTAAACGACTTCTTTCAACAGTACGTGGGGGCAAATGCCTCTCTACTTGATCTGGGGGCTGGCTGGGGTGAGTTCGTTCGGCATGTCAAAGCCGAACAAAAGTATGCCATGGACTTGAATCCGGATATGCCAGCCCGCGTAGGTCAGGGGGTCGAGTTGCTTCAGCAGGATTGTTCTCAACGTTGGCTGCTGGAAGATCGTTCACTCGACATTGTTTTCACAAGCAATTTCTTTGAGCATTTGCCCGATAAAGATTCTCTGCGCAGGACGCTCCAAGAGGCGCACCGTTGCCTGAAACCCGGCGGTCGGATCGTTTGCCTCGGTCCAAACATCCGCTTCTTGCCTGGAACATACTGGGATTTTTGGGACCATTTTCTTCCCCTCACAGACCGCTCACTCACAGAAGGGCTGCGGCTTTGCGGATTTGCAGTTGAACGGGTTGAGCCTAGGTTTTTGCCTTATTCGATGTCGCAGGGTTGGAATCCGCCCCTTGCATTCCTCAAGCTCTATCTCAATATCCCCATTTTGTGGCGGTTGTTCGGCAAACAATTTTTAGTCGTAGCGCGAAGACCATAAATCCGTAAATCTGCCGGCCCGGACGAGGCAAATGTGGACGTCATCCCATGCCCTGCCACGCGACACCTTGCGCGATTTCCGAGATTTCTTGGGTTTCCGATGGCAAATGCAGGCTGAACCAACGACGGATGTTTTGTTGACATCCGTTTTTGGCGACGTAGTGTTGGATTGCTTCTTCTCGCCGGTGGGTCAGTTCGCGCGCATGCGTTTACAGATGGAGCGAGAACCGGCGGAAATCATCTGCTGGATGCCAAGTGAGTCTCCGAGTTGACGATGAAACAAAAAACATTGCTCGTGACCGGATCTTCTGGCCTCATTGGCAGCGAGGTGGCCACCCACTTCGACTGTCAGGGCTGGCATGTCCATGGCGTCGACAACAACCAACGGGCAGTTTTTTTCGGGCCATCGGGCGATACCCGCTGGAATCAGCAGCGGTTGTCCGAGACTCTGCAATCCTTCACGCACCACGAGTTGGATATCCGCGACCGCGAGGGCGTGCTCCGGCTCATCGAGGCTGTTAGGCCTGACGCGATTGTACACACTGCGGCCCAGCCCTCGCACGACCGGGCGGCCGCCATCCCATTTGATGATTTCGACACCAATGCCGCCGGCACGCTCAACCTACTGGAATCCGCCCGCCGTTTTGTGGCCGGTTCACCGTTTGTGCACATGAGCACCAACAAGGTCTACGGCGATGCCCCCAACGAAATCCCACTGGTCGAACTGCCAACCCGCTGGGAATACGCTGGGCCGGCCTACGAGCACGGTATTCCAGAAACGTTCCGAATCGATGCCTGCAAGCATTCACTCTTTGGTGCCTCAAAGGTCGCAGCCGATGTGATGGTGCAGGAGTATGGCCGCTATTTCGGTATGCCGACCTGCTGCCTGCGGGGTGGCTGCCTCACCGGGCCGTCCCACTCGGGCGTGGAGCTTCACGGTTTCCTCAGCTATCTCGTGAAGTGCAACATCGAGGGGCGTCGCTACACGGTATTTGGCTACAAGGGAAAGCAAGTCCGCGACAATATCCACGCAGCAGATGTCGCGGTTTTTATCGGGCGGTTCATCGACGAGCCGCGGTCAGCGGCCGTCTACAACATCGGCGGCGGCAGGGCCAACAGTTGCTCGATTCTTGAAGCGTTCGATTTGGTCTCGAAGCGAACCGGCCGAGCAATGGACTGGGTCTACTCCGAACAGGCAAGGGCGGGCGACCACATTTGTTACTACTCGGACCTGCGGCGGATGCAGGCAGACTACCCGGGTTGGCGTCCCGAGATCTCGCTGGAAGAAACGTTCGACCAGATCATTGAAGCCCATGAGCGCAGAGCAAACCTTCCTCAGGCCGATGCACCTGGATCGCTTGTGCAACCGGCGGCAAATCACCCTCAAGAGGCCACATCGGTACGTACGGCATGAAGTATCTTGTCACGGGCGGCTGTGGATTCGTCGGAGCGGCGATCTGCAACCGTCTTCGGAAGGAAACACCGACATCCAAAGTCACGGCTCTCGATAACCACCGGCGACGAGGATCCGAGACCAACCGTGCTGGCTTAGAGGGCATCGGTGTACGCGTCATTCATGGCGACGTGCGTCTGCCAAGCGATATTGCAGCACTCGGGCCATTCGACTGGGTCATCGATGCCTCCGCCGAACCAAGCGTTTTGGCTGGCACGGGGACGACCGCCCACGGCGCGACACGTCAGCAACTTATCGAACACAATCTCGTCGGCACGATCAACCTGCTTGAGGCTGCGGCGAATTGGAATGCGGGCGTCGCTATCCTAAGCACGAGCCGCGTTTACTCGATTCCGGTGATGGCCGGACTGCCTCTCATAGAGAACACTGCGTCCGGCTCGCCTTGCTATCAGATCGACATCTCGAAGCCGCTGCCTTCAGGGGCGGGCGGTGACGGGATTGCCGAGCACTTCGCCACCGCAGCGCCAGTGTCGCTCTACGGCTCTACGAAGCTTGCCAGCGAAGTATTGGCACGGGAATACGCATTTGCGGTCGGCACGCCTCTCATCATCGATCGCTGCGGAGTCATGGCAGGTGCGGGCCAATTTGGCCGGGCCGACCAAGGCATTTTCTCTTGGTGGATCCATGCCTGGGCCGCAAAGCGACCGATCTCATACATCGGCTTCGGCGGCCGGGGCCTGCAGGTGCGAGATTGCCTCCATCCTGCCGATCTCGGTGAGTTGCTAGTCCAGCAAATTGCGAACGCTAAGGGAGGCGCTCCGGAACTGGTCAATGTCTCCGGGGGGATTGCCTCGGCCACGAGTCTCGCCCAGTTATCGCACTGGTGCACGGAACGCTTCGGTCCGCATGCCGTCGGATCGGCGGCTGAAACTCGCCCTTACGACGCGCCCTGGGTCGTCCTTGATCACGGGTTAGCAAGCCTGAAATATGGCTGGACACCTTCAAGACATTCCGAGGTTATCTTTGAAGAGATCGCCGAGCATGCAATTCGCAACCCTCATTGGATCGAAACATACGCCTGACGCAATGAAAACGGAAATGCCAGTCGAAATTGAACAGAAGGCCTTTTCATCGCAGTCTTTGCAGTTGCTGTCGGTTATCATTCCCGCCCGTGATGAGGCGGGCTGCATCGCCTCGACCGTGCGGCACCTGCATCTCGAACTAGCCTTGAACGGCATCCCGCACGAGATCGTCGTGGTTGACGACGGCAGTACGGATACCACCTGGCAGATCCTCACTGAAACAGCCAAGGAGCTCGACGAGCTCGCACCGGTTCAGAATGGGCCAGCCCATGGATTTGGCCGGGCGCTGCAACGCGGCATTGAGGCTGCATCGGGCGACGCCGTCGTCTTCATGATGGCCGACGAGAGCGACGACTGCCGAGATGTGGTCCGCTACTGGAACGCGCTCCACGAGGGGTTTGACTGCGTGTTTGGCAGCCGCTTCATGAAGAGCGGCGGCGTCATCGACTACCCACGGCTCAAGCTGCTCCTCAACCGAATGGCCAACTCGTTCATCCGTTTCGTGTTTGGCATCCGCCTTAACGACACGACCAACGCGTTCAAGGCCTACCGCCGCGAGGTGATCGACGGCTGCATGCCGATCCTGTCGCCGCACTTCAACATCACCGTGGAACTGCCACTGAAGGCCATCGTGCGGGGCTACTCGTGGACGGTGATCCCGATCACCTGGCGTAACCGCCGCACAGGCGTGGCGAAGCTCAAGATTCGGGAGATGGGCAGCCGCTATTTCTTCATCGTGGCCTACGTCTGGCTGGAGAAATACTTCAGCCGTGGCGATTACCGCAAATCAGCGCCGCACAGGGTTCCCTCGTAACCTCGGCTCAGCTTACATCACCACAATCCACAGCATAAAGCCCGTCCTTCTCACGGTCCTCCGACCATATCGATGAACTCTGCGAAAGCACCTTCCGGCACAGCAAAGCAACCCGCGGTGATCATCACGGGCATGCACCGGTCTGCCACGTCGTTGATGGCAATGCTGTTGCAGAGCGCTGGCGTGAACATCGGAGCGAGGCTGATGCCTCCCACCCCCGACAATTCCGAGGGGTACTTCGAGGATTTGGATTTCGTCCAACTCCACATGCGTTCACTCCGGGCAAATGGCTACGCCGACAACGGCATCCTCGCCGGCGGCCGAATCGTCGTGCCGAAACTACTTACAGCTGAAGCCGTGTCGCTTGCAGATGCCCGCGTTCACTCACACGGCCCGTGGGGCTGGAAGGATCCGCGAACGGTTTTGTTTCTCGACTTTTGGAAAGATCTTCTGCCAGACGCAACGCATGTGTTCGTATTCCGTAGCCCGTGGGAAGTCGTGGACTCTCTCTTTCGTCGCGGGACGGACGAAGCGATCTGCACCAATCCGCCGCTCGCGCTTGCATGCTGGGTGCATTACAACTCCCTGATCCGCGACTTCCTGGTCCGCCATCGCACAACCTGTGTACTCCTTGAGGCCTCGGATATCGCCGCCCGTCCTTGGACGGTCGTCGCGGCGATACAGGAACATCTGGGAATCGCGTTGGCCGAGCCGGAGTCGCTCAGCCGCGAAGGCATGCTCACTTCACTCGCCGGATCGCCGCGTGAGGCATTCATCCGTGAATGTGCTCCCACCGCGGCTGCACTGTACGAAGAGTTGCGGGCGTTGGCGGGTGAGAGTAGCAGCCAGCGGAACACCAAGCCACGTCAAGTCACGAAGCCAAATGATGTGACTTTTGAAATGGGAATGGGCGACTGGTACTCCCTTTACGATCAGAATAGACAGGTCGCTCACTGGCGCAATGCGACCGCGACTGCCGAGGCGACCGTGGCCTCGCTACAACACCAGATCACCGAGATTCAACAGCTGGTGGTTAGCCGCGATAATGTAGTAGACGAGTTGCGTGACTACACCAACACGCTAGAGTCTGAAAAAGCCTCCTTAGCCGATGCCGTCAATACTCTAAATGTTCGAATCGGCATACAACAGGCCGAGTTAGACACCTCAACCTCGCGTCTTGAGGCGCAAACTCTTGCACTGCACACATTTGAGGCAGGCAACATCCGCCTCAATGAGGCGGTGTCTTTGCTGCAGGCGGAGGTTGCGACCCGCGAGTCACACTGCTCCGAGCAGGCGAGAGCGATTGCTGCCTTGGATCAGGAGGTCGCTGCGAGCACTGCACAGATCGAAGGGTTAGTCGCACTGGCAGAAAAGCTTGATGCAGCCACGAAGATGTGGCAGCAGCGATACGAACAGGAGCGGCAGTCGTCCACCGCACTACAGCGCCAGATTGATTCACTGACAATAGCGACGAGCGAAGCAGAGCGAGAGATCGCTGACACCCAATGCCGCATGGCCTCCCTCGAGCAGAGCCTTGCGGGCGTTGAGTATGATCGTACTGCGGCACTTAACCGGGTTGAGGAACTAGAGTCGCTGGCGGCCGAACAAGGACGGAACATCACCGGGCTCGCTACGTCTCTGGATCGCACATCGCATAATCTTCACACCATCCTTGAGAGCAAGTCTTGGGCACTAACAAGTCCACTTCGTGAACTACGTCGCTGGTGCACCCATCCGCGTCAGCGACTCAAGCACTATCTCACTGCAACGAGGCCACGGCGGCAACACGCAGACTCCCCACCGGCCGATGCAACGGCGGCTAAATGCGTGATAACAGAAGTAGTGACCGGCGGTCCTACCAACGGTCAATACAACACTCTCGTTGGACCGGCTACCGATGCCGGTACCGAGGCACTTATGTCGATACCCGAACAATTGGCGAATCCTACTCCTCGATCAATAGAAGACGCCTGCCGCTTAATCGCCTTCTACTTGCCGCAGTACCACCGCATTCCGGAAAACGACGAATGGTGGGGGCCCGGCTTCACTGAGTGGACGAACGTCGCCCGAGGCCGGCCTAACTTCGACGGCCACCATCAGCCACAGATTCCGCGCGAACTCGGCTTTTACGACCTCTCAAGTCCGGACGTCATTCGGCGGCAGGCGGAGATGGCCCGCCTTTACGGGATCTCTGGATTCTGTTTCTACCACTATTGGTTCAGCGGCCGCAGGGTGTTGGAGCGACCGCTTGAACTCTTTATGCAGAGCGACATCGACATGTCATTCTGCATCTGCTGGGCGAATGAAAACTGGACCCGCACGTGGGACGGTGACACGAAAACGGTACTCCTGGAGCAGAAGTATGCACTGGGCGACGACGAACTCTTCTTCAACTCGATCGTCGATGTGTTGCGAGACCGGCGATACATTCGGGTCGAAGGCAAGCCACTACTCGTTGTCTACCGTGCCAAGCACATACCCAATCCACAGCAGACTTTTGCCACCTGGCGGCGAATGGCATGTGAAGCCGGGCTCGGCGGCCTGCACATTTCAGTAGTGGATTTCTACGACATCTCCAATCCCGCGGAGGTTGACGCCGACTCGCTCCTGGAATTCCCGCCGCATAAATTCAACGGTCCGGCGAACATTCCGAACACGGTGCCACCGATCACCAATCCGTCGTTCTCCGGCGGCATCCTCGACTATCGCAAGATGATCGCCCAGAGTTTGCATAAGGTTGCTCCGGCCTTCACGTATTTTCGCGGTATCGTTCCCAACTGGGACAACACCGCCCGGCGACAAGACACCCCGACGACGATCATCCACTCGACGCCTGAGTGGTACGGCAGGTGGTTGACCTACCTTCGGGCCTACACCCGCCGCCATGCCAAACGTCCTGACCATGCCCTCGTTTTCGTCAACGCCTGGAACGAGTGGGGCGAGGGCTGCCATCTCGAACCCGACGTAAAATGGGGCCTACAGTATCTCGAGAGCACCTTCCGCACGCGGTTCATCGATCCGGCCGCGTCGCTCGAGACCACGACCGCACGCCTGCATGCCGATCTGTCTCACGTGTTAGGCGACCAGCCTCAATCGCGAGCAATTCCCAATGCACCCGCCCATGTGGAGAACGGCGTCGTGGCCGCGAAAGCCACCAACGGGGTCTATTACCGACCGGTAGACGAGCGAATCCACCGTATCGCAGCCGCACTACGAAAGTATCCGCTGGCATATGGTGTAGCGAGATACACCTATCGCACGTATTACCGATTATGGGGATGACATGGCCGTCACAGCCGCCGTGGTCGCTCATTACGATCCACATGAGCAGATCGATGAAATGTTCCGCGAAGTTCTCACATGCCTCGGTCGGGTATGTGATCGGATCATTCTCGTCACAACCAGCCGACTCCCGGCCGAAGCGGGTGCCGATCTCGGGAATGTGGAGATCGTCCGTCGACCAAACGTCGGCTACGACTTCATGAGTTATCGGGTTGGGCTCATGAGATTGAACGACACGCCAGATCTGCATTCCGTGTTGTTGCTCAACTCAAGTTTCATGCTGCTCGACCCGGACGCGTTTACAGAAACGCTGCGAGGGATGGTGCAGGCTACGGATCAGGCAGACGTGGTTGGGCTCACAGAATCCGAGCAGATCCAATGGCACTTGCAGTCGTACCTTCTCGCGTTTAGTTCGCGGGCGGTCCGCTCCACCTGGTTTAGAAGTTTTTTCGAGGCGGTGAGGCCGCTCAACACAAAACTTGAACTAATCCTGAGCTATGAACTGGGGCTGTCCCGCGTGCTCAAGGAACAGGCCGTGCGGACCGAAGCGTTTTTCCACATCAGCACCCCGGACTGGCTCGCGGCCTGCGGCAAATGGGTGCGGGCGATGTCGAAAGGCAAGGGGCCGTTTTTCTGGCTCACACCTCAACCGTATCGGCACTGGAGCGATGTCAACCTGACGCAATTTGCGGTCGCTCCGCTGGCCCGGCAGCATGGCATCGTCAAGACGGAAGTCTTGCGTGCCATGCCACGCGTCGCCGATAACCAAGATCTGCGAAACCTTTGCAGCAACGATCGGCTGGGCCGAATCGAAGAATCTCTCACGCGGATGCGGTGTCACTACTGCGTGGGAACCGACGGCCTGTCCACGCGGGCAGCCGACGGCCTGACAATCGATCCGCGGCGGGTCGTCACGTCATCGCCTGCGGGAGGCAGCCGCTCGCGCGTGGCTGTCGCCCTCCACCTCTACTATGCCGACCTACTTCCCGAAATCTGCGAATCGCTGAAGGCGATCCTTGAGCCGTTTGATCTCTACATTACGACGCCCTTCGAGGCAGATGTGCCGTTCATCCTGAACACGGCGGCGCCCGGCGCCGCCCGAACAAGCGTCTGCATCGTTGAAAACAGAGGGCGGGATGTCAGGCCGTTCCTGATGCTGCTGCGGAGCGGCCTGCTAGATGGCTATAAGACGGTCCTGAAGATCCATGGCAAAAAAAGCTTGTACAGCGCCCATGGAACCGATTGGCGTCGGCAGTTGTATGGCGATCTTTTTGGCACGTCGCTTACGGCCCTTAAATCGATTGCGCTCTTTGACAATCCGGCGGTAGGAATCGTCGGTCCTCTGCGATTTTTCCTAACGCACCCACAATTCGGCGGCGCAAACGAAGGCCGACTTATCGAGTTACTTTCGGCGGTCGGCCTCATCGTGCCGCCGAATGTGCCGCCGCTCGCATTTTACGCAGGGTCAATGTTCTGGTTCCGGCCAGCGGCCCTCGCACCTCTCGCATTGCTCCCCGAGAGCCTGCTTGCTTTCGAGGACGAGGCCGGCCAGCAAAACTACACGCTCGCCCACGCATGCGAGCGCGCATTTGCCCTGATCGCACGTCACGCCGGCTACCGCTGCACAGCAGCAGACCTCAGCGGCGCTGACATCTTCGACTATCCGTCACTTGGACACACCGTGCCCGTGCTCTGACCAAGCCCGTCCCTCCCCGTTGACGATCTAATCCACCTCATTGGCGTACCCTCGAGTCCGCTTACCCCCCATGGCTTTATCTCACCGCCTGGCAATCGTAATAGCGATAGTCTACACAACCATATGGACCTCTTTTATCATAATCACTGCTGCCAATATGCCGCTCATGGATGATTATGATGCTATCCTTGCTTTCCTCAATAACTATAGTGATGCGGCCGCATGGGAACGCGTGGAATTACTCATGGGCACACACAACGAACATCGCATCCTCACCACCCGTCTGGTAGCGGTTGCCGGTTACCTACTCACCGGGACCGCCAATTTCACGTGGCTGATTCTCGTCGGCACTGGTGCATGGGTGCTACTGACGGGGTGTGTCATTCGTGACGCGCACCGCCACACCCATACCGCGCTCACGGCTCCGTTCGTCGCCCTATTTCTCAATCTCCGGTTTGCGACACTTATCAACTGGGCGATGGCTGGCATGGTGCACTACATGCAGTGCCTATTTGGGTTTCTAAGCATCGCGTACCTTTGCACGGTGGACGATCCGCCTCCGAGGAGAGCAGTGCTCGGATACACCATGATGTACTTAAGTGCGCTCACGAGCGGCGCTGGGATTCTGGTCATCCCTGTTATTGGCGTGCACTGCCTACTAGCAGGTAAGTATCGCCGACTAGCTGTTATCGTCGGCCATGCAGTGGTCATTCTGGCTCTGACCCTTGCCCTTTTTCCCCCACACAGTCGAAACACGACAAGCCTGATGCCTGCCCTATTCTCACCACTTGTCGTGACCGAGTTCCTGGTAAACTTCTGCGGCAACCTGGTGCCAGCGAGACTGCCTTGCCAGGTTCTAGGCCTTTCCGCCTTAGCGCTTATTGCATTTGCCGTGTGGAACCGGTTCCACGTGCTTTATCCACAGTATTTTTATCTTGCCTCGCTTCAGATTCTGACCGGACTTGCAGCGGCACTGGCCCGCTTTCATTTGGGAGCCGAGTACGGCTTGGAATCCAAATACAGCGTCTATACGATCGTGCTCTGGGCATCATTGATTACGATGCTGTGGAGGCATTTATGCACTCCGGCCTCACAGGCATCTCACACCCTTCAGCAGTATGTCCTCGCTGGAACATACGCATTATGCTTTACAACTTGCGGTTGTTCTTGGGCCTACAACAGAATATCAGTAGACAACCTGGCCCGGGTGCATTGGATCGTCCATCCGAACGTAACGCATGCTCGCGGCATTCTGAACACGGCCTCCGAGAAGGGGATTTACGACAGTACACGCTACATTTCCAACGCTGTTCGGTGACCAGAGCCCGCTGATTGAAGCGATGGGGCTGAAACCACAGTTTGTCTCAGGCAATACCAATCCAATGAGCACAACCGCGAAAGAGATTTTTTCGTGCTACGGCCACTGCAGCACGTGCGACCGTGCTACGCGCTTCGTATCCTATCACACGTGGTTCCGAGACTTTTTCATATGCGACCAATGTCGTAGCGTGCCGCGGGAACGGGCACTCATGCTCGTGATCGACCGCTGGTTTCCAACATGGCGTGAGGCTTTCATTCATGAGTCCTCGCCTGCGGCACGCGCTACCAGCGCAAAGCTTGCACGCGAGTGCCCTGGTTACATCAGTAGCCAGTATTTTCCCGATCAGCGCAATGAGCGCGTTGTGGGCGGTGTACGAAACGAAGACCTCGAAAGCCTCACATTTGCTGATGAATCCGTCGATCTACACATTACGCAGGATGTGTTTGAACATATCTTTAATCCTACGCAGGCTTTCCGTGAAATTGCTCGAACTCTCAAGCCGGGTGGAATGCATATCTTCACCGTTCCACTCGTTAATAAGGCTAAGCCGAGCCGCGTACGAGCACAAATGATCAACAAGGCGATTCACCACTTGATGCCCGAGGAGTATCATGGTAATCCAGTTGGCGACGGTCGCTCGCTCGTGACTATTGACTGGGGTTATGATATATGCGAGCAGATTTTTAAGGCGAGTGGATTATTTACGCATATCATCTACATCGACGACCTCCAGCAGGGAATTAGGGCCGAGTACATTGAGGTTCTAGTGACAGTGAAGCCCAGATTGTGGCGTGGCGCCAATGGGCGAGATTCCTGCATGCCCCTTCTCTGATCGGTAGTGGTGGCTGGCGGGAATATAGATTATTCAGACCATCTAGTGATTACGAAGCAGTATAAATCGATCACACGGTAGACTCCGGTGCAAACAGAGTTAGATGTGTAGGGCGATTTTCTTAGAACGCGATGCCTAGTGCTTGATAGCGGAGCAGGTTATGGTTGACCCCCTCCCCAAATCCTGAGCCAGGTCTTGTGAGAGAATCCTCTTGCCCCGGATGGGGCTGGAAAGGGTTCTCGGATGAAGAAGCGACGCAGTACAGAGCAGATCGTAGGCTTGCTTCGGCAG
>Ga0214917_10006093_pt1 | contig 12664 bp, 3 predicted proteins | sample LL_1208_BB_MetaG_FD_177983 | JGI IMG/M metagenome (GOLD analysis project Ga0214917, IMG submission 177983) | Freshwater microbial communities from Lake Lanier, Atlanta, Georgia, United States - LL_1208_BB | ecosystem: Environmental > Aquatic > Freshwater > Lake | place: USA: Georgia | collected... | reverse complement strand
CTACTTCAAGCACAGTTCCCACCGCCGCGTGTACACGAGCCAGGATGGCTGGGTTCGAATGCGACTCCGGAGCATTCTCCGTCGCCATACTCGACGCCGCGGCCACGGGCACGGATGGGATCACATTCGCTGGCCGAACGTCTTCTTTGCCGAGCACGGGCTGTTCAGTCTGGTGACAGCCCACGTCGCGGCCGTTCAATCCTCACGGAGGTAAAACCATCAACCGGAGAGCCGTGTGCGGGAGATCCGCCAGCACGGTTCGGCGGGAGGGGGGCCCGAACCCAATCGGGCCTCCCTACCCCGATTTTGGGTGGACTCACCGGGGCTGCGTCCCCTTTAGAGCGATTGCCACATGGCGAGCAGGGCGGCGCCGCGGGGGCGGGTGGTTGGCGGCGAGTCTTTCGCCTCGGCCTGGTGCACCTGCTTGACGAGGTCGGCTGGGTCGAGCGTGCCTGACCGCAGGGCCGCGAGGCCCCGCTCCCAGACGGCCTGCGTGGCGGTCTCGAGCGGCGCGTCGAGCCGCGCGTCGTAGCCGGCAAAGAAGCCCTTCGTGCCGAAATACTGCGCGGCGGCCACCCGCGGGTCGTCGGCGCCCACGTCGATGTCGTTGAAGAAACTCAGCATGAACTTGCGGCGGCAGAGTTCGCGGACGAGCCGGTCGGCGTCGAGACCGGCCGGAGGCAGGCCCCCCTTCACCGCGATCGCGGCCGCGAGCCCCGTGGCCTCGCCTGTCTGCATGAAGACCGGCTCCAGTCGCACCGAGCCCCAGGCCACGTGCGTCGCCCCGAGGCAGATCGGCACGAGCAGGTTGTCGACGCCCTGCGGCAGCAGGCATCGCCAGGGAAGCTGGCCGGGGAATGTTTCCTGATGGAGCATCGCCTTGCCCTCGTCCATCGAGCCGGGCACGCGGGCGGTGGTGCAGCCGTGGGCATCCATATACCACTCCGTCACGGCGATGCTGTCGCCATGGACGGGCGCGTGGCCGAGGCCGGGGGCGAGCATGGCGTCGTGCTGCGTGAACATCGCGCGGGCCGTGATTCGCCGCGCCTCGCGGACATACATCTCGTAGGGCCGATGGCCGTTGTCGACGAATTCGTCCTTCGCGAGCCCGTATTCCTGCCAGGCCGCCCGCACCTTCTCCGGCACCGTCGGATCGTGCTGCAGGAAATAGAGCAAGGCCAGCGTCGCTTCCCAGTGGGCGTCCATGATCCGCTGCCGCTCGGCCCAGTCGGCTTCGACGTAGGGCGTTTGCAGGCCGAGGAGCTGCGGGCGGTTCCAGCCGTACTTGCCGTTGGGGATCGACTCGACGCCCGAATAGACCTCGAGCGCCTTGAGCAGATACGGATCGTAGTTCTCGGGCTGTGTGATCGGCACGCGGTTGGCGGGATCGGTGACCAGCGGCGTGCGGTAGTTGTAGGCCTGCACCGCGGGGTCGGCCGCGCCCGTGCTTTCCGGCAGGAGAATCTGCCAGCCGGTGAACTCGCGGAGGTTGATGGCGGACTTTAGTTTGGCCAGCCGCGCCGACTCGGCATCCGGCGGCTGCGAGACGGGCTTCATGAAGATGATGCCCGCATGCGGCTCGCCAAACTCCTCCCGCGATTCGCGGGCCACCCGGTAGGGCACCTTTGCGAGCGCCGCGAGATCGCCCTCGTAGGTGGCATCGGCAAATACCTTGCCGCGAAGCACCGTGTCATCGCCCCCTCGCATGGGCCGAATCATGACGGCCTTCAAGGTGGCGGCATCCCGCTCCACGCCGACGGGGACGAAGCCCCGCAGCACGGCGATGTTTTTTTCGCGTTCGACGAGCTCCGTGAAAAGCCGCTCTGCGACGTGTGGCTCGAAGCGGCCGTTGGTGTGGCCGGTCTTGCCGGGCAGCGCGTCGCGATACTGGGGCGAGTCTTCGCCGTAGGTGCGGCGGTAGAAGTCGAAAAACGCCTGCCGCATCTCGTCGTAGAGCGGGGACCGCCTGCCCTCGTATTGCGTGTCCCAGACACCGAGCCCGCTCGACAGAATGCCGCCGAGATGGTCGTGGCGGTTTACGAGGATCACCGACAGCCCCTCGCGGGCCGCCCGCACCGCGCAGGCGATGCCGCCCGGCGTGCCGCCGATGACGACGAGATCGGCTTCGCGGCTTGACTGCCGCGCGGCCGCGTCGGCCCCGCGTGCAGTCGTGAAGGCGGCGGCGGGAACGACGTGGTGGTAGAGGCCTGTCATGCTGACACCCGCGACCCCGCCGCTGACACCCGCGCCGCGGATGTGCCGCCACACCAAGTGCAGGTTGCCGTCGATCCAGCGGATGGCGGGATAGTCGACCCACAGCCCCTCCTCGGTGGCTCGGTAGAGATCGGTTGGCTCCGACCAGGTGCGGCCGCCGTCGGTGCTCGTGCGAAACGCCAGCGCCCGCCGCGGGCCGCCGTGCCAGCCTGATTTCATGTCGACGTCGGGATTCTGGATGAGCACGAGCGTGTCGGTGCCGGGCACGCGGGTGAGCACGGGCGGCGCGACCGGGTTGGGCACCGACGTCTTCACCGGGGCCGACCAGGTCGTGCCGTTATCGGCGGATCGGCTCTCCCAGAGCCAGCCGTTGGGCGTGCGGCCGAGCATGAGCAGCTTGCCGGGAGCATGCTCCACGAGCGCCGGTTCCCAGAAGCCCCACTCATGCCCCTTGTGCGGGTTGTCGGCCACGTGCATGACGTCGGTGGCGGGCGACCGCTTCCAGGTCTTGCCGTCGTCGTCGGAAGAGACCGTGTAGCTGCCGAGCGGCCCGCCCTGCTTCTTGGCATCGGGCTTGAGATTGCAATGCAGAATCGCGATCAGCCGGCCGCTTTGGAGGACGTAGAGTTTGTCCCACGGGCCGGTCGTGTAGGCATACTCCTTGTCGCTGATGACGATCGGATCCGACCACGTCTTCCCCTCGTCGCTCGACCGGCGAAACACCTTGATCGCGTCTTGGCCGTGGGCAAGGGAGGAGTGCGTGAGGCCGAGGTCGCCGCTCGGCAGCCGGGCGAGCGCACACTGGAAGAGCGAACGCTCGGGATCGCTGAAAACGGTCTCCGGCTGCGACCACGTCTTGCCGCCGTCGCGGGAGCGGATCTGGCGGATCTCGCCGCGGTCCCAGTCGCCCGGCTTCGAGTGGGCCCCGTAGAGCAGCAGCAGGGAGCCGTCTTTGAGCGGGATGAAGGCGGCCTCGCCATTCCGCTTCGCCTCCGCCGTCGCGGGCACGATCTCGTGGCTGAGCACCGCCTCGGCCGCCGGGGCTGCCGCTGCCGCCAGTGCCGCCTGCATGGCCGCGAGCACGAGGACGAGGGTCGCAAGGATGCGTGGCATACGCCGGTCTCCTGATGTGATATGTCACGGGACAGCATAGTGGCGGGATCGCAGGCTGCCAATCTGCGGCTCCGACAAGCCCGTAGCGAAAGCGAGGGAATGCCCGTTGCTTGGAAGCCCGAAGCGCAAGCTGAGGGAATCCGCGAGAACCCACACGAATCGCCCCGCATTCCCTCGGCTCGCGCCTCGGGCTTCAAGGGCAGGCGGCGGCAGCCGCGGCAAGACGTCACAACACCGATGAGCTTCCGCGCTGCCCTGCTATGATATTTCACGGCCTGTTTCTGCTTTGCGATCTGCGTTGGAGTTTCTCATGCGACTTGTTTCGTTGGTCACGACGGTCTGCCTGACGTTCGCGGCGGCCCTCGCTCCTACCGCCGACGTCACCGTCGACGTGGCTGTGTACGGCGGCACATCGGGGGGCGTGGTGGCGGCCGTGCAGGCGGCCCGCATGGGGAAGCGCGTGGTGCTCATCGAGCCGGGGCGGCACCTCGGCGGCATGACCTCGGGCGGCCTCTCCGCCGTTGACATTGGCGATCCACGGACGGTCGGCGGCATCACGCGGGATTTTTTTACTCGGCTCGTCGCCCGCTACGGCAAGAAGCTCGCCTGGGACGAGCCACACAAGGCGGTCGGAGGCAGCGGCGGCGGCACCGGCGGCGCCTACGCAATCGAGCCGCATGTGGCCGAGGAGGTGTTCGAGGAACTCGTCAAAGAGGCGGGAGTGCCAGTGCTCCGCGACGCGCGGCTCGTCGAGGTGACCAAGGAGGGGCCGCGGATCAGCCGCATCGTCGTCGCCGGCCCGGACGGCAAGCGGCAAGAGATCGCGGCGAAGATGTTTATCGACACGACCTACGAGGGCGACCTGATGGCCGCAGCGGGCGTCTCGCACACGCTCACCCGCGAAGACCGCGACAAGTATGACGAGTCGCTGGCCGGCATCCGCTATGCCGACTGGTGCCGTCCGCGCGCGCCGCACGAGCAGCCTGGGCCGAACGGCCGCAAGCCGAGCGGACAAGGCGTGTGGGATCGCGACTTCCCGCTCGACCCTTACGTGCGCAAGGGGGATCCTTCGAGCGGCCTGCTCCCCTTGATCAATCCCGGCGAACCCGGCACGCCCGGCGAGGCGGCCCCGGGCGTGCAGGCCTACTGCTTCCGGCTCTGCCTCACCACCGCCGCCGACCGGCTGCCGATCGAGCCGCCCCCCGGCTACGACCCGGCCCGCTACGAGATCGTCGCGCGGTTCATCGAGGCCTGCCTGGCCAACGGCGACGACATGGACCTCCGCTGGTTCTCGAAGCACGATCCCGTGCCAAACGAGAAATACGACTTCAATACGGCGACGTTCGGCGGCAATCTCCCCGGCGCGAGCTGGGGCTGGTGCGAGGCCAGCCCCGAGCGGCGGCAGGAACTGTTTCGCGAGCACGAGCACCACCAGCGTGGACTCCTGCACTTTCTGGCCACCGACCCGCGGGTGCCCGCCAAGGTGCGGGCCGACATGCGGCGGTTCGGACTGCCCCGCGACGAGTTTCGCGACACGGGCGGCTGGCCGCACCAGCTCTACGTGCGCGAGGGGCGGCGGATGATCGGCGAACTCGTGATGACCCAGCATCACGTGTGCGGCAAGCGGGTGGCCGCCGATCCGGTGAGCCTCGGCAGCTACGGCATCGACGCCCACGAGATCCGCCGGATCGTCAAGGACGGCGTGGTGACCCGCGAGGGCAAGCTGGCCGAAGGCCGCGAAGGCGCGGGGCCCTACGGAATCAGTTACCGGTCGATCATTCCCAAGCAGGCCGAGTGCGACAACCTGTTCGTCACGTTCGCGCTCTCGGCGAGCCACGTCGCCTTCTCGAGCATCCGGATGGAGCCGGTGTTCATGGTGTCGAGCCAGACCGCCGCCACCGCGGCCGCGATGGCGATCGACGGCGGCGTGCCGGTGCAGAAGGTCGAGTACGCGAAGCTGCAAGCGAGGCTCGTCAACGACGGGCAAATCCTGGGCGTGCCGGCTCCGCCGCCCAAGGCCCCGAAGAACGCCGCGAAGCCGGAGGACGCGAACGGCAAGTCGTACGATCTGGTCGTCATCGGCGGCACACCGGGCGGCATCGCCTGTGCGGTGCGGGCGGCGCGGGAGGGGCTCCGCGTGCTGCTCGTCAATCACACTCGGCATCTGGGGGGCTTTATCACCAGCGGCGCCGGCGGCTGGGAGGCCACCTACGATGGCCTGCGCTCGCCTCTCTATGGCGAGATGATCACGGGTGCGGCGGCGTATTACCGCGACAGATACGGTGAGGGCTCGCCGCAGCACATCCTGTCGATGCCGAGCAAAACCAGCCGCACCCACATCGACCGGGCGAAGATCGAGCCCCGGGTTGCCGAGCTGCTTTTCAACGGAATAGTCGAGCGGGAGCAGTCGCTCACCGTACTGTTTGGCCACGTCGTCTCCACGGCGAACCGCGACGGGGCCGTGCTCAAAAGTGTGACGCTCCAGCCGCTGCATGGCCAAGGCACGATCACCGTGAGCGGGAAGGTGTTCGCCGACGCGATGTATGAGGGCGACCTCATGGCGGCCGCGGGCGTGAAGACGCAGGTCGGTCGCGAGTCACGCGAGAAATATGGCGAGAAGCATGCGGGCGTGATTTACACGAAGGAACGTGACAAGGAACCCGGCCAGCGCGGCTTTCCGAAAGCCGCCGACGAGGGCACGCTCAACATCCGCACTATCGGCCATGCCACCGGCGATATCATCGCAGGCCCGCATAGCGGTGAGGCCGACGATTCCGTGATGGCCTACAACTATCGGCTCATCCTCACCCGCGATCCGGCGAACCGGATCATGGTTGAAAAGCCCGCGAACTACGATCCTGCCATCGCCAAAGCCGCCGCCGGCGGCGGCTTCGTGCCGAATCTGCCCAACGGCAAGGTCGCCTGGAATGGCGGGCGGCTCATCGGCCCGCAGAATGACTATCCAGCGGCCGACTGGCCCGCCCGCGAGGCCATCGCCAAGCGATACCTCGACGCCATGCTGATGCGGCTCTGGTGGCTGCAGAACGATCCCGAGGCGCCAGCCGGCGAGCGGGAAGCGTTCGCCGGCTACGGCCTCGCCGCCGACGAGTTCCGCGACAATCGCAATATCCCCTACGAGATCTACGTCCGCGAGGCCCGCCGTCTCGTCGGCCGCTACGTATTCAAGGAGCAGGACAATCTCGTCGCCGACGGTATCGCCCGCACGCCGGTCCACGCCGACAGCATCGCCATGACCGACTGGCCGATGGACTCCGTCGCCTGTCTCCCTCGGAAAGCGGGCGAAAGCCATCTCGACGGCATCTTCTTCATCGCCGAGGAGTCCCGCCCCGCGCAGGTGCCCTACCGCTCCATCCTCACGAACGAGATCGACAACCTGCTCGTGCCCGTCGCCATCAGCGCCTCCCATGTCGGCTGGGGGAGCATCCGTCTCGAACCGGTCTGGATGCAGCTCGGCGAAAGCGCAGGGCATGCCGCCGCACTCGCCGTGAACGGTGGGACGACTCCCGCGAAACTCGACCCCGACCTCTTGATCCGCAAGCTTGCCACCGGCCGCGTGATGATCAGTTTCTTCAACGATCTCGACGTCGGCGCAGACGACCCGCGGGTGGCAGCCACGCAGTATTTCGGCACGAAGGGCTTCTTCGCCGGGTACGACGCGCGGCTCGACGAGCCACTGAAGGCGTCCACGCAGGCGGTCTGGGAACGCGGTCTCTCCGCGTTGCGCGAGGGCACGCTCGACCCCGCCGACCTCGCCAGGCAGGTGCACCGCGCCGAGGGCCAAGACTCGCCGCCAACCGATCGCACCCGCGGTGCAGTGCTCGAGAGCATGTGGAGGACGCTGCCCGGCAGCCCAGTGACGATGACGCCCGTGCGTTCCAGCAGGGCAGCGGAGGTGAATGGAAAACAGTTCGACCTCGTCGTCGTCGGCGGCACGCCGGGCGGCATCGCCTGCGCGGTGCGGGCGGCGCGGGAAGGGCTGACGGCGCTCCTCGTGCAGCACAACGGTCACCTCGGCGGCATGCTGACCAACGGGCTGATGCAGTGGGACGCGCTCTACGGCGGGCCGAGGGCACCGATCTTCAACGAATATGCGCGGATGATCGAGGATCACTATCGCGAGACCTACGGCGACCACTCGCCGCAGTTCGCCGCGGCGCGTTACACGCAGACGCATTATCCGATGAGCCGCTTCGAGCCGTCCGTGGCCGAGCGGCTCTTCAACAGGCTCGTATCGGCGGAATCCAATATCACCACGCTGCTTTTCCACCATCCGGCCGCGGTGACGCGCGAGGGGCCGCTTCTGAAAACGCTGACGCTACGCGAATACGGCACGACGAACGACATCAAGGTGAGCGGCGGCACGTTTGTCGATGCCACCTACGAGGGCGACCTCGCGGCGGTCGCGAAGGTGCCGTATCGCGTCGGCCGCGAGAGCCGCGCGGAGTTTGGCGAGCCGCATGCGGGGAAGGTGTTCACCAACATCGTCTCGAAGCAGGGGCCGAAGGAGGCGCTCGAGGGCAGGCTGAACCTCCACCCCTACGACCACGCCCAGGGCAGCATCGATCCGACGAGCCCGCACACCGCGGATGGGGCGATCCAGGCCTACAATCACCGCTTCTGCGTCAGCAATGAGCCGGGCACGATCCGCCTGCCGGAGAGGCCGCCCGGCTACGATCGCGAGGCCTACGTGCACTACAACCGCAAGGGGTTGGACGCGGGCGCGATCAACGGGAAGAGCAGCTGGAATAGCGCCATCCTGCCCGGCGAGAACCACGCATACCCGGAGGCCACCTGGCCGGAGCGGGAGAAGATCATCGCCCGGCACACCCGCTTCGCGCTCGGGCTCATGTATTTCCTGCAAAACGACGAGTCGGTGTCGGCGCCGACGCGCGACGGCTTTCGCCGCATCGGACTGCCGCTCGATGAATTCCCCGACAACGACAACCTGCCCTACGAGATCTATGTCCGCGAGGCCCGCCGCATCGTGGGCCGGAAGGTCTTCACCGAGCACGACAACATTGCCGCGGCCGGCCAGGCACGGCCTCCGATCCATGCCGACAGCATCGCTTTCACCGACTGGTGCATGGACTCGCACGACTGCACCACCGACCGCCGCCCCGGCTACGAATACGACGGCAAACTCATCCTCACCGAGGAGTCGCGGCCCGCGCAGGTGCCCTATCGCTGCCTGCTGCCGCAGGGAATCGACAACCTGCTCGTCCCCGTCTGCCTGAGCGCCACGCACGTCGCGTGGGGCGCCGTGCGTCTCGAGCCCGTGTGGATGCAGATTGGCGAGGCGGCCGGTTTTGCCGCCGCGCTGGCGAAGCAGCATCGCACCACGCCCGGAGCGCTCGATGCGGATCTGCTCGTCCGCATGCTCGTGAAACAGGGCCACCTCGTCACGTTTTTCAACGAGGGCCCGCTCACGCCCGCCGCGCAGTATTTCGGCACAAAGGGGTTCTTCGCCGGGTACGACGCGCGTCTCGACGCGCCGCTCACCGAGGCCGTGCGCGGCGTGTGGCTCGATGGGTTCGAGCAACTCGAGCAGGGAACGCTCGAAGCGACGAAGCTCGCGGCTGCCGTCCAGGCGGCCGAGTCGCAGGAATCGCCTCCCAGCGGAGAACTCCGCGGCGACGCGCTGCTCCGCTTTTGGGAATAAACGAAACTATTACGGTCCGGGGGCGTTGACCACGCACCGAAATCCGGTGCAGGTCCAGTCGCGAACGTGCGGTGGCTGGATCATTCGGGCGGCCGTCCGGCTGAACCGCTCGTCGTAGAGGCTGCAGCCGCCACGCAGCACCTTATGCGTGCCCTGCGCGGGGCCGGTCGGGTTTTTGTCGGGCGCCGTCTGGTAGGCGTCGTAGCGATACCAGTCGGCGACCCACTCCCAGGTATTGCCGGCCATGTCGAGCACGCCATAGGGGCTCGCGCCGGCCGGATAACTGCCGACCGGACGGAAACCGGTGGAAAACCTGTAGAGCGTCTCCTCCATGCTCGCGCACTTCGCGGGCTCCCACTCGTTGCCCCACGGGTATTCGCGGCCGTCGGTGCCACGGGCGGCCTTCTCCCACTGCGCCTCGGTCGGCAACGCAGCGCCCATCGCCTTCGCGTAGGCTTCGGCCTCGTACCAACTGGCCTGCACCGGATAGACGCCGTCGTCGGCCTTGCTTCCCGAACGCATGGCCTGCCCCCACGTCGGCTCGAACTTCTTCCCCGTGGCCGCGCAGAACTTCTGATACTGCGCCACCGTGACGGGCTGCTTGTAGATCCAGTAGCCATCGAGCTCGATCGTTTTCTGCGGCCGCTCGTCGCCGGCGCCCCGGCCCGCCGGGCTGCCCCGCAGGAACCCGCCGGCGGGAATCCAGACCAACTCGGCGCCGTCGAGCTCGTTGATGGCCGTGTTCTTCCCGGTGATTTTTTGTTTGGGCGGTGTGGGAGCCGCGGCCGTCTGGCCCGACGCAGCCGATCCATCGGCCGCGGCGGGGGCTCGCGGTGCCGCCGGCACGGCCTTCGCGGAGAGCGTTTGCACCGGCAGCTCGACGGCCGTCGCATCCTTGGCCGCCGCCGTGCCGACGAGCGTCAGCATCACGTGCTGCTTGTCTACCACCGGCTTGATTTCGATCGAGTCCCAGCCCGCGGCCGGCGTGGTCAGGATCGCCGCCACGCCGTCGCCGCGATCGAGGCTCACGGTGATCTGCCCGCCCGCGTCCGGCTTCACCGGCAGCGTGACCGCTTCGGCGTCGGAGACGGCGATGACCGAATCAAAACGTTCGTCCATGTAATCGGCGCCGGGCAGCCGCTCGCCCGCCTTCACGCCCTTGATGCCGCCCGCTACCGCGTAGCGCAGATCGAGGAGCTTGTCGATGCCGCCCCCCTTCACCGCCACCTTCGCGAGCTTCGGCTCGGGCAGCGCCAGGAGCCAGCGGGTGCTGAAGCGATTCGGGTTGCCGAGCTTGCCGGTGTAGGAGCGTTCGATCCGCAGCCCGGCGTCGGTGATGCTCACCGTGCGGCGCAGGTGTCGGCTGACATCAAAGCCGTAATAGGGCGGCGACAGCGTCAGGTCGGTCTCGAGTCTGTCGCGGGCCGGATTGCTGAAGTCGCTCCAGAGGGTCGTCCAGTTTTTGTCGCCCGCCGTGGCAAGGCCCGCCTCCGCCACAGCCGGCGGCAGCCAGAGCTGGCTGCTCACCTTCGGAAACTCGTCGGCATAGCCGCTGTTCGCTCCCTGCACGGAGAGCAGTTCCTTGCCGCTGCTGCGATCGACGGCGCTCACGATCTGCCCCTTGAGATCTGGACAGACCGTCGCCGCGAGCCCCTTGCCCTCGAGCTCGACGACCGGGCCGCCCTGGCCGGCGACATACCAGGAGATGGTGCGCAAGACGCCATGTTCGCCGCCGCCGTCGGCCTGGATGCCCTGCTTGGCCCGCGCGAGGCAGGCGGGCACGCGGGCGTCGCCACCGGCCACGAACCAGTTCTTGCCATCGACCGGATTCTTCACGGCGCCCCATGGCTTGCCGTTCCAGGCCACATCGTTGAGTGTGATGAGATCGAGCGAACCGCCGCGGGCCGTGAGCAGATTGGCCAGGCGTGCCTTGTCGCCGGCCTTCTCCGCCGCCGCCACTGCCTGATCCATCGCCCGCGTCATCTTCTCGAGGTGCGGCTGGAAAATCTTCTGCCGCGTGAGTTCCGTCCAGCCGCTCCAGCGGACGGCGCTCGGCACATGCAGGCTGTCGGCGTAGGCGGCCTGCGCCAGTTTGAGATAGTCCCAGACGTGCGCGGCGGCCTCGCGTCCGTAGTTGTCGTCGAGATACTGCCGGATCAGCTTGTCGGCGTCCTGGTCCGGGTTCCAGGCGAGCTTGAGATAGAGCCAGGCGAGCAGATCGGTCCACGGGCCGCCGCAGAATTGCGGGTTGACGCCATAGACGCCGCTGTCGCGCATGAACCGCAGGTTTTCCGCCACATAAAAGACCGACGGCCACTCCGACCGGTAGGTATCCCAGTGCCAGACGGTAACCCGATTCGGGGCGATCTTCGGCCAGTCCCTGATCGACTTGGCGTAATCGCGGTTGGCGGGGCTCGTGGCAATCGACCCGACCTGGTCGCCGGCGGAATTCTGGCTCCGGGCGCTCGACACGACATTGATCCAGAGGTCTTTGTGCGGCACGAGCGTCTTTGGCGCGTCGAGCGACTCGAAATAGGCGAACGTGATCACCTGGGCTTCGGGATAGGTCTTCTTGACGATCTCCATCGTCTTGTTGAGGGCCAGGATCAGCGGCGCGGCTTCCGACTGCTGCTCCTGCACGAGCTTCCGGCAGTCTGCGCACTGGCAGCCGCTGAACCCGTCCCCTTGCGCCGCGGAGAACGGCAGCGACCAATCGACTTTCCCGCCGGTCTGCTCGACCCGACGCTTGATGTCGCGTTCCAGCCCGGCCGCGAGAAGCGCCGGTAGTTCGCGATTCGTGCCGCAGATGCCATGGGCCCAGTCCGGCTCACGCTTGCCGGCACGGTTCAGCGAGTAGATTTCGGGATGGTCGGCGAACAATCCCTTGATCGTCTCCTTGCCGACCTTTTTGTCCTTTGGCGGCAGGAGGTCATACATGTTGTGCCCGGCGGCCAACGCAGCGCTCGTGCTATCGCCCGGCGTGCCGACCCCGCGATTCTGGAGAATCCAGGGATAGCTCCCCATCCAGAAGATGAACCCACGATTGGCGAAGGCCGGCTCCTGGAAATCGTCGATCGCGTCGAGCGCGAGCGTCGGCCGCTGCGGCACCACTTCATAGCCCGGCCCGGCGTAGGAGAGCCCCTTGCGGGCGAACGTGTAGAACCGGCAGCCGAGGTGATCTTCCAGGAGACCATAAACGGCGTTGTGCAATCCGAGAGGCGTGGCCGCCGTCAGCGTGATGCGGTTGCCGTCTGCCTTGATCCGATAGGCCTGCGGGCCGGTGGGGCGATCGCTCGCGCCCGACACCTTGGCCACCAGTTCCAGGACGATCGCCGGTTTGCCTTCGGCTTCCGCGAGCGTCGCCACCACCGGCAGTTCCGTGCCGGTCATCTGCTTCAGATAGTGGTTCAACGTGTCGGCCGGCGGCTTCATGGACTTGGCATCGCGGTTGCTCCTCACCTCGGTCGGCAGAGCCGTGTGCCCGTTGTGCACGATCACCGCCCGCGGCTGGCCCTGCTCGGTGAGCGAAACCGCCCCCTGCGCCGCCGGAAACCCGGCCCAGCATGCGGCCATGAGGGCGACCGCGATGGACAGCTTTTGCCGGCGAGACGCGTGAATCATGAATCTTCTCCGGATCGGATGGGCGCTGGGTCTCGG